>Ga0187771_10000076_pt1 | contig 46023 bp, 44 predicted proteins | sample 0116_SJ02_MP15_1_FD_133139 | JGI IMG/M metagenome (GOLD analysis project Ga0187771, IMG submission 133139) | Tropical peat soil microbial communities from peatlands in Department of Meta, Colombia - 0116_SJ02_MP15_10_MG | ecosystem: Environmental > Terrestrial > Soil > Wetlands > Peat | place...
CGTGCTCGAACTGGATCGTGGTGTGGTCAATGCGGAAGTCGTGCAGCAGACGCTCCTTCACGTCGCGCAAAATACGTTCGCTAACCGACGGCGGAATGTCGGCAATGGAGATGTGGCATGACAGCGCGTGCGTCTCCGACCCGATACTCCACACATGCAGATCGTGCACGTCGTTGACGCCTCCCACCGACCGGATCGCCGACTCAATCTTCTCGAGCTTCATGCCGCGCGGCGTCCCCTCCAGCAGGATATTGAGCGTTTCCCGCACAATGCCGAAGCCCGACCACAGGATCAAAGCTCCAATGCCGACCGACAAAGCGGAATCGATCCAGTAGTCGCCGGTGACGAGAATGGCCCAGCCGCCGGCGATCACGGCCGCAGTCGAAAGCGTGTCTCCAAGTTCGTGCAGCAACGCGCTGCGGATGTTCACATCGCCGCCGGCGCGTCCCGCCGAGCGATACAGCAGCAGCGCGATCACCCCGTTCATCACTACTCCGGCGGCGGCCACCCACATCATTACACCGGCGCGGACGTGTTCGGGATGCTGCAGTCGCCGGAAGGCTTCATAGAACACCAGGAAAGCCACTGCGACCAACGAAGTGGCGTTAACCAGTGCAGCCAGCACCCCCGCCCGTTGGTATCCGTAAGTCTTGGTGGAACTCGCCGGACGCGACTGGAAGTAAACCGCCACCAGCGAAAGCAGCAGCGCGAAGAAGTCGGAGAGATTGTGTCCCGCTTCGGAAAGCAGAGCCAGGGAATGCGCCCGCACTCCCGCCACAACCAGCAGCACAATGTAGGCCAGAGTTACGGCCAGCGAAATCTTCAGAACTCGCGTGGGACCGCCCGGGCCGTGTGCGTGCACGTGCATGATTTCAGTTTACGGGCCGCCGGGAGGCGCTTCAAGCCTCAGGGGAGGGTGGTCAGTAACCAGTATCGCGATGTTTCCACAACTAGCAGCTGGTTCAGTCGCTGATGCGCTATTATGTTTCCGTCGTGGCGGAGTTTTTCGTCCAGATCGTTGTCGCCCTGCCGGTGTTCTTGCTCTGGTTTGCGTTGGTTACACTCCTTGTGCGTGCTTTCGGGGTCCGATTGCCCTTTCGCATTCTGCGGCAGCGCGATGGCACCTCGCAAAGCCTCACCTTTTCACAGCACTTGTGGTTGATCGGCGTCCTTTACTGGGGTTGTGGAATGTGGATTGTCACAACCTTAGACGACTACATCGACTGGAAGTATTGGGGTGGCTCCTCCCACGATCTTTCCGCAGGGAGACTAGTCTTCCATGCAGTCCTCTGGCCGCTGGGGGGACTCCTGTTTGGTTGGATGACGTGGAACACAAGAAACGGGTAAGGCCGAAAGTTGACTTAGTTCATGTCAATTTACGAAAGCAGGCGTTTGCGCTCATCGTCCCCGCTTCCGCGTCGTGCCGCCAGGCTCACGCACTTCTTCGGGCGTCCATCCCAACTCCCGCAGTTTGCGGATGCTCAGGGCATCGTGCCGTTTCGCCAGCCGCACGCCCGCCTCGCCGCGCACTAGATCGCAGTGATAGTAGTCCGGCGCTGGAAGTCCCAGCGCGCGGAATAGCAGAATCTGCCGCGCGGTTGACTTCAGCAGATCGGCTCCGCGCACGACTTCAGTGATCCGCATGGCGGCATCGTCGACGACTACGGCCAGTTGATAAGCGGGCACATCGTCGCGCCTCCTTACGATGAAATCCCCGAAATCCCTCCCCGCCACAAAGCATTGCGGCCCAAGATGCAAATCCGTGAAGCGGATTCCCTCGCCGTCTGGAACTCGAAACCGCCAATTCACGTCGACGGGATGCTCATTTGAAGCGGCCGGTGTGTGGGTGCCCCATTTCTCGCGCGCACTTTGCGCGAGAAAGCCTGCCCTGAGCCTGTCGAAGGGTGGGGGTTTCTCCGGTCGGCACTTCCCCGGATAAACCGGCTCATCGTCGCCCTCATTCGGTGCCCCCGCTGCCTGCGCCACATCCTTGCGCGAGCAGGTGCAGGGATAGATCATTCCCCCGCCGCGCAACTTCCTCCATGCACTCAAATACCACTCCCGCCGCTCACTCTGAACATACGGATAAAACGGCCCACCGCAATCGGGTCCCTCTGTCCATTCGATCCCCAGCCAGCGCAGGTCTTCGAGCATGGCAGAGACAAACTCAGCACGGCAGCGTTGCGCATCCAAATCCTCATTACGCAGAATCAACTGCCCGCCGCGCTCAGCCGCGCGCTGGGCCGCCGTCCAGAATGTGCGCGCGTGCCCTATATGCAGCAGTCCGGTCGGCGACGGCGCCAACCGTCCGCGATAGGTCCTTGGATTGGAGTTATCCGACACGAATCTGCCGAGCAAGCCCTGATCGGATGGTTATCGCACTGCACTTGGAGGTGCGGAAACTGCCGACGCCTTCGCCGGTGTGACCTGCAGCATCACGCGCCCGCCCACATGCACGAAGCTCAGTTCCCGCGCGGCCAAGAGCGCGTTGACCGCATCCTTCACCCGCGATCGCGCTACGAAGTTCCCGAAGAAGTTCTCCAGTTCCGCCTGCTCCACCGCGATTACGCAATCCAGATATTTCGACACCAGCGCCGAGAGCGCCTCTGGCACCGAAAGCCCCACGCCCTCCTTCACTGCCTCCGGCGCCCAGCGATAGAGCAGGTCCCACACTGATCCTTCGCTCTGTTTGTAGTCCACGCGCGTGATGCGCAATTTCGACCACAACTCCGCCAGCGCCTTGTCGAGCGCGGCAGCCGTAAGCCCGCCGCGAAGCCGCTCCCGCAGCCTCTGCTTGGAAATCGGCCCATCCTGCTGAATCAACGCAAACGCATCGCAAGCCAGCTGCGAGTATGGCGATCGGGCGCCCGCCTTCGGCGCTAGCTTGGGATTGCGTTCCCCCGTGAGCGCGTAGAAATAAGGAAACACCGACGCCGCCACTAGAAAACCATTGTTCTCCTCAAACAGATTGGCTTCGAACGCGGCTTGCTCGCGCAGGAGCCGCACCATGAGTTCAGTCGCTTCCGCCGCCCGTGGATATGCGAATGCGTGCTGCCAGTCCGGCAGCCGCTCCTCCGCCCCCACAAATGCGCCGATAAACGTCGGCACCAGCAGCGGCGGACGTTGCGGATACATGAAGCAGAATCCCACTTCCTCGACAAACGCGCGCGCTGTCTCGATCGTCCGGACGGCCTTGCCATCCATCCGCCATTTCTCGCGCCGCAGTTGTTGGAGTTCGAGGTCCGTCATAACTTAGCAGTGAGCAATGAGCGATGAGCACTGAGCAGGACTCCTGGTCACAAGCTCACCGCCAGTTGCTCGTTGCTCACTGCTCATAGCTCACTGCTAGATCCTCTTAAACGCCTTCTGAATGTCCCTCACAGAATACCTCAGCACCACCGGCCTTCCGTGCGGGCAGGACATGGGATGTTCCGTTTTCGCCAGCTCCCCGAGCAACCATTCCATCTTGTTCTGCTCCAGTGGCATGTTCACCTTGATGGCGGCATGGCAGGCGATCGAGGCTGCAATGCGAGCGCGAATCTTCTCGAGGTTCAGCGATTGCTCCTCGCGCGAGAACTGATCGAGCAACTCGTGCAGCATGTGTTCCACGGCCCCTGCCTCCACTCCCGCCGGAGCGACTTTTACCGCCACGCTGCGCGCGCCAAACGGTTCGGCTTCAAATCCGTTGTGCTGCAATTCGTCAGAAATCTCCGCAAACACCGCCTGTTGCGCTGGAGACAATTCCAGCACGATCGGCATCAGCAGGCGCTGACTCTCCACCGTCTGCGCCGCCCGCTGCTTCAACACACGCTCAAACAGCACCCGCTCATGCGCCACATGCTGATCGATGATCCACAGTCCATCTTCATTGACCGCCAGAATGAACGAGTTGCGAATCTGTCCCAGCGGCTTGAGCGACGCGAGCGCAGACAACGTCGGCTCTTCTTCGCCGATATCCAGTGCCGGAGCACATCCTCGGTCGGGAATTGCCTGGGTTGCCGGCGCGGCGGCCAGGTTCGGCGCGATTGGAAGATTCTCCAAGCCGCGGGCCACCGGGATCGCAGCGTTCGCCTCTACTGCAATACCGCCTTCAAACTGCAAGCGCGCTGGAACCGGCGTGGGCTCGAGCGGCTGCAGACCGAATCGTCCATCAGCTGCCGGCTCCCGCAGTCCGGTTTCCGGAAGCCGAGGGCCAGAAGCCGGAAGCCCCGATGTCGGCTCCCAATCCCCGCCCGGCGTCAGAGCGCCCGGAGTCAGCGCCTGGCTCGCCGTTGCGTGCGCTCGAATCTCCTTCATGAACTGCGGCACCGGACGCGCCTTCACCAGTGCTGCCCGCACCGAATCGCGCACAAAATCGTGCATGAGCGTCTGCTGGCGGAATCGCACTTCCGTTTTCGACGGATGCACATTCACATCCACCTCGCCCGCCGGCAACTCCAGAAACAGCAGCACCACCGGATAGACCGTCGGCGGAATGATGTTCCGATAAGCCTCGGTCAACGCGTGCTGCACCAGACGGTCGCGAATCAGCCGCCCGTTCACGAACACGAAAATTGAATTCCGGTTCAGCTTCTGGATTTCTGGCTTGGAAACGAACCCGTGCACGCGAATCTCGCCCGGCTCTCCAGAATGTGTGGGGCCGGCGCCTCGCCCGCCTGCCGCCTCGTCCTCTTCGTCTTCTCTCCTTCGCCGCCACGGCGGGGGCTGCGGCAATCCCACGTGTTCCAGCGTCTGCCGTGCCGCGACGGGAATCAGCTGATCGAGGGTCTCCTTGCCAAACACCTGGTACACGCGCTCGCTGTGCCCTGCCACGGGAGACGCCACCAGCATGGCATTCGCCGCCGAATGCAGCTCGAAATGCTTGTCCGGATGCGCCAGCGCATAATGCGTTACCAGCGATGCGATATGCGACAACTCCGTCGATTCCGACTTCAGAAACTTCTTCCGCGCTGGCGTATTGAAAAACAAATCGCGCACCGTAATTGCGGTTCCCGCCGGCAGTCCCGCCTCTTCCACCCGCAGAATCTTTCCGCCGCTGATCTCGATCACCGTTCCCGCTGCGTCTTTCTCGACCGGGTCGGCCGCCCGCGTCTCCAGCCGCAGCCGTGACACCGACGCAATCGAAGGCAGCGCCTCCCCGCGAAACCCGAGCGTCGCCACGCTCAGCAGGTCTTCGGCGTCTTTGATCTTTGACGTCGCATGCCGCTCAAACGCCAGCATGGCGTCGTCGCGCACCATGCCGCATCCGTTGTCGGTGATCTGGATGAGCTTCTTCCCGCCCGCCTCCACGTTGATCTTGATCCGCGTCGCTCCGGCGTCGAGCGCGTTCTCGAGCAGTTCCTTCACTACGGACGCAGGCCGCTCCACTACCTCGCCTGCAGCGATCTTGTTGGCAACGGCTTCGGAAAGGACGTGGATCTTGCCCATTCTCGCTAGATCCCTCGCTTCTCTCGGGATTTCGGCTGCGGGCTCCCGCTTTCGCTTCGCTCAAGCTCACGCCCGCAAGGCGCCTCAACCTCGCGCGCGGCGATCTTGTTGGCAACAGCTTCGGAAAGGACGTGGATCTTGCCCATAGGCACTGGCCGGTGATCACTGGCCAGTGGTCAGTTTGGCAGATGGGCGTACTGAAAGGCAAAGGCTCGAGGGCTGACCTTGGGTGGCGCAGCGCTTCAGAGGTGCGGTTAAAGTCAAAAGGAGAGGAAGCGGCTTCAGCCACTGATATACCTCCGGGGCTGAAGCCCATTTTCTTGGGGCGCCTCGTCGCAGGCCTGGAAGGCCTGCGCCACCCGAATGCGCGTGACAGAGAATTCCGTTACTTGGCTTCGCTCACCTGCTCCCGCGCCTCGTTGTATGTCCCGAACTGTTTAGCCACGGGCTTCAGGGTAGGATAAAACTGCACGAAGGTGTGCTCGACTGCAGCATGCGCGTCGTGGCACGACCAGCAAGGATTGCCTTTAAGCATGGCTCCGGCTGTCTTTCCCTCGGCGTCGAAACCGTAGTAGGCCCATGTGTCCGGATTGCGCGTCGAATCCTTCACCTCGATCGCTAACGCCGTCAAGTCCGTCTGATAGTGGCCCTTCTGGTTAATTGAACTTCTGCTTGCCGCGTCTCGCTCATCAACCACAAACATGCTCTGCTCCGGCCACTTCCCTGACTTCAGGAATTCGTCGTAGGCCCAGCGCTGCACAAAGACGTTGGTGAACATCTCATGGCTGCCAGGAGCAGGGCTGTAGTTCATTCCATATCCGGCAGAAAGAAACATCCATTCGCGGTAGTCCGCCGGCCGCAAAAGTTGCCCCTTCTCGTCATATTGAGGCTTGGGACCTTTGTCGCTCGGCCCTGCCCCCAGTAACACGAGAAGGACGATGACTACCAGTACTGCCCCGAGAAACCGTTTCATGCCCACCTCCACGGAGTACTTTTTGAAAGACATGCCCTTATGAACAACCCAAGTACGGCACCGACCTGGGATTGAGAATATGACTCCCGCCAGGAAGAATTGTCACCGCTCGACGCACAAGAAAACGGCGCTCCGCCCCAGCGGAGCGCCTAGGATTGCCTGCTCGATGCGGGCTACTGCACCTGCAGGGTGAAGGTGGTTTGTCCGGTCACCGGACTAGCGCCGCCCGTCGTGGCGCTGACCGTGATCGTATACGAACCCTTGGGCGTCCCCGGGCTCTTCTGGCTGCTGCTGTTCCCGCCGCACGACCCCAGCCACAGCGTCGAGAATCCCAGCACTAGAATCAGTCCCAGCATCCGCGTGCCGCGCAGCGAGCGCTTGCGCGAGCCGAACGTGAACATGATCCCCAGCAGGCCCGGCAGCAGCGCTGCATAGAAGATCCGCTGCCGGTCAAACGGTCGCCGCAACTCGCCGCTCGGCGCCGTGGTTGTGATCGTCAAGCTCGCTGGCTGAGAGCTGGGAACCGCGCCCATCGGACCCGTGCAGGTAGACTCGGTCAGTGTCGCCGGTTCAGTACAGGTGTAGGTAACCGCGGCGTTGAAGCCGTTGACAGGAGTAAGGTTAACCGTCGGCGTGACGCTCGACCCCTGCGTTACCTGGTAAGTCGCATTCTGCGCTGCCAACGTAAAGCTCTGATCAGTTGCCGTAATCGTCAGGCTTACAGTGGTGGTATTCGAAACAGCTCCGCTAGTGCCTTTTACCGTAACCGAGGCGTTGCTCACGGGGACCGCGTTGGCAGGCACCTGTATCACGAGCGTGCTCGAAGTCGAATTCACGGTCGTGAAGTTACAAGCCGCTCCAGCAGGCAATCCCGCAGAGCAGGTAAAAGTGACCGTCCCGGTAAAACCATCCTGCGGAGTGATCGTGATCGTCGTGCTGTTGCTGTTGTGCCCAGCAACGGCAGCCACCGAGGCGGGGTTGGGTGAGAGTGTGAATCCAGCCACAGTTCCCGCCCACGCCGTCACCAGGTTGCCCACGTCCACCGATCCCAAGCCGGTCACGAGGTTGTAGCCGGTGGTCGAGTCCGAGTTGGTAGTGCTGAAGCCGAAGACCCCAGTGGAAGGGCAGATTATGTTCGCCGGAGCGCCCGAGGGCGTGTTCGCTTGGCAATAGACGTCGTTGTCGCCGCCGGTGGGCTGGTGGAAGACCCCATTCGACTTATTCTGGGCCAATTTGTACAGCACTGTATTGATGTTGCCCAGGCCCGTTCCGCCTAACGACTGATTGAGCAGCGTAACCATTCCGGCAAAAGCCGGAGTTGACGCGGATGTCCCGCCAATGACTGAGGGGGAAGGAAAGTTGTTGAGCGCGTTGGAGATGCCCGTGTTGCCGCCCGGATCGCAAGTGCTGGTATAGGTCGGCGTGCCGCTGCTCGGGAACGGGTCTTGCGGCGTGCAGAAAATGTAGCCAGGAAAGTTGGGCGACGCGAACAAGGAGACGTCGGGAACCCAGCGTAAGTGGCCGTCGCCGGTTGGAAGGTTAGGGACGCTCAGGCTGGTCTGCCACGTGGGCTGTGGAAAGCCAGTGCAAGTGGTGCCACTCAAGCCGGGCGCGCAGTTGCTGGCTCCGCCGCCGCCACTGCTAATCCACATGTCTGCCTGTACCTGCGCCGCAGTCGCAGAGGTCGAAAGCGCCTGCCAGCCGGGCGTGCCGTTGCCGGTGCTGCAGAACTTGTCGCCCGTGGCTGGAGAATGACAGTAGCTGGCAAACTCCTCATCGTCGTTCCATGCGATCTCGGGAATATAGCTTTTTGCCGTACCTCCGTTCGTGGGGTTGGTTGTAGGAGTGTTCCAATAGGACGATGGGGAAGGATACGAGTCGTTAGCGAGCGAAATCGCCGTTCCACCCACGGCAGTCACATTCGGGCTGCTGGCCGGGTAGCTCACCGCCAGCCCGCCGACGGCGGGGCTAAACGGTGGGTTAGCATTTTGCCCCTCCGGCGGGTTGCCGTCGCAAGCGGCTGCGCCAACGTCTCCTGTGGCGATCAGAATGGTCGTTCCCAGCGACGTAGCGTAAGCCAGTTCGGCTTCCACGCCGCCGCCCGAATCACTCTCACAAGCCCCGTAACTCATGCTGATCACGGGCGCAAGCGGCGGCGCGCCGGTTGTCGGTTCGATCGCATAGGCAAGGGCCTCGATCACCCCGGACTTTGGGGCGTTCACAAAGATGACTTGCGCATTGGGCGCAATGGCGCTGGTCCATTCAATATCCAAATCGGATTCCTGCAGATCGTTGGCATCGCTGGGCGCTGGCGGGTTGGAGTCGCTCCCGACCAGAACATACTGGAAGTTGGCTGTGCTGCTGGTGGTGCAGCCTGTAATGATGCCAATCGGTGCGGTCGTGGTCGTAGTACATCCCGAGAAGATGGGATTGAATCCAAAGCCCGTGCGGAAGTCGGCGATGTCATTCAGAAATATGTCGGTCTGACCCACTACCACCAGCTTCTCCCCGGTCCCGTCCAGCGTGCTCGGGATGTCATAAATCGTGTTGACGTCGGCGGGAGAGAGAAAATTCGGGAAAAGCCACTTAGGGGCGTAGTAGTCAGGACTGAGACGGCTTTCCGTCTTGCCAAACGACCGGAAACGGCTGGCCGGCTTCAGGCGGAAGTTGTGCAGGCCGCGGATGCTTGTGACAATTCCATTCAGGGCGGCGGGAATCATCACCGGCGTAGCATTGGCAAAGTGTTCCTCGCCGTCGACGCTGTAGCGGTGAATCTCGGTCCTGAATGCGCTTTGTACCTGCGCCGCCGTGCCACTGAAGACCACCGTGTTGCGGCTGCCGTCCACGCTCAGAATCGTAAAACCCTGCGCCTTGAGCCAGCTTGTGATCCGGTCAATATCGGCCTGGCTCATGCCGAATCGGTCGGCATATTGGGCTGGCGTGAGCCACTTGTGGTAGTTGGGCGACGCGGGGTCCTGCTGTTCGGCAAGCAGCCGGTTCAGCGCCTTTTGCTGGCTGGGCGACGGCGCCATCACCAACGTGAGATAGCTGAGCGGAAAGGACGGCTCGACAATGCCCTGATCGTACTGCGCCTGGGCCTTGGGGTGAACGCTTCTCGCCAGTTCCACCATGTTGGCGGAATCTATGGCGCTCGTAATTCGGTCCGCAGCAGCATAGGTGAGAGTGGAGCAAAAGCTGGCAATCAACACGACGAACAGAACAAACCTCACGATTCGCATGGACACTCCGGGCAGATGGGTATGTGCCGTTTTCTAAGCTTACACGGCTTATCCCCTGTTGGATCAAGCGGAGCTTGCATTCGGTTGTACAGTAGTCAAAAAGTTAATAATGTATTTGGGTGGAAAAATCCGGCTCGTTCCCTGTCTTGGCACCAAACAGCCAGCAAGAACCCGACGACCGACGATGCTGTCGTCATGGTAAGGGAAGTCATCACGGAACCAGGGGGGTGCCGTATACTGCCTCCGCCGCTCAATGACCGGTCATGCCGCCATCAGACTCCGGAAAAACCCGCCTCGCCTACATTGACTGGATGCGTGGCCTAGCTTGCCTGCTGATGTTCCAGACCCACTGCTTCGATTCCTGGCTTAGCCCGACTGCCCGCCACAGCCGCTTTTTCATGTACTCGCAACTGGGCGGAACCTTCCCCGCGCCGCTGTTTCTCTTTCTCGCTGGGATCTCCTTCGCCCTAGTAACGGAAAAACTCCGGCACAAGAATCTCCCGCCCCGCCAGATCGCCCGCACGACCATCCGCCGCAGCGGGGAAATTTTCGCCTTCGGCCTGCTGTTCCGCCTGCAGGAATACCTCATCGCCTGGGGCTGGGCCCCGAAAAGCGACCTGCTCCGCGTCGACATCCTCAACACCATCGGCCTTTCCATGATGCTGATGGGTGTGGCCTGCTGGGTCGCTGGGTCCCTCACCTTCATGCGCTATCATTCCGAGCGGTTTCGGAGCCCGAAGGGCGAAGCCCCGAGCGTAGTCGAGAGGGAGGAATCTGCTTTACCGGATGCCCAATCAGGACGGCGACAAAGAATCTGGTCAATCTTTATTGCCCTGGCAGTGATGCTCAGCGTTTCGGTCCTCACTCCTCTCCTCTGGACCGTTTGGCGCCCGCGCTTTCTGCCTTGGCCACTGGAGTCCTATATCAACGGCGTCCACAACCTGGGCACGCCACAACCTTGGCTGTTCCCCGTCTTCCCTTGGACTGCCTTCGCCTTTGCCGGACTCGCGGTGGGATTCATCCTGCAAAGCCCTGCGGTAAAGGCTCGTGAAGCGACCGTCTTCTTTTCTCTGGGCACTGCCGGCATCGTCCTGGCCGAGTGCGCCCGCTGGCTCGACGCCCGTCCGTACCACCTCTATCCCGTTTACGATTTCTGGCATACCAGCCCTAACTTCTTTCTGATCCGCCTGGGCATGTTGCTGATGATCCTAGCAGCCAGCTACGCCTGGTGTCGCTGGGTTGTCGGAAGATGGCGCCTGGCACAGTGGGGATTCAGCCCGCTGATTCAGTTAGGTCAAGCATCGCTTGTGGTCTACTGGGTGCACATCGAATTCGTCTACGGCCGGTTCTCCATCTTGCCCAAGCACGCTGTGGGGATTCGCACTGCCTCCGTCGGCCTGCTGATTATTTTTCTCGGGATGCTGACGCTAGCCTACGTTCGCACCCACATCAAGGGATGGATGAAAAGGTTTCGAATCGCTCAGCCTGCCAATCTGGCAAAAGGTAGGGTATGATCGCGCGCTAGAGCGACAGTCTCAGGCAAACCTTCCTACAAACTCCACCACCGCCCGCTCCGCCCACCGCCCGTCATCGCCCGCGCCATTGCGCTCGCCCAGAAACGCGCAATGGCCGCCGTCCTCGGTCTCGATGAACGTAAGCTTCGGATTCGCCCGAATGCGCCGCGCCGTCTCCGGCAACACGCGAATGAACGGGTCGTTCGCCGCATGGATGATCAGCGCAGGGACGGCAATCCGGTCCACTACGTTGGCCGCGGCCGCCCGCGCGTAATAGTCGTCCGCCCCAGCGAAGCCGCAATAGTGCGCCGTAACACGGTCATCGAACTGGCGCAGGCTGGTGACTCCCCGCAACCGCGCCAGATCGAACTTATCAGGAAAGAACTTCGCCTTCCTCTGCAGCCGCCGGAACAACTGCAACAGGAAATACCATTCGTAAATCCGGTTGGACGGCTCATGCAGAGCATCCGCCGATGCCGCCAGATCCATTGCCGGACATACCGCCGCCACCACTTGAAACTCTGCCGGCCCCCTGTTTCCCCATTCTCCCGCCAGCTTCAGCACCAGGTTCCCGCCCATGGAGAAGCCAAGCAGCGCAAACCGCGCCACTCCCTCGTTTTGCACAACGTGCCGCGCTACCGCCGCCACATCGCCCGACAAGCTCGAGTTGTAGAGAGTCGGGGCAAAATGATCCATGCCTCCGCAGTTGCGCTGGTTCATGAGCACGACACTCATGCCCGCCGCCAGCGCCTTCTGCGCTACTCCGGTCATGTATTGGGAATCGCTGGACCCTTCGAGGCCGTGCGCCACGATCAGCGTGAGTGCCTTCGCCCGCTCTGTCGGCGGCTGCCAGCGACACCAGCACCGGACCTTGATTCCAGGAGCGACTTCAATCAGCCGCTCTTCCGCCGGCGGCAAGTGAATCCGGCGCGGCACGAGGAAACTCGCAATCGTCTGCACATGCCCGCCTCGCAACCACCGATTCGGCCGGAACGGCACGCGCGGAGCCCATTCCGTTTGCCCCGGGTGTCCTCCGCTTTCAGAACCTGCCGCCGCTGGACCTGAGATCGGCGAACCTCTCGCCTGCGAACCTTCGACTTGTGATTCCCCGATTTGCGAACTCCCCACAAATTGATTCTAATAGAGCTATAAGCGGAGTCGCCGATGCCCATCTTCGAATATGTCTGCCGCGAATGCCATCACCGGTTCGAGGCCCTCGTCTACGGCAAGGAAAAGGCCAAGTGTCCGAAATGCCATGCCACCAGGCTTGAAGCGCAGCTCTCTGTTTTTGCCGTATCTGCGAAGGGATCGTCTGCCTCGGCCTCTGCGGCTGACCCGTGCTCTTCCTGCGGCGATCCCCGCGGCCCTGGCGCTTGCGCCCTTGGCGACATGGATTAAGTTAGGAACGCTTCGGCGGCTGCCCCTCACCACCGCACGCCGATCGTCACCGGTCGCAAGTCGGTGGTGATGCTGTTGTGCGTGCCGTGCAGGAGGCGAAATTCGCCATAGATTTCGACATTTGAACGGATCTTTCGCGCTATGCCGGCGCCAAAGTTCTCGCCCAACTCATTTTGGCTCGACTGCAGGAACTTCCCGTCCAAACGCAGGCTACCGGCGTAGCACGCGCCCCACCATAACCAAAAAGGACTGCAAGCCGACCCCGGAACTGCCTTCGACGAATCCAGTTTGCCGGAGCGATGGTAGAACGAGGGGCCGATCAGGATGTATCCGCTCCACAGTTTGGTCGCAGGAATCGTGATGGTAGGATCCAGCATCGCCGAATACACATGATCGTTGCCCCCGGGGGCCTGTGCCTGCTGCAGCGCGAAATTGCGCAAGGGCAAGTTGTCCCACTGAACGTCGAGACGGAATCCAATGTACTTGCTGTAGTTGCGGGCGACCCCCGCGGCCACGATCCCGCCTCCACCGCGGGCAAAGGTTGAGGTGGTGCCGCTGGTCAGGCTCCCTCCGCCGCCGACGCTAAACGTCCACGGTTTGTACTCGCGTGGCTTTCTGCGGCGCGAGGTTGACTCTTCCGGCGTGGGCTCCTGACTGCCTTGGGGTTGGTTCTCCGCCTGGGGTTGAGTCTGCCTGGATTGGTCAGGGGATTGTGGGTCCGGTGTTTGTTGCGCCGACGACTGCTGAGCGCTAAGTAACGGCATGCCCGCCAGAATCGTCGCCGAGAGCAGCCCCGCCAAGACGATTCTGGAACCGGGAACCACCGCGAACTTTCGAATCATTCATTTCCTCCCGTTACCGGGCGTGGATGCGGGCCGCAGCGCTCGGCCATGGCTCGGCAACGACAGGCGCCTGAGAAAGAGCGTGCCCGCAATGCTCCCGCCGCGACTCGCGTCGCAGACGGAATCCTTCATATTACCAACTTTGATGCCGATGCCGCCTGCGAAGCCGCCCCGCGCACCACACTCGGCGATTTTCCAAAGGCAAGGTTCACACGTATGATAAGTAATTCATTTTGTGAGTGGGCGAATCCATTGCCAGACACGTTCTCCAAAACCGCGACGACCACAGAGCTCCACAAAAGTTCCGGGGGAAGCTCCGCTGCTCGTGTCGCTCTGATCGGGTGCGGAACCGTAGGAAGCGCCACAGCAAAAATCTTGTGCGAGGGTAGAATCCACAGTCTCCGGTTGACCCACATCTGTGACCGTAAGTTGGAGCGGCAAGCCTGGGTTCCAAACGACGTCATCTGGACCGCCGACACGCAGGTCGTTCTCGACTCTGACGTAGATATCGTGATCGAGTTGATCGGCGGATTGAACCCTGCCGAGCAGATCGTGCGCAGCGCGCTCGAAGCGGGGAAGTCGGTGGTCACGGCCAACAAGCAGCTCATTGCCCGCTGCGGACCCGATCTTCTGCAACTGGCCGCAAACCACGGATGCCAGCTCGAATTCGGCGCATCGGTTGCGGGAGGAGTCCCGGTTCTCCCGGCGCTGCGCACCGGCCTTTGCGGCGACCGGCTGCACGGCATCGCCGGCATTCTGAATGGCACGTGCAATTACATCCTGAGCCGTATTGAGAGCGCGAGGATTCCCTTCAGCGAAGCCCTGGAGGAAGCGCAGGCCCGCGGATATGCCGAAGCTGACGCCTCCGAAGACCTGGACGGCGGCGATGCCCGGGCCAAGCTTGCCATTCTTGCGCTCGCCGGACTTCACACTCGCGTCACGCCGGAATCTGTTCGCACGCGCACCATTCGCACTATCGACGCAGTGGATTTTGATTACGCTGCGGAGCTCGGCTGCACGATCCGCCAGATTTCCCGCGCCGACTTGCAGGCCGACACGCTCTTCGCCGATGTCGGCCCGTGCCTGGTTCCCAGCGGCTCGCCGTTCGGGCGCGTGCAGCGAAATCTCAACCTGGTGTTGACCTCAGGCCAGTACGGCGGCGATATGGCGTTTCTCGGCGCAGGCGCGGGCGGCGATCCCACGGCCGTCGCCGTCGTTTCAGATTTGATGTTCGTGGCGGAAAGGCTTTCCGCCGGATCAGCCGGTCAAGCCAGCGCAAGCTACGTTTCTACTGCGCCGATCAGCAGCGACTTCGAGACTCCCTGGTATCTGCGGTTCTTCGTTCGCGATCAGCCAGGGATCGTGGCGCGGCTGGCCCAGATTCTCGCCAGCCATCATCTGAACATTGACTCCGTCCTACAGAAACCAGGCTTCGACAAAGCTGCGCTTCCCTTTGTGATTACGCTCGAGCCTTGCCGCGATTCGCAACTGCATCCGGCGCTGGAGCAGATGTCGGGGCTGGATTTCATGATCCGCCCGTGCTTGTGCCTGCCCATCCTGCGCTAGGCTTGTAGCAAGAGATTCAACGCGGTCGCGGCGTCCGACCAGGGGACGCTGGGCCCTGGTTAGTTCCAGAATGGATTCTTGAGACCTGCGGGTTTGAGTGCGCTGTCCGCTTTGGTTTCCGTGCCCGTTTCGTCAGAGATCTTTTCGTCGATGAAGCGGGACGGCGGAGCCGTCTTTTCTTCTTCGTTATCGGGCTTGCTGGGAGAAAAAGGATGGTTTGACTTCATCTGGGAGACTCCTTCAGCATTATGACCTGCGGCATTATTGCCTGAGTCTATTGAAACACCTCAGGCCCCCGTGTGGGGAGAAAAAATTCGATCATTGCCATCGAAAAACCGGCAGCGATCGGACTGGCGATCATGCTCAGTTAGGCTTGAAGTTGGCAGGCCGGAATTTGTGTGCGGTAGCCAGCAGCGCGGGTTAAACTTAAGTTTTGGGGCTCTTAATACCCGCCGACACCTGGCCCAAGTTTGAGGCAAACATGCTCAGGAGAACGCTCTTCTCACTTGCAACTGTAGTCTTAGCTTTACTGCCGTCGCAGGCTCAGAATCCTCGTGGATCCTTGCGCGGAGCCGTCGAGGATGCCAGCGGGGCGCGCATTCCGTTGGCCAAAGTCCTGGTGCAATCCGCGGATTCCTCGCTGCGGCGCGAAGCCATCACCGAGGACCGTGGCGAGTTTCGCCTTGACGATCTGCTTCCCGGTACCTACCGCGTCACCGTGAGTGCGGCCGGCTTCGCTCAAGCGCAGGCCGATGTTTCGATTGAAGTGAGTTCGGTGCGCGAAGTCACCGTGACGCTGAAACCGGCCGCCGCGCCGGAGACCGTGCACGTGCAAGGCAGTCCCTCCTCGATTACTGCTGAAACCGTTGACCCCTCGAGCGCGGTGCGCGGCGCTGTAGTGGGGAACCTGGACCTGGAAACTCTTCCGCTCCCGGCGCGAAGTTTCGCCAATATCGCTTATCTCGTGCCCGGAACCGAGCCCGTAGAACCCTCCGATCCAACCAAGGCGCGCATCACGGCGGTCTCAACCGGTGGCAGTTCCGGACTGAACAACGAGTTGTCGGTTGATGGCGCCGACAATTCTGACGACTGGATCGGCGGTTTCCTGCAGAACTTCTCGCCAGATGGCATTCAGGAATTTGCCGTGCGCACCTCGAATGAGGATGCCAATACGGGCTGGACCACGGCCGGCTCAGTGGTCATCACTACCAAGCGCGGCACGAACGACTGGCATGGAAGCGGAGCATTTTACGAGCGCGCTGCCGCGCTGAACGCGCGCTTTCCTATCGAAAATCCGGCGGAAACCTGCTCGGATGGAATGTGCGCACACAATCCGAAACAGCCGTTCTCACGCCAGAACTATGTCGCCACTCTCGGCGGTCCCATCGCGAACGACAAGGTCTGGTTTTTCTCTTCTTTCGAGCACGTGCACGAAAACGCCAGCATCGCTTACAGCCCCGCTAGCATTACGCAGTTTGACGCGCTGGCACAGTTGGCGTCACAAGGATTGATTACCGGCGTTCCTTCGATCGCCGTTCCCGCCACAGTGCCCATTCCCTTCCGCGACTACCTCGGCTCGCTGCGCTTCGATTGGGCACAATCGGCCAAATCGCAGTGGTTCCTGCGCGCGTCAGAAGATAACTACCTCACGCACAACAACCTGGTGCAGCAGGCCACGCTGCCCTCAACTGGGCTGACCACCCACAACAACTATTGGAACACTGTCATCAGCAACACCTACGCTTTCAACCCCAGATGGCTCGGCACGCTCGTCCTTGCCGCCAGCGAATTGCACCTTACGCAAACCCGGAACTCGAATTTGGGCTTTGCGCTGGCGTTTCCTTTCAGCTCCACGGCGCTGACCGTCTCCGGATACGAGACCTTCGGCGACAACCAGTTCGCCACGCCTATTACGGCTTTTCCGGCCCTGCGCAGCCAGGAGAAATATCAGCTCCGCTACGACGTCGGCCATGTTACCGGCGATCACGCCTTCAAGTTCGGCGTGAATTTCATTCACGAGCCGGTGCTTGGCGGCGCATTCGCGGCTACGGAGGAGACTTTTGCTCAGTACTTGAACAACCCGACCTACTACGCGCAAAACCCAGGTATGTTTGGAACCTTCAGCCCGCAATGCGTCAACTTCACTGCCTCGGACGGCTCAACTTGCACCTACACTCCTGCCGGCGACGGCAGCTTTTCGCAGAATGTGCAGCGTCTCGGACTCTACCTCGAGGACTCCTGGCGCGTCACTCCCCGGCTCACGGTCAACTACGGAGTGCGCTATCAGACAACCTGGGGGTTGATGGTTGGATCGGGCCGCAGCGAAGCCGATAACCCGGCGTTCGTGACCCTGAAGACGTTGCAGATTCCGCTTGTCCCCAGCGTGCCGCAGGACTACCGCAAGCAGATCGCGCCTCGCCTGGGCATCGCATACTCTCCCGGCAATAGCGGCAATACCGTGATTCGCGCCAGTTTCGGCATGTTCTACGACGATCTGGCCCAGAACGGATGGGGAACGGCATTCCAAGGACTCAACAGCTCGAACTACGCCAAGGGAGCGTGCACCTTTGATTCGACCACTGTTACCCTCAATGGCCCGGGCTGCCTTCTGGGCGGCGCTGGCGTTACGGGCAATCTGATCGGCGGGGCTTACAAGACCCCGTACGCTATTCACGCCACAGGCGGCATTCAGCACGCGTTCAACAGACATTGGCTGATGAGCACCGATTATGTGCACGAGCAGGGCAATCACGGATACCGCGCGTTCCCTTATGCCAGCGGCACCGACCTCCTCGCCAAGCAGATTCCGCCATCGGACACCACGGATCAGGAGAATGTCGTGCCGAACGTCAACGTGTTCGCATCGGACAACCGTTCCAGCTACAACGCGCTCATGCTGCACGCGCAAGGCAATGCACACCGCTTCAATCTGGTGGCGAACTACACTTTTTCTAAGGCGCAAACCTGGGGATGCGTGCTCGGCGAACTCTTTGATTATGTGGACGGCGTTTGCCGCGTACCGCAGAATTATCCGAATGCCGGCTCTTTGGATGCTTTCGGGCCCGGCGATTACGGCCCGTCCGGCGAAGACGTCCGCCACCGCTTCGTGCTGGCTGGAACCGTGTACATTCCTGGCGGTTTCGAGTTGAGCACTGTCACTCAGCTCGAGAGCGCCCGCCCGATAACGATCACGACTGCCGACAACAGCGGCCGCATTTGGGTTCAAATGAACAACGGGCCGGCGACTTACACCAGCCTCGACGAATTCCGCGGCACGCCTTACATGCAGGCCGACGTGCGCGTCACGCGTCCCATTAAGTTGGGTGAGCGTTGGCGGATTGATCCCTTTGTTGAGTTCTTCAATCTGTTCAATCGCAACAATCCCGGCGCGAACTTCGCCGTGAACGCAGCCCAACTCCCCGTACCCGCTGCCCAGCAGACGAGCGGTGTTATCAGCAGTGTCTGCTCAGTCCCGGACTGTTCCCAGACCGTGCCTCTCACCAGCCTGAAGCAGCTCGAAATACCGGAAGGCGCCTTGGGAGACTTCTTCGGACCGGGAACGACGGTAGGGACTCCCTTCGCCGCGCAGGTGGGCGTGCGCGTGACGTTCTAGGGAGGTTGGACGGCCTCGTCGGCTGGGTTTTCGGGGTTGACGAGTGCAATCGCGATGTTACGCCACTTGACTTCCAGCGCTCTTGCTCGTCATGAAAAACGCTCGGTTGGAAGAGTACTCAACACTAGTAACACTCAGAGGCCGCTATTGCCACTGCCCGATTTTCTTTTCGCGGGCGGCCTGCTCGGCGTTGCGGTATTCACATGCGGTGTGGCCTGACATCGTGTAAGGACGTGGCTGTTGGTAATATGCCAATCCCTCGTCTAGCAGCGACAATCCTATGTCACTCGGCATTTGACGCAAAAAGACAACCCCGACGACCGATCCCGGATGTCCTTCCCCTCGATACCATTTCTTCTCGCGATACCAGTTCTCCAGATTCGTCATGACATCCACAGGTTTGCCTAGAGCGCGTTCTCTCACAAAACTCCGCGCCTTCGCGGAGAACTCGGTCCGAGCGTCTAAGGAGATGGCGACAAAGCGGACGCGCACCGTTTTCGGTTCGTCGGCCAGCGTCACGAGTACCGTTCGGCCATCGATGACTTTGCTGACTGTACCCTTGAACTCGGCCCAAATTTGGCTCTCCATCAGGGGATTCCCGCAAGGATCGTGGGAAAAATCCGGCAGTGTTGGTTTGGCCACTTCGTCCTGGGCGTGAATATAGCCCGCGACCGAGAGGCACAGGGAAGCTGCCCACAGCAGGCCGTGGAATCGAGTGCGCATCGCTGAAATGCTACCACCCCTCTCACGCCATGATTCAACGGCGATCGGATTTTACTCAAAAGCCTGACCAACGGGGCAATCAGCGCCATCGGGATTTGCAACAGCTAGGGTCGCGCCTACGGGCTGTTGTAAGCAGGCGATTACACTCAAAATGGTCCGTCAACGCGCAAAGGCCGCTCTCGGCCGAAAAGAAGAAGGCACTGGCGACCCCGGAGGGAGTCGAACCCCCAACCCTCAGATCCGAAGTCTGATGCTCTATCCAGTTGAGCTACGGGGCCGCGAGTCGGAACCACAGAGAAGCATATAACACATATCATGCGCGGCAATCGCCGCTCAAGTATCAACCCACAAACAACTACTGATAAACGACGACGACGTATGGCCGGACTTGCGTCGAGGTTGACGTGAGCAGGATCGCATAAAGATAGGTGGTCGCCGCGCCTCCATTGAAGCTGAAGTAATCGGTGTTGCTTTCAAAAGCAATCCCTGTCAGGGCAACGGAACTGCAATCTCCGGGCCCTAGCTTGTATGTGATATCGAAAATGTTGCTGGTTCCCTGTTGCGTAAGCGTGCCGTTCACTTCGCAGCCGGGGAGTTGGGGATCGTAAGAATCCGTTCCCGTGAAGCTTCCGTTCGATGAAAAGGTGAGACTCAACGCATCGATGAAGCCCTTGATGTTTCCCTTCATCGCGCCGGAAAGAGTCACAGGAGAGCCGCTCAAAGGAGAATAGGGAGCCACGGTGAAGGTGCCGGAAGGAGTGCCGGTTAGTGTTCCGGTGATGGACGTCGCGGAGTTCACGTTGCCCTGCGCTGTGTCGTTCACCTTCACCGCGCCGCCGAATCGAGTGCCGAGAGAGAGCCGTCCCTAAAGGCCAGATCATTCTCATCACTGGTTGTGTCTGCAAGGTCTGTCATCCCGACCAAGCCAATGGATTGGCGAACGCCGATCCATCGGAGCGTGGAGGGACCTGGTGCTTTTCCGACCAGAAGACCAAGTGCCCCCTTACCGCAACGCCCGCGGCCCGTTTCGCCCGACGTTCGCCGAACAGTGCATGGGAAACACGTTGCGCGGCGGCAAGAGAAAATTCATCACGCTGAAAATAGACTTCTTCATCTCGCCCGCGTATGACGTTCCCCCGATCAGCACAGTGCGGCGAGTGAAATTCAGAAAAATAAAGACTTCGGAATTCACACCGTCGCGCCGCGGGTCGGCTTTGAATTCCGGGGCAGAAATAACGGTGAATTCCGGACGATGCGTCTTCAGTTCCTCAGCCGTCGGACGCAGGAATAACTGGCGCACGAACAGACTGTGCCAGGCGTACTCGTTGACGATGCGCACCGGCAGCCGGTACAAGGGATCAGCGCCGCAGAAAAGATCCTGCACATAGAGCTCGCGCCCGCGCAGGTGCTCCATCACCCGTTCGTACAGAGCGTCAAATCTTTCTGGCTCGAAAGGCGCATTCACAGCGCCCCAAGCCACCGCGTGCGCGGTAGTTTCGTCTTTGACGATGAATTTGTCGTTGGGGGATCGGCCGGTGCGATTGGTATGTCCGACGATGGCGCCGTTGGCCGCCAGCTTGGCTTCGTGGCGCGCCGGACCGCGTGCTCCACTAGCGATGCCGGGGACAGATCGAAATGTGTTCGGCCTTCGCTCAGCAACTCGGCCACGTCGCTGACGTGGATCATCGTAGCCACGAAATCTCCTCAGGGAATGGGTGAAAAACGGCGCAAAACAAGAGTGATTCATTCTGCCTCAAAAGGAGTAGCTATGCCAAATAAAGGGAAATTGATGATTGTTGATTGACGATTGTCGATGACTTCTCCGCGCTCGTGCATTCTGCCGACGCAAGAAGCTTTTGCAATCAACAATCGCAAATCAACAATAGGGTTGCCTAGTCGGAGGTCTTGTAGTCGCAGGCGTTGCGGCAGGGCTCACAGTACATCAGGCCATCGGCGCAGACGCGGACGTCAATCGCCCCCTGGCAGAGGCAGCAATACTTCTCACACTCGCACATGTCTTCAGGCTTCTCGCACTGCGCGCAGCGGTATTTCGCGTGGCCGGTCGCGGTAGTCATGAGGTGAATGTAGCCTGCGAAACGAGGCGGGAAAACGTGACGTTGGTAATAATCAGGGGTCAGGGGCCAGAGACCAGGGGGGAGGAAAACCCTGACGATTGATCGCGTGTAACTGAGCACTGACGCTTGCCAATCGAGCCCTGCTCCCTCGTCCACGACTGATCGCTGATCCTTGGCCCCTTGGTGTTAAGCTGTTCCTAAGGAGCGGCCTTGGTTCTCGTTCTCGACAATTACGATTCGTTCACCTACAACCTGGTGCAATATCTGGGTGAACTGGGCGCGGAGGTCGAGGTCCGCCGTAACGATCAGATCACGGTGGACCAAGTGGCGAAGATGCAGCCAGAGCGCATCGTGATTTCGCCGGGACCGTGCACGCCGCGCGAGGCGGGCATCAGCATCGATCTAATCCAGCGCTTTGCCGGGAAAGTCCCAGTCCTCGGCGTCTGCCTGGGGCATCAGGCGATCGGCGAGGCGTTTGGCGGCAAGGTGGTGCGCGCCACACATCTCATGCACGGCAAGACCAGTTCGATCATGCACGACAACAAGACAATCTTCCAAGGTCTGCCCATGCCGATGACGGCCACGCGCTATCACTCGCTTATCGTCGAAGAGGAAAGCCTGCCCGCGGAACTCGAAGTCAGCGCCTGGACCACAGAAAAAGATGGCGACCGCACCATCATGGGCCTCCGCCACCGCGAGTGCGCCGTCGAAGGCGTGCAGTTCCATCCTGAGAGCGTGCTGACGGATGCAGGGAAGAAGCTGATGGCTAATTTTCTCGCGATGTCTAAGAGCTAGGAGTCAGCAGCGAGCCTGGCAGAAACTGTGACTTCCCAGAAGCCGACTTCTGGCCCGCCTAGCTCTCCATTGTTCAACTTCGGAATGGCCCGCCATAGGTCCAGAATTGTGTGTGCACCCTCGTGACCTCAAGCGTCATTGAATGTGCGGGATATGTCACACAACGCAAGCGATGTGATTGGCGTAAAATATGGCGATTTCTAAATCGTCTTGAAGGACCGCCATAACTATGACCCACAGCTCTGCGACAGCATACGTAGTTTCTGATCGGATCGATGTGCTGGCCGCACGCTACAAGGATCAACGATTCTCGCCACACTTCCACGAAACTTATACGTTTGGCGTGATCGTGAAGGGTGAATGTCACTTCGAGTGTTCGCGGCGTTCGTGGATCGCCCGCGAAGGTGATCTCTTCGTGATCCATCCCTATGAACTGCATACCGGAGGAACAGCGCTCGGCAGCGTGCAATATTCCGCTATCTATCCGAAATTTCGCTGGCTACAGCAATTTCCGCCGTTCGGAAGCCCGAGCGAATTGCCTTACTTCCCCTCCGCCGTTTACAAGGATGATCCAGACATTGACTTGTTTCGCAAAGTGGTTCAGGCGATTCGGCATGGCGAAAAGCCGCAGCAAGCAACTCAGCTTCGTCTCGTTGAACGGCTACTTACAGCTATCACGGCACGGTACTCAGCTGGCATTCAATCCTTGCAGGGCCAAAAGCAATTGGACATACGAATTGATTTGGCGTGCCGATTGTCGCAGGAGCACTGGAGAGAAGATATTGGCTCTTCAACCCTGGCGAGCAAGGTCGGGCTGAGCCGTTTTCATTTCATTCGCTTGTTCCGTGAGAACATTGGCATGACACCTCGTGCCTATACCCGTAACATCCGTCTGATTCAGGCCAAGCGGCTGATCCATGCGGGCACTAGCTTGGCTGAGGTCGCTTCGGCAACACGTTTCTCCGATCAGAGCCACCTCACGCGTGAATTTAAGCGTGTCTACGGTACTTCGCCAGGTGCGCTGACTGCCTGGCCCGATAGCAACTGCGTTCAAGACGATCCCCCGCACTCCTACTAGGCTAGAGCAACTATGGTGTCGCTTTGGCAGAAGCTTTTCATCTGGCAGGCCAGAAGCTCTTTTCTAAAACGCATTGTCCAAGGTAATCGCCGACTCTCTCGGGTTGCGACGCGGTTTGTCGGTGGGTCGGATGCTGCATCGGCACTGAACAGGACTGAAGTGTTGCACCGACGGAACACGCAGGCTTCACTGTTCTACTTGGGAGAATACGTCACTGATCGTGACACTGTGACTCGCACCGTCGAAAACCTGGAGCAGATTATCGAGGCGCTTGGAAGCAACGGTCTAGATGTGCATGTTTCGGTGGACCCAACCCAGATTGGTTATTCCATCGATGACAGGTTCGGCGAGGAGAACGCCTTGCGCCTCGGATCACGACTCCTCACGGTGCCCCGCACTCGTCGGAGCTACCTTATGCTGGACATGGAGGACTCTTCGCTAACGGACCGCACGATCGTTCTTCGTAACATGCTACAAGTGCGAGGCGTCCCGGCCGCAATCACGCTCCAGGCGTATCTCAAACGCACGGAATTGGATGTACTGAGACTATTCAGTGAACAGGCTCCATGCATCCGGCTGGTGAAGGGTGCTTTTGCCGAGGGGCGAGGACGAGCATGGACGAGACGCGCAGAGATCGACAAATCGTACTTAAACTTGGCCTCTCTTATGCTTTCGGAAAAGGCCCGTGGTTATGACTTCTTTCCTGTCTTCGCAACATACGACGAAAAGTTGATTAGTTCCATTATCAAAATGGCCCAAACCCGCGGATACAAGCCAGGCGAGTATGAGTTCGAAATGTGCTATGGCCTTAGGACCGAATTGCAAGATCAGATCGTGAAAGAGGGAGTACAACTCCGGGTTTATCTACCGTTCGGGGTGGATTGGTGGCCCTATACAGCTCGCCGGGTCGGAGAGAACCCGCGAAATTGCGCTCTTCTGTTTCGTGCTCTCATCGGCTGATCTGCGATTTGCTGAGCCGCGCTAAGATTCTGGGCGCAACGTCGGCAAACCGGAAATTGTCCAGAAACGGGCTTGGAGTCCCCGAAGCCGACTTCTGGCCCGCTGACTTTCCGTGTTCAACTTCCGCTTTGCCCGTGAGCACTAGCGTGACTCGGGAGCAATCCGGGACCCTACTTGCGACCACAAAGTCGTCGCGATCCTTCGTCGGCAGAGCTCGCCAAAGGCTGCGGACGCATTCGAGCCAACTGGGCAAAAGCCCAGACGGACACGCTGCCAAGCAGCACAACCAGAACACCGTTGAACCACAGTGATCTATCGGGGCCAGTCGCCCACACCAAAGGAGGGGGTTTGAGTGACGGAAACCTCCGAGCGGCAAGGAATTCCACGGCATCCGCGCTGCTGTGCAGAACTATTGCGGGCAAGATGGAGCCGCTCCAGCAAGTGAGCAGACCGTAAAGTGCGCCCCATGCGATATCGAAGAGAATCGCAGGCAGGAACACCCCGTGGCTCAGATGCGCCAGGCCAAAAGCAATGCTGGTGAGGGCGATGCCCATTACGGAGCCGTAGCGCCGCTCTAGCGGTCCCTGCATATAGCCGCGGAATCCAGCCTCCTCGCTGATTCCTGCAACCATAGCGCTCATCAACAAACTCGGTAACAGGGTGATGAGCGGAATGTGAGAGAGATCAACACGAGCAGGTTCCGGCCATCGGATCAGCCTGTGTGAAAGGATGAACAGCGCGACGGAAGCCGCTAGAGCCAGTGCCCCCGCAGCCAAAGACCATAGCCATACCAACATTGGTATCGGCTCCGCGCGCAGACCTGCGCGGCGTGCAGCGGCTGAAGAGCGCGGCCAACCCTTTCCTCTAAGAAATCTCCAATAAACAACCAAAAATGCACCCATGGTGACTGTCGCCCAAGGCAGCCTCGGCGAGAATCTCAAATTAGATTGGACAAGAGATCCCCAGACCGCAGTTGCTAGGCCGGTTACTGCAAAAGCCGCCAACAAAGCGCGTAGAAGCAACGGAACTCTATTCCACATTCCAGACTCAGTCTATCCTTATCCGTGCCGCGAATGTGGGCAAACTATCGCGATGACCTCACAACCCTGGAATCCCCCTGGTCGGTTTGTGAGTTGTCGGCAATTCGGAAATTGTCCTGAAACGGGCTTCGGGGAACGAAGGATGCCCCTTCAAGGGCTCTTAAGGTTATTTAGTTCATTAAGTAGCTGGTCGAGGCATCAGTGTCCTAAACTCCTCTCGCCATTTCCACCGCCCTTAGCAACGCCTGGGCCTTGTTCATCGTCTCCTGGAATTCCGTGGCCGGATCGGAATCCGCCACAATCCCCGCTCCCGCCTGCAGATACGCATGCTTGCCCTGCATGAGCAGCGTGCGGATGCCGATGCAGGAATCGAGATTGCCGGCGAAGTCAGCGTAGAGCACCGATCCGCCATAAACGCCGCGGCGCGTGGGCTCAAGTTCTTCGATGATTTGCATGGCGCGGACTTTGGGCGCGCCACTGAGCGTTCCCGCGGGAAAGCAGGCGGCGAAAGCGTCGAGCGCGTCAAGATCGGGGCGCAGCGTGCCTTCCAGCGCCGAAACTAAATGCATGACGTGCGAGTAGCGCTCCACGTACATTAGATCTTTCACCTTAACCGAGCCATATTCGCTCACGCGCCCCAGATCGTTGCGCCCCAGGTCCACCAGCATCACGTGCTCGGCCCGTTCTTTCTCGTCGGTGCGCATCAGTTGCTCGAGATGCAGGTCCTCGGCGTCATCCTGGCCACGCGGATGCGTGCCCGCGATCGGCCGGTACTCGAGCTTTCGCCCCGTGACCCGTACCAGCATCTCCGGAGAAGATCCGAGAATGTGCGTGTCGCCCAGGCGCAGAAAATAGAGATAGGGCGAAGGATTGACCTGCCGCAAGGCGCGATACAAATCGAACGGCGCGACGCCGGGAGTGAAATCGAGCCGCTGCGAGAGCACAACCTGAAAAATGTCGCCGGCGGCAATGTATTCCTTGCATCGTTCGACGCTGCGCAGGAAATCTTCGCGCCGCGTGCAGGCGTGGACTTTGAGCTTTCCCGCTTTGGCTGCAGAGCTGCGCCAGAGGCCCGCGGGCAATCCGCGCGCCAGTTTCCGCTCGATCACACCAATATCGCTGAGAGCGCGGTCGTAAGCACGGCGCGGACTCTCGCGGGTCACGTCGGCCGCGGCCACAATGTGAATCTGATGGCGCAGGTGATCGAAGGCCAGCAGGCGATCGAAAAACATCAACTCGGCGTCGGGCAGGGAAAGATCGTCTTTGGCGTGCTCGCCGATTTCTTCGAGCTGCCGCACAACGTCGTAGGCGAAATATCCGACAGCACCGGCAGTGAACGGAGGCAACCCCGACAGGTGGGCTGGCCGATGCTCGCGCAACAGCCGCTTCCCCGCCTGAAAAACGTCTTCGCGGAGAGATTCCCGCTGGCGGCCGCGCTCGACCTCGACCTTCCCTGATCGCGCTTTTAGTCTCATGTAGGGGTGAGCGCCCAGGAAGGTATAGCGTCCGATCTGCTCGCCGCGCTCGACTGACTCGAGTAGAAACGCATGCGGCTCTTTTTCAGCGATCGCGAGAAAAGCCGACACCGGCGTCAGCAGATCGGCGCTGACTGACTTGGCCACCGGTACAAGCGTGGCCGAACGGGCGAGACGAGAAAACTTCTCGAAATCGGGCTGCAGCATGGTTTGGAATCTGCCGCAAAATGCGGCCTTTCATTATAGGGGACGAGGGTAGCGCTCAGCGCTCAGGAGTCGAGGGATCACGGGCCAGAGGCAGGGGTCAGGGGCCCCAGACCCCCTTGGCAGTCAGAAGCTTACGTCAAGTGGGCAGCGGGCCTAGGCCCCGCCAACCGGCCACTGACCCCTGATCCCTATCCCCTGGTTGGGCGAAACTTTCGTCACCTTTGTAGAGCCTCGCCCGGAGGGTAGACTGGTGGGCATCCTGAGTATTATGAGCATCTTGCGCTCCCGCAGCCGTCAGGACAGAGCGCGAGGGCTCGCGGTTTTGTGTATCAGTGATCGGCAGCGAGGAAGCCACAACTAAGGGACTGAAGGGATGCTTTTCCGCAGCCGAAGATTGCATCAGAACCGAAATCTATGCTGATTAAGTTTTGGGGCGTGCGCGGTTCCACGCCCACGCCACAGGCCGAGAACCTGCGCTACGGGGGGAATACCTCGTGCGTCGAGGTACGCCTGGGCGATCGCATCTACATTTTCGACTGCGGCACCGGCTTCCGCGTGCTCGGACACGCCCTGGAGCGCGAATTCGGCGAACGGCCTTTCTCGGCTCACGTCTTCGTTACTCATTTTCATTGGGACCACATCCAAGGCATGCCCTTCTTCCGCCCGCTTTACGACAGTCCGGGCAGCGAGTTCTTCTTCCACTCTTCTAGCCGCACCCGCAGCCTAGAGCAGGTAATGACAGAGCAGATGGCCTCGCCGTACTTCCCCGTCAATCTCGACGAGATGAAGGCCAAGCGTGAGTTCTACGACATCGAAAACGGTTGCCTCGACATGGGAGACGGCATCCGCATCAAGACCGCGTGGCTGAACCATCCGCAGGGCTGTCTCGGCTATCGTCTCGAGACCGATGACGGCGTACTGGTCTACGCCACTGACAACGAACCGGGCGATACGGCCTTCGACAAGGCTGTGCGCAAGCTGGCCGAGGGCGCCGATGTGCTCATCTACGACGCGCAGTACCTTCCTGAGGACTACGCTGCCCGCCGCCGCGGCTGGGGGCACAGCCACTGGCGCGAAGCCGTTAATGTGGTGATGGAGAGCGGCGCGGAAGAGCTGATCCTCTACCACCACGATCCCGACCATACCGACGCCATCGTGGACAAGGTTGTGCTCGACGCGCGCAATTACTATCCCAGGGTGCGCGCCGCCTCCGAAGGCATGGAGATTCGCCTGGAAGCCAAACGTCAGGGGTTGGGGGCGGGCCGGTAAGCCAAGGGCTTGAACTCAGACTGTGCGTATCTCGCCGACTTTCGCGAATGCCGACCACTGCTTGCTGGCTCGAAAGCAACACGTTTTGCGCAGAGATCAGATCCAAGGCACCTGCGGTTCGTGCTCAAACTACATGATGGTCGGAAGGGCAGGTCGCATTCCCGCCCTTCCGAGTGCTGAGGACTAGCGAGCAGTATAAGCTCTACACATTTCAGTTCGACTCAGGGACAAACGCGAACGTCCCGTACAGATTGTCCTCGTAGATCAGGAACTCGCCCGGGCCCGTGTATGCGGGAAGGCAGGGGTCCCCAGAACAAGTGGGCGGCGTAATTGAGACCGCGTCAGTAATGGTTACGGTGTAAGTAACCGTATTCAGCCAAGTGTCAGTAAAAGTGACTGTGTCTTTGGTTGTGAAGTCATTGGACAGGGTCGATGATAAACCGGACGAAAACTGCGTGTTCAGGCCGAAAACCTCCTTGTAACTGAAGGAAAGTGTTTCGCTCTCGCTTTGGTTGTCCGTGTATACGACGTTATACACAGTCGTAGAAGCGTTCGGTACGTAAGTGATGGGGTTGGGTGGGTACGAGTCCCGCGTGAAGCGCCCGTCGGAGGTGGTGGCTGGCGGCGAGGCGCCAAACTCGGCGGAAAGATAGGAACTATTCGTGAATGGATCAGCAGCCAATATTTGTTGAATGTCGCCGCTTTTGCAGGTGGGGCTGTTCTTCAGATAGACATAGTTGGCACAAGTGATTGCCGGCCCTTGCCCGGAGGGCCAGGATTCGTTCGTTACCCACGAGCGCTGCAGAATATTATCAACGGCAGAGTTATTTCCCCAGTCTCCGTTCAGCCACCCAACGGGGATCCCAACAATGTCCGGTCCGCCGCTCCCCGCGGGGTCATTGGGATCGTACCCGAATCCGTTCCACTGGATCAGGGTGCCGCCAACAGTAACGATGACCTGCGGATTAACCCAAAGCCAGACGATGTCGTAGTCCGAAGTTACTGGGTTCAAAGTAGGGGTACCCATCGTCTTGTAGGCTATGGTAGTTGCTTTGCTAATCGTTACCGTCATAGAAGCAGTCGTCGTCTGGGTGAGAGTTGTCGATCCGGTACCCGATACTGGAACACCCACACCACCCGATACGGTCCAGGCGCTCATGCTGTTGCTAGGAACAGAGGGGACCTCGAATTCACTTGAGAGGGAAGAGGTGAACGTTACGGTTTCGCCGACCAAAGAAGTCTCTCCATACTGGACGTTGCTGCTGCTCCCAGGGGGAGCGTAGGTGACGCCAACAACCATGTATTTCGGGCTGAAGAAGCCCTGCGTCGGCTTATAAACCACCTGGGTCAGCTGAGCCGAGGCGGCGGTGCAATCCACCATATAGTTGGAGTACCCCGAATAGTATGCACTGATAGTGTAGGTTCCCGGCGCCAACTTAAGCGGGCCGGCCGAAAACGATCCCGTCCCCTGCCCATAGCCAATTAGCTGGCTGCCGTTATAGATCCATACGGTTCCGGGGCAGCCACTGGCCACACCGTTCACCCAAAACGTTATCGACTGGTTAGAGAATGCAGGGTTGAGAGTTGACGACAAAGACAGCTGGGTATTGTAAACATATTGAGCGTGTACAACGGACGAGCTGAAAAGAATACTTCCAACCACCACTAGCAGAATTAGCATTCTGCGCATGTCACCCTCCTTTAACAAAAAAATGCTTCGCGGGAGAGCGACTGCCTTACAAAGCCCCCTCAAAAGACGAACCGCTTCACCGCCGATCAGCGGTGCGTTTCTAATCCTAGATTGGATTCTATGTCAAGAATTAGAATCACAGAACTGTGTGACAGCCGTCACAAAACTCTGGGCATCCAGAGAAGATCAGAAAAGGGAGCTTCCAGAACTGACATCTGGGGAAGGGGGCTGCCCCAGCCTTTCGCCCATCGCAATCCTCGGGGTCGCCCCACGCCTTCGGCGCGCTTCGCTTGCTCAGGGTAGGCTCTTGTCGTGTTCTCTGCGACAGGCGGTACGTTGGCCACATTCCTGTGTCGGGCGAGTTCCCGGATGCATCTGGATGCGGAATCAGAAGGGCCGCGAGATGGGTCTACGGTCGGCTAAGGCTTGCACCATACACCATTTTGTACGAGTAAGGATTTGCAAACTGGTGACAAACCCCTGACAATTCCGCGTCGCCCAGCGGCATACGATCACAGGCCAAGCAGGTCAGAGAAGGTCCATTACCCAGCCACTCCAGTTGAAGGTTCGGCCCTCCCTCTGTTCCTGACTTCGCTAAGGAGAGATCAATATGCAGCTTTGCAGGACCGCAGTCGCCGCTTGCCTCGGCCTGGTTCTTCTCGTGGTTTCGGCCCCGGCCCAAGCACAATATCGCCTCACAAACTTGGATTCGAATCAAGTCGGTCAAGCCCCAACCCATAACATTGATCCACTGCTGGCCAACGCCTGGGGATTAGCCCGAGGCGCCAAAGGGCCTTGGTGGATCAGTGATAACGACACCGGATGGTCGACCATCTATGATGGAACTGGAAAACCAGAGCCACTCCGGGTTTTGATTCCCACCGCCGGGAACGGACCGTCCTCTGCGACAGGCTTAAACGGCCCGGGCACGCCGACGGGAATCGTTTTCAATGGATCGTCGACGGATTTCCAGGTTGAGGGCATGCCCAGCCTGTTCATTTTTGCGACGCTGGATGGCACAATCAGCGCCTGGGCGCCGGGCGTGAATGCCAACCAATCGACCATCAAGGTGGACAACTCGGCCAGCAAGGCACTGTATACGGGCTTGGCCATCACCAGTAACGCCTCGGGGAACTTCCTCTACGCCGCGGATAACTTCAACAATCACATCGATATGTTCGACGGCAACTTCAACCTAGTGAAGTCGTTTGGTGATCCAAACGCCCCAGCCAACCTCTCAGTATTTGGCATCCAGGACATCGATGGCCTGGTTTACGTCGCGTATGCCGTGCCGAACGTCGGCGCCGGCGGCTTGATCGACCTCTTCAAGGAAGACGGTACCTTCGTGAAGACACTGATCCAGGGCACCAAACTCAACCAGGCCTGGGGTATCGCTGCGGCCCCCGGTAATTTTGGACCGCTCAGCAACACTCTGCTGGTTTCAAACAACTCCGTCAACGGCACCATCAACGCGTTCGACCCGATTACAGGGAATTTCGTGGGTACGATCAAGGATGACAAGGGAAAGCCGATCGTTTTGAACAACCTCTGGGGCATTGCTTTCGGCGGAGGAACCCCAGCCAATGGGGCAACGAATGAGCTGTTCGTCACCGTGGGTCAGGGAATTGGCACCGCCGAATTGGCCGGCACATTTGCAAAAATCGTCTTCAGGCCATAGTTGCCAAGAAAGCTAAAGGAAGACGTAATGAGGGCCGCCTGAAACAGGCGGCCTTTCTACTGGCTTCAGTTTGGCTGCAAGATCGGGGGTGATGTGCAAAGGGGCTCGCCCAACCTTTCGCCCAGCGCAACTCTCGGGGTTGCCCCCTTGCCGCTGCCGGTCTTGCAGCGACAGAGCCTGCCCTGAGAGAGCGAAGCGACCGAAGGGGTGGGACTCTGATTCTTCGTGTTACGACCCAGGACGAGAGTCAACTTCCTCATCCTCCCGTAAAGAGCGCGGGAAGGTGGGGCAACCGAGGTCTTAACTTCAGACGGGAAGGTTGAGCCAGCCCCCGCGCTAATCTAGCGCCGAAGTGGGTATAAGAGACATACGCTCACAATGCATCGGCGTGGGTAGGCAGTCACGATTCAGTGGCCTCCACGGGTCGCGCTTAGCCGTTGCTGGGCCTCGACCATACCCGGAGCCAACTGTAATGCTGCTTCATAGGCAGCGGCGGCCGCTTGCGCCTGTCCTTTGTCCTCCAAGGCCCTGCCAAGCCAGAAATCGGCCTGTGCCAGCGGCGCAATTTTTGCTGCGCGTGACAGGTCACTCGCAGCCGCATCAAGGTCTCCTTGACGAAACTCCACAATCCCACGTCCAAGGAGGCTATTCTGCTTGTCCGGGTTGATCTGAAGCGCTGCGGTGAATTGCTCCTTCGCGCCCTTGAGATCGTTAAGGTCCACCAGAAGCAGACCCAAATTACTGTGGGCTTGGACGGCTTCGGTCGAGTCCGCGGTGTACTTCAACGCAAGCTCGTATTCCCGTTTCGCAAGGTCGGGATGATGCTGCTGCTTTCACGATAGCGCCAAGCAAGCACAGCGCTCCCTGCTACCAGCACTCCCGCTGCCAACACTTTCCACAGAGGGAGAGAACCTTCAGGATGAGGATAGAACACTGCCAAACCGGACGGCCAGAGACCCTTTCCGACATATGCCGCGTAGGAGTAGATTGCGTTTTCGATGCGCCACGCCAGCGGCAGCAAATCCGTTGACCCAAGCGCGCCGCCACCGTGCTGCGCGTAAATAGTGACCCAAGAACTAGCCGCCGAGAGAGCAAAGAGCGGAATCTTCTCAGCCACAAGTAGCACGGCGGCGTGGTGGTCCACAGAAACATCCGCGCCAGCAGCGACACGTTCTAAGGGCCAGTAGTCACATAGCAGGAGCAGAATGGGTAAGGTAACGATCATAGGCTTGGCCGCCAGCCCCAAAGCAAACGCCCCAGCTACTAACAGATAACGGCTCGTGCTTCTGTTCTCCGAATACCAACCGTATGCGGCCAAAGCAGGCAGCAGAAAAAACATGGACAGCAGCGACTTGCGTTCAGCGACCCAAGCCACGCATTCAACATTTAACGGGTGAACGGCAAATAGAGCGGCCACGAGTGCGCTGCGGAGCACAAGTCTCGTTGCCTTTTGCAAGAGAAAGAACAGGAGTACCACATTCAGCGCGTGTAGTAGACGTTGACAGCATGGTGACCACGCGGATTCGTGCCGAACAACTTCACGTCCGCCATGTGCGAAATCCAGGTCAGCGGATGCCAGTTGGCTTCCACAGTGGCTGTTGTTGCCCAAACGATGTTGTCCCATTTCAGGCCTTGCAAGACGTGGGCATTCTTGGTGACGTACGCGGGGTCATCGTAGTTCACGAACGCGCTGTTTAGTGCGGGGAGGTACAGAATCAGGGTGCCCAGAAGGAGGACTAGCGAGAGGGTAGCGGGCGAACGCGCGCTTGGCTGCGATGGGGGCGAGGTGCTTCCAGCTGCGCCTCTTGTGGATCGAGTAATCGCAGGAGGCATCATTTATTGCCTATTATACGAAATGAAGTGCCCGCGGCTTCCGGCGGGGCGAACATGCCAATTGCCATCCGTTCGCCCTGGCGGAAAGGATGGGGCAATGAAAGAGAACGAGGTTTGATGCGACAGTGCTGGATCGGTTTCTTTCCGAGCGGGGACGCCCGGCTGATTCGATAACCCTGTCGGGCGGGCTGGCCCGCCCAGTTGAGGCCACCTACCCGCATTCAGTTCTTTTTCGAAGCAGCAGATCGCATCGCTGGTTCGCCGAACGCGACACATTGTGCGATCAGCGCGAGCACCCAGATGTACCACGGAATCGAGTCGTGATAGTGAAATTGCAGAATGACACACACGATGAAAAGCAGACCTCCTAGCATGATTTCCTCCTGACCGATTTGCTTGGGCGCAAAGCCAAACTATAGCAAGAGGCGCATCAGCAAGTCAGTGAACAAAGATACGCTTCTTGCAGTCCACCCGCCGCGCTTTCGCGGTGTTTGGATCCAAAACGCGTTATAATTGCTCCCACATCGAATTGCAGATTCCGGCGATTGGGGTTGCCCTCCGGGGGGAGTCTGCCAATGTTCACACGAAAAGTGCTCTGCGCTTTTATAGCGCTAGATTGCGGTTTAGGCATTTCTGTCGGCCAGCAAGGACCGGCTCCTGCCGCAGGGGCGCAGGCCTCTTCTCCTGCGCGTACCGCGGCGCAACAGTTTCCAGTCCTTTTGCAGCAAAAGGTGGTGGCCGGCAAAACCCCGGTGGGAACGCATGTTCGAGCCAATCTTGTGATTGCCACCTTGGTCAACGGAAAAGTGATTCCCCGAAATGCAGTGCTGTCGGGCGAAGTCATCGAGTCGCAGGCCAAGTCTGCCGGCGAGCCCTCTCGACTGTCCCTTCGAATGGACTCCGCACAGTGGAAGGATGGCTCCGCCACGATTGAGTTCTACCTGACCTCCTGGTACTACCCGGTAACGATGGAAGCAGGGCCAAACCTGCAGTACGGCCCGGAACAATCTGCAAGAAGCACGTGGAATGGCATGGGGCAGTTTCCGGATCCGAACTCGCGGATCTACAGACCCTTTCCCTCAGCCGCCGACACGGACAACGACCCTTCTGCGATAGGCATTCCATCTCCAATGATTTCCGGGCGCCCTGTCGCAATGAGAGATGTCGGGTTCAAGCGCAGCAGTGGCGGCGGAATCGCGTTGGTTTCCAAGCGCACGAATTTGAAGCTGGATACGCTCACGACTTACATTCTTACCGGCGGAGACGTGCCATTGTCATTGGCTGCGAAGTGAATTGAAGGCGCGCTGGCCCACACGAGACCAAGGCTGGCCCTCGATAAGAGCGAGGGGCCGTGGTGATCCGCCGGAAGTCTAGCTGGCGCCCGCCTGCCTGTACGGAATCATCGGCGCTCACGCGCGGCCCAAGATCTTTCTGTCTGGTGATTGGGCTGACCCGTCCGTGTACATCCACACACTACCCACATTTCTGCAATGAGATGGGCTTGTCCGGGCCGACCTCGATATTCCTTCGGCAGGCCATTCAGAACTTGCGAGAAAGCTAGCATTTTTTCACGCAAGACCTTGTGCTTGGATCCCGGCGTATCCTCCAGGTCTTCAAAAGCTTTGTTGCCGAGGTCCAAAAGGAAGCGGTCGTGGAATGAGGGATGCGCAAGGACACTATCAATGAACTCTTCCGGATAAGTCAGGGTCAGCGCGAGGAGATCGTTTGCGATCCAATAGGTAGCTTCACCGTCGCTATCCCGTTGCTCATTTAGAGTTTGCAGAATCAACTCGTTGACGCCGATGGGGCCCGCCCTCATCTCGATCTTTGCCCGTGGAAGTTTGCACCCACTGATCTCCTCAAATAGTTCTCTAAATTCCTGGCTGAGATGGTGAAGTTTCTGAACTCCATCGCCGATGTGCTCGCAATCTTCAGTGCCTTCAGCGAATTTGACCAGTCGGCACCGTTGGTGTAGAAACGCAAGCTCTTGAAACCCACGTTCAATACGATCTTCGTATCCTGCAATGTCCGGTTGATACATGCCAAAGTCTGAGACTCGAGCTGCGAGATTCTCAATGCCAATCCGTACGGCTACGTTGCAGGGGCCTGCTTCACAACGAGCAAAAGCAGCGCACCAAATCAGAAACGCGACAATGTAGGTCACTCCTCTAAGGAACATCGGAGGATTTCTGGTCCACCCTCTCACTCCATGGGGGTGGTCCACTTTTTCCGGGATCAAGTATAGACCTGGGGCTGTCTCGTCCTTTCACCACGCATAGCACCGACCACCGCCTCTCCAGCTTGCTTCCCTGCCATCCGCCCTCCTATACTCTGAACGCTTGCCCGCACTGGCCGGGATCCTACCCGGCGCCGGCTAGCACCACCTGCATTGATTCCGGAGAAAACGTTTATGACGACGATGGTGACCGCCCCGCACGTAGATAAGGAAACCAATCCGTGGGAATCGCAGCGTGCCCGCTTCGATCTGGCCGCACAAAAGCTCAATCTCGACGAAGGCCTGTGGAAGGTTCTGCGCTATCCCAACCGCGAAATCACGGTGCACATTCCAGTGCAGATGGACGACGGCCATCTCGAAGTCTTCACCGGCTATCGCGTGCAGCACTCGATTGCGCGCGGCCCGGCCAAGGGCGGCGTCCGCTACGCCCCCGACGTCAACCTGGACGAAGTGCGTGCCCTGGCCAGCTGGATGACCTGGAAATGCGCCGTGGTCAACATACCTTTCGGCGGCGCCAAGGGCGGCATCATTTGCGATCCGCACAAGATGTCCATGGGCGAGGTCGAGCGCCTGACCCGCCGCTACACGGCCGAGTTGATCGAATTCCTCGGTCCGGAAAAAGACGTGCCCGCGCCCGACGTCAACACCAACGAACAAGTCATGGCCTGGATGATGGATACGTATTCCATGCACATGCGGCAGACGGTGACAGCCGTGGTGACCGGCAAGCCAATCAATATTGGCGGCTCGCGCGGCCGCCGCGAAGCCACCGGCCGCGGCGTCATGATCGTCTGCGACGAGGCTTGCCGGAAACTGAATGTTGACCGCCAGCGGGCGCGCGTCATTGTGCAGGGTTTCGGCAATGTCGGATCGAACGCCGCGCTGCTGATGCACGAGGAGGGTTACAAGATCATCGGCGTGGCAGAAGTGGGCGGCGGCCTGTACAACAAGAACGGCATGGATCTGAAAGCGCTGGTCGACTTCCGCCAGAAAAACGGCACTGTGCACGGCTTCCCCGGCGCCGAGCGCTGCAGCGCCGACGATCTGCTGACGACCGAATGCGAGATTCTGATTCCGGCCGCGACCGAGAACGTCATCACCAGCCACAACGTGGATCGAGTGAAATGCCGCATTCTGGCCGAGGGCGCGAATGGGCCGACGACTTCGGCGGCCGACGACGTGCTCAGCGAGAAGGGCGTGTTCGTGATTCCCGACATTCTGGCCAACGCCGGCGGCGTCACGACCTCTTACTTCGAGTGGGTGCAGGACCGCCAGGGCTACTTCTGGAAGGAATCGGTGGTCAACGAGCAACTGGACGCCATCATGAAGTCGTCGTTCGACGACGTGGTGCGCTACGCCGAGACGCACAAAGTCAACAACCGCATCGCGGCTTATATGCTGGCGATTGACCGCGTGGCCTACACCATCCGCCAGCGCGGGATCTACGCGTAGCAGCCGGTTACGAGCACCCAGGTATTGGGGTGCGCCTATCCCCGTATAGATTTGTGAAAATAGCGCGGGGAGACTGCCAATGAAGGCAGTACTCCCCGCCGAGGGCTTGCGTCAGTTTACAGTCTGCGTCACTGAAGCTGACGCGCTGCTGTAGTTGGAGTTTCCCGCGAACGTCGCTGTAACCAGATCAGATCCGGAGGGCAGTGCCTTGGTCGAAAAGACGGCTTTGCCACTCGCGAGTGTTCCGGTTCCCAACGTTGCTCCGTTGTAGCTGAAAGTGACGGTCCCCGTCGGAAGACTACCGTTGCTGGTCAGCGTAGCCGTGAACGTTACGGTCTGTTTGGCTTTCGAGGGGTTCGGGGTTGAAGTCAGCGTCATCGTGAGCTGCGCCGGGTTCACTGTTTGCATCAGCACAGAGGACGTGCTCTTCGCATCCGAGGAATCGCCGCCGTAGTTGGCCGTGATGTTATCGACTCCAACTGGCAGCTTGGCAGTATTAAGCGTCGCCGTGCCGGTGGCGTCCAGAGCTACAGCTCCCAAGCCAGTCGAGCCGTTGTAGAACCACACGGTGCCCGTGGGAGTAATTCCTCCCGGGTTAGTAACAACGGCAGTGAACGTCGCAGTCTGGCCATAGGCCGTCGGATTGATGACGGAGTTGAGCACAACCGTTGAGGGATAGGGGTTGACGATTTCCGTCACCGTGCCGGAACTGGCCTTGTGATAGAGATCCCCGCCGTACGCCGCTGTGATGGTGTGGTGCCCCGCCGGTGGGTTGAACGATGTAGTAAAGACCGCAACCCCGCTCACGGTAGGCGCCGTGCCCAGCGTAGTCCCGCCATCGGAGAACGTCACGACGGATCCGTCTGGAATGGTGCTGCTGGAAGTGACGGTCGCCGTGAACGTCACCGTCTGGCCGAGCGCTGCTGGGTTCAGCGACGACACGACTTTCGTGACCGTGGTGGCCATAAAGTCGTTCACCAGCACTCCAATGACACCGTTGGCGCAGAGGGGGCCGTCACAGGCATTCGTAACCAACAGGTCAGTCTTGCCGTCCCCGTTCACATCCGCCGCAAATACCGAAGTGGCCAAATACCCGCCCGCGTGGAAAGTCGCGGCTGGCTTGAAGGTGCCGTCGCCGTTGCCCGCCAGCACTCCCACCGTAGCCGAATCTGTGCACGCGCCCTTCACAATGTGGGTGCACTCGTTGGCCACGGCCAGATCGGGATGACCATCGCCGTTGAAATCTGCAACCGCGACAGATATGGGAGCAACCCCGCCCGTGGGGTAATGTTTGCCGGGCTGAAATGTCCCGTCGCCGTTACCCAGTAGCGCCCATACTCCCGTCGCATCCACGACCACTGCGTCCAGCTTGCCGTCGCCATTGATATCCGCCAAGGCAATCGAAACTGCTCCGCCCGGGATGTCCGGGATAGGAGCTTGGAACGTTCCATCACCGTTGCCCAATAGCACGCCCGCGCCCGTCACCAGGTCCAGTTTGCCGTCGCCGTTCACATCTCCAACTGCGACTGGTCCGCTCTTGGTGGCCAAGACTTCGATGGGTTTCCCGAACGTTCCTTTTCCATCATTCTGATTCAGCAAAATGGTCAGCCACCCGTCAGCGCAGGTGTGATCTTGGCAGTTGCTGGTCAGGATCAAGTCCGGCGCTCCGTCTCCGTTTACATCCCCGACCGCCACGGCTCCGGTCTCCAGGCCGCCAGTGTCATAGTTCACCGCCGGAAGGAAGGTTCCGTCGCCAACGCCCAACAGCACAGACACGCCTTTGCAGGTTGTCGTGTCCAGGCACATGTTCGTCACCACAAGGTCCGGTATTCCGTCGCCGTTGACGTCGGCCACGGCCACCGAGTTGGAAAGTGGCCCGTCGGTCGCATAGTTCACCGCCGCCGCAAAGGTCCCATCACCGTTGTTCAACAGCACACTGACGCCACTGTTGGTGGCCACGATCAAATCTGAAAATCCATCCCCGTTGACATCCGCCGAAACCACAGCATTGGCCCCGTTTCCTGATTGGTAGATGACCGGCAAGGCAAAGTGTACTGACGCCGCGCCAAAGCACTGCGCCGCAGCCAGTACGACGCCGGCTAATACGGAAACAAGCCGCAATAACCTCATAAACCCTCCTGGAAGACATTACGTTGAACCGATAAGAGCCTCCCGGCGCGACAATAGCCCTGCCTTGTTACGGCCGTGTTTCCCCTTCGTTAATTGTTTTGCACAGATTTGGCGACTACAGTCCCCTTGATGAACTACTGCGTGGGGCGTAGCCGTGGTTTCGGTTACCCACGTGACATTTGGAGTGCCCACATTTTGCGGCCCTTGCGAGGACCGGGACGCTCCGCGGAACCAGCTTCTCCCACGTCTGGCAAAAACGGCGAGACCTCTTGACCGCGCTCAGGGCAAGCGTGGGGCACGCGGCCGCGCCATCTCTCTGCGATCTTTGCGACCGGAACAAACCGCCTAAACCGGAAGGTCGCTGAGGCTTCGCGATGGACGCAAAGAAATCCCGTGACCGAAGGCAAACTGACCATTACCTTCTGTTTTGCGGCTTGACCGGATTTCGTCTGGCTGGCATCATGTTGCACCGTGACTCGGGTTGTATGCAGTTGTTCGTTTCGTTAAGTCCGACAAAACCTCGTGGGGCGGGCTGCGCTCCGCGCCGGACGCCCTGCGAATGAAAGAAGCCGTTGAGGAGATTCCCTTGAACAAGAACATTGCACGATTCCCTTGGGGCGTATCGTTGTGTCTGTTCCTGGCGTTGTCGGCAACTGCGGTGTGGGCACAATCGCAGACCGGTTCCACCAGCGACCAGACTTCCACATCCACCAGCAGTAAGAAAACTACGAAGTCCAAGAAGTCCACCACCGCATCGGGCAGTTCCACAGCGTCTTCCACCGCGACGTCTACAACCGCGTCGTCCGGTACGACGTCGTCGAAGTCCAAGAAGAAGAGCGCCAAGACTGGTGCTACGGCGCCGGCCTCGGGACCCTCTGCCGCAACAAGCTCGCCGGCCTCGTCTTCACAAACCACTCAGGCTGCGGCGTCCACGACGTCGGGCTCGAGTAGGAAGTCGTCGAGGAAGGGCAAAAAGAGCGACTCCGGAACGGCAGCTGCCGTTTCGGGAGCGGCTCCCGCAGCGAGCTCGACTGCCGCACCGGCGTCGACTCCAGCGCCAGCCACCAAACCGGCTTCGACGCCACCTCCTGCGGCGTCGACTCCAGCGTCAGCCGCCAAGCCTGCTTCGACGCCACCTCCTGCCGCCAGCGCCGCTCCGGCTTCGTCCGGCTCCGCGACGACGGCCAAAACTGCCAAGAAGTCGCCTCCCACTCCGACCAATAATGCTTCGGATGCGGACATCGCGGCGGCGAAGTCCGCGGGAAAAGTCTGGGTCAACCTCGACAGCAAGGTCTATCACAAGGGTGGACGCTGGCACGGGAAGACCAAGAGCGGAAAGTTCATGACCGAAGACGAGGCCAAGGCTGCCGGCTACAAGGCTTCTCAAAGCGACTAATTCCAACTTCTTAAGGAGAAAACATGACTCGTAAGCATCTGATCACCCGCATTCTGTTAACACTGCTGGCGCTCACCTTGCTCAGCTCGCTGAGCGTGGCCCAGGCCGCGTCAGGATCGAAGGCCAGCACAAAACCCGCCACGGCGCAAGCTGCGACGGCCGACCTGCTCGACATCAACTCCGCTACCAAGGAGCAGCTCGACGCGCTCCCCGGTATCGGCGCCGTTTATTCGCAGAAGATCATTGACGGCCGCCCCTACAAGGCCAAGACGGATCTGGTCAAGAAAAAGATTCTTCCCCAGGCCACCTACAACAAGATCAAGGACAAGATCATCGCGAAGCAGAAATAGCAGGCATGGGCTGGAGTCGCCATGAGTGATGACTCCGGCCCTTTTCTTCTACACCTCAACCTGGCGTCATCTCAAAAGGAGCACGTATGGGTCTGTTGGACAATCTCGAAAGTATGGCAATGAGCAAGATCAGCGGTTCGAATCCCGAGGCATCGGCAGTTCTGGAAATGATCCAGAACCATCCCGGCGGCATCAGCGGACTGGTGCAGGCCTTTCACAGCAACGGACTGGGCGGCGTGGTGAACTCCTGGATCGGAACCGGCCCCAACCAGTCCATTACTCCCGACCAAATCCAGCAGGTGCTGGGCTCGGGACCGTTGCAAGGCGTAGCGCAAAAGCTGGGCGTTTCCCCGGAGCAGGCCAGCTCAACTCTGTCGCAGCTGCTGCCCCAGGTGATGAACCATCTCACGCCTAATGGCTCGGTCCCGGAACATTCCAACTTGTTGCAGATGGGCGAGAGCTTGCTGGCATCGCTCGGCAAGACTGGCACAGAAAGCTAAGGCAGGGGTCAGGGTCAGGGGCCAGTTAGAAAATCCAACGGCTCTTGCTGACCCCTGATCCCTGGCCTGCCGTGCATTGCGTTCCCCTGGCGCGTGGAGGATAATCAAGCTGGCTTCCGGCGCCTCCGGAACCGTCCCCGAGTGTGAACCTGCCCAACTCCATCACGCTGATCCGCATTGCCAGCATTCCTCTGCTGATCTGGATTCTGTCCAGTTCGCATTTCGGCAGCTGGCACGGCGAAAAGGAGTTGCTCGCCTCGGCGCTGTTTATCGCCGCGGCCATGACTGACGGCATCGACGGCTATCTCGCCCGCCGCCGCGGGCAGATCACGACCATTGGCATTTTGCTCGACCCGCTGGCGGATAAGCTTCTGATCGCCGCCGCCTTCGTCGTGCTGGTGCAGTTCAATCCCACCCTCGTCCCGGCGTGGGTTGCGATCGTGGTCATTGGCCGTGAGTTTCTGGTGAGCGGGCTCCGCTCGATTGCCGCTTCGGAAGGCTTCACCATTGAGGCCAGCGAACTGGGCAAACTCAAAATGGTGGTGCAGATCGTGGCCGTGGTGGCGGTGATTCTTGACCATCGCTGGCGAGAATGGCCGGTTTACCGTTACTACGTCTTTCCCATTCACTGGATCGCGTTTCTGGCGATCTGGTTCATGGTATTTGTGTCGCTGGTGTCGGCGATTGACTATTTCGTTGCCTTCTGGTCGAAGATTGACCGGCGCGTGGTAAAGCGCCGGCGCCGTGCCTTCATACTGAGCCGGCGCAGAAAACCCGTGCCGGCGCCGCCGCAGGCGGACCGCGATGTCGCTGCCTCGACCTAGTCCGGTTGCGCAGTCAAGCGAGCCCTCGAAGAGTGAATTCTCGCAAGAGGAACGCAGCCTTTTGCTGCGTCTGGCGCACGAATCCATTCTGTCGGCCCTGGAGCAGCGCGAGATTCCGCTCGACCCACCAAGCGCGCATCTCGCGCAACCGCGAGGCGTATTCACTACACTGCATCTCAGCGGCGAGTTGCGGGGATGCGTTGGTTACGTCCTTCCCGTCACTTCGCTCTTTCGCGCGGTCGCAGAAACGGCACGGGCCGCGGCCTTTGACGATACCCGCTTCTATCCCGTAACGCTCGAGGAAGCGCCGCACCTGGAGATTGAACTCAGCATTCTCTCGGTTCCACAGCCGATTCGCGCCGATGACGTCGAAATCGGCCGCCACGGCCTGTTGATCAGCATGGGCGGGCGCCGCGGCCTTCTTCTGCCACAGGTGCCGGTCGAGCACCAATGGGATCGCATCACCTTCCTCGAACAAACCTGCCGAAAAGCCGGACTGTCGATTGATGCTTGGAAAAAAGGAGCGGCGATCGAGGCGTTTACCGCGGAAGTGTTCGGGGAAGAGCGAGCGCAGGAGTGAACTCTCTCGGTCACGGAATAGCAACATGTCGGAGCAGGCATTCGGACTCAGTGTGAATCAGATCATGGCCTATGCTGCGGTGGCTAACGTAGCACTGGTGGTAGTTCTGGCCGCAGTCAACATCTACTATGCTTGGCATTCGAAGCGGCAGGCCGACGCGAGCCGCGCTCAGGTGGAAACCTCGAACCGGCAGGCAGAAATTGCAGAAGAAACGCTCACCATTCTGCGTCAGCAGATCACTCAGCAGCGGACCACCGATGTTGGAGTGGTTGCGCTGCAATTGAAAGTGGCTATCCATCGCATTGAAGATTGGCTCAAGCGGATCAATGCGGATACCTTTCCGCAATTGCCGGGTGAAATCGCCGTTCTTCCCGATGAGTTCAGCATCGCGACGCAGCGGGCCAACGCCATGGACCAGATCGTGGCGGAAAACATGGGATCGGCTTCGCTTTATGCCGCCGAGGCGGAAACGAACCTGCACGTTCTGCGGACCTGCAATCCGGCCCAACCGCAGGCTTGGCAGGAGATGCGGGACAAGGCAAAGAAGAATCTGGACATCGCCCGCTTCAAGCTGAATGTGGCGCGGACGCGATGGGAATCAATAGCCGAACCGCCGGCAGCAGCCTCTTAGCAGGGACTCTCGCCTTTGACGCCGTAGGTTCGATGGCCTACGCCTTGACCGCTACAGCACCCCGGTTGATAATTGCCGGACGGCGCCGGCCCCTCTTTGTGAAGGCGCCTGTCCCGGCTTCCCATTTCCCCCAAATGGTAGCGCTTGGCGGAGGATGTCCGGCCATGCCGGGCCGAAGAACGACTTGAGTCATTTCGTGCACGGATCAGGGAGCTTTCACATGAGCGAAGAAATCGGCAAGCGAATTGGCGACTACGAGATCTTGAGCGAACTCGGCAGCGGAGGCATGGGACGGGTCTACAAAGTGCGGAATGTGCTCTCCGACCGTATCGAGGCGATGAAAGTCCTGTTGCCCGATGTTGCCTCCCGGCAGGATCTGGCGGCGCGCTTTCTGCGCGAGATTAAGGTGCTGGCCAGCCTGAGTCATCCCAACATCGCCCAGCTTCGCACAGCGCTGACGGTGGATAACCAGTTGCTGATGATCATGGAGTACGTGGAGGGGACGACCCTGGCGGAGCGATTGGAGAAGGGGGCGATTCCACTCGCCGACATTCTGAACTACATCGATCAGGTGCTGAGCGCCCTGAGCTATGCGCACCGGCAGGGAGTAATCCACCGCGACATCAAGCCGAGCAACATGATTCTGACCCCGCAGGGCGTGGTCAAGTTGATGGACTTCGGCATCGCGCGCTCGGGGAATGACCGTTCGTTGACCATGACCGGCACAACGCTCGGATCGCTGAACTACATGTCGCCGGAGCAGGTGAAGGGCGAACCTACGGATGCGCGCTCGGACATTTATTCGGTCGGCATATCGCTTTATGAACTGGTGACGGGAAAGCGGCCGTTTCAGGCGCACAGCGACTATTCCCTCATGGCGGCTCACGTAAAGGAGACACCCAGGCCGCCGATCGAGCTCGACCAGAATGTGCCGTCCACGCTGAATGAGATCATTCTGATGGCCATTGCCAAGGATCCAGCGCAGCGATTCAAGACGGCGGACGCCTTCCGCAATGCGCTGAAGAGCGTGCAGGTTCCTGCCGGCGTCTCGCAAGCTGCGCCGGCGGCTGCGGTCAGCCCGGACGCGGTGACGGCAACCTTGTGGACGCCGGTTCCGGCTCCCGCGAATGCGGCGGTGGCTGAGCCGGCGCCGAGCTTGCCTAGTGTGACTCCGGCCCCGGCACCCGTGCCGACGCCGCCTCCGGTCCAGCCCAGGACGCATCGTGGCTTGTACATGGCACTGGGAGCGTGCATCGTTCTGGTTGTGCTGGTGCTGGCGGGAATCTACGTCCCGCGCAGAAGCAAGACGCAAGCGAAGACGCCGCCAGAGCAGCCACCGGCTTCGACCGGAGCGCAGACCGCCAACCCAGCCCCACAGGATGTGTCGCAGCAAGCTCCGGCCGCACCCGCCACGCCAAACGCAGAGGGATCCGCAATGCCTCTGCAACCTACTACGCCACCGGAGACGGTGCCCGCAGCCGAACACATGGCGGCGGCTCCGGCTACGCCCTCTTCCAGCCAGTCAAGCGCCGTGGTGCCCCCTAAGAGCGGCGGTTCCGCGCCGGCCGTGAATGCGGCCATTAAGAAAACTCTGACCGCGACGCGGCCGCAATCGGCTGCTGTTCCGGCCAGCCCTGCCGCGAATCCGGCAGCAAAGCTGAGCGAGCTGGAGGACGAGGTGGACCAGCTTTCCAACCGAATTGCCTCCGTCGACGCGAGCCTCGACCATCTGCAACAGCAGCAAAACGCCTCCGGCTACGGGTTGCGCCGGGACATCGTCGAAAGACAGGCGAGTATGAAGACCAACCTGTCGAAGGCGCAGAGCGCGCTGCAACAGCACGACGCCGAGCGGGCTAAGAAATACCTGAACCTGGCGCAAGGCGATGCCGAGGCCCTGGAACATTTTCTAGGACATTGATCCGAAGGCCGAGGCCGACGTCGGCAGAACTGAGCGCTATCGGCGGCGACCTCGGTGAGGATCAAGACTCGCCCCTGCACGATCACTGCCCTCAGACGGACCCTTGGTAGGGGTCTGAGTACTAACTATTATCGACAGATGACCTTTTACGTCCGGTTTGCCCGTAATCCGGACCTAGTGCGACCCAGCGACATTAATTGTGGTTGTGGGAAAGAGCGTTGGGGATAGCCGAGCTAAGCAGAGTATCTAGTTTCGGTCGCTTTCCAGCGACGAGCACAGCGCCTGCCAACGCTTGGTGAGGCCAGTAAGGTTGACGCTGCGCGAGACCGAACCGAAACCAGACAGAAAGGGCCACTCACACTCCTGCCGTGGTCCGAGACAGGGAACTCCCGCGATTCCCTTTGACAGTCAAGCTGTTTGGTGTCAATATAGGACGTGTCATATAGGACTCATCCTATATAGGAGTAAGTAGAGCTTGCTTGATCACGCCATTCTTGGTTTTCTGAACTACCAGCCGTTCTCGGGATACGACCTGAAGAAGATGTTCGACGCTACGGTCAAACATTTCTGGCCGGCCGACCAGAGTCAGATTTACCGCACGTTGGCCCGGC
>Ga0187771_10000077_pt1 | contig 45747 bp, 39 predicted proteins | sample 0116_SJ02_MP15_1_FD_133139 | JGI IMG/M metagenome (GOLD analysis project Ga0187771, IMG submission 133139) | Tropical peat soil microbial communities from peatlands in Department of Meta, Colombia - 0116_SJ02_MP15_10_MG | ecosystem: Environmental > Terrestrial > Soil > Wetlands > Peat | place...
GACAGCGACTCGGAAGGCACCAACTACGGCCTGGTCACCTCCGACCACGACAACCCCTACGACGGCAGCGCCGACACCGTCAACGGAGAGCCCGCCAACTACGGCGATGCGATTACTGCCATCCGCAAATTCCTGGTCACCAAGACTTGCGGCGGCCCGGCGGCATCAGGATCACCGCCCTGAATAGGGCGATGCTCAGCGGCGGGCGGCCGCAATCGAGCCTGGGCTATCTCACGCCCGAGGAGTTCGCGGCGCAATCGACGGGCGCTGATCGGACCACCGCGCCCGCGGCAGGCAACTCTTGGCCAGCGAAGAGCAAGCTGGCCGGCGCGCTGCAGACCGCCGCCGCCTCAGTCGTGGTGCCAAGAAGCTTTTCGGCCCCAGCCTCAGAAGGAGTGGAGGCTGGGGCCGAAAAGCTGCATCGGGACCCTCACTATCGCCGTTTCATATCACGCCCGGGAAACCTTTCGGGTTTTGGGTCCCCCGATTGGAGTCGGCCTGGATTTTTCTTCACTCCTCTATAGGGCGGCCTTTGCCATTAGACGGCGCGTTTGCCAAGCCAGCCAATTGCGGCGAGGTAATCAAGAAATGGCATGGACGGAGCGCGAAACCGGGCCCCACCTTCTGGTCCAGATGCAGCTAGCATCAGGACTATTGCAACACAGAATGGCAGAAGCATCGGCGCCATCTCGGAAGTGGTCAAGTGACGGCATTTCCATAGTGAACGCGCGACGCCTGTCCATACGAACGCGAGCAAGACCCAGTAGGAGTAAACTATGGCTTGAATCAGGATCGGCGAACTTCCCAAGTTGCGTAGCTTGCTCGAGATCACAGAGGCGTTCGCGATCGCGTAGGGGTCACCCCTCTCGTTGAGTTGTTGCGAGAGCGAAGGCTCGAGCCAAACACGAAGATCGGTGAGACCGGGGGTTAATGCCAAATACAGGAAGCTTCTTGCGATCACTATCGCGAGAACCATGGGATGTCGAATGGCAATTTGCGCGCCGCGGTGCATCATCTCGATCGCCGACTGGCCCTGAAGCGGAGATACCGGGCCGGAAACCTTGAGGGTGACATCTTGTGGAAGTCCAAGATTGTTCCACAGTTCCTGCTGAACCTCTGAGAAATCCTTGTGCTCGCGGTAAGCGATGACGCTCGCGCCGCGATAGAGGTAAAGCTGTCCGGCCTCTTCGAGCGCGTATACCGGAGCACCCGTTCGCGCGCTGTTCCTGGCGGTCCAACCTGCCACGATGACGGCTGGAATAAGCACTACCAATAGCGCCGAGAACCAGCGGGTGCGCCGTGACCCGGGCGTAATCAGAAGAGCAATGCCAGCCAGCGGCACAATGAGTTGACCTATGGATTTGACGAGAATCGAAAGCGCAAGCGCCCCACCCACGCCGAGCGAGCCCAGAATCCGATCGCGGTTCCTGGTGGTTTCGATCGCGGCGATCACGCCGAGAATCGCCGCGGTCGCGATAAGCTGGAACAGGCTCTCGGTCATGATCTGGCTGGCCCATACTGCGCTCGGAACATCGAGCGCAAAGGCGAGCTCGGCTCCGAGCGCGGCAGCAAGTCCCCATCGCTTGATGATGGAAGCCGCAAGGAGCAGACAAACCAACGCGCCGGTCGCGGCCTGGAGGACGACGACGATCCGCAGGCTTCCTACGATCGCGACAAAGCCGGGATAGCCCGGCACCCTGAGGCTTTCGGGCGCGGAGCATGCCGAGTCAACCCAGCGCGCGAAGCCGCATCCGTGGGCGAAGCCTTCGGCGAGCTGGACGTATCCGGTCGCGTCGTAGGGGTTGATGCTGGTCGTCCATGAGAGGCCGCCGCGCATTGCGGGCCAGACCCGCAAGAAGAACGCCATCGCCGAAACGCCGGCGATCAACCATTTATCCCGCGTTTGCAGCGTCACCTGACACCCCAAGCGGAACCCAGCCAACGCTACGCTCGGCACAAAGCAACATCTCGCACCAGTTGCGGGAAGGCTGATCCGCTTCAGCAGCGGCCGACACCTCGATCCATCAGAACCAAAGCGCTCCTTAATTCGGTACCGATCGGGCGCGGCGATTTCCGGCCGCGCAACGCATCGCGTCGCGCAAGAGCCGATAGCCAACGAGTCGAATTCCCCGGCTTTTGATGATTCGGCGCGCGCGCTCCGAAGTAAAAAAGCGAAACTCAGCCTCGCGGTGAGCCGCGTCGTCCGCGAATCCGGCGAGGCCACCTTGAGCATATGCAGGATGGCAGCAGATCTCGGTCAATCCGGGGGGCAGAGTCCGCAGCAGGGCCGTCCAGAAGACCGGCATTCGTGAAGGCCGCACGCGGCTCATCACGGCAAAGTTGTCCGGGCACAGAATCCCAAGCTGCTCGGCTTGCGCGGGCACAGCCCCGAAGCCATACCAGTGCATAATCGTTCGCCAGGCAGCCCGCAGCGGAAGTGAGTAATCGCGGGCCAGTCGAAGATAGATTTGCTGCAGATCCCTTCGGTGGGTGTTGAGGATGAACATGTGGCTATCGAGGTGAGTGACATCGATGCCGGCGGCGAGGGCGGACTCGATCTGAGCACGAAGCTCACCCTCCACTTCGTCCGGACGGGCGAGTGAGAACACCTCGGTGCGGCTCCGCCAGAAGCAGCCATCGGCGTCCACCAGCGATCGGACCTTATCCGCATCCAGGATCGGTCTCCAGCGGTTGCGATCCCATTCGCTGGTGAGCGTGAGATGGATTCCGATGTCGGCGTCAGGCTCGCGGCGCACATATTCGCAGGCTTCGCCAAAGCCGGGGCATGGTACCATCACGGAAGCCGAGGACCATGCGCCGCGGCGCAGCCCTTCGATCGTCGCGAGGTTCTGTTCATGGCACAGCCCGAAGTCATCCGCGTTGATGATGAGCAGGCGCGCGGTCCGATCGAAACCGAGGCGCTCGGCGATGGTCGCACCGCGCCGGGGGCGCGAGGCGAACCATCCTGCAATCTTGCGCAGCATCAGAACATTTGCCGCGCAGTCTTTCACCCGGTCCGCTGCACGTCCCATCGGACGAGCCGCGGCCGGCGCAGGCAGTCTGCTGGGCGCCACGGGATTTTTCGCCGATAGTGCGCTCATCCCGAAACGACGTCGCGGAGGCGGGGTGTATCTCCGCTGAGCGGCAGAGCTTCGCGCAAGGAGCATCGCAGGGCGGGGAGACCGTATTCAGCGGCGACGCGGCGGCGCGCCGCCCGTCCGATTTCCAGGCGGCGGCGCGGGTCGCGCAGCAGCTCGGCGATCGCCTGAGCCATCTCTTTCGGCCGATTCGCTATAACGATCTCCTTGCCGTCCTTCAGCGTCAGTCCCTCGGCCCCTATCGTCGTAGAAACAACGGCCTTGGCCATCGCTCCCGCTTCGAGAATCTTCAACCTGGTGCCGCTGCCGATTCGGAGCGGCACGACGCAGACCGCGGCCTGCGCAATCAGCGGACGCAGGTCCGGCAGCGTGCCGGTGAAGCTGACACCCGGCATCTGCTCGAACTGCGCGCGAAAATCCGGCGGCGGCTCGCGTCCGGCCACGACGAAGCTCACGTCCGGAGCCAGGCGGCGCAACTCGGGCATCACCGCGGAAACGAAGAACTGTACGGCATCGCGGTTGGGGAGCCAATCCATCGCGCCGACGTAGACGATCGTTCGTCCGTCGTCGGTCTCTGCGGGCTGGTAGCCGTCAACATCGATCACATTAGGCACAACCGCGAACGGGACTGATGGATTGTCGTTGGCGAGAATCCGCCGATCCCTTTCGGAGCACGCCCAGACCGCTGCCGCCGCACCGCACGCTCGCGTCTCGAATCGCCGCAACCGTCGGTACTCCAACCGGCCATAAATCGACTTCAGTGGATTTCGGTCGTGCTCAAGAAAGCGCCCAACTATTTCATAGGTAATATCGTGCTTGTTAAGCACCACCGGAACTGGACAGTGAGGAGGCAGATTTCCGATTTGGTACACGTCATCGCACAAAATGAAATCGAAGTGTTGGCGAACCAGTTGGTTGCTGACCGCGGACTGCATCGCCTCTGAACGCAATCGCCAAGCGCCATACGGGAGGCCTGCCAGCAGGGCCCTCAGCCGGCCCGTATAGCCGATACCCCCGGCGCCGCCAGGCGGCTCGATGATCGAGAGTTCGGCGCAGAACTCTGACAGATGGCGCTCGGGATGTTCCAAATCCCCGCGCTCACCAAAGGCCAACACAGTGACCTCGTGTCCTTCCATGTGCAGTGCCCGCAACAACAAATAGTTGCGTACGCGCTGACCCCTGTTCGGCGGAAAGGGAACCGATAAAGCAACGAAGAGTATTTTCATCTAAGCGCCGCTTTGGTACTACCCCGGCTGCCAGCCGTGCACGGTCTCTTCGCTAACCACCACTTACGATACCGATCTGGCGGAGAACCTGTACCAATGCGCGTACCGGATAGAACACGTAATCTTTTTCGAGCGCACATTTGACAAACCATTTGTAGCGGCTCATGTAGTTCATCGCGGCCTGAGCCCAATCCAGCACTGCGGGCTCGAATTGAGTGACATGGCGCTGCCAGTCGCCATCAACGACAATTTCGTCCGGCTCGATACGTCCGAGGCCGGCACGGGCCGCTAGCTCGATATGGCGCGCGCGGCGCGGTTCGAGCCCCACCAGGCGCATCGCTGTGGCATCGAGCGCGACTCCGTCGCGGCTTGCGAGAAGGACGTCGAGCCGCCGGGGACGGCCGTTCACCGGGCCGCGGCCCTCCATCCCAACAATACCGTCCATAATCGTAATTGCAGGCTTGAGGACCCGATGCAGCGATACCAGCATCTGATCAAGATACTTATGCATGAGTATTCGATTGTATTGCGGAACACATCCCCATTGGTTCTTCAGCGTGCCGGTGAAATAGGTAAGGGAATGGGTCTTCAATACAGGCAAGGTTATGAAGAGGTCAGCCGATAATAAGAGACGCGGCAGTTCGACCTTGCCGGCCGGCGCCACCGGAACTGGCGACAGAGCACTCTCGGAAAAATCCACCAGCGTCACGCCGAGTTCCCGTGCCATTGCGACGAACCCGGACGCTTCGAATGCTTCGTGGGCCGTATAGCGGAGGCCATCGCTCTCGCCGAGATAGATATTACGTGTCTTTGTGAGAAGCACCTTACAAACCGCGGCCGTAAGCTCCCGATCGGTGTTGGACATCTCGATTCTGTCAGGCACGGCCGTGCACAAGTTGGGCTTGATGACAACGGTGCCGTTGTCGGGAACGAGCGAGCGCCAGTTGCACAGCTCCATCAGTTCCGCGACGGTAGAATCGAGCGACCCCTTGACGGCATCGCGCAGAAATACCTGGCTTTTCGTGGCTTCCCTGAGGTTCATTATCTCCCTCGTTAGCAACTCCGACATATTAGAGTTCGGGCGAAGGAACTGGCTTTCAGCCGCGGGGCAGCCAGGTGCGGAGCGATTGCGGGTTCGCGCTTTGTCGCGAACCGCTGGTCTGCCCTACGCTGAGCAATGACCCGCTGGCAGAAATACTCGGCAAGGCCCGTGCGAAAATCATCGTATTTTCAGACCGTGCTGCCGCGTGAGGCCAAAGCGTCCCTCTCTCCCGGGCGCAGTGTCAGCCTACGAGGGGCACGGCGAGCGCCTCAGAAGCAACCACCGGAAGGCAGTTACTATCTGGCGATTGACACGCGGCGAGAAGAAGCTATTCGGGATCACCAGATCCTGCCCCGCGCCGAATTCCTAATAGACCTCTTTCTCCATGGGAACGGAGCCGCGAGCGCAAAATGCTGTAAGATGCTCCGCCGAATGAGAGCGGTCTGCCGTCTGTGCCGTTCGTGCTTGTTTGCCAGGCATGTGGAGCGTTGAGGGACAATTTTGTGTACCACCGGCAGCGATCCTCAGCGCTGCTGGTGTCTCGCCGCCTGATGGCGCGGAACCTAGATAGCGTTCTTGGGCTGCACCAGCCGCCGAGAGGTCGCGGAGATTCGGTGACAGGAAGATTATTAGCCAGAGAGTACTGACGTACTCAGCTGTGACAGACGCCGCGGCGATACCGTACGCGACGAGGCCGAGCTGCATCGCGAGCCCAAGGTCAGCGAGCGCGCCCACCCCGTGGCGGCGGACGGCAGAGCAATTCACCATCGCGAGACCCATCAAGGCGAGGAAGAGCGCGAAGGCGGGTAGGCCGCCTTCCGCCGCGATCTGAATGTACGTGTCGTGGGCGATGTAGCTCTGGCCAGTAAGCCGAAGGATATTGGGATTGTATTCAGGGGCTACTGACTTAAATTGGCTCAGTCCTACACCGGTGATCGGCTTCGAAGCGATCATGCTAATCCCGGCCTTAAATAATTCAAAATGGATGCGGGCCGAGGCGTCGTCGCCGTTGGTCGGCGCACCGGATATCCTGATGCTGCGGAAGCGCCCGGAAAGGCTGGCCGGAGCGAACTCGGCGACGAGGATTGCCGCCGCGCCAAGCAGCGCTAGAATGGGGAGCCTACGCCGGCCGAAGACCAGCGACAGCAGACCCATTACTGCCAGCGCGATCAGCCCGGCGCGAGATTCCGTCAGTACAACACCGATGCCCACCAAGCCGGCACACCCAGCGCCTATAAGACGCCACGCGCGACCAATCTCGCGGCGGGCCATCCATATCGCCAGCGGAATGCCAATCACCAGCGTCAAGGCCTCGTAGTTCGGGTCCTGCTCAAGGCCCCCGGGGCGATCGAGATGCTGCAAGAAGTACTGCTTGTAGATCCACAGGCTTGCCAGTGCGGAAGCCAAGACCATAACGCGTACCGTCTTGAACATCCTCTCCTCAGTTCTGACCAGGCGGCGAGTGGCTACCATCAAGAAGACGAAAGAGACGAGAGAGGAAATTGAAGACGATGGAGTTGGCAGCCCGGAGGCGAGCGTCTCGAGCACCGGCAAGCCGGCGAAAAGCACGAAGAGAACTCCCTGCGTTGTTCGCAGGCGCGGCGCCGCGCCGGCCGGCGGGGGGAAAAGCAGTGCGGTCAGAACCGCAAATAGCCCTACGACTTTGACGGGGGTGACGAGCAAAATGGGAGTAGCAAATAGACTTGCGGAGACACGCGGATCACTGTGGAAGCGAGTCATGACGAGCAGCAGGTAGTATAGGATCACTCGATCCTCTTTCTCGCGTCGTCGAGCAACTTCACCATCACCGGCAAGGGTACAACAACAGAAATAACCACTGCTGCTGCCGCACCCCTCACTCCGAACATGAGAGTGAACGGCACCACGAGGAGTGAAAGGACACCGGCGCTCACGAGCGAGATCTTGAATGACGACGCGGGTGCATTCAGTCCGTCGAGGCAGAAGGCGGCTACGGCAAGCACGCCCCCAATTGTGCCGGACACGCAAAGCAGGCAAAGTGGGGGCAGCGCACCGAGCCATTTGGGCCCGACCGTAAGCGCAATCAACCGCGGGCCTAATCTGTAGATGACCGCCGTGTAAAAGATCCCGGAGCCGACCACCAGCGCGGCTGCCGCCAGGATTAGTCTGCCCGCACGCCGGCCGTCGAGACGCCGCATGAGGGGAAACAATGCCAGGCCGGAGGTATAGGCCACCTCGAAAGTCGGCAACTGGCCGACGCGGAATGCAAACTGGTATTGACCGAGCACCTGCGGGCCGAGGAAGTGGCCGATCGCGAAGCTATCCAGTTTACGACTTATGAAATCGGCCAGCCGCCGCGCTGTTACCCACCCGCCGAACTCGAACAGGCGCCGCGCGCATCGGTAATCGAACGCGAAGCGTGGGCGGTAAGGATAGTAGCAATAGGTCAGTGCAGTGCGGGCGATCTGCGCTGCGTACATGGATACAATGAGCCCGCGCCAATCCCGCCAGAACAACATGGCGCCAACCCCGAAGATAAAGCCGGCAGCAAACTCGGCGCCGTTAAGAACCAGCGAAATGCGAAATTCAAGGTCGCGCGCGAGCCGGGCGGCTACGGCAGGACTGCTTATGCCAGACAGAATCGGAAAGGGGGCATACACGAAGAACACCGTATAGAGATCGCCAATCTGGAAGAAGCGGGCGAAGGGCCGCGCTAACGCGACAAGCGCCAGCGATACGAGGATGGCCCGCGCAACCCCCGCTACCCATACAGTGTCAAGAAACTCGTCGATCTCACCCTCTTGCGGCACCAGGGCAGCTGATAAATTCAGATCGGTCAACCCGAGGAGGAGCAACTCGGCGGCACTCGCCGCGCCGAATACGCCAAAGTCGAAGGGTCGCAGCAGGCGCGCGAAGATGAGATAGCGAAGGACCCCGCCCACACCTGTGACGATGCGCGCGGCGCCTATCCATCCTATGCTGCTGAGGACCAGTGCACTCAATCCCCCTGGTGCGATACGTCGAGAGGCAGGGGCACCGATCTCACTCGGTTCCACCGAGTCCGCCATCGCCTGCGCAAACCCTCCGCGAGGTAATGACTTCGGGACGTGGCGCTCAGCAGCGGATGTGGTCGAAATTACCAGACGTCAACCTCAAGCGTCGGTCACGCTGCTGCCGACCGCAAATGTCTGCTCCAGGAGTGCACAGCGCATTCTGCCAGGAGCCTTCGGCTCTTACGTCCGCAGCGAGCGTCGACTCCAAACAAACGGCCAAGGGAGCGGCTGATTTCCAAACCTGGACCATCGCCGGAGCCGACCTGGTCCCAGAAGAAGGTAAGCAGGCAGCCGGCCGCGTAAACCGCGTTGCCAAATGAGCCCGCCCGCAGGACGTCGCCGAAAGCTCCGGCTCGCAAATTCTCAAAAGCACCGGAGCGTAGCAGTAACCTTCCCCAATCGCGGATCCGTGCGGCTGCGGTCTCGACGCGTCTGAGCGTTGCCGCCACGCTTCGCCAGTCAGGATCATACGTATTCTTGCCGAGCAGCTTGCTCGTTTCCCACCACCATATCCGCGAACCGATATCAGCTGCGCGTTCCAAGCTATCTTCGATGCAGTATTGGTCGGCACTGATGTGTCCGAGTTTAAGCGCCATGCCCTCTGCTAGTTTCGACACCAGCACGGCAACTGTTTCCTCATCCAAACCACCTCCGAAGGAGGTAAGCACGTGTTCGAGCGCCGCCTGTCGGCCTTGGTAGCTGGTGCAGTAACAGTCCAGAAATACGGACACCGAGGTGCCCAGTTCGACCCAGAACTTGCTCAGCGCGTATGCGACATCGGACCGCTGCACGCTGACGCGCTCGTCTGCGAGACGCAACCTGAGCGCTATTTGTTCCATGATTCTGTTGTTGAGCAAACGGAACGCATCGCGACGCAGCAGTTCGGACCGGGCTTCAAACTCGGGCGGCATCGGTATCTCGTCTGGCCGTCCCCAGAGCAGCTTGGCGTGCGCGATGAGCTCGCAACTAAAAATGGCCGGCCGCATCGCCGCGAGGCGCGAAGCCAGAATAGGGCTTAACTCAATCTTGATTCCTTTGGATTGCCGGCCCGCCTCCCTGTTGATCTGTGCCGCTGCATTCCCCAACGATTCCGCTAATCGAGGGAAGTGCCGGCGCCGATCATCAGGCATTACCACTAAGCACTCGACATCGCTTAGCCATCTGAGACCCGCTTGGCGGTCGGGCACAATTACGCCCTCGCCTCGCGCGAAGCTACCAGTCAGAAGCAAGCCCGATACCGGCAGGCCGTGGGTCGCGCCGCCCGTAAACGAAACGAGGCTTTCCAACTCGCGAACGGCCTCTTCTTCGAACGCCGGATTGGCGCAGAGCCGAAACGAGCCTGGTGAGTTCAAGCTCAGCATCTCCGCTGTCTGCTCACGAATTCACAAGCTACCAGTCCGGACTGGCACATCCCGGCAACTCCTGCTGACCGTGAAGATGCGAGCACCTACCCATTTCCTCCGGGCGACCACTAATCTCTCTATTCCCTCTGACTATCCGCAGACGCTCGCACCTCGCTCACCTTGGTCTTGCGGCCATCGAGTAACCTCTGGTCGAATGTATCAACTACAGCCCGCGCTGGATTGCCGACGATGATCTTGTTGCTTGGGAACGCTCGGGTGACGACGGCCCCTGCTGCCACAACGCAGTTTTCGCCGACGTCAGCCATGACGACCGCGTTGGCGCCTATCCAGGAGTTGCGGCCCACCCGAACGCGGGTCACGATCCCTGGCTGCTCCCCAAACGGAACCTTCGGATCAGTGATGCCACGGCTGAACTTGCCACTTAAAATCTGTGCGCCTGCGCCGATAATACAGTCATCCCCAATCGTCGCCTGATCAATCATTGCGTAGCGGCCAATCCCCACGCGTTCGCCGAATTCAGCCTTTGAACTCGTAACAATCGTGCCGAGCTTGTACAGACACCCCATCGGGCTCCGGGGCAGCATTGTATGATAGTATGTGGCGCGGATATTCATTCCCAGTGTGCCAGGTATCAAGCTGATGACCTCGGTTTGTGTACGGAACCAGACGTCTCGCCCCGCAATCCTTCGGGCCAGCAGCTCGGGCAGCGTCAATGGTGTGAGCGCCAACTTCGCGATCGCTCTCCGGATCTTTTTCAGAGCAGTCATTACAGCAAGCCTCCTCTTCCCCAAGCTTAATTCTCAGTCTCCACGAGCCTGCTCCGGACCGAAGCCCCGGGCTGTACTGGTCGTGGGTCCGGGGTCAGAAGCTCGGCTTTAGAATCGCTGCCGGCGAGAAAACGCACACTGAGGGGCGCAGAGAGACGCGGCGGGAACCAGCGAAGCGGCCGACTCTGCCGGGACGCCGTTCCCGCTCGCGAACACATCAAGCGATGTGTGCAACCACTGCGATACTGATTGCCGCTTCGCTGACCACTGCGAAACTGAATTACGCGTTTACGGCGTTTGTCAAGATAGAGTCCAATTCGGCGGAACGAGCCGTCAGATCGGTAAACCGGAGGGCCGTCTGCCGGCCAGCTGCGCCCATTTCCCTCCGCCCCCTGTGGCCGCGTGCGATCATTGTGGCTATAGCATCTGCCATTGCCGCGGGCTGCGCGGGCGGCACGATAATTCCGTTTCGCTGCTGGGCCACTATCTCAGGAGCGAGGCCAACTGCGGTGGTTACTACCGCGGTGCCGAGAGACATCGCTTCCAGTAGGGCAAGCGGTCCGCCCTCCCAAAGCGACGAGCAGACGAAGACATCCATCGCAGCCATAAGGGCACAAGCATCGGGGTAGAATCCCAAGAGGCTGAACCGCTCCGCAAGCCCGAGCCTCACGATCATATTTTCCAGCCGGCTCCGCTCTGGCCCTTCGCCCGAGATGACGAAGTGGACGTCTCTGTCGCGTTCGACAACGAGCCGGGCAGCTTCAATAAAGGTGTCGAAGCCCTTGTTGGGTGCGAGTCGGCCGACTGAGCCGACCAAAACCTCGCACGGACTGCTGATAAGGCCGCGTGCCTTGTCTATGTCCGCGCAATTGGGAACGCACGGCCTCTCGATGCTGTCCCACACGGTGTGGATCGGGCCTGGGATTCCAGCCGCTGAGAGTTGGTCGGCGAGGTTGCGATTTACAGTTACGATTGCGGCGCAGCGTGCGCCCAGTGCGCGCGCAATGGCTCCGGAATCGAACACAGGGGCGCGCACATGCCCTACGACCGGCCGACCCGCCACAACCGAAGCAATAATCGAAGCTGGCTGGTAGGTGAAGGTGTTGTTGACATGGATCACGTCATATTTCCGAGCGTTGATTAAGCGGTAGAGCTTCGGTACCAGGGGGAGGGCGCGCAGGACATCCACGTATTGCCGCAGCGTCGCGCTCTTGCGGGTAACCCCCCAAACGCCACGTACGATCCCTGATGCGCTCGGGTGCATGCGGGCGCTGCCGGGCCCAAGCCAACCTATCTTCTGCCCAAGGTTTGTCGAGCGCCTCGCTACCGAAGCAAAGTTCTCAGTGCCACTCGTGGGATAGTAGAAGATAACATCGTGTTCGAACCTTTTGGGATCGGAGTGCTCCAGGAAAAGCGCCAGAGCCTTTACAGACCCGCCATACGTGCCGCCAACTTCGATATGAAGTACTCGCACTCGATCGCGATGTCCGCCTGCGCTCGCGCGTTGCGCCGGGGCCTGCGAAGTCCTGAGTTCAGGCGAAGCGCGCATACCGTGACACTTAACGGCTCCGGTTGCCGCTGGTTGGCTTGCCTGCGGCGGCAGAATAACCGGCAGCGAAGTCTATTTCAAAAAAGCCTGCCTGAATTGCGCAGTGAAGCCGCTTAAGCCACGTGAAGCGGGCCGGCCGGATGACGCGCGAAATGATATGGACATTCTCAAAGCCGGGCCATCGCCGAATACCGTAAAGATTGGCGGGCGGCCGCGGAAATATATCCGCATCGCCGGTGAACATGCGACCCGCAGCCCGAGGATTCGCCGTCATTATAGCCAATAGTCCGCGGGGTTAAGCGATGAAAGGCTTCTTGCCAAGTGAGATTCGAGCTGCTTGCGCTCGAGATTTTGCACAGCCTCTAGCATTACCACGTCGAACGGTTCGCGGATTTCTTCGATCGCGTACTAATCAGTCGAGATACCAAGTTATAACGCAGCCCCGGAATCAAATTGAAATCCCCTCGCGATCGCGCCTGGTGGCGCAGTAGGCGGGCTCGTTTTCCTCGATCCCTCCGGCGCGCGCGGCCAGCGCCCGATTCGAATGGCCAGCCACGGCATCAGCCTTTGGAGGTTCTACTTCACAACGGCAGGGTGGCCGCATTTCCCTCCTACATATTTCACCAGCCGGCTTATCGAATCCAGGTTTTCCGGGGTGAGTTCTTCGTCCTCAATATAAAAGCCGTACCGCTCCTCAAGGAAGTGAACGAGTTCTAAGATGCCAGTCGAGTCAATGATCCCCTCCTCGAGGAAAGACTCGTCGTCGCCGAAAGCCAGCTCCTCCCCAAAAAGCAAATTGTCCCGAATGAAAGCGCGGACCTCGTCCGCAATGTTCGGCGTTTGGACCACACCGTTGCCCTCTGCCGTTGCCCAACCGGCGGCCGCAACTGGCTCGCCTGCTGCGCACGCGGGTGGCCCCTCGTCACGCTCGCTCGCCGGGTCGGTTGCCTGACCGCTGCGTAGGCCACTATTAGATTGTCCGCTCATTATGTATCCACACACCTCCCCATTGTGAAAGCTGCACCTCCGCTGTGCTGCGGAGGTGTCGTCAACTATAGCCGGGCCAACGTGAGCAACAATTGTTCGGCGGCGAGTCGGCGACCTAATTCATTGAGGTGACCGCCGTCGCTGGTGAATTCTGAGGCTAGCGAGTACACCCTGTAATTACCCCTGTAAACGGAGACTCGAGTGCCATCGAGTCTGGTCGATTCAACCGCAGCCAGATCGAATATCGGTTCCTTTCCACCGTACTCAGCACGAAGGAGATCGTTAAACTGATTGCGTTTGAGCTGAAGGTCTTGCTCGTTGGGTTTTCCGAGCAGGAACCGAGCGAACGTCTTGAGAGAGCGGCCGGAGGCCGTTAAAGGGATCGTAATGTGCACGGGGATCACTTTCGGATACTTCGCACGCACCACGTCGCTCGCCGCCTTGTACTCTGCAAACATCTTCGATACGTCAGTACCGGCGCTTACATCCACGAAGCAATACTTGTACATCGCGATGCCGCCATGCGAACCCATGCCCGCATCAAGAGCAGCCAGAAAGCTCGCGGTCTTTGACGCCGGGTCACCGTTTTTTCCCACGAGCGACTCGACGAAGGCTCCGCCGGGGACGGCGGCTGGGTTGCTGTTGCGGATGATCGTGAGATGCAACCGGGGAAGATCCCGTTGCAGATCGCGAATGCCATCAATAATGTTCGTGCCGACCGACTGATGTCCGAAGTATATCTTCCGCTCGGCGAGTCGCTGCAGGCTCGCGTCGTCCAGCGCCGACAATTGCGCACGCGGTGAGCCATCGTGCCGGGCCAAGTTCATCTTCTGGCAACCGCAGGCAAGAACTGAGATCAGAAGGGCAAAGAGCGCGGAGGGAAGTGGCGCCGCGTGGGAAGTGCCGGTCGCCGGTTTCGGAAAACGTCTACGCACTCGCGACTCTTCCAGCGCGTTCAGCGCCTCCGGAGCCACTTCAGGCGGGCGGCGGGTAAGTCAGCTATCTCAGGTTCGATTTCAGAACCTTGCCCGCGGTGTTTTTTGGTAACGAATCGATAACGACGAACTGCTTCGGTATGAAAGGCAGCGGCAGGTGCCGTTTGCAGAATTCACTAAGTTTTTGCTGAAGGTTACCGATGTCCCCGCTGCGCGGGACCACGAAGGCCTTGGCCGCCTCGCCTAAGAGATCATCAGGCATACTGACGACAGCTGCTTCGACCAAGCCGTCAAAATCGAGCAGGACTTCCTCAATTTTCGTGCAGGCGACCCGCTTTCCACCGCACTTCAGGAAATCGGACGCCCGACCGACAATAAAGATGAAGCCGTCGTTGTCCACAGTCGCGAGATCCCCCGTATAGAGCTTACCATCGCGGAACCGCGAGGCCGTCTCTTCCTCCGCGCGCCAGTAACCCTTTGCGATATTTTTCCCTTCTGCGACGATCTCGCCGATCTCACCCGGCCGTATTGGCTGGCCCGCTTCATTGACAATCCGCAATTCAACTCCGGGAATTGCCTTTCCGATCGAACCTGCCTTCGCGTCGATCATATCGGGAGGAAGGTAGGCGAGCCGCGCGGTTGCTTCGGTCTGACCGTACATGATGAAGATCTGAGCCGATGGGAGCGCTTCGCGCAGCTCGCGGATGTAAGCCGGCGCCAAGTGGCCTCCCGCCTGCTGCACGTAGCGCAAATGTGGGAAGGACATTTTCTTCAGCGATGACCTGCGAAGGAGCACCTGGTAGTGGCTCGGCACGCCTGCAAAGCCAGTGCATTTAGTTTCACGCATGCGCTCAAGAACCTTCTCTGGGTACATAAAGCGCCGCTCAATCACCAAGGTGCCGCCGACCCGGAGGTGCGTATGGAGCAAGGAGGTGCCGAAGCAGTAGTGGAACGGGAGTACAGCCATTACCCTATCTTTGCCGGTGAGCCCCAGGAAAGCGATTATCGAGTCGGCATTCGCAATTATGTTGCCATGCGAGAGCATAACCCCGCGCGGTCGACCTGTTGAGCCGGAGGTGAAGAGCAAGCTTGCCAAATCGCTTTCGACAACCGGTGGCAGGCCGGCATCCACGGCGTCCCAACGCCGATTTTCACCATCCGCAAACGGTGTCGGGAGTAACGAAGGAATCAGCGCGTCGGTAAGCAGTGGAATGCCGCCTAAGTGATTTCCGACTCTGCGCACCAGCCTCCGCTCGACGAACGCAGCCCGTGGTTCGGTGTACTCGATCACGTATGACAGGTCTTCATCGTCGATAGTTGGCGGCAGCGGAACTGCAACCATTCCCGCGCTGAGGGTGCCCAGATAGGCGGCCACCCAAAAGTAGCCGTTTTCCGCCACGATAAGAGCACGGTCCCCTTTTCGGCCACCCGAGCCAACCAGCCACCGCGCTACGGCGATCGAGGCCGCGGTTAGATCCCCATAGCTCCGTTCTTCTCCGATCATCAGTAGGGCAGCCCGCTCCGGCACCTTGCCTTCGAGGAGGTAGCGGGGAACGCCACCCGGGCGCGCAGAATGGTGCAGCCGCGTAGGGGCGATCTCCGACTGAATCTCAGACATACGCCTCGACCACGCGCCGGCTTCTGATTTTGACGTTGCGCACGCCTCCTGTGCGAGCCGCGTGCTTTTCGCGCTCCTGTTTCCGCATGTCAGCGCCCGTCTCGAATCTCATTCACCGGTTCCACCAATAGGGGAGAAAGCTGAAGATACTGGGTGGCTCTACGTCTGGAATCAATTAGCTGGTATACACGGTCGACCTGCTCTTCGGTCAGCTCGGCCGCCGGCGCCAGCTCGCCCGCATCAATGCCGCTGTTTCTGCCATAGAGGCACATGTCCATTTTCTTCAGCGGCAGCGAGAAATAGAACTCCTCTTGAGACTGCTCGAGTGAGTAAGTATCAGTCGTGGGATTTCGCTGCTGAATTTCCTCGGGGACTCCCAAGTATGCAGCCAGTTGGTATACCTGCGATTTGTAGAGATGCGCGATCGGCTTGAAGTCGGCTGCTCCGTCACCGTTCTTTACAAAAAACCCCTGATCGTATTCGAGCCTGTTTGGCGTACCCGCAACTGCATAGTTGTACCGGTCAGCATAGTAATACTCAATCATCTTGCGGGTGCGCTGCTTGCAGTTCATCGCGGCGAGAATTCCGGCATATGCGTCGGGAGTCAGCCGCGCCCTGGCAATCCCGCCGGACGGTGATTGCACCACAACCGAAAAGACCGGATAGCGTCTCTCATCGAGAAGGTTCGGAAGGACAATCTTGCACTTATACCCCTCTGTGTAATCGGGAACAACGCTACGGACAGCCTCATCGCGGCGCTCATAGCAGCGCGCTGCCCGCAAGATGGGGGTGATATCCTCGACGAACGAGCGGATATCGAGCGCTTCTGCCACCATCCGTCCAAGGCGCAGGCTGTCGCCGGACGAATCGGCATCAGGGGTGAAGAGCGCTATAACCCGTTGCTTGCCGAGCGCGCGGGCGCACAAGAAGGCGACGACACTACTATCGACGCCGCCAGAGACGCCGATCACGGCACCGCGGCGCTTCAATTGCGTGAACACCATATCGCGGATGGCGGTCTCGATGCGTCTGGCTTCAGCCTCCGGGTCGATGGTGAGTGCGTCCCTGGGATCACCGAAACGCGGCTTCATTGCATTCCTCCAGCCGGCAGTTCTGCTGTATTCCGGAGCGGTTCCTGCGGTGCAATCCTGTTATGGGATTCGCTGCTGAAGTTCTTGAGGAACTGGTCTATAACCAATTGCGTCGAGAGAATCCCCACCAGAGCCATATCGTCTTTCACCCCAATCGCGCGTTTCGCCTTGAACTTTTCCATCAGCTTTGCTACCGCGTGGACATTGAAGATGCCGTCTTCCTTGAGCTTCGATGTACAGAGCAGATCCTCGACGTAATCGAGCGGACGCCTGTCAAAAAAGCTTTTTCCGTCAGGTGCGCGGTATGGCTGCTTCGGGCGCGCGAGAATCGAGTCCGGAATCAGCCCTTTGGCTGCCCGCTTTAGAAGGTATTTCTCGTTCAGCACGTTGAGCTTCAGGTTCGGAGGCAGTTTCGCCGCGAAATCGACCACCCGATGGTCCAGAAAGGGATACCTCCCCTCTACCGCGTGGGCCATAGCCATACGCTCCCCTTGCGAGCTCAGAATGTACCCGGGAAGGAGAAATTTGGTCTCCAGGTACTCTGCCTGGCAGCCAAGCGGCCAGTCTGAATAAGCGGCAGGCAAGAGAGCAGACAGCTCTTCATAGGGGTCACAATCTTGCATCGCGGCGCGCATTTCCTCAGAAAGGAAGGTCTTCAGGCGCGAGGTAAGCTCCCAACGGGGCAAATGCGAAAAGAACGGGCTCTTTAAGTCTTGCGCGTTGATTCGAAAGAAGCTGCGCAGGTAGGCGTCCGACTGCTTGTGAAGGTTCCCAAGGTATGGATACAAGCGCCTTAGCAACACGGGGCGCATGCGCGAAGCAGGCTGAGACGCCCAGAAGCGCCGCACCTTGGCCTCTTTGAAAATGTCATACCCTCCCATGATTTCGTCAGAACCTTCACCGGTAAGCACCACTTTGAATCCGCTGGCCCGCACCAGTCCGGAAAGCAGGAACATTGGGACCGGTGCCGTACGCAAAATGGGCTTCTCCGAATGCCAGATGACATCAGGGAAGAATTCCGCAATGTCACGATACGAGCACTGTATCTCCTGATGCTCAGTACCGAGGAAGAAATTCGCTTCGCGCTGATAGGAGCGCTCGTCGAACTCGGGATCGGCGAAAGCCACGGAAAAGGTGCGGAGCCGTTCGCTGTGCAGTCGCCGAATCAGGGATGTGACTATCGTCGAATCCAGGCCGCCGCTGAGATATGCAGCAACCGGAACGTCCGCGCGGAGCCGGAGCCGGACCGCGTCACGCAGCAGGTGCAGAAGCTCGTCCGCCTTTTGCGCGTGATCAGAATCGAAAGCTCCGCTGGCATTTCGGGCGCAAGGGTATTCGATTTCCCAGTATTGCTGAAGCTCCTCGCGACCATCCTGCAATATCAGATTATGCCCGGGCGGCAGCTCGAAGACGCCCTTAAAGATAGTCCGTGGAGGCAGAGTAAACCAAAACGTGAAAATCTGCGACAGTGCAGTGTCGTCCAGTTCGCGCGGAACCCCGGGATTGGCGAATAACGCCTTGATTTCGGAACCGAACACAAACGCCCTGTTTGCCCGCGTATAGAACAAAGGGCAAATTCCCATCCGATCTCTGGAAAGCAAGAGCCGGCGGCTGCGACTGTCCCAGATTGCGAATGCCCATTGACCGTTCAATCGCCGTACGCAGCCGGGTCCCTCCTGTTCGTACAGGTGTAACAGGACTTCCGTATCTGAGTTGGTAGTGAAACGCCATCCGTTCTGCTGCAAGTACTCTCGCAGTTCAAGGTAATTGAAAATTTCGCCATTGAAGGCGATCCACACGGTTCGATCGGCATTGGCCATCGGCTGCGCGCCATTTGCAGGATCGATTATGCTCAAACGTGTGTGTGCGAGGCCGACGTTGTCGCGGACGAAAACGGCGCTATCATCCGGACCGCGATGGCCCAACAGACTGACCATATCGTGCAATATGGTCTTGTCCGCCGGCCGTCCGTCCGTATTGATCACGCCAGCTATTCCGCACATGTCCGGGCGCCTTCTGTTTGCATGCTCTGCGAATGTTGTGCGAGCCCTGGTCTCATTTTGTGCAGATGGCCCGAGGTTGCCCTCGATTGCGTCCGCAGTCCCACGAGATTCTTCCCGCTCAAGCCCACAGAGACCACGAGTGGTTCGCGATCACATAGGCCGCCAGAACCGCGTTGGCCGACGCATGCGCGGCAATGGCGTCCGAGAGCTCGCCACGCCGATAAAGGGCAAGCGCGAATGCTCCTCCCGCCAGCGTACCCGCCACCCAATGACCGTCTAAGATTCCGAACAGTAACGAGCTTCCGAGGAATGACAACCATGTGAAGCGGCCTGGCATCACCGACTGAAAGTCTGAGGCGATCAGTTTTCGAATGAGATAACCACGGAAAGCGAGCTCTTCGACAATCGGCGCAACGAAGATCGCACCGATCAATCTGGAAGAGATCCAAAGCATCCTTCCCAAACGGCTCAAAGCGCCTAAGCCAGTGGCGACAGCCACGTCGACTCCAGCGTCGCGTGGGACTAGCGCAAGCCACATACCAAAGACAGCGGCGCCGATCGCAACCGCTGGCCATGAACCTACCCATCGCATCCGAACCAAATCGTTCCAGTACAGGGAGAGGGCGCCGAGGCCGACGATGATGTGCAGCGGGTAGTAAGTGTCGAAATCAGCCGAGAACGCCTTCGTGAGCATCGCGATCGTGATCATCGCGAACAGCGGGACCAGATATACTCCGGCAGGGTTGCGGCTCACGCGCCGCTCGGTCTCCTGATCCGTTCGGGCGAGAAAGCTCAGGCGGGAGCTCACGCTGACCATTCCCAGGACGACCAAATTGAAAAAGAGCCACCCAGCCACCGAATGAAAGCCTCGAAGCGCAATCTCGCGGTTGCCGCTTCCCAGGAGCACGAGCGCAGCAATTCGAACGGCGTTGAGGATCCATGCCATCGCGGCGCCCAAGGGCAGAAGCAGCAGCGCGGCCGGAAAGCGCACCTCGCGGCGGCAAATCCACAAGTACAGTACGAAGTACCCGCAGACGAGACTGATCCCTTCGAGGCCCGAGCACGGCAGACCCACTCGGACTGAAAATGTCGAGGTCCCAATCACCGCATTTTGAGGATCGTATACGGCGAGCCTGTTCACTGCACTGAGCAGCGCTGCTGATGCCCATAGGGTGGAGAATGCCAAGGCTGACCACAGTGCTTTTAGCCAGTTAGCGACGATGTCTGTGGCAAGTCCGAATGCAAATCCAATCGGGAAAGCTCGCGGGGAGCGGGTGACCCAGCGGATCCAAAATTGCAGCGGCAGTGCTGCCGCGCACCAAGTTACGACGGCAAGCATCGCAAGTATGAGCCAAGCGCCAAGCCAGATTTCTGGATGCTCGACTTCTCCCAATTGTGGAGTGCCGCGAAGCGCAGTCCCGGCGATTAACGGTGCCAGCACCATAACATGTGCGACGAACCACAGCCGGCACCGACGCCAGCTTGCCGGGTCTGGATCTCGAAACGTATCCAGAAGCGCATCGCGAACCACGGGCCAAGTCAGGAAGATCGTCGCAGCCGACCATGTGATGAGCACCGCCCGCAGGTCGCCGGCCTTCTCGAATAGAAGATGCTTCCAGATGGTTGGCGATGCGGCCACCGCAGAAGCATCGAATGGCAGAGTAAGGGCAGTCACCTCGGCGGCGAGCAACACCAACAGCGCCGCCGACCGCAACTGCCTCCACCGCACACTCGATTGCGCGCTTGTGCGCGTAAGCCGGCGATATAGCATGGTTGGCGATGCGGCCACGACTTGTTCCGTACCGAAAGCTAACCGACGGGCGCCAAAAATCAGCGACGGCGCAAGCGCAACCGCTCGATGAGCACCAAAGTGCCTATTGCGAGCAGCGCGAGTCCGCCACGAGCGAGCCGCGGATCAATCTCAGGCACTCGCGGGCACCTGGGCCAATTGCGCCAGTCGTCTACGGCCGCGAAGCCGTGCCCCGAAAGGACGATCAGGAAGATTGCGCAGACACCTGCGAGCCAGAGCCAACGTGAAAGATCACTACGGTTCATGCGATTCTCCTCATTTCGAAAATGTTCCCGGTTTTGGTGCGGAAAAAGTTGCTTATAGCCTCTGCGCCAGTTTGTCAGCATAGGGTCACGAGGGAGCACGCGCGGCGCGGCCACCTCTCTTATGTGATGGAGAGACTAAAAGAACCGTTAGGTCACATTACTCGATCTTGTCTTCGCGCCCATGTCCCGACCGCCCCGTATACCTCTCGGGATAGCGGACTGCGGCCGAATAAGGAGCCTCGAACCGGTTGAGGGCGAGACCGAAAATCGTAGTGTCGCGCGCCTTTTCGATTGTCTGCTTGACAAGCTCTCGCGGAGTTCTATTTGCAGCGACGACGAACACTAGAGCATCCATGAGCCGGAACAGCATCTGCGATTCGGGTACTGCCGATGCTGCTGGAGCATCCACAATCACGTAATGCGGCGGTACCAGCGAACGCGCCTCGGTTATGAGCTGGCGCATCCGCGGGCGCGCCAATGCCTCGGTTGGCGTGTGGCTCCTGCCGCCCGCCGCCACGAGGAGCAGCCCCGGGACGGGCGTGGCTTGCAGACAGGCCCGCAGGTCGATCCCGCCGTCGAGGTAGTCGATGAGTCCATGCAGCGGTGCGAGGTTGAAGGCGCGGTGAAGGGTCGGGCCCCGCAAGTCTGCATCAACGAGCAGGACGCGGTTGCCAATCTGCGCCAGAGTCACGGCGAGGTTGAGAGCCACGAAGCTCTTGCCCTCGCCGCTCAGGCTGCTGGTGATCATGAAGACCCGCTTCTCATTGGCGGCAGCCCAGTTCTGCAGACGGGCCGCGAACAGGTGAAACTGTTCTGCGGCTGTGGCGTATTGCTCCCGGTCCATCACCAGCAAGGGGCCGTCGTCACCACGACTCGGAGCGGGCCTCTCTTGACGCGCGGTCCGAAGCGAGGGAGGGCGCAGCAAGCGGTCGCCTTCGAGCGGTCCCGTCGCGGGAATCAACGGGGCATGTGCTTGCCGCCAGGCCTCGTTGGCCTCGGCTGCGTTTTCGTTCCTCGGTAATGCCTCGTGCGGCGGGACCGCCGCGACAGGCGCGGTGCTCCGATTCTCCAGAGCGTCCTCGGCGATACGCTGCCGTTCGGCCTTTCGTAGTGCTTCGTAGACTCGGCTCATGATGCCTCTGAGCGGGTTTCGGACTTAAACGGTCGCACGGTCGAAGGAAACGGCGGAGGTCAGCCCGCGGTTGCCAATCCAGTGCATCGCATTCCCGAGCAATCCTTGAAGCTGAGTCAGGGGCGCGGGTGTGTTAGCCGCCGCGATCAAGAACGCGAGCATCACCGACACGATTATGAACGCGAAGATCAGAGGGCGGCGGGACGTGTGCCGCTGCGCCCCCTCCGCGGCGCTCATCACAACCATAGCTGGTTCCAGCTCATACTCCCGGCGAGGCGCTGCGATGAGCTTCAAATCGGCTGCGACCTCCTCAATGTTCTCCTCGTCGATCACCCGGCTGTTGGTGGCGTACCCAGTGAGCATCGCGTTGTCGCAGATGACATTGACGAGGCGCGGGATGCCGCCGGAGCAGCGATGGACCGCGCGGCAGGCCTTGAGCGTGAACGGCGACTTGTCGGCGCCGGCAGCGGCGAGCCTAGCCCCGATGTACCGGACCGTGTCTTCCGGTCCGAGCGGCGCCAGTGAGTATCGAAAGACCAACCGCTGTCGCAGCGCGCGCAATGCCGTGGAGTCAATCATCGTGTCGAGCTCAGGCTGCCCGGCAAGAATCACCTGCAGGAGCTTGGCGCTGGAGGTTTCGATATTAGTGAGCAGGCGAATCTCCTCGAGCAGTTCCATCGGGAGCGATTGCGCTTCGTCGAAGATCACCACCACGGTTCCACCCTTCTCGAAGGTGGAGAGGAAATACTGGTTGAGATCTGCCGTCGGGTCCGCGGCGCCGTTGAGACTGATGCCGAGTTCGGCGGCGATCGATTGATAGAGGGCGCGGCGGGTGCGCGGCGGATTGAAGAGATAGCCAGTCTGAATCTTTGGTCCGGCCGATTCGATCAGGCTCCGCAACAGCGTCGTCTTGCCGGTTCCGACCTCGCCGGTGATTACGGCAAACCCCTTACGCTGCTGCACCAGGTACTGGAGTTGAGCCAGCGCTTCGCGATGAGGCGCAGTGGCGTATAGAAAACTGGGATCGGGGCTCAAACTGAAGGGCTCACGCCGGCAGCCGTAATATCCTTCGTAAACTGCCATCGGATCAGAAGACCATGTTAGCGTAAACCCAGATCGTGGCCGCGATCACGAGAATTCCGGCGCAGGAAGCAAGCACCGCACGAATCGTCGCCATCCGGCGCTCGCCCGGAACCTCGATGGCTGGAATCGTGGCAGCGACGGGTATTCCGTATTCGGTTTGAAGCTCGTCGGGATCCTTGAAAGAGGTATCGGTGAAAAACAGCCCGAACGGGATGGCAAGCGCCAGAGTCAAGCTGAAGACGGGGCCGAGAATTGCGATTGCGCCGCGGTTGGGGCGCTCGGGCACGCGGGGAAGATCGGCTGCCTCCAGCAGGCGCAACCGTTCGTCCTGATGCCGCTTCTCAAGGTTCTCGTGGATTTGCGCGGCGAGTTCGTTGCTGAGAAGGCCATGATATTCCGTCTGCAACGCATCGTAGTCGCGGGTCAGGCCGGCGAGCTCCTGTTCGTGCACCGGCGTGGCCGAAATGCGCGTCTGGAGCGCGTTCATCTGGGCGGTAACCGCCATGGCCTGGTGCTGCAAACCCGCCGAAGCTGCGCCCACATCGGAGGCGAGCCCGGAGTCGGCTCCAGAGTGACTCTTCGTTTCATGGCCATCCGCGGGAATCTGCTGCTTGAGGTTAGCGATCTGCGCCTTCAGCAGGATTACGTCGGGGTACTGGTCGCTGTACTCCGAACGGAGTTGAGTAAGCTGGATCTCGAGCATCGAGAGTTGCTGCTCCGGGGACAGCGCGACAGCCTGGCCTCCTCCCATCATCGGCGCTGCCCGGGCGGAAAGCAGTTGCTGGTTTATCATGTTGAGCTGTTCCTGAAGCCGGTCGAGTTGCGCGACGTTCGCCTGGAGTTCTTCCGGCAGGCTGCCCGCGTAACGGCGTTTCAAGTCCTGGATTTGACCGCCCTTCTGGTCGAGCTTGGCACGCGCTTGTGCGACTTGGGTCTGAAGGAAACGCACCGCATCATCGGCACGTTGGATACGATCCTGGTAGCCTTCGTCAATGTAGCTATCAGCCAGTTCGGCAGTCACCCGTTGGGCTGTCACTGGGTCGCCATACTCGAATGATATCTGAAGAACGTCGGGCGTCCTGGCCTGGGCGTGCGCACTCTCGTACGCGATGGCATCCTGCGGGACGGTCAGTTCGATATGTCGCCGCATGTGCGCGATGACGGGCTCGAGTGGTTCACCGGGGCGAAGGCGGTAGAGCCCAAATTTCCCAATCAACTGTTCGAGTTTTTTCTCGCTGAAAGCTTTGCGGGCAAGCGTTTCGAGTTGGTCTCCAACATCCTGCCTCTGCGCGTGGCCCGGCGCCCCAGCGGAGACGTCGACATATCCTGGCGCGACCTGGGGCGGCTCGACCATAATCACCGCGGTCGATCTGTAGACGTTAGGCAACATCGTCATCAGGCAAAAAGTCGCACCAAGCCCGACGGCCAGCACGCAAAAGACAGTCAGCCGGTGCCGGTAAAGGACATCCAGGTATGGTGTGATGCTGATGGGCTTCGAGTCTGTCATAAGACTCTCCACTTGAGCGGCCTCGGCGTAAACGTCAAGCCCACCAGAAACAGGCTGGTGACCGTTGTCCGTCCGGGCACGGAAACCAGTGTGCCGACTGCCGAGCCGCTGGCGAGGCTCTGATAGCCCAAGAATTGCGCGTTGATCGTGATAAACTCGGTGAGCCGGTGGCTGATACCGCCGGTATAGGAAACCACGTGGCCCGAAGTACCGCTACCGCTGAAGGAGTAGTAGCCGGAACTGGCGAACACCGTCGTACGCCGCGTCAGTTTGTATTGCACGAGGCCGGAGTAGGTTTGTGAGATGGCGGATCCGCCTAATCCGGCGGTCGTCATCGGGAATTGTGATGCCGAAGCTGTGATGGTGAGCCGTCGCGAGTTGTATGTTGCCGCGACGAGATAGGCTGCGTCCACCTTGGTCTCGGCGCGCACCGAAGTTGTGCCGACTACACCTGAGCTACTGGTCGAGATAACCGGCCCCGCCTCCGCGCTCACCGATAATGGCGTATCTTTGCCCCATGCCAGTCGAACCTGAGGCCAGTTGGACTCGGTGGTAGGCACGCTCGAGTTGCTGAAGCGGAAATCCTCGAAGTCGTAGCCGAGCCCGGCGCCGAAACGACCGGCGATGAGCCAATCGCCCGCCAGCATTCCACCCTGGTTAAAGCTGTACTTGTTCGTCGAGGAGCTCGAGAGAACAGAAAAGAAATTCTGATGAACGTTCGCGGACCAGGTGAACGAGCCGCTGTAATGTGACGACAGGTCCATCGCGAAGGAATTACTCAGGTTGGTAGAGACAAGGAGAAGCGACTGCATCAACTGCGATCCAATCGGCGTCGAGCCGCTGGTCAGCAAGAACCCGCTGGACGCGCTACCGACCAGGAAGCTCTCGGAGATCGAGAGAGTGGTCTCCGGCCAGAGTTTTTCGAAATCGCGTACGCCGAAGTAATGATCATGCCCAAAACGATCCTCCCCCGGATACGATACATGCTCAAGCATCAGTGTTGAGTAAGTGAGGAAAAAACTGCGCGCCGCGGTGTCGCTCTCGGCGGTGGCGCCCAGGGACTCAGCGGTCAGGAAGTCTCCCTTGCGATCGGTAGGAGTCAGCTTGACGTTGTTGTCATAGGCCTCATCGATTTCGGCTGCGGGCCATAACGACAATTCCGCGGCGTTACCAACGTGCGGCACGGCCAGCGTCGCAGCGGCTATCAGGGCAAGGAGGAAACGCTGCATGTTCCTCATGGCACTATTATCGTGTCTCCACGCTGGAGCGGCACATCGGCAGCAAGGTCGCCATTCTTTACAGCGCTAAAATTGACCTTCACTTCGCTCTGCGCGTCGCCGGCACGGCGGATAATCTTTACCCCGCCGAGGCTGGCGTACTCCGTCGGACCGCCGGCTGCGGCGAGCGCCTGGGAGAGCACTTCGCCGGACATGAGCTGGTACATACCGGGTTTCGTGACCTCGCCAAGCACGTAAAAGACCTGGCTGGCGGGGTTGAATACGCGCACCGTGACGTTTGGATCATGAACGAACTGACCGAAGTGCGTAGTTAACTCGCTTTGCAACTGGTTAGTGCTCAGCCCGGCAGCCTGTATCCGGCCGATGAGCGGCATGGTGATTGTGCCGTCAGACTCGACGCGGACCTGACCGCTGAGTTGTGGTTGCTTCCACACCTGGACATCGAGAACATCGTCGCGCCCGATCTTGTACGGTCCGGCATCGACCGGCGCAGGCGCGTTCGTCACGACGCGAGTCTGAACCGAGTTCGCGTCGGAACATCCCCATGCCGCGATGACGAGGGACAGCGCGAAGATCCGTGCGACGCTTAACAGCTTCATATGGCATTCCTTAGACGCACGCTCGCAGCGGAAGACGTGCGCATTCGGTTCTCCCCCGACGGCAACGGATCGCTCTTTGATAGAATTGACTGCCATTTCCTCGCAACTGAGCCGCATAGTACTACCCGACAAGGCGCGAAACTTTCCGCCGATCTAGCAATATTCACACATCACGCGAAAGATATCCGTGATGCTGCTCAAGGAGCCGTCGTAATCCTCGGATGATATGAATGAGGCGGCGGAATGCGGCGCCGACGGATGAAAGCCATGCATTCCGCGCGGTGCTACGGCCCCCATATGGCTGGGTTCCGCCACCACGCCCTCATTTAGCAGGAAGATCTCCTCGCCGTAGCGATTGTCCGGGAAGTTTGCGTGAAGCAAACATAGTTCGCGGCGGTCCAGCCATCGGCCATCCTCGCAATCGTCGAGCGCCCGGCGGATCGCATCGTGAGCCGTCTCCTCGGAGAACCAGAAGCGCGCCATCGTCGAGTCCACAAGCGCCAGATAGGAACGCGGAGGCTGAAACGGCAGGGCTTTCAGTCTCGCCATGAGATCCGTAGTCCGTCGAGTCGGAGCCATGCCATGATCGGAAAAGAGGTGGAAACGTGCCGAACCATGACGCGCTACTGCACTCTTGTACGCCTTGGCCAGCCGCAGCTCGTATTGCTTCAGCAGATCTGCGACCAACCCCGGCTCATCGGCGTGAGAATGCAGAAACGCATCGACCTGCGCGAGGTACACAAAGTAGAAACTCCCGGCCCCTGCGGTTAAGTCGCTTTCAAGCCTGTCGATCAGTTCAAAATCCGAGCCTTGATGGTAGGAATACGCGCAATAGGGGACACTCTTGGTCTCCAGGATGTCGAAGATAGTCGTTGACCCTGGTATTCCGCCGGGCTGGTAGATGTCCCGCTTCTCACACACATCCAGCATCGGGAGGTACCTTAGCGGGACGGCGTACAGGTCGAAGTGTCCTCCGAACCCGTAAAGCCCTTTTACTCCATACTCGACCAGGTGGCGGAAGTAGCGATTCTCCACCATCATCGGCGGCATCGAACAGAGCCACGAGAAATTGCGAAATGGCGAATCGCTTTGGGGTACACGATGGAACATCGCCATGCGGCCGTGGTCGTTCGGGTAACGACCGGTCAGGATCGACGGAATTGCTCCTGCGCTGAAGCCGAAGACAGTCGTAAGCGAGCGCCGGTAAGGAGCCACATCGGTAAGAAAGGGGATGGTTCGCAACCACTCCCAGCCGAGCCCGTCGACCAGAACGAAAATGTTTGGTGTGGACATGCTTACGTCCTATGCTGCCTGCTCTGGGGTGGCGGATGCCGCAGCGTGGATCGGTGCGGTCGTGGTTTCCCAGGTTATGGGCAGCTGCCCCCTGAAGAACTCCCAGAGCCCAAGGGTTCCTGCCCAGTTAAGCGTCACGAACTCCGTTACGAATGTCAGCCGGTTCAGCCGGCTCCTTGCGCCGAAATGTTCGACAAGCGCACCGGCGATGACCATCGAGATGAAGAATACCTCTCCACCAAGGGCGGCTCTGTAGATCATCCCATCGCCGGCGAGACAGACGGTAGCGATAGCGAGTAACGCAAGGCACGGGACTGTGAGCCAACGCATCAACTTGTGCGATGTCAGGATAAACAACGAGCGCCACTTCCTGGCGCACACCAGGACCGGTAAGTACTTGAAGTAAACGAAAGACGCGAGCGCCACCATTCGACTTTGTCTGCGGAACTGTATCTTCGGATCCGGGGAGTAGTCCTCGGTGCAAACTGCATCGCGCGAAACCGCTACATCAAAGCCCCGCAGGTTCACCAAAATGGGATGGAAGAAGTCGTTCGTCAGGCGCGGGTCATGCTGACACCAAAGCGAGCGCCGCATCGCGTACACGCATCCGTGTGCGGTGGAGATAACTCCCCCGAGTTCTTCGAAATGCTCGATTGCTTCCTCGTAACGCCGATAGAGACCGGCGATCGCGCTGCCTTCAACGCGCACCTTTCCGGTCACGAGCCCCACCCGCTGGTCTGCGAAGGGACGTACCAGCTCAGTCAACGCCTGTGGCGCAAAGACCGAAGTCGCATCGGTGAAAACGAGAATCTCACCGCGTGCGCGCGGCACCGCACGCGCGAGGGCGGTACCCTTACCGCGATGAATCGATTCGGCCAGGAGACGTACCCGGTCGCCAGTGAAACGCGAGGCGATCTCAACCGTTCCGTCGGTGCTGCCGTCGGAGACAATCAGCATCTCGGAAATCCCAGGGTAATTATCTGCCAGAAACCGTCGAATTTTTGCCTCGATGACGCCCGCTTCGTTGTAGGCAGCAACGATGATTGAGACGGAGGGAAAGGGCTCCGGAGTCTTATCGGAATCCCGATTCGTTTTGCCGCGCCGTGCTGGCAGAATCGCGAGCACCATTGGATATATGAGCCAGGCGTACAACAAGAGCCCCGCAGTCACGTAAAATACCGCTCGAAGCAGTTCGGTTGCCGATGCTGAACTCACGAGATTCGATCCCATACCCGCGACGATCGCTTAGTGCTCTGCCTAATCATTATGATGTCCTCGCGCGGGCCTTGCGGATCGGTGTCCCGCTTAAGAGCTGCCGATAGACGTCGAAGGTCTTCGCGATTTGCCGGCGAATGTCGAATTTATCTTCAACCAGGGCGCGGCCTCGGCAGCCGAGACGGGCGCCGAGAGCCGGGTCGGCCAGGATCCGCTCGATGCCCTCGGCCAGCGATGCCGGATCGGCCGGCGTGACGAGAAGCCCCGTCTCCCCGTCCGCGACGATCTCGCGCGTTCCCTCGACATCGGTGGCGACGAACGGCCGGCCCATCGCAAGCGTCTCGACGGCGACAAGCGGTAGTCCTTCGAACAGAGATGGCAAGACGACCAGGTCGGCGGCGGCCAGCAGGCGCTCCGTATCGGCGCGATAACCGAGAAAGGAAATATGTTCTGTCAGATGGGCAGCCTCACGGCGCGCCATGAGCTCGGATTCGAGTCGTCCTTCCCCCGCGAAGAGCGCCACCAATTTCGGCCAGCGCGGTACAACTCTTCTGAGTGCATCAATAAGAAACTCGTGGCCTTTCTGCGGCTCGAGCCTGCCGAGCACGAGCAGGACCTGTTTGTCAGAGAGCCCTAGCTCCGCGCGGGCGCGTGCAATCTCAGCGCGCGAGGGCGGATGGAAGCGCGTCAAGTCACGGCCGTTATGAATCGTCACAACCTTTGACTGCGCGATCCCCTTGGTTTCCAGGAGATGACGTTCGGCGGCATGCGAGACCGCAATGTATCGGTCCACCAAACGACCGACCTGGCGGTCCAGCCAGAAGCTACCCTTGAACCATTTCCCCTCTCGCCAGGCCTCGCGCAGGTGGAAAGTCTCAACCACAGCAGGTACTCTGGCGAGCCGCGCCAAGGGCGAAGCGAAAAGACTTGCGACGAACTGGTGCGAATGTACCAGGTCTATTCCCTCGGCATTCAGGAAATTCACGAATCTTTTCGCGGGCCCCCAGTCCAATCGCGAGGTTCGCTCGATGGCGACACAGCGGGAATCCAGCGCAGCGAGCCTCGGTCCCAATGCATCGAGCAACGGCTGCGGGGCCGCGAGGTAGGGAACCATCCCTTGGTCCGGCATTGCCGCAAGCAGCGACAATGCATATTCCTCGGCGCCACCCAGCATCGGGCTGGAGAGGTAATGAAGGATCCGTCGTCCGTCGGAACGACTGCCGTTTCGGATCCCCGGCTGTCTCGTGCTCTCTGACTCGTCCTCCAAGGCGACCCGCGCGACGGGACTGGACTGCGACATAATCAACAATACTTATGCTTCGAGCGCGATGACTCGCGACAACGCCGCTCACGTACGGCCCACATTCCGTGGCCCGGAAAGACAAGAAGGTCGCTTTCTAATTCGATCAGAGGTTCGTCCGCTGGTTCAGGTGCGAGGTAATTTGAATATGCAGCCAGGCTCAGCAATCCGCTCAGGAACGAGATGCTGACCCAGCCATCCAGGGCCGGAATTCGTTAAACCCGATGGCGAAGCGCTCGATCTTAACACCGCGTTCTTGCGCGAATCGGCTGATTACGCCGATATCGGCCTGCGAAAGTCGGTCAGACGCGACGATGATTTCATCGAATTTCAATCGCGCGTAGATATCCGGAAGCTCGTAAGTTGAACCGAACACGCGATGACCTTGCAGCAGTTTGCCCCTTTTGAATTCATCGTTGTCAATGAAGCCAAGGAGCGTATAGCCGTGGCCGTTCGACATCAGGTGGTGCGCCGCCGCTTCCGCCTGGCTGCTCGCGCCGACCACTACGACCCGCAGCGTCTTGGCAAGAAATCGGCCTATCATCTGCTTGAAGATCTGGAACGAGAAGCGGCTTGCTACGACGAGATTGAAGAGCAGCAGTGCGAAGATGGCCGCACCCGGAGCTGACAGATTGATCGGAAAGATATACGAGGAACCCAGCGTCAGCATCACGGCGAACAGCACCGCTTTTGCAAACCTGAGTCCGTCCGCCAGCCCCGCGTAACGCCACATCCCCCGGTACATGCCCGCGATCAGGAAGGCAGCCAGCGAAACGGCGACCGTCGCACCGAGGCCGCGGACAAGAATTCCTGCTTCCTGGTGGCGCAAATCCGATCCGGGGTTGAGCAGGAATGCCCCGCAATAGGCGGCGGCGATCAAGACCAGGTCCAGTGCGATCTCGATGATTCTCCGTTTGTATCCGAGACTGAGTATCCACCGTCCGATCACGGGCAGCCCCTTGAGTTCGCCTGGCTCCGTCGAATCAAACGATCGATCCATGACGAACAATGCAAACAACGCAAAGGGAAGACCCACGAATGGCAGTATCAGAACTGCCGTATTGGCCGGAGCTATCGTCAGCGCCATCGCCGACGCACTACCCAACGCCTGCACGACGTAGAGCACGCCCACGACTCCCAGATCGGAAAGCCCCAGCCTCGCCAGACGATGATGAGTATGATCCAGCCCCCGGTGCCCAACCGCGTGCCCGGTCGCCACTCTCGTTACTGTGACTGTGGTTGCATCCAGAAGGGGAACGACCATTATGAGCAGCGGCAACGCGATTCTGATGATGAACGGTATTTCGTCGAAGTTACTGATACGGATTGACAGCACGCCCAGAAGCAAACCAATTCCCTGCGCGCCCGCATCTCCCATGAAAATCGATGCAGGTTTGAGATTAAACAGCATGAAGCCGCTGAGCGCACCGCCCAAAGCAAGCGCCCATGTCACAAGCGAGAAGTGCCCGTACCATAGCGCGATTCCGGCAATAGCCAGCGTCTCCAACATACCCACACCGGCGGCGAGACCATCAAACCCGTCGATCAGATTGAACGCATTCATGGTGGCGACGAGCCAGAACCCGGTGAGCGCCCGATCAACGATCGCGTAGCCTGTCAACGAAACAGGCGCTCCCCAACTTATATAACAAGCTGCCACCGCCACTTGGAGACAGAGTTTCGTTCGAGCCCGGAATTCAACGATGTCATCGGCCGCGCCGATCACAAGGATGATGCCCAGAGCAAAGAGGGTCGGTAGCGATCCTTCCGGAAGCCACGTCAAGCCGTTGAACGCACAAAAGCCGAGCACGCACCCCATCACAATCGCTACACCGCCCAGGAGCGGGGTCGGCTCCTGATGCATGCGTTCACTGGAAGGAACCGCCACTGCGCCGACTTGTCTGGCAAAGCGCATGACCAGAGGCATCGGTACGGCAGTGATCAAGAGCGCCGAACCAAAAGCAAGCACCCAATATGGCCACATCAATTGGATCGACAGTGTCGTCACCGCCCCAGCTCCTTAACGAGTGTGAGCGAAGCCCGAGTACCGACCCGTCCTGAACCGTCGCCCTGCATCACGAACCGGTTCGCTGCAGGCGGTTCGAATTGGACAATTTCCGCATCCACGCCTCGATCTCGCGAATTCGGAAACGCCAGTCCGAACCAATTTTGAAGGCGGGTAATTCCCGCTGGTTGGCGAGCCGGTAAATCGTGCTCTTGTCGCAGCGAAGCAACTCAGCCAATTCGGTCGTGGTCAACACTTCTTGACGAGACATCGTTCCTCTTTCCCTTTCGCGCGAGCCGCCTGCGCGCGTTTACCAGGTGATGCCAGTCGAGTTATGAGTTCAGAGCTAGAGACCTTCGAGCGCGATAGCTGCGGCGGGCAGGTTCAGCCCCACGCCGCCATCAACCAGCTAATACGGAACCCAACTGAGTCAAATCCGAAAATGCGCGGCTCGCCGCCGGCCTTTGGGGGCAACGCCTTTCGCTGCGTCTGCCCATAGAAAGTTCTGTCCGCTCAAAATACTCGACATACTCTTGCTTCATTCGAGATTTGACGTGACAGAGAACTTCGCTGAGAAGCGTACCCTGCATTCGTTCCAACTGAGGCGATCGAAGACAAATAAAGGGCCGTTAGCCCGCGGTACAGGCTGTAGCTGCTTCAGCTCTTCTGAGTCTGAATATGCGTCCGCCATCCCGTATTTACAGGCTAATTCTGGAGGTCTAGCGCCTTCACCGATCCGCTCCGCCCCACCGGTGTTCAATGATTCGAGCCGAAAGTAACCAAAGCATAATTAAATCGTGATTACTCGGTATCACGATATTATCGCAGCCTTTGCGCTATTGCGTGAATCTGCACGCGCATTGGTTAGGAGACTGTTACACCGAGCAAGCGTCTGCCGTGGGTAGGAGAATCGCGCAGAGGCGGTATTCGCGGGAAATTGATTGGGGGGGCGAAGAGCGCCGGAGAGACTACTCAGGAGCTCTTTCGTGAGCGTTCCCGGAACCAGGTTTCCAAAGCTTGACCGCTGATCCGCCAGTTATCGCCAACCTTGAATCCTGGCAGGTCGCCGCGCTTGACGAGTCTGTAAATGGTGGTCGGATGGACGCGCAAGACCTCCGCAACTTCGGTAATCGTCAGAAAGCTTCCAAAGTGGCGCGTTCCCGTTCTCTTATTGAGTCGGGGCACTGGTTTCTTTTCGAGCCCCCCTCGCACGCCATCTTGCATGATGTACAAACCGCGCCGATATCCTACTCCTTTTTCAAGGCCCGAAGGTGCAATATCACCCTATCCATCATTGACATGGTGAATTTGACCGCGCTTGTTACTCAAAGCCCGAAGAGAGAGTCACCAGCGCTGCGGGCTCGGCCGGCGGAATTGTTGCCGGATACCGATCGCCGGCAGCAGCGGACGAAATCGATCGACTCGGTGACGGATCATCTTTCGAGCCCGGACCATTTGCTCTGCGCGCAAACCGGTCGAGCGCGTGAGAGCTAAACTGCGTCGCGACGCGATGCCGCCGATGCAAAACGGCCGTTCCGAGTGCCCCTTCGGATCGGGTTGTCGCGCATGCTTCCACCGCAAACTCATTTCCAGCGATGACCGCTTGCGCGGTGCCCCGTAGCCGGCGCTTAGCAGGAGGTTATCGCGGAGGCGGCAGTCCTGTATCGGACGAGGCCACGGCGTTCTGATTTGATTTCTGGTCCTGCTCGATTCGCTCGAGCACGTATTGAAAGGCGAAATTCGGGTCGCCGCCCGCTTCGGTCCATTGCGCCAGGTCGTCGAGCTCGGGATCGTTCTCCCACCTGGCCATCTCCTGGAGAATGCCAACCGTGAGGCGGAAGAGCTGGCCGCTTGCGCTATAAGGCGGACTTGGAGTATCGACAATGCAATTCGAGGTCTCAAAGGGGAAATTTCGGCTGGGATGGACTGTTCTGGGAATCCCATCCCAGACGATCCCGGAAAACATCCGGAACGATTGAATCCAATAGCATCAACGCCAAATGAAGATGACGCGGAGGGAGTCACTTCGACGGGAAACCTTCGAAATTGATCGCTGAATTTCTGGCATGCCGAATGCTCTGCGTCCGAATCCGTAACGTACGAAAGGTACGTGCACGAAGGAGAAAAGAGGAGAAATGCGAACGAAAAGAACAGTTTCAAATAAGAAGAGGAGCAAGGCAATGCGCTGGCAACCGGTCGCCGTACCCGTCGTCCTCCTTGGTTGCGGTCTGCTCCTGTCAGGCTGCATCATCCCCAACATAGTTGCCGCAAGCACAACCGCGGCTTCGAACGCGGCCAAGACGAGCGGAACCCAAGTCGATCAGGCTCAGATCGACAGTTTCCAGAAGGGCGTCGCGACTGTATCTGACGTACAGGCGAAGCTCGGTGAACCACAACAAAGAGTCCAGAACCCCGATGGCACTCTCACGTTGACCTACACCTCCAAAAGTGCCGCAGGGAACGCACAGAGCCATATGGCATACGCCCGGTGGGCTTCTGGTTCTGAGACTACGATCACAACAAGGAACGTGATGTTCCTATTCAACTCTGACGGTAAGTTGCGCGACACCAATGCTACCGAAAGCAGCTTCACCTGCAAGTTTGGTGAATGCCCTGATTAGGAATCAAAATAGCCAGCGCGACTGAGATTACTCTGCCGTAGCTCCTTGAAGGAATCTGGAGAACCGCGAACGCTTCGCTGGTATGAACCTGGTCACGGGAGCGGGGGTTATTATCCCGGGCTCGGTCTTTTTCTGGCGGAAAACGCGCCCGGCTGCGACAAACGGGTGAAAATGCTGGCTAAAATATCATCGCACTTGCGGGCGCTTATTATGCCGTGGCCGCCGGCAAGTTCAAGCGTAGCGGCGCGGCGCCAATTCTAAAGGGTGGGTAGCGGGCTAAATGTGTGTTGATGCCTGATGCGCCAAAGCTGACCATGCCGGCCGGCGCGAGTTTCCGCGCCTCTTAGTCTGCGCGACAGCTACGTCAGCGGGTCGTTTCCTATGCGTTCCTGGCAGCCAGACTGCCGCTTGGGCAGGAGAGAGTTTATCGCTTCCTGAACCCCGGTCGTTCAAAAAGCAACCGGAACAGCGCTCCTTTGCCCATCGCGCCGTCTATCTCCTGCAAAGTCAGATAAATGCCCAACACAAGGCTAATCAGCAACACCAGCCCAAGGAAGCGCTGCAAGTTGGAATTCGCGATCATCCAGCTGATAGCTGCGTTCAGACTGCCCTCGTGGCGGGATGCCTCGAGAAGCCGCTCACCGGTTCCGAGGATGATTACGACCACCGCATAGACAAAAGTCTTGCATGCAATCACTCCGATTCGGCGGTAACTCTCGAACCGGTACCCCGATTGCGCCCAGTCGAGAACTGGAATTACCTTGCCCAGGATCAGGGCCGCGACCGCAGCCCTGGCGAAGGCCGAATACTCAATTGAATATTGCGCGACAAATAATTTGAACAGCAGGAAAATCAGGCCGAAGGCACAGAAGAAGAATAGAACTTTCGGCGCCATTTCGCGAATCAAGTCTGCCGCCAGCTTGCCGGTTGCTGCCGGTGCGATTTTCAATCGGTTCCGCAGAGACATGTTCATAGCGATTTCGAGCCGGCCTTCGCCGGGAGCCCGGATATCAGCGGCGCTCGGTCGAAAGTTTCGCAAGTTCCTCCGCCAGAATCGGCACTCCCAGATTGCACGACTGAATGCCCTGGACGACGCAGAGCTTGAGTACTTCCATTATCTCTTCCATCGTCGCACCTTCCTTGAGCGCGGCCCGGATGTGGCGGCGTACGCCGGGCGCGTACATGTGCGTGAAAGACGCGTCGCAGGCAATGCTGAGCAGTTCGAGCTGCTTGGCCGGCATGATGCCGCTCTTATAGATCGGGATTACACTCGCAAAGAACTCGTCGGTCCAGACCGGATCGAGCTCGAAGAAGGGATCCCATGCCGAATTCCATTGGCCCACTGCGCGCATCGCGTCGCACGCAGGCGTCGACGCCGCGGTCTTGGACCCCGGCTTCACGCCCGCGGCCTGCGCTTCCTCGAGCAGAACCGGCGCGCCCAGGCTGCATGAATGGATCGACATCAGCGAAACGGCCTTGAGAACGAACAGGACCTCCTCGCGCATCGCACCTTCCTTGAGCGCGGCCCGAATGTGGCGTCTTGTACCCTCGGCGTTGAGGTTGGTGCAAGCCGCGTTCAACGCTACCCCAATCAATTCGACGAACTTGCGCGGCAGGACTCCCGAAGTCCACGGATTGGTGGACATCTTCACGCAGGCATCGGTCCAGGTCTGGTCCCAATCGCGAAGTTGCTCCAGTGCAGCGTCCCAGGGACCGGCCGCTACCGGTCGATTTGGCTCTGCCATCTAAGTCTCCTTAAGGAAGGCTGGGCCCGGAACCGATTGCGGTCCCTGCTCTCGCCTGCGGCTGAGTACCGTGTTCAAGAGTACCGTGTTCAAGATGGACACAGTACTCAGCCAGTGATTTGCCGTATCAGCGCGCGCGATCGTCAAAGGACGGTAGTCGGATTCGAATGCACTCCCGCGGCGGGCTTGGGCATCCGTCCGTCGGTCTCATAGGTCAGGAACCCCTTGTAGCCTTCGGCGCGATTAGGCGGCAGTCCGAGGTTGAACAGGGTCTCTTCCACCGTGTCGTACCACACGCCAACCTTCATGATCTTGCGCGCCTCGTCAGCCGTCGCCACCTTACGGCCAAACTGCTCGCAGAGCTTTACCGCCCATTCAATCTGCTTGACTGTCTCCCAGCGCTGCATCCTCGCGTCCCAGAGGTTGTCCTCGTTGCCGACGCGTGCGTGGACGCCGAGGATAATCGCCAGGTTCTGAATGGCTATGTTGCCGCGCATGCTGCTCCAGAACGTCGTGGAGCTTGTTCCGTGCGGCGTGCGTCGCAGCATCTTCATCCAATCGAACGGATTGCGACCCATAGTGCCGCCGCCGTATCCGCACAGGGCCAGGTTGAGCGGGCCCATGTACACGCCCGTGCGGATCAGACGCTCGATGATCTCCAGTTGATGAACATGGCCGGGCACGAAATAGGGCTGAATCTTGTGGGCGCGCAGCCGCTTTAGATGCTCGACGTAAAAGGCGGGCGTCGAATCCACGACCATGTTACTCCACGCAGCCGCCACCTTGGGGTCATCCAGGTGAGTGCCCTTGGCGTCGCCCTCCACGAACGAAGTCGTGATGTCCCAAAGCGTCGTGCCGGTCGTTACGGTGACGAACTCCGGCTTCGGGTCAATCTCCGCGAGCATGTGGCGGGTGTCGTAATCCAGCCATTTGGCCTTGGCTTCCGCCGTATGCGGAGCGAACGAGATCGAACCTCCGACCTGGAGAATCATCTTCGGCACGGCCTGCTTCAGCCGCCCGATGAAGTAATTGTATTCATCGAAGTTGGTCGAACCCTGGCCCGTCTTCGGATCGCGGACGTGAACGTGAAGCATCGTCGCGCCCGCGTTGTAGCAATCGACCGCGCGCTGCACCTGCTCGTCCCAGGTGACGGGAACGTCGCAGTCCCCGGGCAGCCATTCCGGACCGAATGGAGCCGCGGTGATGATCAAAGGCTGCATGTTCTCCGGGAACAAAGAATCGTCCGTAAAATACATGAGAGATCACCTCCGAAAATTCTTCGCTGGCGGAAAAATTAAACTCTGGAGGTCACCTTAAGGCAAGGTGAAATTTTTTGGATTTCTGTCGGTTGAGATCGTTGTAAGCAATCGGATAACTCCCCGAGCCGCTGGCCTGCCCAAAGAATTTTGTGCCAACTGAGAAGTTAATCGATTAGGCACAATTTCTTCTGGAAGAGTTTAACTACTGGTCGCGATTCCCGGGTCCAGAGATCACTCAAGTGAACCGAACATTTCGCCTTGCGGAGCGGACGCCGGAACTTCCGGAGTCTTTGCAGGTTGTTGATAAAGGCCCGAATTTGAGGCGCCGGGAACCCGCTGGCCGAGTCGTTCCCATAACGATCTCCGGCGCGATTCAGCATCAATGCATTCGGGTTGGAGTTTCGATATGGACAGAGAAAAGTGAAGCGCTGACAAGGATTACGGTAGCGCCCATGCCTTTGAATAGTTGTCGCCTCCCGTCAGAATACCGGCGCGGCCTCGAGCGCGACGCGCGTCGATTCGAGAAAGCGGCTAAGCATGTTGAAGTAACTGCAGCATAGGATCAGTTCCGTAGCCTGCCGCACGCCATATCTCGTGATGATCGCTTCGAGGGCTTCGTCGCTCAGGCGTATGTCACGGGTGATCTCCTCCGCCACGCGGCAGAGCAGCAGGCCCTCTTCGTCGAGCCCCTGGACGGCTCCATCGACGCCGATCCGATCGATCTCCTGCTGCGTGACGCCGAGCTGAAGCGCGACGCGGACGTGCTGCGTCCATTCGTAGGACGAGCGCGTCACGTGAGCGACACGCAAAACCGCGATCTCGCGCTTGCGCGGGTCGAACTCGCTCTGCATGAGGATCGAGCGGGCGAGCTGGAGAAATCCGTGGAAGCTCGCCGGTGCGTTGGCCATCATGCGGAACACGTTCGCCGGCGGTAGCTTCGCCAGCGCCTCGCGAATGTCCCTAGGGAGCTGATCATCGGCCGGCAGCGGGATCGTGCGATGCATGGGAGCACCTCCTCGAATAGTGTTTCTACCGGTTGCGTCGCGCCGGCGATTTACGAATGCGACTAGTATTCGGATAAGTGGCCCCGAAGGCAGCGGCCCGCCGGAGCCCTCGCACCGCCAACTCGTGGGACGGTTCGCCGCGCACTTCAGCGCATCAGGGCGGTGAAATCGCGAACCGGATCGCTGCCGTCCCAAACCCGCGCGATGTCGCGAATCTTCATCATCGTCGGGTAAACCGATGGCTCTTTCGATTCCGAAATCTCGTAGAGAGGCCCGCCCGCCACGGAATCGGTAGCGAAGTAGATGAATCGGATACCGCTGCCGGGGATCGTGCCCTCGTGCGCCACTGGAAGGCCGAAGCGAATGAGTTCCGGCACGGCGCGATCGTATTCTGCGCGCGTCACCCATGAGGAGACGTGTTGGAAGCCCTCGTGACCGGCGGAAAGGAAATCGCGATACGCGCTTGGGTTATCGTCGAGCTGTTGGATGATCTCGACCTGGAACTCGCCCGAAAAGCCCAACGCGAGAGAGACTCGCGGCGGCGGGGAAGGTTTGCCTCGATAGCGATAATTATTCGGCGAAACATCCCGCGACATGAAGAACGGGCCGACGCCGAGCGTACGCGTCCAATAGTCGAGCGCCTTTTCGAGATCGCGCACGATGAACGCGATCTGCCGCATTTCTCCGAAAATCCGGCTCATGAACCAACCTCCCTTGCGCTGCGGGAAACACAGTGCACCTTCAGCCGACTTTAGTCAATTGAGGTGCATCCGGCTCGCACGCCAACTTACCCGCCATTCATAAGTAGAAACCGGTGCTTATTTTGAGCGTCCCTCGATTCTTAGTCCAGTTCGAGAGTGAGTAATCCGGATAAATGGCCTAGCAGAATGTTGAGAAATCCGAGAGCATCGCAGTTTGAGCGCCCTGTGGTCTCAACATCCTGCGTAAAAGATGGCTTCTTTCCTCTATCTTCTCCCCCGGTCTTTTCCGGGGGAGATAAGAGAGAGGGAGCAGGCTGTGATTTATCACCAGCCTGCCAGGCTGAGCGAACTGCGCAAACCCTTGTCCTTCGTCAATAGCTAATCCGCACAAATTCATTGTTGGTTTCGAGCGCCCGGGCAGCTACGATCACTCCGTTCAAATTCCGAGCGCATCGCGCAGTGCGCCGGTCCAGCCGAGCCAGCGTTGGTCGGGCCCGCTGAATCCGTCCCACAGCATGCTGTTGCACACGTATGCCACCGCAGTACCCGATTCCGGGTGCGCGAATGCCATGCGACCGCCCGCGCCCGCATGGCCGAAGGACCCATCCCCCAGCATCGGCTCGATCGCGCGCGGCAGCTCGAACCGTTCGGCGCATCGGGCAAATCACTTCGCTGCCGCTCCTCGCGAGATGGCATCATCAATACGTTCGATGTAATTCTCGGTAAGGACAGGATGCTTCCGGCGCGGGCAACCCTCCGCAGACTAAGTTTAGAGGCACCATTCGCGAAATCGCCGCGACCGATGCTGATTGCCTAAAAGGCGCCGAATCCATCTAGTTCCGCCCGCGCTGCCTCGCTGAACTCCTTAAGTGGATCGATTGCGGTTCCACTCTTTATCAGGTCATTCAATTCGCGGACCGTCTTATTCGGCATAAAATAGGTCTCGATTGTTGTGCGCATGACCGTGTCGGCGCAGGCAACGGTTTCTGGCGAGCACAAAACACGCATTCGACTGACCATACCGTACAGAGCGAGGAGGTCTTGAATCTTCGGCTCGCTGCTGAACAGCGCTTCACCGTATGCTTTTGATGCTGCGAGGATAAAATCTCTGAAAAGGTCTTGACGCCGCACCAAGTCCCCGGCTAGACGGCCCGCTCGCGCCTGCGAGCGGAGGCTCAGCCATGTTGTGATGCCTGTTGTTAGCCCGCCGACTGCCGAACCGGCTAACGCTGATAAGGCGGTGATATACTCGATGTTCATTTCTAGCTGCTCATTGGTCTTGGTCGCGGAGAACTACCACCAATGGTCCACAGAATGCCGAAACTCGCTTGTCCAAGAGGTTCTGAGGACATACACACCATCGTAGTCACGCCGCGCTTTCCGCTGCCTTGCCGACTTCTTGTTCAGCTGAGATGGCCTGCTGCGTCGATATCGATGGCGGATGCTCGCGCTCGCCGCGCTGCGCAATTCGCTCGACGAGCACGAACAACACCGGAATTAAAAAGATCGCGAAAGCGCTGGAGAAGATTACCCCGGTTATGGTGACGGTTCCGATGAGCCTGCGCGCCTCGCCGCCCGCGCCGAGCGCATTCCACAGCGGATACAGTCCGAAGATGAATGCGAACGAAGTCATGAGAATCGGACGCAGGCGCGCGCGGGCGCCGTGGAGTGCAGCCTCGACGACCGACTCACCTTTCTGCAGCTCCGCCTTCGCGAACTCCACGATCAGAATCGCATTCTTGGCCGAGAGACCGATAAGCATTATGAGGCCGACCTGGGCGTAGACGTCGTTATCGAGATGGCGCGTCCAGAGCCCGAAGAATGCGCCGCATACCGCGACCGGTACGCTGAGCAAAACGCTGAAGGGCAGGGACCAGCTCTCGTACAGCGCCGCCAGGATCAGAAAGACCAGCACCAGGGACAGCGCGAACACGCCTGCGCCCCCGCCCGCAACTGACTGCTGATAGGAGATTCCGTTCCAGGCGTAGCCCATGTCGCGAGGTAACACCTGGTCAGCAGCCTCGGCGACGGCTGCCATGGCCTGGCCGGAGCTATAGCCGGGCGCCGGCATCGCGAAGACCTCGATCCCGCGGTACTCGTTGAATCGAGTTGTATATTCCGGGCCGAACACTCGCTCCATATTAACCAGTGTCGACAACGGCACCATCGCGCCCTGGTTGTTCCGGACATGGAAGAGGCCGATTTGCTTCTCGTCCGCCCGGTACTGCGGTTCGGCTTGCACGAACACCTTCCATACGCGCCCGAAGCGGTTGAACTGGTTAACGTAATAGCCGCCAAGCAGCGTCTGCAGAGCGCCGTAAACGTCTCGGATCGAGACCCCCAGCTTGAAGACCTTGTCGCGGTCTACCTCTGCGAACATTTGCGGACTTCCCGGATCGAACAGCACGTTCAGCGCGCCCAATTCCGGCCGCTTCTTCGCTGCGGCGAGAAACTTTTGCGTGTTTCGCCACAGATAATCGACCGACTTTCCGGCGCGGTCCTGGATGAAGAAATCGAGACCGCCGGCTTGACCGATGCCGGGGATCGCGGCAGGTGGAAATCCGAATGCCACTGCGTCGGGTATCGCCGCTAACTTACGGTTAACGTCGCCGATTATCGCCGCCGCCGAGAGGGCCTTCGTCCTACGTTTCTCGTAGTCGTCCAACTGGCAGAAATAGACGCCGTTACGGCTGCTGCTGGTCTGCGAGAGGATGCTGTAGCCAGACACCGCGTTGTAAAAGTAGATCCCCGGTTCGTTCCTGATGATTTCGTCGATCTTTCGCATCACTGCGTTCGTGCGCTCCAGCGAAGCCCCCGGGGGGAGCTGTACGTTCATCAAAAAGAAACCCTGGTCCTCCTCGGGCAGGAATGACGTCGGCAGGATTTTGCCAAGCCCGCCCACCATCGCGGTGAAGCCGAGAAGGATAATCACCGCTACGACGAACTTGCGGATCAGCAGATTGCAGGTGCGGACGTAGCCTGATTGCGCCCGCGCGAAACCGGCGTTGAACAATGCGAAGAAGCGCGCGAGCGGTCCGCGGCCGGCTGCTTCTGAACGGGGACGCAGCAGAATCGCGCTCAGGGCGGGGCTCAGCGTGAGCGCATTCAAGGCCGAGAGCAGCACCGAAAATGCGATCGTCAGCGCAAATTGTCGATAAAGCGATCCGGTTATTCCGACCATGAATCCGGCGGGTATGAAGACCGCGGAGAGGACCAGCGCGATTCCAACCAGCGCTCCGCCGACTTCATCCATTGCTTCCAACGCCGCGTCGCGAGGCGATCGTCCCTGCTCGATTTTCGCCCCGATCGCTTCCACCACCACGATCGCATCATCGACCACCAGGCCGACCGCAAGGACCAGTCCCAATAATGCAAGCGTGTTGATCGAAAAGCCGACCGCCGGGAAGAACATGAACGCGCCCACCAGCGAAACCGGGATCGTGAGCAGCGGGATCAGCGTCGCGCGCCAGCTTTGCAGGAAAATGAAGACAACAACGATCACCAGGGCGATCGCTTCGAGCAGCGTCTTGACGATTTCCCGTACGCCCTCAACAACGGGAACCGTTGTATCGAGCGAAACATCAACCTTCATGTCCGAGGGGAAGTGGCGTGCGAGCTCGGCCATCTCTGCCTTGGCGCGGCCAGCCGCCGCGAGCGCATTGGACCCCGGATTTTGAAAGAGACCGATTACCGCCGCGGGAGTTCCGTTGCCGAACGCGTTCTGGGTATAGGTCTCGGTTCCCAGTTCGATGCGCGCGACATCTTTCAGCCGCACCAGAGACCCATCTGGGTTAGCGCGAACGACGATTTCGCCGAACTCCTCCGCATTCATCAGGCGGCCCTGCGCGGTCACCGTGTAAGTCGTTTGCTGACCGGACGGCGCTGGCGGGCCGCCAATCTGTCCGGCCGGGTTGACGACGTTTTGCGCGGCGATCGCATTCTCGATGTCAGCTACAGTCAGTTGGAGCTTCGAGAGAATGTCCGGCGCGACCCAGATCCGCATCGCGTAGTTCGATGCGCCGAAAGTCGTGACTTGGCCTATGCCGGGAATTCGCGCGAGGTCGTCCTTGATATTGATCGCGGCGTAATTGGACAAAAAGGCCTGATCCCAGGTGCGATGGGGCGAGCTGATGGTGAACAGCAGCATTGGGATCCCTACCGTCTGCTGCGTGATTAAGCCGTAGCTATTAACGTCGGCCGGGAGGCTTGAGGTAGCCTGCGACAGCCGGTTCTGCACCTGTACCTGGTCGAGATCGACGTCGGTGCCGACTTCGAAGCTGACCTGCAGCGTCATGGAGCCGTCGCCGCCATTGATCGACTGCATGTAGATCATGTGCTTGGCACCGTTGACCTGCTGCTCGATCGGAGTAGCGACCGATTGCTCGACGGTCAGCGCGTCTGCACCAGTATAGATAGCGGTAGTCTGAATCTGGGGTGGGACTATGTCGGGAAATTGCGCGATAGGAAGGCGGAACATCATCACGGCGCCGGCGATCACAAATGAGATCGCGATAACGATCGCGACCGTAGGGTGGTTGATGAAGAACCGCGACACTGGCCTAGGTCTGCTTGCCTGGCATCGCGGGCGGGGAGGGCGCGGCAGCACCGGCGCCTGGGGCAGTCTCGGCAGGGGGCTGGATCGCAACGACGTGCGGGTTCACTTCCATACCATCGTGAACCTTTTGCAGTCCTTCGGTAATGACGCGCTCCCCGGCCGAGACACCCGTCTGAACTATTTGAAGCGCGCCAACCTGCTGCCCGATAGTGACGTTACGCATTGTCACCTTGTTGTCCGAGTCGACAACCGCGACCTGGTATTGCCCTTGGGTCTGAAGGAGCGCATCTTGAGGCACCAATAGCGCGTTGTGCGCCACGTCGGTCGCGGCCCGGATTTTGGCATATAGGCCAGGACGAAGAATGTTATCCGGATTCGCAAAGACCGCTTCCACCTTGATAGTGCCGGTCTGGATGTCCACTTGCCGATTCACGTCATAAACTTCGCCCAGATACTTGTAGATGCTGCCATCGGCAAGGATCAATTGAAACTTCGGAGCGTCCTTCGCGCGCTTTGCAGGGTCCTGGTTAATTTTCTCCGCCACCCGAAGGTAAGACGATTCGCTGATTGGAAACTCGACCCTGATCGGATCTAGCTGCGAGACCGTGGTCAGGAGTGTGGCAGGCGCGACGAGGTCGCCGACCTGTGCGGTTGCGATAGCGGCGACGCCGTTTATTGGCGAGTAAACCTTGGTCCATCCCAGGTTGAGCCTGGCCGCCTTCAAGGCTCCTTCGTCGGCTTCCACTTGGGAGGCGTTCGCGCGAGTGGTTTGGGTCTGGTTATCGAAGGCCTGGCGGGAAATCACTCCCTGATTGTAAAGGTCGGTGTAGCGCGCGAGGGTTAGCTGATTCTGTTTCAGTTGCGCTTGCGCCTGCCCTAGATTGCCTTGCGCTTGTTCGAGCGCGGCCTGATATTCGCGCGGATCAATCTCAAATAGCAATTGGCCGGCATGGACGACGTCGCCGTTGCGGTAGTCCTGCTTGAGCAAATAGCCCGATACCTTCGGGTGAATGTCAGCGTCGACGAAGCCTACGGTGGTGCCGACCCATTCAGAGAATACAGGTACGTCCTGCTGCAGCACCTGCGCGACGGAGACTTCAGGGGCTGGCGCCGATGTGGTTGACGGTTGGCTCCGGCAGCCATCGACGATAGTCGCCGCGAGGAGGAGCGTTGAGAGGAAGTTTGGTCGATTCAAGGCGCGACGATGCATCTGCATAGGAGTACGCGCGATCCCTCCGCGTGCTCAAAACGTCCAACTAATGTTACCGCACGCGCCGGTCGAACTGCTAGCACGATTAGGAGCTAAACAGGACGCTGCCCCGCTTCGTGATGCGGATGAGATTTCGATTGACGACAGGGGGCCCATCCCTCGCTGATCTAGAACGCTCCGCCCAGTCGACCCGTTGAGCGCACCGGGCAGATCACCGCGCTGGCTCTGCTCGGGGGTCTCCATCATCAATACGTTCGGAGCTATTTTCAGTACCGGCAGGTTCAATCGCCTCGGTTACGTTCATCGTTCGCCTTCGCGTCTCAAAAGCGCTTGCGCGGCATCACGCTAGCCCCCTTCGGCTCACTCCGTTCAAATTCCGAGCGCATCGCGCAGTGCGCCGGTCCAGCCGAGCCAGCGTTGGTCGGGCCCGCTGAATCCGTCCCACAGCATGCTGTTGCACACGTATGCCACCGCGGTACCCGATTCCGGGTGCGCGAATGCCATGCGCCCGCC
>Ga0187771_10000078_pt1 | contig 45693 bp, 47 predicted proteins | sample 0116_SJ02_MP15_1_FD_133139 | JGI IMG/M metagenome (GOLD analysis project Ga0187771, IMG submission 133139) | Tropical peat soil microbial communities from peatlands in Department of Meta, Colombia - 0116_SJ02_MP15_10_MG | ecosystem: Environmental > Terrestrial > Soil > Wetlands > Peat | place...
GAGATAGTAGGGAAGAATCTCCTGAGGCTGAGCTTGTTCTCGGTTGGAACTAAAGCGGCACTGATTAAGAGCCTAGCTAAGAGGATGCTTGGATCACACGTTTCTCCGTACGAAATTGAAGTAATCGCAAAAGACGGCAGGAAACTTCCGTTTGAAATCAACGCCACAAAGATCGACTACAAAGGAAAACCAGCAGACCTCGTCGTATTCCATGATGTTTCTGAGAGGAAGAAGATGGAGGAAAAACTGCGAATTGTGGGCAGCCTTACGAGGCATGACGTGCGTAATAAGCTGACAAGAGCCGCGGGAAACGCGTACCTGCTGAAGAAAAGGTTTGCAAACAACTCTGAGGCAATGGAATGCATCAGCGGTATAGAGACCGCGATTCGAGAGTCTGGAAAAATCTTCGACTTTGCATCCGCTTACGAGAGACTGGGCGCTGAGGAACTAGATTATGTAGACGTGAATGAGGCTATTGACCAGGCACTAGCGCTGTTTCCGGACCTAAAAGGCGTGAAGGTAATTGCGGACTGCGGCGGATTGAAGCTCTTGGCGGACTCACTCCTGAGGCAGCTTTTTTACAACTTGGTTGATGACACACTCAAGTACGGCGAGAAGACGACTCAGATCAGAATCCACTATGGGCTGTCTGAAGATGGACTGAGGTTGATTTATCAGGATGACGGCGTAGGCATATCGAAGGAAGCCAAAGCAAGGCTCTTCAATGAAGGATTCACCACAGGTAAAGGCTCTGGATACGGGCTCTACCTGATCAGGAGGATGATGGACGTCTACGGATGGACGATCAACGAAACAGGAACGGCGGGCAAGGGAGCACAGTTCACTATAAACGTGCCAAAGGCTAAACCTGACGGAAGACAGAATTACAAGCTCAACTGAATTCAGGCCCTGACGCAAGCGTTGAAATAGGAACCAGAAGGCGCGTTTTTGGGTTTCCTTGGGTTCTTTGAGGCTTTTGGAGTTTTATGCTTTTTTTTGGGTTTCATCTTGATCTTGCGGATCCGACGATGGGCTAGCGCGTCGACCGGCAAGCACAATCTTGGCTGAGGTATTTCTTGCCTGCAAGCCTTTTCACTTCAGCGTCCAGTCTCTCAGCGGTCGAAAATAGATCTGGGATGCTGCTTTTCGGAATAAGGCCCAATATGCGACGGTAGCGATTCACCCAACAAGCAGGAGGCCCGCTCAGGTTTGCGAACAGGCCGAAGACAGAGTCTGGAAGATCATCAATGCCCATCGCGTTGAATATGAAGCGCAGTATGAAGGGGTACTCTGTGAAGACTACCCACAATAGGTCTCTCTTGTCGTGTTCGAGGATGGGCTGTATTCTGTTTCTGAACCAAGCCTCGGAGCTGGACTGCTGCACCATGTAGGCAGGACCTACCGCCTTCTTGTTCATGTATGACCAGACTTCCGTGTAACCTTGCTTCAGCTGCTCGCAGAGAAAGTCAGTCTTTTCGATGGTTTCTGGCATGCCGTAAAGGCTGACATATTCATGGAAGAGGTCTGGCCTTCCAATTTTTGTCATCGCCGCCTCGAGTTTCGAGATGGTTCTTCGAACTGACGGTGCTGTACCGGTTGCCAGAATTAGGTTCGACCCTAGTGCTGCGCCACCGTGCTGGATGTGGCAGAGAGCGGAGTACGGATCGCTTTGGAGTGATGATCTAGCTTTTTGAAGATACTTTTCAATGGAACTATTGTTCTTCCCGATCATCCTTTGCCAGAGTTGTCTTTTGGTTCTCTTTAGAAGTGCTTTCGTGAGAACATGGGTCGGGTCGTAGATCGGGCGCGTATCGTGTGGCAGATCTTCGATCTGGAATTCGCCGAAATATGCAAAGTCAACGCTTACCTCCTGTTCTGTGCACACCAAGTTTTTGGGCTTGTTTCCTCTTAGAATGACTTCAATGTCCAAGTCTGCGCCCTGCCAAAAGTCTCCTCTTGATAGAGAACCGGCTAGACCTATCGCTATGACGTCATCCCTTTTCTTGAGCTTCTCCACTTCCCGCTCTAGGACTTCTCGGTATGGAGATGCCAGATCTTGAACGTTCAAAGAGTGAAGACGCAAAGAACACAAACCTCTAGTAGAGATTTGGTTTCGCCGTGCTATTTGGTTTCTCTATTGTTTCCCTCAGAATGATCCCTCAAACACGGTGTCTGGCATCTAGGTCAGCGGCCTTCTTGGATATAAGCATCGGTGCATGCATCCACGTGTTACGCAGTACGACTACTGATCTGTGATTCGTAAGTCTTTAGAACTTACGCTTAGGCTCTATGAGTCAGGAGGACGAAGTTGACCGCACGTAAATCCAAGGATCAAAGCCTGATAATACGTGTGCCAGTCGAGCTTGCACGGGACATATATCGAGAGAGCGGAGACTTGCAGTTTGCCATGTTTCCTGCAACGATGACTCTGATAGACACTCTCGGAAAAGCATTAGGTGCGAGCAAGAAGGAAAGCGTAAAACAGCTAAAACCAATCATCCTGCGACGAGACAGGAAGAACTTGGTTCGCAATGAAGACCTCAGGACACCTACAATTTTAACCAGATAGACATGCTCGTTCGCGACTGACTGCAGAACGCAAACCGAACCAAGGAAGCGCTTTTACGATATGATAGGGCACTGAAGAAAACGGATATATTATTTCCCTTAGTGTCCCTCAGCGAGTTCAACGGCTTGCTTTGACTCATGCGCGGGAACTTGGAAATTGAGTTGGAAGAGCGAAGGCCTAGCATTGGTTTTCGGCGCGCTTTTGATTTTGCTTACGTTCGGAGACTCTCCACTTAGCTAGGACTGTCGGCAACCTGGATAGTGTTCTTGGACGCTCCTTCTGGCCTCTGCTCGACTTCGTATATGCTTCGCATCAATAGCGGTTTTTCTTGCTGTACGGCAGGGCGAAGCGAAGGCTAAGAATTAACAGGCTCACGATGTGGATATTCCTCACTTACCTCGTTCCCTCGCATTAATTAGTCTAGACGATATCGGTGTCGTCCTGCACGTTCCAATAACATCAACGAGAGAATACTGGGTTTCGGTCGGATGCTTCTTCCTAGCCTATTCCATCATTACCTTCTTCATGTTTGGTCGAGCATACCAACTCGAGGAGATGCAGACTTGGCAAACACTAAGAATAGGACCCACAGCAAGTTTGTCATGCAAGGCAGATGCATCCAGCTCTTTTTATGATATTCTGAATGTTGGTCTGTGCAGAGAAAAAGGGGGGTGAGATTTTAGTAGGTGTATGTCCACTCGTAGTATATGGTCGTCGTTTTGGCAGGGTCCACGGTTATGGTCCATGAGAGAGTGGAGCCTGTTCTCGTTGCGGGCGGCGTGGATGTTACTAAGTTGTAGCCGTCGATGTTCTGTTGTATCGTGATCTGTATGCTTGTAGACTTGTAGTTTGTGATTGTTAGGTTCGTTCCTTGGTCTTGGTATCCGCTCCGAACTATGGATTTTGTCACAGTTGAGGTGACCTTGATGTCGTAGGCATAGTTGACTACCTCGATGCTTTCTGCATTCGACGGTGTGTAGCCGATGCTGTCTTCGCCCACCCAAGTGTTGCCCCTGTAGAATTCCACGGTTCCGGATGCAAGCGGCTGGTCCAGCGTGTCGTTCAAGTGGTAGCGGTTCTGCACATCACCGCCTGACCAGAAGTATTCTTGTTGTAAACTGACGGTACCGTTGAACAGTGGCAGCCTTACAGTCGTGCCTTTTTCGAACGACACCCTTGAGTTGTACGTGTACTCGTGGTACTCATCTGTCGATGTTGCAGTAAATTCGATTGATGAATCAAGGGGAGCGGCTTGCGCAAGCCTTTCACCGTAAACAAGGGCTTGAACGATAGGACCGTAGTAGACTAGGTGTGGACCACCGCTCACCAGGACTAGGGTGAAGTTGCTCCAGCTTTCCACGTTTTCTATCGTTGCCCAGCATTGCAGATAGGACGTGTTTAAGTCGACGAAATATGTTGGTGTCCACTGTGGTCCTCGCATCAGGTAGGACACGTTTATCTCATAGGTTCCAGGGGGTGAGCTTGTCTGAACGTCTACGAGAATATTAGCTCCTTGTACTTGAACCGCCTCGTTCAAAACGATCTTCGTTATCTGCGCTGTGGGGATCATGATCGTTCCGTTGTTTGCCTCTAGGACCAACATGGTGTCCCAGCTGAGGAACGTGCCAGTGTGGACTCCGTCATTGGTGTAGACCGTTATTACGTCGCCGCTGTTAAGGATCGCATGGTTGTCCTCGCTCGTAGCAATGTTATCAACACTGATTCCCGACACCGTGAGAGTGTCGGTCAAAGCGCCGGATGGAAGATAGAATTGGACATCCTGAGAACCGTTCTGAACTGTGACGCTCCGCTGATATTCCACGAAAGTGACGCCGTTTCCGTAAATAGTAACCCTGTCTGCCATGTTCTCGTCTGTCACGTCTAGCAGCTTGCTTGTGGGACTCCCTGTCATGAGCCAAGTGGCTGCAAACACGATTCCTAGAGCCGAAATCGCTACAATGCACAGAAGTGTTACCAGTTTTATCCCAGGAATATGCATCGAATTGCTCATTCTCTCAGCCTTCTTTAAGCCTCGTAGTACGGATCATCCAAATTCTATTTTATGCTATTCTTTAGTACAGTTCGTTCCAGAAACTAGAACGGTTTCGAACACTAAGCGCGCAGGCGGATTAAATAATTAGGAAGAGCCTGACCTCGTCATTTTTGCTGATAAATGAAGAGATCAGGTTCTCCGATGCTTCTATTCGAAAGCTTGGATTTAACTCCTCTTCACTCAATCCTTTGGAAAGGCTTGCACGGTAAGGGTGCAGGTCGACCTGTGAAGTACGACCCGGAATGTGATTTGCGAGCTTTGATGCTACGGCAACTGGAACAGATACCCTACATCAAAGACTTGGTCAAGCGACTCAGGAGATACAGGAATATGCGCAAAGCCTGCGGTTACCGTGAACACGTGCCAACCGAAGCGCATTTCAGTCAGATGAAGAAACGCATAGGCGCCAAAGGCTTTTCTGCAATAGAGAAGTGGCTTCGCCATGAAGCCCTTAGGCTTAGGAAGAGTCAGCCTTTGTCTGCAGTCGGCTTAGTTCAAGCAGCCTGTGTAGACGGCACCGATCTTCCAGCCTGGAGCAGCCGAGACCCACACGACACGAGTCGAGGCTTAGGAGACAGGGATGCCAGGCTTGGCAGAGGCAAGACAGGCTTCGTCCTGGGCTATCAATCATTATTCATCGTTGACATGGAAGGCTTTCCACTGGGTCACGTTGAAGCTCCAGCTAACGTCAACGAGAAGAGGCTTGTTGAGCCACTGTTGGATAAGCTGCTGGGCGAAGACATTGAGGTTGAACTTCTCGCAGGCGACAGCCAGTTTGAATCTGAACTAGTCTTTGACGCATTGAGTTCAAGGAAGATAGACTGCATTATTCCCTGGAGACGGTTGAAGGGACGTGTAAACCCTCCTGAAGTGCTCACTGTCAAGGACCGAATCGACGTGGAGGGCCCTGAGCATCTCCGCGCGATCTACAAGTTGAGATCGAAGTCTGAAAGCTTGAATGGGAGGGTGAAAGCACGTTTGGCCTTCAGCAGATTAACGTGGCAAGGCCTTAGAAACGTCTGCATACACGTATGCCTCATCTTCTCCGTGATTTACTCAATTGTCATAGCCGCTTCTCTCCTCGGAAGACCAGAACTTCAGCACAGCACTGCATATTTCGCTTGAAAACAAACTTCGGATCGAGGGAAAGACAGCGATAGCTACGAACTGGACATGTCAAATTGGAGCTGGAGAATCGAGAATTCTGAGGCTTCTCCAAGCCAACGAAGACATTCCCAACAAAAACGACAAAAACCCAAGCCAAACAAACCAACAAAAAATAGAAAAGAACAATTACTTAATTTGCCTGCGCGCATGCTTGCTCCTAAATTGTTTTCGATGCGGTTCGTGCAACATGCGTTGCTTCAGTTAAGGATAATGACGCCTTTGGGATGCGACGAGCATCGTTCGGACGATGCGATCAGCTTTATCACGCTCGCTGAGAAGCATTCTGGAAGGCGAGTGCACTCGCCCAACATATTCGGATCATATGGTATACCAAAGGAGGCAGGTCGCGTGACCACAATCTCAGGGAAGCACAAAAATCAGAAGACCGCTCGAAAAAGGAATTCAGGGACATATGCGCCTCTACAAGGGGAGAAGACAAAGAGACGAATATCTGAGGAGCTCACCGTCTAGTGGCTCGACCCACTATGCCGAGCGTAGTCCATGGGGTTGAACAATCTTGGCGTGCAAAAAGTACCGTTAATCAGTCTAGAGCTTCTAGGGTGAATCTCTCCGCTTCTGCTTTCTCGCCAGTTGGCAGAGGTTTTCGATGGTTTTTTGAAATATCTCCCTTTCCCTAGTAAGCATTTCAACATGATCCGCGAGTCCGTCCTTCTGAATGCGCAGGCTGTTTGTCTCTTGTTCAAGCTGCCAGATTTTTTGCTTGGATACCCTCGTATCTTTTCTCAACTCCGCAACCTCTTTTCGCAGCTTCCCAACTTCGCCAGTCAAGACACTCATATAGGCCTTCAACTCGCCATTCTGTTTCAGCAACTCTTCGTACTTGGACTTACGAGTTAGACCGAAAACCAAGGAAATTCCCTTGACAAGTAAACAGCGCAGAACAAGGTATAAAAACATCACGCACCCCTGCGCATTTCGTCCTTCATGCTATCCTCTCGGAACGCTTAGCGCGCTCATTACTCATCTCATCAACCAATTGTGCCCTGCCTTTTTTTAGTCGCTTGAAGAAATCAAAGGCGTCCTGAGGGCTTGAACAGAATTCCTGCTGAAGGCTGAGCGCTTATATACTGCGAAAGTGCGAATAAAGGGCAGCCGATTGCACGGCTCTCTGTGTGAAATCAGCAAAACAACATTACAAAGAGGAAGTGGATAAAAGTGCCCCTTTGTCCGAAGTGTGGTAAACTGAACGTTGACGATGCAACCTACTGCACCAATTGCGGCGCTTCGTTAGGCGGCACCTCGCAGTCCGAATTTTCTGGGCCATTCCAGTCCGAAGTACCAACATCTAGTCCATCACAGCCTACAGCCTCAGCACAAATGCCGAGCAACATTAAAGCTAGTGAACTATCGCAGCGACTGGAAAAGGCTCTGAGACGAACCGAACTACTAAGCTACGCAGCCATTGGCTTATCTGTGCTCGTCCTTGTTATCATCATTATTATGGTCTACGGTTAAACACACTGCGTGCACTGGCAAGAAAAAAGAAAACTTGAAACTCGTTGAGGAAAAAAAATGGAGGACCAACTCGAAAAAGCTATAAAAAGAATAGAACGCGTGAATACTGTACTCATTATAGCAATCATCGCCCTGGTACTGGCACTGATCCTTCTCTAGACAGACCGCCACTCTCCGTCCCTGAAAACCATTAGGGATTAAGTCTAACCTCTGAACCAGTTTCCTATACACAACTTGTCCAAGCTAACTCCCAAGCAAGCAAAGCCTAATCATGAGGAAGCGATTTGCCCTGCGTGGATATTGTTATTTGCCCGCGACCATCGAAACCCCACTCTAATCTTGTTTCGAGGAATTCCTAAGACGTAGAAGGTTCGGCAAGTCGCAACATGTCTAAGCGAAATACATCAGGCGACTAATTAGGTTCACATTCCGAGTTGATGGGGCTAACAAAAAAAGGGAGAGTGCTAGGGCTGCTAGTATCTGCGGACTGTTACTTTAACCGTTACCTTATGGCTTAGCGTGCCACTAATGCCTGTCACAGTCACAGTGTAAGTGCCGCTTGCCGTGCTGCTACCCACTTTTATCGTTAAGGTAGATGTTCCCGAAGCTGAAACTGAAGTTGGGCTGAGAGTCGCCGTAAGTCCCGTCGGAGCAGTTGCTGACAGAGCCACGGTGCCCGTGAACCCATTGAGATAGGTTACTGTTATCTTCGAGGTTCCTGAGGATCCGCGTCTGATTGTTAAGGATGTCGGTGAAGCTGACATTGAGAAGTCTGGAGTCGTGACTTGCACCGTCACAGTTACAGTGTGGATTAGTGATCCGCTCGTGCCTGTCACCACGACGTAGTATGGTCCGCTGGCTGCGTTGCTCGGCACAGTTACGTTGAGTGTCGATGTTCCCGAAGCGGTCAAGGTGATCGGGTTGAGACTGGTCGTCCAACCAGTCGGGGCAGATGCTGATAGAGTTACTGTGCCCGTGAACCCGTTGAGATAGGTTACTGCTATGGTTGAGGTTCCCGAGGATCCGCTGTTGATGCTGAGTGTGGATGGTGAAGCTGACATTGAGAAGTCTGGCGTGGTCGTAGGCGTGAAGTTCGTGGTGACCGGGCTGCCTAAGCCTGTGACTAGGTCGTAACCTGGACCCGCTGGGTACCCGTTTGACCCGCTCGTGATGTCCCTGAAGTACGAAGAATAGGATGAGGATGCGGCGTCCTGGTAGAAGTTGACGTTGCTCGTTGAGAGACCGAGAGCTTGTATCGCCGCCCACTGTGGAGACCCTGCGCTCGTGCCGCCCACGTCCCACCAGCCCGTAGAGCCTTGGTAGGGTGTGCTGTCGTAAACGTAGACGCCCGTGTTCGGGTCTGCGTCATAGGAAACGTCGGGCACTGCTCGGTTGGTGTATGTGAGGCCGTAGTTTGTCTGATACGTCGGCCTTGCCTCGTAAGCGCTTACGCCGCCTCCGCTTCCGCTCCATGCCGTCTCTGAAGCCACTGTTCCGTCTGCGTTGAGATTGAGTGTTGTTCCGCCCACTCCTACCACGTTGGTGGAGCTTGAAGGCCAAATGACGCCGGCTCCGCTGTCCCCGCTGGATGCGAAGAAAGTAATTCCTGAGGCATTGAAATAAGAGTCATACGAGGTCTCTGTTGAGAATTCGCTCCCGCCCCAGCTCATCGAGACCGCTTTGACACCGCTGTAGGCGGTGGCGTAGCTTACCGCATTGAGAAGATCAGTAAGGCTGCTAGTAGTGGCCTCAACCAGTAGTATCGTCGCGTGCGGGGCTATGGCGTGGGCCCATTGGACGTCCAGCGATATCTCGAGCGCCCATCCTTGATCTACGCTGATGCTCGATGACATCTTGTGCTCCACAAAATTGGCTGCAGGTAGGCTGAAGTAGTTACTGAAGGTGGTCAAGTCGGCTAGGACGGTCGGGTCATCGTAGGCGTCGACGATGGCTATTGTTGCTCCCGAACCGCCTGTTGCTGAACCAAGGTTGTATGCGCCTATGATTTGACTTGGAGTAAGCGGGTCTGGGCCTCTGCTCCATGCGGGACGAGCCCTGAAGAATGTTCGTGCTGTCCAATCGTTCTCTGGTTTTGCTTTTACTGTTGGGGCAAATCCCGGTAGGCTGAGGACAACAATGAGTGCTGATATGGCGATGAGGGTAGCAGTTGTGTTTTTCCCTAATTTAATCAAAATCCTTACGCTCCCTTCTTGGTTTTACCTAATGCCCACTATTAAGTTTATTTGTTTTATGGAAAGGACGCTCGAGCGTTACGACCCTAGGTCAGGGCGAAAGGTATTCTTGAATCAGCCTTAAAGCTCTTCGCGCTCGACCCTCTAGAGGTCTTGGGTTTCTCTAGTGTTCACTGTTTGACTTGGCGTTTAGACTAATTTGACCCTTCTGGAGTGTTCGTTCTTGGGATCCGATTTGCGTCGTGTTTATCGTTGGGCCCGTTTTTTGGAGTGGTGTTTGAGCCCAGTTTCCTCTTGAGTACTCGTCCAGCAAGCTGCTGTACATCTTCTTGGTCTGCTTGGCTATCATGTCCCAATTGTATTTTTCTTGAATCTTCTTTTGCGCGTTTGTCCTTATCCAGTCCGCGTAGCCTTTGTCAGTGAGTACCCTCGTTATTCCCCATGCTAAAGACTCAGGGTTGCCCGCGTAAACTTTGACGCCGTCCACGTCGTGCTCAACGATCTCGGAAAGGCCGCCTGCGTCCGAGACCACAACGGGGCTCTTGGCCGCCATGGCTTCGAGGGCCACTATGCCGAATGGTTCGAAGAGCGATGGAACTACTGATACGTCAGCGCAGACCTGTAGTCTTCTGAGTGTTTCCTCATCAACGAACCCAGTCAACATCACCTTGTGAGCCAGTCCCATGCCCTGGGCGAGGTTTGAGAGCTGATCTTTCATGTACCCGTTGCCAACGATTATGAATTTGGCGTTCACTCTGTCTAGGACTTTGGGTACGGCGTTGATGATGACGTGTACGCCTTTCTCGTAGACCAGCCTGCCGACGAAGAGCACTATCTTTTCTTCAGGAAGGGCGAACCTGCTTCTGAACTGAGTGAGATCCTCTTTCAGATACTTTGAGTAGACTTCTTGGTTTACGCCGTTCGGAATCATGATGAGCTTGTCCGAGGGAATCCCGAAGGCCCACTGCACGTGTGAGACCATGTAATCGCTGCAGCATACCACCTTCCACGCTTCGTAGGTCTGCCACGCTTCGGTCTCATGGATCATCCTCTCATAATCAAGGTGGATGCCGTTTCGCCGCCCGATCTCGGTGGAATGCATCGTTGCAAGAAGAGGTTTCCTGAAAACGTGTTTCAGTCCGATGGCAGCGGTTGCAACGAGCCAATCGTGCCCGTGAATGATGTCCACGTCGCCGTTCAAGCTTTTGATGAGGGCTGCGGCCTCCCTCTGCATGGTTATGTTCATCAAGTAGACCCAAGTTGCAAAGTCTGGCGACGGGTTCCTGTATGAGTCGACTCTAAGGATCTCCACTCCGTCGACGACCTCATGCTGCAGGGCCCCTGGAAAGTCGCATGTTACGACATAGACTTTCACGCCGTTTTTGGCCAAGCTTCTTGAAAGGTAGTACACGTGTGGCGAGATGCCACCGATGACTCTAGGCGGGAACTCCCAGGAGAGCATCATGACGCTCGGGTTTCGATCCGTCAGCAGTCAACTCCGTGGGCGACGTGATCGTACGTCGCTAGAACATTCTGGATCCAGTTTTGCGAGTGGGGTGAGATTACCGTGATCTTTTCAGTTGGCAGCTTGTACAGTCTCTGGACCTCATCCTTCATCCAGTCTGACTTCACGGTTATTCTCTCTGCCTCGTAAGTGCCCAACTGCTCGATGCTCCTTATTGCCATGCTGAACGGCGAGTTCGCCCCCTGAGTACGATGTTCTTCCAAACTGTCAACTGAGTAAACGAACGGTATTCCAAGGGCCTTCTTCATAGTGACCGCGGCTGGAACAAAGTGCCAGTCATGCGCGTCAATCAACTCAACATGCTTACCCGCATCGTAGTAGACGTTCGCGGCTGCCCTTTCAACTTCTTGGTTCAACGTCAAGACCCAGGTGAGGACTCCGACGTGCGTGTGTACAGGGTTCGTCACTCTGACGGTCCTAACGCCGTTTGAGTCGTCGTGTGCCTCGGTAGGAAAGTCATGGTATGTTACCACGTACACTTCGACGTTGTTCTTTACGAGTTGATCCGCTAGTCTTTTGACGTACTCTGCGAGTTGTCCAATTATCCTCGGCGGGTACTCCCAAGAAAGGATTATGACGCGCATCAGGTCTTCACTACGTGAAAAGAGCACAGACCTTTATGATGCCGCTTCCAGTCAGATAATACCTCTTCTTTCCCTCGTTATCGATGAAGCTCTCAGCGAACCCCTCAGCCTTGTAGCGGTCCAGGATTCTCTCCAGCTCGCCTATGTCAAGCTGAAGAACCTGAGAAAGCTCCTCGCTCCTCCGCGCAAGATCCGGGGCTGTTGCACAAAGATTGTGCAGCGTCTGAAGAACTCTCTCTGACAGAGGAAGTTCCTGTCTCAACAACTCTCACCTTGTCCGCGACGTTATGAATAATGTCGAGTCTGATTATAAAAGCGTGAGTCCATATTAGAAGTATCGAGTAGCCGTCTGTGCCTCTTCAGTTAACTGTCGAAGCCTTTTCTCTACGGTCCTGCACACCTCGCGTTTAAGAGCTTCGCCCCTAAGCCTTGAAAGTCTCACTTTCTTCAACTGCCTCGCCAATGTCTGATCCTGAAGCGAATCTTCAGCCCACTTTTCAAAGTCTCCTCGCGAATTGTGAAACGCGACGGATTTTACGCTGACTTTCGGAAGAGATTCAGACAACCCTTTAAGGGTCCAAGCCCTTTCTCCAGTGAAGTGTTTCTCGTCTTCTGCGGTGTAGAAAAGGAACGGTTCATTTGCGGCGACTGCAGAGAGCCTCACTCGGTTCTCAAAATCGAGGATAACCGCTTGTGCCGTGACGAAGGCGTCCGTTGGCGTGTTGAAGGAGCTGAAGTAGGAGTGGACCTCACCTGGCGACCCTCCGGCCGTGAACATGTAGTACAAATGATCGCTCGTCTGCATGTACCGCCACAGTTTCATGAATTCCTCCTCGCCGTTTTCCCTCACGATCGGTTCCATTCTTCTCAAGCGGGTATAATATGCCCACTGCATCGTGTTTCCGAGCCAACAGCTAGCGTCCCTTTCAAGATCAGCCCAGGAGACCGTTCCTCCCAATTCTGGGACATCAACCTCACCCACTGAGGCGTATTTCTCCACCACCTGAGAAGGCGTCGCCATGCGCAGGTGCAACCACTTCAGAACCTCGTTTGGTAGATGCTTCAGAAACTCATGGATGCCGGTTTCTGGCCAATGGTGTTCACCGAAGGTTTCATAGTCGGGGAAGATGTTGATCACGTCTCCAGGCGTCGCCGCCAACCAGCTCGCATACTTGTCAGCGGTGAGCGGCCACTCGTTCCACCATCTAGCCGAGAACCTGAACCCTATGTCATCAGTCAGTTTGTAGTTTCGAAGAAGCACTTTCATCCTCTTGCTGTCTTTCGCCGAATAAAGATAGTTGGGCGACTTCCCACGGAGTATTCTCTCGACTCCCTCGGTGAAGATCCCCTTGAACCCTAGCTCCTCAACGGTGCGGGCAACCGCGTTGTTGTATAGCAGCTCCGTGTTCTCGAAGACCGTTGGCGTGTAGTTCAGCAGATCCTTCATCACCTGCCGGTGCTCTTCAACCTGCTCGATGAACTCTTCCCTCTCAGGATACAAGCTCGCCAACGAGTGATAGTACGTCTGACTTAGCAGCTCCACACAGCCCGTCTTGACGAGCTGCTTGAAAGTCTCCAGCAGGTCCTTGTTGAACTTCTCACACTGCTCCAAAAAGATTCCTGATAGACTGAAAGAAACCCTGACCTGCCTCTTCTCATCCTTGTGCTCATCGATCTGGTCGAGCAGTATGTTATTGGATGGAAAATAGCATTTCCTACTTGTCCTCTCAAAAATCTCCCTGTTCGCAGCATCGTCAAAATAATAGTCAAAGAGCTCCTCTTCTCTCAACCTTTTGAACATCCTGTTCTCCCAGAAGAAATCCGTTCGCAACCTGAACGGCTGGTGAACCTCGAAGACAAACACGACATCCGTCAATATGCGTCCTCAAGAAACCCTATCAATTCTCCGTTTATTTCAAACTTGTCATAACGAGAATTTACTGGAAGCGCGGGCGCGCTGAAGACAACGTTTCTGTACATGCGTCTAGATCGTGTCTAGACTGATAGCTCCACAAATTTAACCGATATACAGAATAATTGTCCAGTCATCCTTGTAGTATCCCTCTTCGTCGATATGGATATGCTTCAGGAATCTCTATGAAAATTGTTGAATTGAGGAAACTGGAAAGAAAGTTCGACAGGCAGGCTCTTGAATGTATTCTAACGTCTGTAGAAATTTCAAATTCTCCAGATTATCCTCCAGCGATAATTGATTATCAACTCCATACCCATTATACAATGGATTGGCTTTCCAAGAAAATGCAATCAAGCTATTTCGTTGTCGCCTTGATGGATAACAAAGTTGTTGGGACAGGGTCGCTGGACGATAACGAAGTCACCACAGTATTCGTCGACCCTGACCATCAACGAAAAGGCATTGGCCGAACAATAATAGGAGAGTTAGAGAGGTATGCGAAAAGTCAAGATATTAGGGAAGTGATTCTAAACTCAAGTATAACGGCATTTGGGTTCTACAAAAAACTCGATTACGCATTGGTGGGGGAGGCTGTAAGAGAGTACCGAGGAAACAAGGTAATCACGTATCTAATGAGGAAGCATTTATGAAATCTGGTTGGTCGGATAAGACTTTACCCCCAAAACCCAAAACTATTTCAGGAAACAGTCAAAATAGTGTGAGTCCGTTTTCAAAAGTTTCAAGGTCTTGTGCAGTGAGGTCGACTGATACTAGTCTTCCGTTAGCACCAATTATAGATAGTGTACCAACATCTAGGTATCAGTAACGTACAGCCAGCTATATGTCAAGGCATCCTTACGCAACGCTAAGAGAGGCCGGAGGCCACAGGAAAAAATGAGGTTTAAGGTTTTCCAAAAAAGGTTCTGTTAACTTATCGGCGCTCGGTCGAGGTCTGTTAACCATCAGCGCTTTGTGACGTTATTAACTGCTGTACATCATGTCAAAAAGACTTAATTAGCTGCGACATGTATGGATTTGATGGGGGATGGACAGCTTTGAGATTCTTGACATTCAGAAAACACAAAGTTTGTCTGTGGCTTATCGCAGTTGTAATGGCTTCGGCGATCAGCATACTAGCCATAGCATCCGTTTTGTCAACCTCGTTCACTGCAACGTTAGAGGTTAAAGAGCCCCTTTCCATAGTCAATTATCCTTCCCAGTTCAGTCTTTTTCCAGGAGAAACAGCAAACTTCAGCATCACCGTAACCGACTCTGCTCCCGTAAACTACTCTGTCGTTGTGGATTACACCTTGAACGACAGTGAGTACCAGACAAACTACGTAACCTTCAGCAACGACGTGTACAACGTGACCCCTGGACAACAGGACCTCAAGGCCTGGATGATAGTTGCCTCGGACGCCCCGCCAGCGATCGTCACCGTGACTGCTACCCTTGAGCGATTGGGAACGGGGGAAAAAGGAACCCAAACGACCTATCTTTCCGACGACTTCGAGAATTTTCCAATCGGATGGACAGTTACGAACGATGTAAATGGCCGGAACGGGATAGCAACTAGAAGTGATGCGCAACATTACGGCGGGCCATACTCTGCAGAGATCAATGTCCCAACTGTGGCCGATAGTGCTTGGATCTCCAAATCGTTCTCTTCAACTCCAACCGGTAATTTTCATTACAGTATATGGGTCTACGTAGATAGTTCAGTCATTCCAGACGAGTATGGTCTCTTTGTGGGTCAGCTTTGGTCTAGTGAACTAGGCCAGCCCAACCTTTGGATGAGCATCGGCCACGTCAACGGTGCATTCTACCTTTGGAATTGGCGAACAAACTTCGGTTCTCATGCTCTTCCCATCTTAGAGAACGTAAGCACGCTTACGGCTGGCGTTTGGCATCATATAGAGGCTTACTACATTTCGTCCTCTGGGAAAGTACATTATTACGTTGACAGTGTCAAGCAGGGAGGAGATTGGATCCCAGCAGGTACTATTGAGCCAAACATGGTTTACTTAGGTGACACCCACGGAGCATATTATTTGAGTGGTCTAATGTACTTCGACGATCTTGTCGTTAGCTAATGCAGCAAAATCAAAAAGTCCAAACTTGGCTTACAAATCCTGACCGTAGCTTCCAAAGCTCAGCTACCAGTTTAAATGGGCTCTTCGCAATGATTGAACAAGACATCTATAACGCCCTAAGAACTTGTCTCAAACCTCTGGTGTTGACTCGCTCTCTTGATAAGAGGCAACCATTCGCCTATTTGTTTGTCTGCCTGTTCCTGTCTTCCAGAGAGAGTATAAGTGTGAAGAAGAAGAGGGGTAATTAGTCTCGTAGTAGCGGAAATTGTTGCGGGAAAAAAGATAAGACTTTACCCCAACCAACCAAGCGCACGGTGCCGAAAGCTATACATCGATGCCTTGATTTTGATGCAGTGTGATTTGTTTGACGGAAGAAAAACTCAATTCGCTTGAAGTCGTGCCGCATGTCGAACTGGAAAAATATTTGGGCAAATGGTATGAGGTTGCACACCTTCCCTTTAGATTTGAAGATGGCTGCACCGATATAACGGCGACCTATAGCTTATCCAAAGATGGCAGCATTTCGGTACTCAACGAATGCCTACGAGATGGCAAGCTGAAACAGGCAAAGGGCAAGGCGAAAGTCGTTGACAAGAATACTGGAGCAAGACTTAAAGTAACATTCTTCTGGCCGTTCTCTGCTGACTACTGGATTATAGATCTGGGGAAGGAGTATGACTACGCCGTTGTAGGGACACCAAACCGCAAATATCTTTGGATATTGAGCAGAACTCCACAACTGGATGAAAGACTGTTTTCGCAGTTGATAGCATCTGTTAAGTCAAAAGGTTTCAATGTAAATGATCTCATCAAGACCAGCCACAAAGACGGCTGAATTCATAGTCGCCGCTTTGATTGGATAATGCTTTACTCCCCCGGCGTGCACACGATAATGATATAAATTAGCTTTCCTTTGACAGGACGCGTCGCGCGTGGTTTCTTTGGCTGCGATAGTTGCTGAGTTTCATTATTGGGATTTCGGAGAGTTCTCAAAGACGGCGATGAAGTCCAGTCCTGAAATAAAGAATGATGAATTGGAGAGGATAGCTCGGCGGTTTAACGTCAAGGTTGAAGCTAACAAGGTGGGGGCATCTTATGTAGGCTTTATGCGCGGCATGCGACTGCCGGGTTACCGTCGAGTTGACATCATGGTCTCAGGAGAGCAGAGCCTCGATGTTAAAGGCTGCGTTGGAGAGATTTTCAAGCTTTACGGCAGGCCTGATGAAGTCCCCAGAGCACTGTTCGGTAGCAAGAGGGCGGGAAAGAAAATCGTTGATGAGGTCCTCAGGAATTTCGATCAAACGAGCAGCTCTGATTTCATTCGATGACCAGATTTCTCTCTAGAACAGAACTGTTAAACAATGTCCTCAGTCTGGTAACCTTGGCAGTTGGATTCGCATGCTGGATCTTCAACAAATCCTCATTATCGCAACATGCGCGCTCTAGTGTTCCATCCTAGGTCTATCGTTTGTGCTTGCATTTCCAAGCCTGTCTTTCAATGATGAGCTATTTCACGGGGATGATAGGTGTAGCGGTTAGAATGACGGTGGCTCTGCATCTTCTAATCTTGGGCTTGACAAGTCGAATGCCTAGGTTCCGTGCATATTTGACTGAGGCTTTCAGGTAGACTCGCGCGCTCCGTGATAACCTTGGTGGAACGAACAGAATTGACTGACGTTTCTAGTTTATGCAGGGTATTTTGCCTCCTGCGTCGATACTACTGGAATAATACACAGAGGCAATGGCAACGTTAGATGTTGCCTGGTTTCCGATGCCATCCGTGACGGTACAATAGATGGTGTAGCTACCTGCATATTCAGGCGTAAAATTCCAACTGTCATAGTCAGTCCCTATCGCTTGCTGCGTGTCGTTCACGTACCATTGATACGTGTAGGCCAACTTGCCCCCTGAGACTATCGCGTTGAATATTGTGGAATCGCCGGTCCCTAGACTTGTGGAGCTAGGCGCAATTGTGGCGGAAAGCTGGCCTCCGTTGAACCCTTTGAGATAAGAGCATGATGCGAACAGAGCAATGTCCCACGACCAGTTGTAATAAATCGGCGATGTTATAGTTGACGGAAAGCCTCCCAAAGTCGAAAACGCTACTGTCTCCCCACTCGTGGTATTATCGTAGACGAATGCGGGAAAATACGCGTAGTTCCCAAGATGGTTCAGGTAAACACACAAGTAATAGGTTTTTCCAGCCACTATGTTCAGCGGCTGAGAGAAAAACGCTGGAGCACCCCAACCAGTCCATGGTTTTGAAAAGCCATAAATGTATCCTGAGCCAATGCCAATGCTGCAATCGGAATTTCCCAGCAGGCTCATGTTATCCGCGTAGTAAATTCCGATCTGAAAGTTTAGACCAGCCGATAGGGTTGGGCAATAAAAGTAAAATGCGCCACTCGTTATCGTGGCGCTTTGAGTGGCCGTGTAGAGGCAACCATAGGTCATAGTGCTTGAAACGTCTTGAGTGTATTCATGCGGCTCAGTGTAATTGCCGATCGGCATAACTGTCGACCGCAACAAGAACTCGAAAGAATAGCTTGCCGATGCGCTATCCGAAGGATAAACTCCGTTATCAAAGTCCAAACAGTACGACTGGCTGGTGTCGTTAAATATGGCCAAAAATGAAGCGAAACTGTTCGGAATGCGTATGTAATAGATCTGAGAGCCATTTACAGCTGTCCAAAACGCAGGTCGTTTGTAATATCCGTCCAGTATCATCCCCACATCGCCTGTGCACCATCCTTGAATCGGGTTTCCTGATTGGGCATCCGTAAAGTTGCATAGGGTCCATACGCCTGAAGCACTTCCAGGCGTGGCGTTGTAACAACACATTCCAGCCCCGACGTACTCATAGCCGAAATCTCGGTAATCCGTCGGATACGCAAAGTAGTTGACAGGAATGATGATGTTTCCATTCTCGTCCAATATCGGGCTACTAGTCTCCGATGAGTATGTGCTTGCTACCTGAAGCCTCGCACAGCCTATGGGAGTAGACAACGATGTGCTATTGGCGAGGTTCCACGTTTTCCCCTGGTCTGAGCTGTAGACAAAATAAACGTTGAAATGATGTACGCTGGTCAAGTCTGAAGTATAAAGAACGTGGCCCCCACCCATAATTCGACCCTGAGTGTCATAATACCAGCTCCAATACACAGAAGCAGAAACGCTGCTTGCTCCATTAATGAAAATCGTGCTGTCGTCTCCATACCACCCCACAGTGTCGTTATAATGAAGTTCAGCTTCCCAGTAAGTGTAAGGAAAAGTACCGTTGTTCGTGAAGTCTCTGACGTAATCCATGATAATCGTATCGTTTTTAAACCACAACGGGTCAAGGTACATGTCGCCACCTGCACCGCCAGCAGCTCCGACTGAATCAACGGATGAAGACACGTTTTGCACTCTTCCCCAGTTTGAGATCAACGTCTGCGTGTTGTTAGTGCTGTTCGCTGTATAGGTGCTTAGCATATAACGTATAGCTCCAGGCGAGCCTGTGGTCCAAATTATGATTAAGGTCTCGTTCGGAGTAGCAGAAACTACTGGCTGCCAATGCGTGTCGCTTGGGCTTGTTATGCTGGTGTCAAAATAGTACCATTGAGTACAGTTCAAATCGTAAGCGGCTACGGAGAAATGCCAAGGAACGGTGCTGGTGTTTTGGTAGACTGTATAATCAACCATGTGAGTGCCGTTCAGGAAGAAAGCGCTCCGTGCGTTTGCTGCAGTTTTTCCTAGGGATTGGCTAGAAATAGATGGGAGAGGTAGCCAAACGTAGAGGTTTTGAACAGAAGTTTGATTTGAATAGCCCGCACTGCTGTTTGCCCATTCCTGCCATTGGACGTAGCAACCTCCAGTGGTGTTGCATCTCAGAGTGATGTTCCAAACGTATGAGGATACTGCCTTTGGGTTGTAGGTTTGATTCAGGGTCCACATACCAGTATTGTTAGCATAGAACATGAGAGTTCCAAACGTTCCTTCAAGAACCGTCCAACTCACACTGATCGTTACGGACTGCCCACCTAAAGGAAAACTGTTGCTGACGACTGGGTCAGAGAAGAAAGGAGTGCCTGGGGAATAGAACATGAGGGTTCCTCCAGTAGTCTTCTCTGAAGCTGTAGAAGAAAAATGCAAGATCGAAAACGCAGAAAAACATAAAATACCAATTACCGTCAAGACTAGCCACCTGCGCATCTCCTTTCCCTCAAAATCTGAGTAGTGCAACTATCCCATAAGACTTATGTGCAAATCTTCTATGCTGAACCAGCTGGCACTCTTAATCAAGCGCGTGTTCTATTTCGAGGACTGTAATAAATGTTTGGCTAAGTATGAGAAAGTGAGATAGCGATGGTGTACCTTGTCATTGAGATCTAGTACGAAGCTGTCTAGTCTATTCACATCGATGAAGGGCATCTTTTTCACCGATTTTTTGAAGTCGGCGTATTCCGAATAGCTTCTATGAAACGAAACTATGATCCCATCGTATCCCATTCCGATTCCTTTCTTTTCTAAGACTACTTCAAAAGCCTCGTTGTTGAAACTTTCAACGAATCTCCTTCTCGCCTCATCCACCACTTCTGGTCTCCGAAACTCTTCCTTCACTTTGGCCAGCGTCAAGGCGATCAGGCAGTATCCAAGCTCGCTAAAATCTGGTATGATGGTGTACTCTCTAATAACCAGATCTTTCTCCAATTTCTTGATCATTCTGCTAACGGTTGGCTGAGAGATTCCAAGCGCTCTACTTAGTTCTCTATCACTTCTGCGGCTGTTCTTCATAAGCTCAGAAAAGAGCCTCAGCTCAGTATCCTCCAAGACTTCCTCTCCTGTCTTTACTATAAATGAACACGCATGAGATTATGCGTTAAAAAACTGATGCTTTCGACTACGCCTGCTAAGAACCGATGGTCTGCCCTTTCGTTTCGGTTTGCATTGGACTTAGACGATGAACTTAAAGGTGTGAGTTTAATTGCGATCTTTGAGTATCGAGGAGCATTTGTTTAATGAGCAGTGAGTGGATTTTTGCGCGGGCGTTTCTCATGTGGTGCGTTATCGGCTTTTTGCTGCCGCTTTTTCCAGTGCTACGACGCCTGGAAGCTTTTTGCCCATCAAGAACTCTATGAGTGCGCCTCCGGCAGTGCTTACGTAGGAAATCTTGTTCGCCAGTCCAAACTCCTCCAGAGCGCCTATAGTATGTCCTCCCCCGGCGAGAGAGTACGCCTTTGAATTCGCAATTTCTTCAAGGACACGCTTGGTTCCGAAGCTGAATTCGTTGTTTTCGTAGACTCCCATGGGGCCGCTTACCACTATTGTCTTCGCGTTTCTTATTATGCTGCCATAGAGTTCGACGGTTCTTGGGCCGATGTCAAACATAGAGTACTCAGTGGGCAGATTCTCAACTGTAATTTCTCTTCGTTTCTTGTTGACTTCCACTGCCACGTCCTTCGGAACTTTGATGCCTTCGGGGTACTTCTGCTCCAGTTCTCTTATGCCTGGGATCAAGTCCATGAGCTCCTGCTTCTTCAGGTACTCCATATTCGCTTTGCCCAAGTCTATGCCCTTTGCTGCCAGGAAGACTTGCCCCACGACTCCGCCCGTGAGCACGTAGTCGGCGATCTTGTTGTCGAGCACGTACTTGGAGATTTCGAGCGAGTCGTCAGCTTTCGCCCCTCCTAGTATGAACACGCAGGGTTTCTCTGGTTTTTCTAGGACCTTGCTGAGTGATTTCAGCTCTCTCTCCATTATTCGGCCCGCCACACTGGGAAGTACGGCCGTGAAGCCTATGATCGACACGTGGGCCCTGTGTGCCGCTGCGAAAGCGTCGCTCACGAATAGGCTGGCTAACGGTGCAAGGTTCTTGACGAGATCCGTCTTCGCGTGTTCTTCAGGGGTTCCCTCCTTCGTTTCTTGCGGGAACGTCCTCACGTTTTCCAGCACGAGGATTTCACCGTTCTTCAGGCTTCTTATTGCGGTCTTGGCCTTTTCTCCGTAGAGATCATCGACGTACTTGACCGGCTTCTTCAGGATCTTCGCGAGGATCTCGGCGTGTTGCTTCAGAGGTATGAAATCGGGGTCGCCTTTCCTTCCCTGATGGGCCAGGATGACTACTCTGGCGCCCTTTTCGCTGAGTTCTTTAATCGTTGTTTCTCCGTGGGCTCGAATTCTTGCGTCATCGAGTATCTTCTGGGTCTTGGGGTCCACGGGCGAGTTGAAGTCAACTCGGACCAGAACGACTTTCCCGTTAACTTTAACGTCATCCAACGTAAGATATTTGGGCAATGAGCTCGACTCCTGAGAACATTGAAAAAGTGGGGAGAGTATTTTAGATTTTTGATGGGATTTCTGGTCTTAGATGAGTCCTTCTTTCTTTCCTATCATTTCGATCTGTTCGACCATGCGGCAGGAGAAGCCCCATTCGTTGTCGTACCATGCGAGTACTTTGACGAAGTTCTTGTCCACGACCATGGTTGACTGTGCGTCGAAGACGGCTGAGTAGGTGCTGTGAAGCACGTCGCTCGAGACTATCGGGTCTTCCGTGTATTCCAGTATGTTCTTGAGCGGACCTTGGGATGCCTTCTTGAAGGCGGCGTTTATCTCTTCCTTCGTGGCGCTCTTCTTCAGGACTGCTGTCAGGTCGACGATCGAAACGTCTGGAAGTGGTACTCTCAGCGCTATGCCGTCTATCTTGCCAGCAAGTTCGGGCATCACTAAGCCGACCGCGTAGGCTGCTCCGGTGGTCGTCGGGATTATGTTTAGCGCGGCTGCTCTTGCTCGGCGAAGGTCTTTGTGTACGAGGTCCGTCACTCTCTGATCGTTCGTGTACGCGTGGGCCGTCATCATCAGGGCTCTCTCCACTCCGAAACTGCTGTGCAGCACCTTCGTGACTGGTGCGACACAGTTCGTGGTGCATGAAGCGTTGGAGATAAGGTTGTGTTTCTTGTGGTCATACGTCTGCTCGTTCACGCCTAGGACTATGGTTGCGTCCGGGTTCTTAGCCGGAGCCGAAATCAACACTTTCTTTGCTCCTGCTGCAAGATGTTTTGAGGCGCCTTCTCTATCCGTGAACAGGCCTGTGGACTCGACAGCTAAGTAGATGCCCAAGTCTTTCCATGGCAGCTGTGCTGGGTCTCTCTGTGCCAGTACCTTGAGTTCTTTGCCGTTGACTACCAGGTCGTTGCCCTTCACTTCGACGGTTCCGTTGAACCTTCCATGGACAGAATCGTACTTCAACAGGTGCGCGAGGGTCTTAGCGTCGGTTATGTCGTTGACCGCGACGAAATCAATCTTCGATTTCTGTTCTATGGCCGCTCTGTACAGTAGACGTCCAATTCTCCCAAAACCGTTTATCGCTACTTTCAACGTCATTTCATCTCACCATTACTAGTTTTGCGATATACTGAACAAAAGGGTTCTTCTAATTAATTTTCCGAAAGAAAATGGGAGAGAAGCATGAGTGGATTTTCAGCGCAGCTTCATCAGCACCATTTCTGCGGCGAGCACGAGCGGTTCCCACGTCTCGCACACAGGCGGTGCGTAGGCCGTGTCCGATTTTGCCAACTCTAACGCTGTGGTCTGCTTCTGAATCGCGAAGGAGACGGCGTTTATGCGTTGAGTCACTTCCTCTCCGCCTATTATCTGTGCACCGACTATCCTGCGTGACTCTTTCTCGATGACCAGTTTCACTTTTATCGGCAACGCACCAGGATAGTAGTCAGCCCTGGTCTTCGACGTAATAGTTCCTGTAACCGTGTCCATTCTTGCTCTCTGGGCTGCGGCTTCGGTCAGGCCCGTCGAGCCCACGTCAGTGTCATACAGCCTCGATATAGAGGACCCTAAGACTCCTGTGAAGAGCGCGTAGCCGCCTGCCGCGTTTATTCCGGCCACCTTTCCATGTCTTACCGCCACGGTGCCGAACTGCATCAACGCGGGCTTCTGAGTGACGATGTTCGTGGATTCGGCACAGTCACCCACCGCGTAGACGTCCTTAGCGCTCGTCTCCATTCTGGAGTTAGTTTTTATGGCCTTCGTATCCCCTAACGCTATTCCAGCGTTCACTGCGAGCTGAGTGTTTGCTCTTACACCGAAGGCGCTTACGATGAGGTCTCCCTTGAACTGTTCGCCGCCCGCAACCACTCCGGTTGCCTTTTCTGTTCCGAGTATTTCTTCGACCGGTTTCCCGATTTGTATGTTGATTCCTTTCTGTTCAAGCATCTCCTGAGCCGACTTGGCTAAGTCTGCGTCAAGCATCTGCGGGAGCACTTGGGGCAGCATTTCAACCACGGTTACTTTGAGTCCTCTTTCTTGAAGTGCAATGGCAGTTTCTAGGCCTATTAGGCCAGCGCCCATGACCACCGCGGCCTTGGCTCCCTTCTTGACGGCAGCCTCGATTCCCTCGCCGTCTTCGAGGGTTCTGAGCGAATGTATTCCCTGCTTCTCCTTGCCCCTGATCGGAGGCATGAAGGAACTCGCGCCGGTCGACAAGATCAGGCTGTCGTAGGGAATGCTCTCCGTCTTTCCATCCTTGTCAGTTGTCTCGACCGCCTTGCTCGTCGTGTTGATGGTTGTAGCCTTGGTTTGCGTTTTCAGGTTGAGCTTCATCATCTGAAAGTAGGGTGGTGGAAAAACTATTAGACTGTTGAAGCTTGGGATCTGGCCGCCTATTACAAAGGGGAGTCCGCAGCGTGAGTAGCCGCAGTGTTTTTCCTCAGTTATCAGCGTGATCTCTGCAGTTCGATCTGTTTTTCTCGCTGCAGAGGCTGCATCCACTCCTGCGGCGTGAGCTCCTATTATCACTATGCGTTTAGGCATCCGGGTTCCTTCATTTGCCGAGAGTCTTATGCCATTCTAATGCTTGGTTGAAGTCCATCAGGTTGGCCAATTCTGCTTTTAGGTTCGACGGCTTTATTATGAGTAGCCAAGCTTTGCCGTATGGGTCCTCGTTCAGCAATTCTGGTTTAGACTGGACCTCCTGGTTCACTTGTTCCACGGTTCCGCTTATAGGCGCTATCAGGTCTGAAACGGCCTTCACCGATTCAACAGTGCCGTAAGGCTCTTTCTGTTTCGTCGTACCACCTGCGCTCGGCAGTTCCGCGTACACTATCTCTCGAAGCTGCTTTTGAGCATAGTCCGTTATGCCTACGCGAACCTTGTCGCCCTCAACTTTCAGCCACTCGAAATCCTTGGTGTAGTATAACCCCTCTTTCACTTCTGTTCCGTCCACTTTCACCATTCATCGTTCACCTCTAAACTAGTGCTGTTACTCTCGTGCATCTTCACCTTTAAAATTAACTGTTAACACCGCCAACAATGAATCAACTGTGCGATACGAAACTCCAACACGGCCAATAAGGGATTCCAATGGAAGACAAGGAAGAACCTTTCTTCCCATTGGATAATAGATGCCATATATCAGGAAAAACTTATATATCACATTTTTCTTATATATGGATCAGCCGCTGGGGATGGCTCGTTGAATGAAGTTGAAAGCGAGGAACTGGTGAGAGTGTTGAAGGCACTGTCGAATCCGATAAGACTGAAGATGATCGCCTCGCTTTACAGTGAACCAAAGAACATCTACGCTCTCGCGAAAGAACTCGGTCTTCCTTATCCGCTTGCTTATCTGCACCTCAACGGCTTGAAGAAACTGGGATTAGTTAGAGAAATAAGAGAGGAGAAGAAAGTGGAAGGACTTCCAACAGTCAAGTATTATTCCCCGTCGGAATTCAGGTTCGTGTTGACTCCTGAGAAAATTGAAAACATATATGGAAAAAAGAAGGAGGAAAAATGAAATGGCAAGAACGTGGATTCTAGCAGCTCTCTCCATAATACTGATAGGCTTCGGAGTACCAGCTATAACTATCTACTCTGCTGTGCATTACAATCTTAACTCAATCGTCGCAGGAATCATCGTCGTTTTCGCTTTGGCCGTCGCAGGTCTCCTGGGAGTTATTGGCATGGGCCTCGGCTGGGAAATGCTGACTGGTGATGTTGCATCAAACGCAATTACTCCCGAAGAGAAGGAGAAGCTGAACGTGCTGCGAGCGGATCAGAGAGCCACTCTCGAAGAGCTCGACGACATAGTTGCCATCCTCAGAGAAATCAGAGACGTACTGAAAACAGCGCAGGACTAATCAGGTGAAGAAAATTGGCAAAGAATCTCAAATATCTGAAGTTCCGCGACGAAGAAGTAGCAGAAGAGACTAGGAGTCGCCTTAGGGAAATGAAAGAACTGCTTCTCGAAATACGAGACCTGCTGAAATCGGCCGGCGAATAGGAGCAAATTGTCGTGAGCAGCAAAGCCAAACTCGAGGAATACGAGAAAAAACTAGCTGAAGCAATAAGAACTCAGACCACAAACATCAGCGGCTCCGGAAAGGTGCACATCGAAGGAGTCTGCGACATTCAAATTTCCGGTTCAGGGTCCATATCGCCCGAGGAGGTAAAGATAAGCGGGAGCGGCACAATTCCAGGCGGACTGAAAACGAAGCGAATAGTGTGCGCCGGGGCTGTCAGCATAAGTGGCGATGCTGAGGCTGAAGAGATGCGTTTCTCTGGCTCTGCGTCGGTTCACGGGAACATCGACGCAAAAATCCTTGAAGCCTCAGGAACTCTTGCCGCGGGCGGAGAGGTAAGAGGTTCAGACGTGGAAGTAGCGGGTTTATTCAGGGCTGCAAGAGGCATCAGATTGAACGATGCTTTGCTGGTCCACGGACATTTGAGAGTTTCGAATGACGTGAACGTGGAAAAGTTCGTCAGGCTTCGAGGCAGTTTCGACATTCATGGGAGAGTCGTCACGGGAAACTTCGAAGCCAGACTTCGGAGGATGCAGTGGTTAGAACGGTTGGAATCTCGGGTCGAGAACGGCATCGAAGCAGTCAATGTAGATATCAGAAAAAGCACTGACAGAGGAATGGGTATTCTCGGCATTCCGGCTCTGGGGAAAATCTTTCGTAAGGGAAGGCTCTACACGACAGACATCGTGGCTAGGGATAGGGTCTATCTAGAGAACGTGACGTGTGACAACGTTCATGGAAGAGTTGTGGTTCTAGGCGAGGACTGCGAAGTCCGGGGCAGGATTCAGTATTCGGAATCCTTTTCGACTCATCCGACTTCGAAGCTTTCACAGGCTCCCGAGAAAGTCGATGCGAAGTGATGAACGTGGAAGCAATAAAAACTGAGGATTTGAGCAAGACTTACAGTGGTAAACAGCCTGTTCAGGCTTTGAAGGGCGTTAGCCTTTCGATCAAAAAGGGCGAACTGTTTACGCTTCTCGGCTTAAACGGTGCGGGTAAGACTACGTTCTTGAAGATTGTTTCCACGCAGCTTTCTCCCACGAAGGGGAGTGCTTATGTTCTAGGATCTGAGGTCATGGCGCAGGCTAACGAGGTGAAAAAACATATAGCCGTCGTTCCCCAGGATGTGCTAACCTACGGTAACCTAACACCGTGGGAGTACTGTTACTATTTTTCTTTGCTGCGGGGCAAGTCAAAGCATGAAACCGAGAAAGTATCCCAAAAAGCCTTGAAAGCTGTTGAGCTTTGGGATCTGAGAAACAGAAGATGCCTAGAGCTCTCGGGCGGGGAGAAGAAACGTGCAATAATTGCGACCGCGTTGGCTTCTGACGCCGCGATCCTGCTCCTCGATGAGCCCACGAGCGGACTGGATGCCGTTGCACGCAGAAAGGTTTGGGTAGCTTTAAGAGAACTCGTGGAACAGGGCACGACCATACTCCTGACAACACACATGATGGAAGAGGCAGAAATCCTCTCAGACAGGCTTGCGATAATCGACAAAGGAAGTGTCATTGCGGAGGGGACACCTGAAGAAATCAAGCATCTTGCAAAGGAGAAGTTCCGCGTTGTCATAGAGGGCAATGCTCATGATTTGAACCTTGAGGGGAATAGTCGCACGAAGCTTGGTAGCAAGGAGATAGTATACGTCCCAGACGAAGATCAAGCATTAGAACTCGTGAAAACCTCGTTGAAGAAAGGGGTGAAGGCGGAAGCAGCTCGAGTGACGCTAGAAGACGTGTTCGTCAAGCTTGTCGGAAGAGGTGAAGAAGCTTGAACCTGAAATTCCTAAAAGACGCGTTCATAATAGCTGAGTTGAAAGCAATTCCTGACTTGAAGAGAAACCCATCAATGATACTTCTCATCGCTGTGATCAGTTCTTTCCCGTTGTTTTACCTTCTCGTCTTCGGCGGGAGCCTAAGCTATGGGCTCGTGGGCGCAATGGTTGCGACGATAAGTTTCATAGGTCTCGCGGCCGCAATTCAAGACATCTCGCAAGACCGGTACGTGAAAATAAGAGAAATGATAGTCGCTATGCCCGTAAATTCAATATCTTACGCTCTGGGTGTGGCCCTTGGACCACTTTTCATTTCGGCTCCTGGTCTGATCTTCTTTATGGTGTTGGCTGTTATTCAGGGCGCTCTGCCCGTTTGGTCAATCGGTTGGGCCATTGCGTCGCTGTTGCTGTGTTGGGCAGCGGGCAGCAGCATTGGGTTTATCATTTCAACGTACCTTCAGAGAGCGAGCGTGTACACACTTAACAACATTGCGAACATAATCGGGCTGGGCCTCGTCTTCATCGCTCCGGTGTACTATCCGGAAGAGATCTTGGGGAGTCTTAGGTGGCTTTCTATCGTTGTTCCAACGTCAAACACGGCTGGGCTTATCAGATACTACGCTGGAACCATGCAGTTGCCACTGAATATGGTGCTCATCCGTTGGCTCGCTCTTGCTGCGACGGTAGTTGTGTCCATGATTATCGTGTCTTTCAAAGCAAAATGGCGAGAAACCTGACCCAGGCTACGGGTTTCCATAGGTTCTCGTTGATCATGAGCATTCGGGCATGGAGTAATGCAGGCATCCCGGATTGCTGGACCAGCAAGGCTTTAACGTTCTTATAGCTCCATTAGAAGAGCAAGGTTGAGCATGACTGTCGAATCGAAGCCTCGGCTGTCGAAGAAGCTTCTCCTGTTCACCCTTATCGGTATACTAACTCTGGTTGCCTACTTCATTTACTTCGTCGGCACCGTCAACATAGTTGACGAGATTAGGAAGGTGAACCTGTACTATTATGCGCTGGCTTTCGTCGCATTCTTGGTAAGCGTTTTTTTCTCAACGCTGGCGTGGCGCAGTCTTCTGAGCAATCTGTCCATTAAGGTTTCAGTCGGAACAGCGTTACTGTTCATGTGGACAGGGTTGTTTTTCGATGCTACCATTCCTGATCCAGGGTGGTCAGGCGACCTTTCGAAGGCATACATGCTGTCCAAGGCTTCGAACTTGAATTGCGCCAGAATCGTTGCGACTGTGGTCGGTCAGAAAATCATTGGCTTGGCGATAACGGTGATCGACCTAGTATTAGGCTTAATTCTCCTCAGCCGAAACTACACTCTTCCAGGCCTAGTGCTGATCTTCATCGCCGTAGTCTCGTTCATCTCTGTCCTCTCACTGTTCGTCCTCGTTTACCTGAGCGCAAAACCGGCAGCGACCAAACGAATCCTAGACTGGCTGATTCAATTGGCTCTCATCCTACGAAGGGGTCGTTGGGACCCGACAGACTTCAGGCTTAAGGCCGAAGAGATGCTGGACACGTATCATGAGAACATTCGAGTATTGGCCAGCAACCGGAAGGCTCTGGTTCGGCCCATTGTTCTCTCCTTTACGAGTTGGGCATTCGACGTTTCGATCACGTTTCTAACGTTTGCTTCCCTACACTACGCCGTACCAGTGGATACCGTGCTTATAGTCTACGCTCTGACAGGAAGCTTGCAGGCCGTCGGAGTTTCCTTCTTTGGCTTCACCGAGCTGATCATGAGTGGCTCTTACACCGTGCTCAATATCCCCCCACCTATAGGCCTGTCCGCTACCTTGCTTGCAAGAGTCGTGACGCTCTGGTTCAAACTCGCGGTGGCCTACTTCGCCTTCCAATGGACCGGCACAAAGGTACTGTCCTATAGAAAGTCGCCTGAGCAGGTCGGAGACGTTTCTTGCCCTTCGGGCAATGAACAACCCGGATCAACATCGACCTCGAATTATGCAGATCGCCGAAAAACCGCGTTGACCAACATAGAAAGGGAAGGAGGCAAAGCTTGAGTCAGAAAGAAAATGTTCCTTCAAGCATGGAGGAGCTCAGCAAGAAACTAGACCAGATAATCGGCAGACTGGACCTTCTCGAGGAATTGATTCTTGACAAGCCAGAGTATGAAGGCCTAGCAGCAACGCTGAGATTGACGAAAGTCGGAATAGGGATGTACGGAGAACCGTTGAGGATTGCGTCACGCCTAAAGAACGCCGAAGCATACCTGCGACGAAAACCAATCGCACAGGACGACATTTCAAGATGCATCATTCAAGCGTTAGCTCTGAAAGGAGCGTTGAATGTTTCAGCGATGACGCGCCAAGTTGCCGCAATGAGGGGCAAAGCAAGCAGGCGCATAGTGCGCGAACGGATCAAGAAACTGCTTGAACAGGGCATCCTTATTAGAAAGCAAGGTAGGGTGCCAACGTACGAGTTGGCAGAGAGAGATGATCACTTGACTGGTCACTAATGCACAGAACACCTAACTCGAGTGACCAGTCCTAGATGTATTGGAGGTAAAGAAAAATGAAGCATGGATACATGAAAACGAGCAGCGACGTATACGTCGTGATAAGCTCCTGCTCAAAGAGTCAGTCAGGTTCACCAGCACATGAAGCAGAATATCATAAAATAAAGGATGAAACTCGCATTGACGAGATCGAGGCAAGAGCTGCAATAGTGCGGTCACACCTGACAATGGGGTAAACATCCTAGGAGGTGAGATACGTGAGTGACAGCGAAAGAAAAGGCAGAAAAATGGACGCGGAGAACGTAAAGGAGATACTTGGCGTAGTTTCCTCTGAAGTTCCAGCCCTCGTAAAGAGCTTGCTGGCATCCGTCTTCTCCGAAGAGGCAGGCAAGAGCATGGGCAAGGCTGCAGCAGCATACTACAAGGAACTTAAGAACGGAGGAATACCTGACCAGGTGGCAGTCAAAATGACAGAGGACTACATGAAGACCTTCACAAGCTTGGGCGACATGCTTAGAGGGGGCGGCAGAAGAGAAGAAACTGAGTGGAGCGGAGGCGTCGGCAGCGAAGTTGAACGAAGAATCCGAGAGAGAATTGAAAAAGGCAAACAACAAAAGCAAGAAGATGAATAATCTCCTTCAACAAATAGACGCGTGGCGTCCATTATGAGCGAAGCATCAACACTGACGAGCCTGATACGATCCATTCCGAGTTTAACACGCATGTCTGTCAGCCTCTCTTGGACCTATCTGACGCTGGGCGGAAAGGTGCGGAAGACACGAAGAGCGTTCGAACAGCAACTCATCATCCAGGGAATGTCCAAAGAAGATGCGAAACGCCTGAGTGCATGCTTTGAAGAACTCAAGAACAGCATAACAGGCATGCTGAGGCAAGGAATAGCTAGAAGCCTGTGAGCTCAGGGTCGATTATGCCCCTTTCCGGGCCTAGTTATCGCCGTTTCTGCCCATCATTGAGCAGTTAGCGCCAGGAGAAATCATGTCAGCCAAGATTCTTGTCCCTCTCTGACGGCTACGATCTCCTCGCGCGGACTGAGACCAAGACGACTTGTTTCCAGAAATCTTCGACAGGAGAAATGAGCTGCAATAGCATTGGGATGGGCACACACAAACGATAAGAGCCTTGGAAAATAGAGTCTGATCTGGGACAGTCGTTAATTGACAAGAAGAGTCTTGCGAATAGCTCGAAACATTTCTCACAAGCTTGTAGAGGAAGGAGCGGAAGCCGTCGTTGTGATGGGCAGTTATGCCCGAGGTGATGCCTATGCGGAATCGGACCTTGACATTCACGCTATTGGAAAGGGACCACGCCAGAGGCTTGAACATGATCGAGAGGTCCTAATCTCCGTTTCCTGGTCTACTAGCAGGCAAAATCGCCTGGCTTTCAAGAATCCTCGCGACGTTGGAGCTGTCATCCCGAGTTGGCGAAATGCAGTGATAATCTATGACCCAAGAGGAATTGCAAAGACCCTCAAGAGAACAGCCCAAGAGTGGAACTGGCAATCTTTAGGCAAGCGTGTAGACACATGGGTGGCCGAAGAACTCACTGGTTACGCCGAAGACGTTCACAAACTTGTTGGGAGTCTACGACTTGGTCATAGGAGTGCTGCGGCAGTTCAAAAATCCTTGTTAGCAGTTCGGATGGCGCCGGTACTTGCGGTGCATCATCGCGTCTTCTATGAAACTGAGAATCAGCTTTGGGATCTCGTTTCAACTAGAATGGGAGAGGAGTGGACGCGATTGCAGAGCATCGCTCTGGGCGAAAATAGCCAAGATTTCGAAGAGACTTGTAGAGCTGCGTGTCATTTGTTTTCTTTGGCAGCTCGAGAAGTTAAGCCCCTGCTGGATGAACGCCAATACGCTGTGGTCGCAAATGCATGCAAGATCGCAGGCTACCCCCTCTGAAGAGTTTTGTAGTCGAGCTTGTGGATGCCGTGAATCATCTTGTTCTCTTGCCCTGAATGAATTCTTCCACTGATTGTTTTGCGGCCGAGTCGGAGATCTGGATTGGCGGATGCTTGAACGCGTAGGATGATATGCTTAGAAGCTGCCCCGCTATCTTCCGATCTAATGCGAGTTTTACCGCTCTGATGGCGTCTATGACGACGCCTGCACTGTTCGGTGAATCCTCGACTTCAAGCTTGACGGTTATTGTCAGAGGTCTGTCGCCGAACTTTCTGCCCTTAAGCCACAAGTAACATATTTTCTTGTTCCCCAGGAACGGCACATAATCTGAAGGTCCTATTCTGGTGGGTAGATCATAAGGCACCATGCTCGTTACGGCCTCAGTCTTGCTTATGCGTTTGGTCTTCAGGCGTTCCTCGACCGTCATGTTCTGGAAGTCAGTGTCTCCGCCCAGGTTCAGCTGGTACGTCTCGTCGACTAGCACCCCTCTGTCTACGCACAGCCTTGCCAAGTTGCGATGCAGGATCGTGGCTCCCACTTGACTTTTGACGTCGTCGCCCGCTATGGGCAAGCCTTTCTCCTCGAACTTCTTGGCCCACGCACCGTCCGATGCGATGAACTCGGGCATGCAGTTGATGAAGGCACACCCGGCATCTAGGGCTGCTTGAGCATAGAACCGCGTGGCATTCTTGCTGCCCACTGGCAGGTAGTTGACGAGGATTTCAGCCTTCGACTTCTTCAGCGTCTCGACAACATTCGCGGGCTTGGTTTCCTTCTCTTTGTACACGTGAAAAACCTTCTTCATGTGTGAGGCCGCACCGTCCATGATGGGAGCCGGTGAAACTTTAACGTGTAGAGGGGAAACTTTAGCGAATTTTGTGCAGCAGTTCGGCTCTGTGAATATGGCCTCGGCCAGGTCCTTGCCTATCTTCTTCTCGTTCACTTCGAAGGCCGCGACAAACCTTACGTCTCTCACGTGGTATCCGCCAAAGTTTACGTGCATCAGGCCGGGTACCATCGAGTCCGCCTTTGCGTCTTTGTAGTACTGCACTCCTTGGATCAGAGCTGAAGCAGAGTTGCCCACTCCGACGAGTGCTATCTTGATTTCGGGCATGATGAACTATCCTGCTGAATTGGTTGGCTAAGGCTTTAGCCCTGTCTGCTCTTTAATCTTTCTAGGAATATCTCCGACCTCTTGCGCTCAGAGAGGTTCGTTCAATTCTGACTTAGAAAGCTCATGCAAGCCCCAAAGAGTGAGTGTTTTCTTTGGAAGATGATAAGGTTAAAAGGGAACCTGAACAGAGAAGCATCGAGAACGGGTGAACGATCGTGGAACGAGAAGAGGTCACCGTGAAATTTGAGCCCTTCCAAGAGATTGTGGTGCTCGAACGCGACTTGTTTCCGAACCCTGATGAGATCGCAAGGTTTGCGTCCATCATTGCAGGTGGCAAGACGGCTGGACTCTACTGGGCTGACGGCGTCGTTTTCCTGTACTTTCCGATTCCGGCTTCAACAGAGGCAATCGCAAAAGCGCTCGTGGAGCATAAGCGAGTCTACTGGTCATTCGTCGGGTACGCTTTGATGCCGAAGTACCAGCCAATCATCGAAACGAGGGAAAAGATGATAGTTCCAGTCGTAGATATGTCTTCGAACACTCTTATCAAGAAAGTTGCAGCTTGGCTCAGAGAGCTTAAATAAACCCTCTTTTTTCCTCCGTATCTTTTTCTCGTATTGACCGGAACTGGAAGTTTCGCGCGTTGAGAACGTTGTGTTTGAGGGGCACCGTGTTTTCAGGCAGAGGAGAAGGAGCCAAATTCATCAACCTTCCGTGGGTGAGGAAGCAGATACGAGAACAGCTGGGCTTTTCCCCTTACAGTGGCACGTTGAACATGCGGCTCACCGAAGAAAGCAGGAGAGCGAAAATGTTCTTGGCGAAAGCAGCAGGCTTGAAGCTCACGCCGGCTCGCGGGTATTGCCCAGGAAAGCTTTTCAGAGCTAGGGTCATGAACATCGAATGTGCAATCGTCATGCCTCAGGTTCCGGGCTACTCTGAAAACACCATAGAGCTGGTCTCGTCGGTCAGCTTGAAGGAGAAACTTCACCTGGTGGACGGGAGTGCATGCGAGGTCAGCGTTACGGTCTAGTTTACTTCTGCTTCTTTGCCAGAAAGCTCTTTATGTATTCTTGAAGGTATCCTTTTTTCTGCAGGTAGAGTCCGTATTTTGCGAGTGCACTCATTGCTCTCGCGCAGTCCTCCGGTGACGAGTAAGCTGGGATGCCGAGTCGGTCAAACCTCAGGCGTATGCTCAGGGCCATTTCTGTTTCCCCGATGTCGCATGCGACCATTGGTTTTTCGTACTTGCCGGCGATTCTCGCCACTTTGTCTACGTAGTCCTCCTGCAAGCCCGGAGTCTGGTGCAGGCCCATCATTATTATTCCGTCGACTTCCGGGTCTTGGAAGAGAATCTCTGTTGCGAATTCGAACATTTCCGAAGTGCCGGAGCCTGTCACGTCTACCGGATTGAGGTTTGTGGCGAACTTGGGAAGTTTACCCTCGTCCTTTAGTTTTTCAAATTTGCCGATCGTTTCCTCGGAGAAACGTTTCACCGATAGTCCTCTTACTCCGCATTCGTCAACGGCCATTATACCCGGGCCTCCAGCGTCGGTGATTACTCCAACGTTGTTTCCTCTCGCGGGTATCTGCATCGAGAAGGCCTTGCCGGCGTGGAAGAATTCGTCCATGTCTTGTGCTCTGAGTACTCCTGTCTGTTCGAAGGCAGCGTCGTAGATCAGGTCTGACCCGGCTATGGCGCCTGTGTGTGATGCAGCGGCCCTTGCGCCCGCGTCTGTCCTGCCAGATTTTAGCGCGACAACAGGTTTCTTCCTAGTCACTGTCCTCGCTGCTTCCATAAACTTCCTTCCCGACCTTATGTCTTCGACGTAGAGCAGTATCACGTTTGTTTCTTTGTCAAAGTACAGGTAGCGCAGCATCTCCGCTTCGTCCACGTCGATCTTATTGCCGAAGCTGACAAACTTGCTCACTCCTGTGCGCAGGCCTGCAAGGTAGTCGAGTGCAGCTGCTCCGAAGGCACCGCTCTGAGTGACGATCGCGATGCTTCCCGGCAGCGGTCGAGGCGTTGCAACAACCTCGTCTCCCGTTGTTAGCACCTTCGTTTCGGGCAGGAACAGCATGTCGACTCCCGTTCGTGAATCGTAAACGCCGAGACAGTTGGGTCCGAGAACTCGCATCTCAGCGTCCTTAGCTATCGTGGCGACCTCGCTTTCAAGCTCGTGGTTTCCGACTTCGCCGAAGCCGGCGCTGATTATGACTGCGGTCTTGACTTTCTTTGCCGCAGCGTCCTTCATGATCTGCGGCACGACTTCTGCGGGGATGACTATTACGACGAGCTCCAGGTCGCCGGGAATCTTTGCGATGGAGGGGATACATTTGACGCCTAAGACTGAGCTCTCATTGGGATTGACGGCGTAGAGCTCGCCCTTGAAGACCTGTCTCGCTTTGTTTTCTACGAAATTCTTGAATATCACGTGGCCGGCCTTGTCCGCCTTCTTCGTTGCGCCGACAACTGCGACCGAGCGTGGATTGAAAAAAGCGTCAAGTTCCTTGACTGTTTCTTCCATCGTCCTTGCGCCTCCTGCTTCTTAGAATAACTATGGGTTTATGTTTTACTGTGTCAAGCATTTCCCATGTTACGCCGGTTAGGGGCACTCCGAAGCCGTCAGCCATGTCCCATACGGTTCGCCCCGCACCGAACCCTCTGGCGCGGTTAGCGGTCTCCGCTATGTTCAGCGCGTTTTCCGCCGATAACATAGCTCCGGCGATGGCCAGCGGCGTGGCTCTTCTCCTAAGCTTTAGGAACCTTCCGACCACGTACGCGAGGAATCCTCCGAGTGAGTGGATACCTCTTATCGATTTCGGAAGAGGAGTGAAATGAAAGTTTGCGAAAGAGTACGTCTTGTCCGTGTCCGCGATCATCACGACGACGCTCCTGTGCAGTTTTTCTAGCACCGATCTCCTCACTTTTTCGGCTGTTCTGTCTGCGTTCTCCAACGGCAGGCTCACGTAGGAATAAGGCAGGTTGCTGGCGTCTATGCCGCCCTCTGAGCCGAACATCAGGGCTTGGAAGAGCCCGCAGTGCTCAAGAGCCAGCTGTTTGTGGCGGCTTCCCATCGCATACGGGTATTCTCGCAGGTGTTGAATAAACGTTGGCTTGAGCCGGCAGAGTGGGCCAAGAATGTAACCCCAGACCGTTCTCATCCAGAACCCGGCGATGAATTTTGCGTTCAGCGTCGGCTCAACAGAATCTTCATCAATTATGTTGCCGAGAGCCGTTGAGACGGCCTTCTCCGAGATCACGATGAGGTCTTCATCGTTGAGCTTCCCTCTGACGCCTTCAACGATCCGCTGAACAAAATCGATCCTGGGCCTCCAGTATCGTGTCTCCACGGCGTGGACTCTGTATGTTGCCATTCGCATCTCTACAGGTTCTGGAATTTCTTCTTGATTTCCAGAGTGTCGCATTCAGGGGGTTTCATTTTTCCTTCAGGACAATATCCCAGCTCGACGCAGGTCGGTCCTGCATCTTCAAACAGGCCTGGCGTTGCCTTTCTTGCTTGTCTGAGCATTTCCGTCGCAACGATTCTCATTTCCCATTGGGCGCGTGCACAGCAGCGAAGGTTGAAGAAGTGTCTCAGTTCACGCGCGTTCATGGTTACCATTATGTTCGTCTTGGCCGCGTTCGGCAGGATGAACCGGGCGTCTTCCTTCGAGATGCCCATTCGAAGGAGGTTTCCATAGGCCTCCGAGATTCTCCTCAGCGTCTCTTCAAACTCTTTCTTGGCGTGGGCATTCTCGGCTACGCTGGGAGGCGTAACATAATTCTTCAAAGTATCGTATCTCACGTACCGTTGGCTCTGCTGCGTGAAGGATGCGATGCGATGCCTGACCAGCTGATGCGTCATGGCCCTGGAGACTCCTTCGATGCTGAAAGTAAACGATGCGTGTTCGATCACGGAGCCGTGGCCGTAGCCTGTCACGCGACTGGTTATTTCTTTGGCCTTGTCTAAGCTTATCTTTTCAAGAATCTCTGAAGGAGTTCCGCTCTTGGTAGTCGTTAGGGCAGCGGCTCCGCACAGCCTTTCTGCGTCAGTCGTGTACCTGAGAAGCTCTACTCTCAACTGTCGCCCTCGCTTTCAAGTCTAGATTGGAAGTGGTAAATCTAGTTTGTGCCAGGAGGATGCTAGAAAGGGTTTCCAGTTGTGTGAGTAGATGCGCTGCTCGAGTATTTCCCGCTGTCATCGCGTCGGCTATCTCTCTTAGCAGCAGTATTCACTTGAAAGTCGGAGGGTGCGTTGAGAACCAGTTGCGCATAATATTGAAGTCAGGCGTTCTGTTTGCGACTTTGACTGGTGGGTGTCAGGTTGAGCAGACCGAGTTTTTTCAAGGACTATTTCGAGCGTCAGTCTGTCTTGACTTCGTATTCTTCTTCTTTGCTCGGACCGAGTCCTAACTCTACTGCATGTTTTATCTGTGTCAGGTCCCAGACGTTTCTGCCTTCAAGCGAGTTTCCAGGGTAGCTTTGGAGTATTTTCACTCCTTCGACGTCTATGGCGACTTGGTTGCCTGAGGCCAGGATCAGGTTTGGTGTTCGAAGCTCGCCTTTTGCTGGGCCGCCTGTGATGAACACTTTTCTGGCGTCCATTATGATCAGGTCAGGCTTGATTATGAGGCCCAGTTCTGCCAGCTTCTCTTGTAGATGCTGAGCGTGAAATTTAGTCTGGTCGAAGAAGGGTTTGACTAGCCCCATCGAGAGTTTTATCGATCCAGTGAACTGAGCAGCGTGGTGTGTCTTGATGAGTGGAACGTAAACGATTTTCTGCGCTTCGAGTGCTTGTGTGGCCAGTGAAACACTGTGTAGATATTGGCCGCCCTCGACTTTGACACGTCGCCAGCCCGTTCTGTCGAGCAGGGTTTGCCAACCGTCTTTGCCGAACACCGTGACCTCGGCTCCGGCTTTTCTGGCCACTTCGGCTACTCCCGCTTTCTCAAGGACCTTGCGGTTGTGAAGGAAGGCTGTTCTTTCTCCTATGATGACTTTTTCGGCTCCAGCTTGCCTGAGCAAGTCGATGACCGCCCCTATGAAGCTCGGGTCGCTTGATCCTGGGTAGAGGTCGGCCGTGTTGTAGTTTGGCTTCAAGAGTACGGTGTCGCCTTTCTCCACGAGTTTGCCGATGCCGCCGATGAGTTCCAAGGCACGGATGATTGACTGTCTCGGGTCTTCGCTGGACAGAACCTTGCTAACTAATGGGCGTCCGTTATCGACGAACAGATTATGCTTCATCGTTGAACATACATGCCTCTTTCTGCTCTTTCAATTCTAGGAGTGAAGTCCTGAAACTGTTGGTTAGCGTTTGAAGCTGTCTATTTCTTCCTGTATCGCTTTTTTCACGTCTGCTTCGGAGGCTGGGCCGAACGTCTTTATTTTGCCGTTGATCAGCGGATCGGTAGTTCCATATTTTCGGATAGTTTCAAGCGTTGCTTCGATTTCAACTATCTTGACTTTGTTGCCGAAGCCTTGGGCAACGGTCTTCGTAAGGTTGTACATGTGGGCTCCGACTGGACAGAAGAAGTTGTTGAACAGAGTAACTTCGACTTTTTCTCTCGAAGGCTTGTAATTCAGCCTTAACGGTTTGACGCTGATGGTCTGTTTGGTGAGTGGATAGTACATGATCTTGAAAGGCGGTTGCTCCTTTATCACTTTGAATCCCTGTTTGAGGAACACTTCATAGTGCATGTACTCTTTGAAGTCCGTCGCCGGAATCATGATTCCTTTGAAACCCTTCTTCTTAAGGTCGTCCTTCATGTAATCAAACATCATTTTGCCGTACCCCTTGTGCGCGTAGTCCCGCAGCATCTCGGTGCAGTATATGCACGCTACTCCCGGCTCAATTTCGTACGGGATCAACGCTTTTTCAGACGTTTCGTAGTAGATGTGCCCAGCAACTCTGCCGTCGTCCAGAAGATGGTACCCCTTCACGTGTTTGCCCAAGTTGTTTCCTAACCATCTTCTCGATTGAGGAAGGCTTCTTACCCACGAAACTCCAGGCGGCGTCTCACTCATGCAGCAATAAGTCTCTTCTAGATCGCTAGCAGTTACCTCTTTAACATGCATACATGATCCTCATTTTGACTACTATTTCTTTTACCTATTATCTCTAACGCCTGTTGTCATCATCGCTTAATAATCCGAGAATCATCCCGATTCTGGCTCAGCGCGCTCGCTTGTTCCGAAATTCGATTTGCAAGGTCCTTTTGAGAGGAGTTTGGCTGTTTGATATTTCGGGCTCGGATGCGCGAGGTCTTCTAGGGTATGTCGGTCAGTGATTGGACAGTCCATTTTGGCTTTCTTGACCCCAAAAGTCCACCTTGAACTCGTGATTGAAAATCAGCATGTTGAAGTTTTTCATGTTACAGAAGGTCGTAGTGTGAGTTTCCGGCACTCTTCCCAAAACAGTATCCGAACTTTCTCTGTTTGTTTTCGTGGGTCCGAGCATGCCAGGTTTCCTAACCTTAGAGACAGGTCAAACAGTAACATGGTTGAGAGACTGCATGGAACGATTAGGCAGAGAAACAAGGTTATGCGGGGACTCGATGATGAGCAGACAGCACAGACAATGATGAATGGACTCAGAATTTATTACAACTTTGTGAGGCCACACATGGCGTTGGATGGAAAGACTCTCGCACAAAAAGCACGAATTGCTGATACTTCAACACCTGAGAATTGGCTTTCTCTAATCAAAAAAGCGAGTCAACATCAAAGACAGTAGCAGTATGTCATCGTTATGATTTGTGCCGCATTCATTTTGATTTTTATATGACTGTAAAAACTCCCACGAAGATATTCCAAGAAGTGATGGCAGTACCGTTATAGTGAAAGCTCATATCCACATCAATCGAAGATTGCCCATCAATATGGCCAATCGTATCATTCTCTGTTTCCAAAGCTACAGAGCCATCATTATGATAAGCTCTTACGCGAACGAAGCCCCAATAGGGGGCATACTCATTTTCATATAGCTGGTCGGTAGCTTCGATTCCAAAATTGTGAACTACCCCCCGTATGTGAAGGTACGGCATTTGAGGGTTAGTTCTATTGTCCTCTACAGTCAAGTTGGTGAAGCCAAGCATGGGTTCCTGAGATGATCTGAGTTGGTTCTGTAGATTTGTGGTTTGAGAACTTTGGTTTGTGATTTGAGAAGTGTAATGAGTGATATTACCATTGAGCCAAGATTCTGTCAGCCTGAGTAAAGTTTCGTTGCCAGCTAGCCATGTTTGCAGTTGCTTGTTTTGGTTTTGAAGATTGCTATAGCTGTTCTGTGCAGAAATACCAGTTATTGTAAAATATGCTATGAGAGCTATCAAGATAATGCAGATTGTTCCCAAAGCAATAGCAACATTTCTACTAACCGTTTTCTTTGCACTCATTCTTAAACCACAAGTTTATCTTTCATATTCTGGGATAAAAGTCTTTGAAGACGCCGAACAAGATCAGATTCGTAATAAAAAGCCCCTTTGGTTAACATGGACACGCTCTAATCCATCAAAGACCCTAAGAGTTAACAGAATCAAAGTGTCTTAAGGTTCTTGGGTTCATCTCAAACTAATTCGATTGCTTCGGGCCATATGCAATACGTGTGAGAGGGGTTTATTTCCATCGAAGGAATCCAGTCGTAGTATTCAACCACTCCGTAGATTCTTACGTATCTGACATCAATAACTTGACTAGAGCTGTTGAGCAAATGATTAGGGATATTGAGCGCCTTATAGGCAGAGAGAGGCAAGGGGAACACCACAATCGAGTGACCATCAGAACTGAGTTGGGCGTCCAAAGGCACGTCGACAAGATAGCCAGAGGAGTTGTAATCGAAATAAAGGGACAGGTTACCTTCAACTATGACTGTCTTATTAAACCATGCAGAGGGGTCGCTCATGATCATGTCGTCAATGTATGAAGTCCTATTTAGAACGCTATTCAGTTCTTCTTGCAGACCTGTAACGTTAGTGGATAAGGAGTTGATCGTGGTATCCTCAGACGTGATTTGTTTTTGAAGATTTGTAGCAGTAGAGTTTAGCTGAAAAATCTGAGATTTCAGCGAGGAAATCGTAGTGTTTTTGTCCGTTACTGTAAGCGTGTAAGTCACAATCACAGTTCCTAGACTAGCCACCAAGACGATACAGATTATTCCTAGTGCCGTGACTACGCTCCTTCCTACGATTTTCTTTGGTCTCATTTCTGGCAAGTGATGAGGTGCAGCTCTCGGGATGTCTTCCACCTTGGTTATTGTTGCTATTGCTGCTTCTCCAAAGCTCGACAACTTGTATCTGCCATCATCTGTCTTGCTCATGAGTTCTCCGAGGTTTTCAAGGTGATAATTCAGAAATGAGCTAGACACTCCCAGGACCTCAAGCATTTCCGAGAAACTCATAGGCTTCTTCGAAAGCATCCTAAGAATCCTACGGCGAATAGGATGCTTCAGAGATGCAAAAATGGTCGAATACGGTTCTTCATCACCAGTAGACATGGGATGCCCCTAATAACACGATGGAACAGCGTAAAGAAAACCTTTTTGTCAAGAAAACTTGACACAGGAAGCGTCCAAATCCTCAGGAACAGCTAGCCCTAGCCTGATTATCAAGTCAATAAGAGTTGACAGCCTTTTCTTGTGATTCTTAGAATGCAGTAGAGTTCCAAACCGCAGAAGAGACAAATACTAAAAAGCGCCGATAGTTAACAGACCTCAACCACGCGCCGATAAGTTAACAGAACCCATTTAGGCAATTCTTTTAAGCTTCAGTTGCTCGATTGGTAACTCGGTGTTTTTAAACGTGAAACTGAAATTCATCACGCTTGAAGACCTGCTTCAGATGCGGGCTAACGATGAGAAATTCAAGCTGGTGGAAGTCCTTTCCGAAGAAGAACACGAAGAGGGCCACATTCCAGGCGCTATCAACATTCCGGTTGACAAACTTGACACGCTTGCGAGAGAGAGGCTGAAAAAATCCGATATGATCATCGTCTACTGCGCCAGCTACCACTGTCAGGCAAGCACAAAAGCGGCCAAGAAACTTCTCGAAATGGGCTACGATAAGACTATGGATTTCAAGGGCGGAAAACGCTGGTGGCGCCACGCAGGACTTGAGCTTGAAAAATAGGTCCGAAAAAGGAACGCTGATCTTGCAGATTGCAGCACGCTGCACCCAGCTTATGCGTGAAATATTGGTCTGAATTATGCGAGGATTTGGCGTACCGAATCAGAATGATTCAGTACTCAGAGACCTCAACCTGATCGATTTATTGCTTGTCTTTTTGGAATCTTTTTGACGTTGCCCAGAGCAACTATGAGGGCTATTGACCCCGTCACGGCGAGTCCGACGACCAAGATCACGGGAGACCCTAATTCAGGGATGCTGGTCTGGGTCAAGTATGCGATGTACGTTGGATCGTGTTCTATCGCGTATCCTCCCCATTGGGGATAGCACACTCTGTAGAGGAAAGACGAGACGTTGTAGTCAAGGTTGATGCTTGCAGTGAGGTTGCTTATCCGTGGAAACAGATCTGACAGTACATTCTCGAAGAATGGGAGGACACTTTCGACGGACCTGTACAGGCCTCCAGGCACGCTTTGGTCAGACACGGCCGCAGACCGAGATGGATACGTCAAATTACCTGAGTCCGTCATGAGCGTGTAGTTTTGTCCAAAAACGCACTGGTAAGCCTTGCTTTCTTCGATCCTGATTTCGCCTGATTGAATAAGTTCTGACGAGTTCTGCGTTGTCGTGGAATTGAAGGGTTGTCCGTTCACGACGGCGGTGTACGTCTTGGAAGAAATGATGGTTGTTCCGTACAAGAGTGAGAGACTTAGCCCGTTCAGCGTGAACTCAGCGTTGGATGTGGAAGTGATGCTCAATATCTTGCCGATTCTGAAGCTCGTCTTCAGGTAGGAAACATCGTTTTGCACGTAGAAATCATACGATGAAGCCAAATAGTCCACTAAGACGTTTGCGCTCTCAGCCTGGTCCGCAGTTAGCAGGAAACCGTCTATGGTGTTGTATCGCAAGCCCCACGTGTAATGGGACTCGTTGCCTATCAAGGTCTTCTCGACAGGTGTTATGACGTAGCTCTGTGAGCTGTTGACGGCGAAATTGTACAGCAACTCGTTTGTCCCGTTGCCCGTATTGACGTCTGGCACTCCGTTGTGATTAGTGTCATTATAGACCTCCATGGCGGTTAACGTGTTTCCGATGAAGACCTCTGTGTTGTTTACCGTGGTGAAATGTTGACCAAAGAAAGTGAGGACAGGGGGTGGGTATCTGTTTGACACGTAGGCCAGATAGATCACTTGAGTAGGGCCAGTGTTTATCCAAACGTACCATACGGACAAACCTTCTGTGGGTGAACTAATAGTCGCGTTCGAATATTCGAGGCTCGTGTCTACGATGTGCCCTGAAGGAGCATCAGTCGCAATCACCCTGCTTGAGGTCAGGACAAGACTGGCGCTAATCAAAGCCGAGAGCAACAGTCCAAGCTCGATTATTCTCAAGGCCTTCCTCATTCTCACACCTGAGGAGAGTATTGTTGTCCGAGCTCTTTAACCTACAGGTCCAAACACTCGCCAAACCCCGCCAAACACTTTTCGTGAAGGAGGGCAGTTTCTGCCACAACGGCGGTTGTTTTGTACCAGAAGATCCCGCAAACCAAGGTTAACCATCAACGAAAATCATGTAGCAGGCTTGCTCGGGAACTGCATTTTCCTCTGCTGTTGAGGTTGTTTTATGTCCAGTTCTAAGAAAACTTCTCCCATCGTCCATTTGCCCATAAACTGTTTGAAGTGGTGTCTTTCGTAGAATCGTTTCGCATCAGGGTTTGCGGTCGATGTTTCCACTCCCAGGACTCCCCTCTTCAACGAGTCTCTTAATGCTTCAGCCAGCAGCATGGAACCGAGGCGCTGGTTGCGCGTTTCAGGAGCCACGTATAAGCATGTGATAAACGCGTTGGGGCCGCCGTCGATTATGTCCTCATGAACAGCGTAATGGATGAAACCCTCAACTCTTCCTTCCAGTTCAGCCACAAGTAGCTCATTGTTCTTTATGGCTCGCTCAATGGATCTTTCCCTAGCCACATTCCAATCGAGCCACTTCGTGATCGATGCTTCGATAACCGGAATGTCCTTCTCCATCGCTCGACGAATATTGACTGGTCCTCGCAAGCCTCGCGGAGCCTCTGGCGGTAGCCAGCATTATTACTCACTCAACAATATTAAATCATGTTTCGCCATGATTCTTTACGGTCGCTTGGGCGCCTGCGAAGTTTAGGTTTGTTTGGTCTCTTGGAATTCGAATGCGGATGTGCTGAACAGATACTGCTTGAACCGGAGATTCTATGAAATGGCGTTTGAGGAGGAGACGGTCATTTCTGTGTTGACCAATAGAGTTGTCGGTATTTTGCCCAGTTGTTCGATGCGGTTTTCAACTGCTGCGCAGATTCTCGTTCTGACATCTTCATCGTTCATGGGTATTTTCGCCATTGTTCTGGCAAGTTTGGTGTCTCCGAGAGTTTCCTTGATCCAATTCTGGAAGTCTTTTCTCTGGAGGTGGAACTGAAGGCTTTCTAGCTTAACAGATTTCGCCTTTACGAGGAATTCAGACAGGCTTTTGGCGTTTTGTCCAGTCGGTTTCCCGAGGTCTTCGTAGAAATAGAAGGCTTCCCGATCTTCTACTGCTCTTAAGATTTTCGTGGAGTTCATGTTTACTTCCGTAACTCGTTTCCTTTGAGCGTTGTTTTTCTTCTTATTTTTCGGATACATGTCAAATCGTGGATGTAGTGATTGCAACGTGAGATAATCTTTATGAATTCACTGTTCAACTGTAGAATATTGATTCTGACCTCACAAATCAAGCAAAGAACATCGCGCTAGTATATCCTTGAAGAAGCATGCCACTCGGCTGTTTTTAGATAATGCTTCTTAGGTTTCTGCCCGCTGCTTTCTAACGTCGCAGGCGGTTCCTTCCATGATAACATGCTGAAAATCTTTTTTTATTCCGTTCACGGTTTTTGGTCAAAACGACCAACACATCTGTGGCTTTAGGTTACTCTCGTGTCGTCTGCTTTAGTGTCGTTTGCTTGTGCTTCACTTTAATGCATTCTGATGCTCTGTCCATTTCGTCAGGGCACCAACTTTCTTCTTAAGCAGAGTTTCATGAAGTCGTAAATGTTCTTGTCGGATTTTCTCCATAAAGGTTCTAACTCGACTGATTTCTTGATCGCTTCTCCGTAGATTCCTTTTAGCTCGAATTCTGAATATGGTTCGCTTGCCGGAAAGATTTCAGCGATTATTCTATTGTAAATCAGATATAGAGCTATATGATTGAAAGTTCTCGGCTTCTCAGATTCGCGGATCAAGTTCTTGAAGTTTCTCGGTAGGTTCACGTGAATGAGTTCATGGGTCAACGTTTTGATTCTTTCTTGCAAGTCTCCCATCCTTATCGTGAGAGGAAGCGAGATGCCTGCCACAGGAAAATCCCCTACGACGAAGCATGCTACGTCCTCGGTTTCCCAATCGAACCC
>Ga0187771_10000079_pt1 | contig 45512 bp, 32 predicted proteins | sample 0116_SJ02_MP15_1_FD_133139 | JGI IMG/M metagenome (GOLD analysis project Ga0187771, IMG submission 133139) | Tropical peat soil microbial communities from peatlands in Department of Meta, Colombia - 0116_SJ02_MP15_10_MG | ecosystem: Environmental > Terrestrial > Soil > Wetlands > Peat | place...
GTGTCGTTTAGTTCCTTCAAGTCTCTTTGAACAGGTTCTGTAGCGCTGGCGGCTGCTTCTCTTATTGACTTTAGTTCCTCGGTCAGCTGGAAGTTCATTTCACAGAATTCCTTCTTGACTCCATCAGGAAGCGTTCCAATCAACTCTTCCAGCTTTTCGCTTAGCGAACCCACCACATTGGCGATAATGTCCAATGGCTTTAGCGTGCTAGTGACTTGATCCTGAATACCTCTCAGTAAGTTGTTGATTATCTCCTTGCTGTCTGCGTTAAGCCTCAGTCCCGGAAAACTTTCCCAAACAATTTTGCTTAGAGCTATAGCTTGGTCGAGGGTATTATCATAGAGACGCTGTTGGAGAAATCTGACGCTGGACTCGCCGACGTTAAAGTTAGGAGTTTTGTTTCCACAGATCGGACATGTTCCTATGTCAGAGGGCATAATTAAATCGCTCCATGTTGTTGCACATATACGCCATGTACGACATATACGACTTAAATTATATAAGCTTTACTACATATACTGCACCTGTAGCAGCAGATCGATAGAAGGGTGATTGGATGATTCGCAAGCACAAGAGAACCAACATTTTTCTTATTGACGAAGAATTGTGGGCCTGGGCTCAATATCGGGCAAGGACTCTAGGTTATGAATCGATTTCAAATTACTTATATGAATTGATAAAACTAGACAAGGAAAGAAGCATCTTAAGCAAAAAGCCAAGAGCATAGCGCGCGCCGCGAAAGAGAGCTGTGCCATTGACTGTCGAAAGACAATAACTTGAAAGAGCTTTGCAACATCGAAACAAAATTCATATGGAGGCAGCATAGAATTTGGAGAAGGTTGTTATATCGCCAGTACTCCCCCTCCAAGTTGACCTCGCGTCACTTAGCGTATGTTCATACCTGAGAAAGATGATGATGCCAGCAAGCTTGCAGCGACGAGTTTCAACTTACACGGTGCTGGAACACTCTACTTCACGGACGAATATAACCAGTTCTCGCAACTGGTTGGTGAGATCGAAATAGAAGTCACAACGAGAACAGGTGAAATCCCGTAGTCGCACTCCTTCTAAAGCGGGTAGGATGGTTCCTGCATTCTCAGGCTCTTTTCATTCTTTTTCTGATTTCATCAGTCTTCTCTTTACCAAAACGCCTTTCAACGTAGCCGAGCAATTTCTTCAAGTAGTTTTCTGCACCCCATGAATCTCGTATTTGAGTATTTTCGGAGGTAAAATCTGCTATTTTCTCCAAGTCCTCCTCAGAAAGAAGTGCTTGGAGGTCATAAAGTATTTCTGCATTAGCAGCTGCATCGTTGTAGGAACCACTTATTCCAAACTCTGCAACAAATGAACTAACCATCTTCTTTCTCGCTACTATTTCTCTGAAGAATGGCATCTTTGCCAGCTCAGCAAATACACTCAGCAATTTGTCTTTCTTGTAGGGAGTAACTGTCTGGAAAAACCATTCCATGAATATCTCAGACAATCTCTTGCTTTCTTCTTCAGGTCTTTCCAGAATTGATATTTCAACAAAATCAAAGATAGTGTCGTTGTACTTGTTTTCATATAAGTCGAAGTAAGCAATTCCTGCCAACAAGTCAGTGAGCATTTGTTCAATTTTCCCATAGGTTTGGACTTTAGCGAAATCTGTGATGGACTCTTTGTTCATCGAGCTTGCAAGATCAAGTGCGCTTTTCATTCTATCTCTTATAGACCTCGCGCGCTTGGCGTCAGTTGGAGTTACAACTTTCATTATTCCGTCTACTATTGCCGGAACACCCTTTGAGGTTGGAATTCCTAATCTACCGGCTAGCATCGGTGAATATTTCTTAATGTATTCTGAATCAACTTTATGCCATATGGGCAATATTACTTTCCTTCCTTCTTTTTCTCTTGCATCAAGGCCATCCAATTCTTTTTGGGGCCAATCTTTTTCGAAAAAGTTTTTGCTCAGAACTACAACGCCATATTTTGAACATGCCAGGCCTTTGTCTATGGATTTGCGAAGGCTATCCCCAACAGTGAGGGTGAATTCGTCATACCAGACAACAAAACCTTCTTTCATCAAGGCGGCTACAAGAGGTCTGACAATTTCATCTTTGTCTTCCGAGGCGTGAGAAATGAACAAATCCCACTGTTTAGAATCAGAATCCACGATATTTGATAATTCATTTTTGGTATTACTCGATTTTAAACTGCTTTCAATAAGCTCGATAGTTCTTTCAATATGTCCAAATCTTTCACCTGTAGCTTTCCAACACTGAAAGCCGTCTCCTGAAGGTGAGAGAACCTCCAGGTACCTGAAAGCTGCAATTTTAGTAGAAAGAGTTCGCTTAATAGCTGGGATTGGTTGTTTCAACACAAAAAAAATGGCGCTTAAGTCTTTGTCAGGAAATAGCGTTGTTAAATCGGCTTCAGTCAACCAAGGAGTCAAGTAAACATAAAAGGGTGAATAGCTAGCGGAATCTATCTGCCACAAAGATTGCTGCCCTTTCGCCTTGCATGTGCACTCGCACTCTGGCCATTTTTCGTCACACATTTGAGCCAGTGCTTTCTCTATTTTTTCGTCATAATCATGAATCATTTTCTGTTTATGAGAATTAAGTAAATCTTTTGCGTGCTCCAAGAGAAAAGGCGAAATGGCGACCTCATAACCGTCCTTCCCACTGATAGCCACAATTCCCTCAACTGATGGGACCTCTTGCTTAAACCGCCTTATTCCAAAGGGTGCCTTGGCTACTTCATCTATAAACGCCAATTTTTCAAATAGGCAGTCTCTAAACAATTGTTCGATAAGCTGCCCAACATCAGCTTTCTGGGTCATGTCTGCCTCATTGAAATCGAGTTCATCAAGCATAGGAAGAGGCACCATTACAACTTCAATCTTACCTGGAGAGCGACAGGGCTTATACCATAGTTTGTTCCAAAGACCAACCCTGAAAAGCTCCTCTTCAATGGACTTGGAAAATGTCAGACCATATGCTGCAGAATAGAACGCTCTAAAGCGCATCAAGAAACGTGCCCACGAATCCATTTCAAAAGAGTGACTTTCATAATCGGAATCTGGATAGCTGCGGAAATAGCTTTGAGATACCAAGTAAAGAAGAAGGTATACTGCTTTTCTGGCGTCAGGTGAACTTTGTTGAAGTTTTTCTTTCATATTTTTTGTCCAAATTCCACTTGATCTAGCTTCTTCCAGTATTCCCTTTCGCAGATCATCAATGTTGTAACCTAAAGTTGTGAGGCTGGACGTTTCATACCTGAGTGTTTGGACATATTGTTCGGCATCTTCTGCGCTGATGAGGTATCTCTCCATAAGGTTGCTACGTATCATGGAGTAATTTTCCTCGAGAGCGTATCCAGCTGAAGCACTAGTCGGATTTGACGCCCATTGTATCCAAGCATCGAGTATTAGCACATTATCGAAGTGTTTTCTCAATACTTCAGGTACATTCCCTTTCATTGAACACCGCATTCCTGATTATGTACCTTCAATTATCCTAATCAAATTTGCTGTGAACTATGAATTTTATGGAAAAACGTGTTTTCTCTAATCGAAATAGTCGCGGCTTGGCGATGAGAAAAGGCCTAACCGTGCGCTCGAAGCCATTGTAGGCATGATATTATTCAAACGAGCGTGCCCATCGCGTACTGTCATTTTGGATCAATTACCTGATCTTGGCCTTGTGTAGACTATTTCTTCCGAGGACACTATCGATCTGGGAAAACAGGTTTTCATGTTCTTTAATCCAGCCAAGAATAACCTGAATTCGTGCTTTGATATCTTCTTTCGATTTTATCTCGTAGGCATAGAATCTAGGCTGACCAAGGGTGCTAAAGTAATGCTCTTTGACACCAGCTCCTACGCCAAAGTAAAATATGGACGGAGATATTCGTACAAATGTCAAAGACCCGAAATCACGGATTATTGCCTTCAAAGACGAGCTGCTTACGGACCCGTGAATAATACTGATGAATATAGCCCGGTGCCTAGATATCTTTTCTAAGAGGGTGTCGAGTGCATATTGAAGTCTTCCAATATAAGCTTTGTCAGCATTCTCTGACCAAGAATGGAAATATAGTTTTAGGCTTCTTCGATGGATAGTCTTTCTGGTCACGACGAACATCTCGTTCGCTAGTTGGGTTTCTTTAGTTTCTTTAGGATTAAACCCAAGTTCCAAGAGACTTTTCAAAGTATCCATTCTCATAGCCCTTCTTCTCTCATAGGAGCTAAGCATTTCATAGTTGCTGCGTTTAAGACGAGTTCTGCGCGCATGAGACTGCAAAACAGTGAAGATTTCACTTGTACTCATAGTGTCGGTCGTCGAACCCCTCCGAATTGGAAATCCGACTCTTTTTATTTGGTGCAGTATTCCCGATTTTTCTCTCGGTATGTATATAACTGCAAGTTTGACTCCCTCGTGCCTCAGCAATTCCACCGAGAACACTGGCGGCGGGTCACTGCGGCTAGCGACGATTTGTTGCAACTTTTCCTCACTGATAGAGTTGGGATTTATGCCCAGTGGTCGCTTTGTTTTGTCTTCAACCCCGACTACAATATATCCATCTCCCTTAGGCGTGTTGGCGATCGCGCAAACGTCCTTGGTAAACTCCAATTTTTCTCTGTCAGTGGTTAACGACAGGTTTTGCTTGAAATCCAATTTTTGCCCCTCATTTTGAGAAAGCAACTCTTGAATCTTGTTGGAAGCACTCCTAGCCACAAAACCCACCGAGAAGACAAGATATGATTGGCACGTATCTTATCACAGGCATATACATAAAACGTTTTTCTTGAGCGACAGCGGACGGTTCGTTTTAGATGATTTCTCGGATTTATTTCTTTATCCAAATTGCCAAAAAATCTTGATGAGGAAGATGGACTTAACCCCATTTAGGTCAAAGTCCGGTAGAGATTCGAACCCAATTGGGTACAAGTCCCGCTTCGGGGGCATGCAGCTTGAATGATGTGTCTGGAAACATTGCGGCTGAGCTGCTTCTTAAGTTGAAAACGTAAAGCGTCTGATAAAATGCCTCCGCACGCGTCCAGATAAGAAATCAGTCACGACAGATTGAGCCCTACAAAATCGGATTTCAATTCCACAATTAGGCTGTTTACATGAAAATGATAACCCGCCTGTCGTGATCTTTTCACGAAAAGAACGCGAAAAAAGCCCTAGAAGAGAGCAGTGCGGGAGTGGGATTTGAACCCACGAACCTTGCGATGCAATCGTCTTGGAGGTACGCGCGATCGCTAATGACCGAGTCAAAAGGACTGGTTAAGCCTTTACACACTGTGAACCCTTCTATTTTTCGGCATATTTTGTTTGCTTGTTTGCCTATAGGTTTCTTTCAAGAATGCTGACTTTAATAAAGGCAGTTGTGACACAAGTTTTCGAGAGGGTGAACACTTTATAAACAATCTGAAACCGATTGAGTACGAAATTCTTTCAGAGTTGATCAAGAATTCCAGAGTGAGTGACAGAGAGTTAGCCAAGATTTTGGGGATTTCTCAGCCTACGGTTACTAGGAGGAGAAGTAGGTTGGAGAAAGAGGGTCACATCCGGGAATATACTGCAATACCGGATTTTAGGAGGCTTGGGTATGATATAATGGCTTTCATTTTTGTGAAGCTCAAAGAGGGGCTTGGAGTTGAGGAGGTTCAAGACGCAAGAAAGATAACTCGGGAGGATTTGTCCGAGAAAGCTCCTTCGGAAATCATCCTTTTTGAAAGAGGGTTAGGACTGGGGTCTAACGGAGTAATTGTTTCCTTCCACAAAGACTACTCATCCTACACGGATCTGGTTGCAGAATTGAGAGGATATCCCTTCTTGGAACACGCTGCCATTGCGAGTTTTCTGATTAACCTCAAAGAGGAGATCCACTATAGGCCTTTGACACTGAGAACTTTGGCTGATAACATTCTAACGCTGAAAGAAAAAACAAACCCAGCATAAGCGCATTCTAGGCAACTAGCCGATTTTTTCGTTATACATCGGAAGCTTGCGGCGTCTTTGTTTGTAATTTTCCAGGAGTTCCTTTTCTCTTGTCTCGCATTCTGCCTCTGTATTGAGTAGCTCAAATCGATAAAATCTTGCCATGGGGCATTCTTTTTTGCTCAAGTGGTCTAGTAGTCGAGTTCTTATCATACCACTTCCATAATACACGGTGCTTTTTGCTTCGTCTCCTAGCTCGTACACGCCTAACTTGTCGGGGTCATAAGCAACCACGTCTTTAGTAAACGACCACCACTGACCCCATCCCAACTTTTTTCACAGTGATTGATTTACCCTATTGAAGATTTAAAATTACCTAACATCCGCATTTCCGAAAACAGGCTCCGTCAAACTCTATTTTGACCAAGCCATTCCTTCGACCAACCTTTTCGCCTAATGGCTGCTAGATCCGATTTCTGGGCAACATAAGTTCATAAATTCTCCATTTCCTGCAAGTGTCGCAACAATCTCAGGCCCTTTTCGGTCGGCTTATAAACAGTCCTTATCGGCCGAGAGTCCAACACTGTACGTTGGATCAGATTCATCTTTGATAGAGTTCGGACGATCAGGGTCATCGTTGCACGGCTTTTGATAATGTGGTTTTCCAGGTCATATCTCAAAACCTCTGCATAATGAACTGATTCCCCGTCGCGAATGAATTCCAGCGTTTCATAGAAGCCTTTCTTCGACATCATTCTCAAGAGGTAACGTAAGGTCTTGTGCTCGTCGCGAACCATTTTTAGCCCGTACTTCAATTTGAATAGGAGTCATGATAAGATGTAAGCATACGATTTGTGTGCTAAGAATTCATTTTGAAATCCTTACTCGCAATTCATAACCCTTAAACGTGTAACACTCGATAAAAGTTTCAAGAGGTGTGGTTGTGACTACAGATACAGAGTTAAAGAAGAAAGAGCTAGAGCGGCTTCTTCAAGAGAAGAAGATAGAATTGAATCAGTATCTCGAGACAGTGGCAGAATTAGATGCACCCTCGTCGACAGGGGGATTAGATTTAGCAAAGGGTCAGCAGGTTAAGGGTCTTCGACTGATGCGGACGGATTATCTCCTATTCATTTCTCCGTTGCTCATGTTGGTAGGATGGTTCCTCGCTGTTTCAGGCTCTGTTAGTGGTTATGAGAGTTCGCTCTCGTCGTATGAGACGATCGGTTATCCGTTCTCTCCTCTTGGGGTTGCGATTATGATGGTTGCAGCAATCCTGTTTTCGGTGGGAATCGCCTATCGCTGGGTTAAGTCGACATCAAGAGGCGCGGTCATAGTGCTGGAGGTTCTGGGCTGGTTCCTCCTGACATTTGCGGTCTATATTTTCGCGAAAGGATTCACCATGATATCAGCTCAGATAACCTCGTCTTCAGGGTTCAGTTTTCCAAGCATCAGCCCCACCTTTTGGAGCTTTGGGCTATTATTTTGGTTTGTCGGAGTCCTCACAATCACCTGTGGGCTGGTTCCCATGCACAAATGGTTCGGAAGAAGTATCGCGAATTAGTAGCTTAATTCCTTTTGCCAACATGCAGTGAAGTCTTTTGTCATGTCGTTTTTGCAAAGCTTAAATACTTTGGGGGGCATAGTTCTTTCAGGGGCACAGCGCGAGCTTCAGTTGACAAGTACTAACAGACTTGCCTAGTTTTAGGTGCAGATCTCTAGGAGACCCATACCTAAAGCGGAGCAAGTCCACCGATTTTTGTATGCTGATCAACTGCGTTCTAAATCATCTGCCTGCGCGTGACCGAAATTCCGCAGAAAGTGGTCGAGGTCGGCCAAAAAATGACCGGAAAAACGGGTAAATGGCGATATCGTCATTAGCCGTGAGTCTACCCCACCCGGTCCTCCCTTTTTTTCTGTCCTGACGGAATGACTGAGGATTTTCTTTTCTCGGCTTGTTTTTGCGACGTACATCCTTAGACGCCTGGTCGGAGGCTTCCTGTATTTTCTTCGAGGCACGGGAAACTGAAAGAGGAAACAACCATAATACACGCTAAATTGTTCTCGAAGGGCAATTGTTGCGTGTATCCTCGCGAATAATCAGCAAAAGTGAAGGAAAAATTTGCGTTTTTTGTAGAACCAGAGATTGATCAAAGGACAAAAACAAGATGTAGTTATCGTTCTTCAATCTAAGAACTATCCCTAGATATCTTTGCTTAGCATCACCGAAAATTATAAATAGTTAAACAAGGGATAATAAGCACCGAATAAGGAAGGAGGAGGTGGGTTAATGGCGATTAATTATCCTGCACCTATAATGCCAGACATGGACGCAATAGATTTGCAGACCCTCTTGAAGAAACTTTCGGAAACAAAAACAAAATAACCTGAGGCAATATCAGAAACCCTATTGCTGTAATGATATGGCAGTGAATATGGTACGTGTAGAAGGAGACACAAATTATGCCTAGGCCTATTGTCCTAGTTAATCCTCTTGATAAGGCCATGCCTATAAATCTGAACGTTGTATATGAGCATCTCGGACTAGGATGCTTAGCTTCGGTTCTCAGGCAAAAGGGATTTGACGTAACGATAATTGATGCTCATGCAAGAGGGCTCGAAAACAACGAGGTCATAGAAACTACAAAGAAAGAAAATCCAAGACTACTAGGACTCAGCGCTACATATAGAACATTGTGCGAGGCTCTGGAAATCGCTCGGGCTGTTAAGGCTTCATGTGATGACGTACATATTACGTTAGGTGGAGAACAAGCAACTTTCGCTGCTGAAGACATTCTCCGCTCAGAACCTTACGTGGACTCACTTGTCAGAGGTGAAGGAGAAGCGACCGTTGTCGAGCTTGCAGAAGCTGTATACAACAAACGACCCTTGAAGGGAATTGCTGGGATCTTCTGCAGAGAACAAGGAGAGATTTGCAAGAACCCGGATAGGCCGGCAATTGAAGACCTTGATTCTCTCCCATTTCCAAGCCGAGACACGTTGGAATATTGTCTCAAAGAAGGAAAGCCAACTATGATTGGCGTGCTTGCAAGCAGGGGCTGCTACAATAGCTGCACATTCTGCAATTCTCACTATTTTCTAAGGATGGGCGGTGGCAGTGTATGGAGAGCAAGATCACCAAAGAATGTTGCGGATGAATTAGAGGTATTAGACAAGAAGTACGATTTAGAATCTCTTCACAGCATGGTGCATTTCTACGATGTGAGTTTCTTTGACCGCTCTAGGAAAAGGAAGCAATGGGCCAAGGAAGTTGCCTCTGAAATTATAAGTCGAGGATTAGATTTTCAGTTTGCAGTTTATTGCAGAGCTGACTGCATAGATCCTGCGAACCTTGAAGATTTGGAATTGTTAAGGCTCTTGAAAAGAGCTGGACTTTCAGATGTTTTCATTGGCCTAGAAGCCGGATCACAGGCTATGTTAGACGTGTATAAAAAGAACGTAACAGTGAAACAGAACAAACAAGTCCTGAAAGTTTTCAATGAAAATCGAATTCTCACGATGACAAACGGTTTTATTATGTTCAATCCTTACACAACTATGGACGATTTGAGGCGAAACGCGGAATTTCTGCTGGAGACAGAGCAAGCAACGTATTGGAATTTTGCTCAGAAATTGCAGCTTTTTCCGGGGGTAGCGATAATTGAAATGCTGAGAAAAGATGGTTTGCTCGAACCCGAATATGCTCACACAAGTGTATATGCTTACAGATTTGCTGATTCAAGAATGAAGAAAATCGCAAGCTCATTGCTCGAACTATGTGACGATGATATCATGGTAAAGGAAAACTCTCTGGTTCGGTACATGTCTTTGCAAACTCTTCTCGTCGAGAACAAAGTACTACAAAATCCCCGCGTAAGAGACGACGAAACGCTTATCCGATCAATGAGCGAACACAAGGAACAAATTCTAACATCCAAGAGACAAATCCAAAAAAACAACTATTCATTCTTCATGAAATGCGTTGATCTCGCAGAGAGTGGCTGGAAAGATGAAATATTCAAAGCATACAAGCCTCAATTCCTGAAAAGCACAGACGAACTTCTAAGCTCTATGTCAACAGCATTCGCAGCGTTCGTACGATTCATCAACAAGTCTATAGACAAGAAACAGTAATCAATTTAGGCAGTTTGTCTGGAAACAATTGATATAAGATAGTAAGCATAGCATATAGTTCGGCGTAGTATGCAAACCAGGAAAAATCTGCTTCATACCTACTGCCGTTGCTCTGAAAAGGTTTCTCTCAGCTCGTTCAGTGCGAGAAAACTTTCGGAGAGAACTGAAAAACAGTGCCCTCTGATTAGTCTCAAGAAGAAGGACGCTCCTAGGGCAAATGAGGAGAGAACATGGGAGAAAAATCGGAAAAATCGATCTTGAGCCATGTCAGCTGTAATGTAGGGTATATCATGTTCAATCGTCCTGAGCGCCTTAACGCATTCAATCTGGATCTTGCGAAACAATTCATTCATGCAATAGAAAGTTTCAGAAAAGACAAGACTGTTCGGTCAATTGTGATCAGAGGTGTGGGAAGGGCGTTCTCAGCGGGTGGGGATGTAAAAGAAATGCTAAGCGACGTGCACGAAGGAAGAAACAGGGCGGCCTATTTCCAATCTCCTTTGGCTGCTTTTAACAAGATGATTCTATCGTTGCGAGAAATCGCTAAACCCGTGTTGGCGGCCGTGCATGGAGCTGTGGCTGGTGTTGCCTTCAACTTGATGTTGAGTTGTGATCTGAAAATGGCAGAAGAAGGAACTAGTTTCACTCAAGCGTTTGTAAGAATAGGGCTTTCGCCAGATGGCGGTGGGACTTATTTCTTGCCGCGTTTGGTCGGATATGCTCGAGCCTGCGAACTAACCATGCTTCCCACGATAATAGATGCTAAAACAGCACTCAATTGGGGTCTGATTAATTGGATAGCACCGACAGCTTCTTTTGAAGACGAAGTGAAAAAGATTGCTGAAAAACTTGCTGAAGGTCCAACGCTAGCTGTAGGCAGGACAAAAGCCTTGCTTAACAGAACTTACGACAACTCTCTTGTGGAGCAAATGGAAGCAGAACGTCTTGCTCAAATAGAAAATGCTGAAAAGGAAGATTTCGAGGAAGGGCTCAAGGCCTTTGTCGAAAAGAGACAACCGAGGTTCCATGGCCACTGAAGTGCGAAAAGCTCAAGTTGCCCAGCGTGTATTTGCTGAGCTTGTACGTTCTTCGAATGAGGCATCTGGCGTTGTATGTGACATCAATCGGAGCGAGATCCTGCTATCAGATGCCAGCTATTCGGGTACGAGATCATGCTTAATTGACTTGGCTCTCAGAAGCTAAGAAATTGTATCAATCGCTCTACAATGAGACATATCCCATGTCTCCATTCTTCATACCACAAGTCTTGAATCCTTAACAAGTCCAGAGTAGCATTAGCTTTTTAAAATTTCTGCGACCAGACCCTAACTTTCCTCTAAGGTTTTCTCGTTGCGCTATCAGCACTCGGTTTTAGCGATACATAATTCGAACGCGGTTCGTCAATTGGCGCTATTTTAGTGGTCCAAATCGTGGAACGGACGGAAGTCGTAGGATAGGATCCTCATATTTTCTATAAGATCAGAGAATCTAAGCTCTATAATGCTGGACACAAAGGAGAAAAGATGCCGTATATCCTTCTTCACCAATGGTTCGATGTTTTTGGTTTTGTACGACAACGGGATCGCCGATAGTAAGGTTGTAGATTACTTCTATGCTATTTCCGTTGTAGAAGTCTAGAAATATGTAAGCGCTTTTTTTTAAGGAGCTGAACAAGACTTCGAAGCAAGTAACATCTTTGGAGTCTAAACAACTGTCCACTTCGGTTCAAATACATGAAGAACAACCATCAGGTTATTCGCGGCTTGAAGAAGTGATCGCGCCTCCAAGATGCAGGAGGTTTCGTTTATGATAGATCGTTTATGAAGTAGCCTGTGCTCAACATGAGAAAACATGAATCTCGGAAAATGTTCGATTAGCAATGGCACGAAAGGCATTTCAGGGGAAATAGCGTTGGAAGCCAAGAACCCTTTTGAGAGAGAAGAGGGTTGCTTCTGCTGATTTTTCTATTACTCTTCAGCCTTCGTTACGATCACAACTCGCTTGGCTTTTACAATTTCTTTGATGTCCATCCGAAGTCTTCCCAAGATCCTTTTTGAGTTCTCATTTTCGCAATGGATTGTTACCTCTGGAATTTCAGCATCTAACTGAATCCTTTGTTGAGATTTTGACTTTCGAACGGTTGAGACAGCTTCCTTGAGTGCTTTCCATGCATTTTCGGCTTCTTCATCAATCATGTTTTCGTCTATGGTTGGCCAATCCGCTCCTAACGCTGTCTTGTTGAAAAGGCATTGGCTGATTTCTTCTGTCAAGTGTGGTGCAAAAGGAGCAAATAGACGGATTAATGTCCAGAGAACCATGTACAAGGTGTATTGAGCAGACTTCTTCATCCAACCTTTCAATGGAGTATATAGCCTATGTTTGACTAACTCGAGGTAGTAGTTGCAGAATTCATGCCAAACGAAACTGTGGAATTCTTTCAATGCAATGTCAAACCTAAACGCTTCCATGTTTTCGGTGAAAGTTTTTATCAACTGCTGTAAGAGGCTCAGGATTCCTTTGTCAAACATGTGCAATTTGGGCGTTTCTCTCATGAATTCATAGTGTGCTAAGTGCCCTTGTGCGAACCGGCATGCATTCCAGAACTTCTGGATGAAAAGGTAACAGTATTCAGCGTCTTTCCATTCGAAAGAAAAATCCGAACCAATGGAGACCAGCAGAAGTGCTTGCCTCAGAGAGTCAGCGCCGTATTTCCCCACAACTTCCAAAGGATCGATTGTGTTACCCAAGCTACTCGACATAGCTCGTCCATTAGTGCCAAGTATCATTCCGTTCACAAGTATTCTCTCACAGGGCAGTTGGCCAACTTGCAGATGACATTGTACTATCGAGTAAAGGTCCCAAGTACGTGTTACGTCGGAGCCGTGTTGACGCAGATTACGTGGAGAATATTGCCGATTATCTGGCCAACCTGCCACCACCAAGGGTGTTATTGAGCTGTCAACCCAGCAGTCACAAACTTCTTCAGCGCCTCTTATGGTCTCGTTTCCGCAACTGGGACACTTGTCAACTGGCGGTTTTTCATTGGCTGCGTCAACTGGTAAGTTTTCTTTGTTGGGAGCTATGATGTAACCGCATCCTTGACAGTACCAGAATGGTAGAGGCGTGCCGAATTTTCTTTGTCGCGAGATAAGCCAGTCCCATTCAAGACCTTCAGCCCAGTCGATAAGGCGTTTTTTCATATGTGGCGGGGACCATTTAATTTGGTGCGCTGATCTCACGATTTCTTCTTTCAGATCCATTATGTGAATGAACCATTGAGGTTTGGATAGGAATTCTATTGGTGTTTGGCATAACGAGCGTTCCGTGTGAGTCAGAACGTTGTGTCTTATTTTTTCGTTCCTAGAGAGAGCGCCGATATTTGAAAGATCAGTCAAGATTGCTTTCCTTGCTTCTCCGATGCTTAGTCCATCATACTTTCCACTGTTTATGATTCTACCTTCGTTATCAAATGCCTCAATCGTTGGTAATTTGTGCATTAGAACAGTCTTTACATCACGTTCGTCGCCAAACGTGCAAACCATGACCAAGCCTGTCCCATATACGGTCTCTACCGATTCATCCATTATTATTGGCACACTTCTGTCGTAGATTGGAATATGGGCTTCGTTGCCAACTAAGTATTGGTATCTCTTGTCTTTCGGGTGGAAAGCGACGGCCACACATGAGTGGAGAAGTTCTGGACGAGTTGTGGCTATTTCAACAAGACCGCTTTCCAATTTGAACTTCACGTAGATTAGATTTGCCTCTCGTTCTTTATAGCCTAGTTCGGCGCTTGCTAAGGCGGTCTTGCACTTCGGACACCAAGGAATTGGATGCTTGGAACGATAAATTCTCCCCATGTTGTACAAATTCAGAAGTGCAAACTGAACTTTCTCATGGTAATCGTCGTCCATTGTTTTGTATTCGTAAGACCAATCTGGTATATAGCCAAGGCGCGTCATTGCATGCCGCATTTGCCTTATCATTCGCCTTGCCCATTTTCTGGACAGATCTCTAAACATATCTATGTTGTCCGGCGAGATCTTGAGTTTGGTTTCAACTGCAAGTTCTAACGGAAGTCCTTGTGGCTCCCACCCCTGAGGTAATAGCACATTGTAGCCTCGCATCCGTTTGTACCTGACTGTCACGTCACTTAGGATGTATCCGTATGCTCTTCCAATGTGAAACCTACCTGACGTGAAAGGCGGCGGAGTGTCGATTACGAAAGTAGGTTTATTAGTGGTCTTCTTGTCAAAAAGGTACTCTTTGCTCTTTAACCACTTCTCTTGCCATTTATGTTCGACAAGTTTCGGGTCATAATGTTTTTGCAGCTTTTCAGAAGCAGACAAACTTTCCATTCTCCCTCCCCAATAAACTATCCTACAATCAACCTTTTATCATTTTCTGTTCATCAGCAGGTTTGCTCAAAATCTTCTTTTTTTTGAGAATCAAGGATCGTCTATCCACGGTCAAAGAACTTCATGGGAAGACTGCACAATCGCCTCTATAGCATAACGTCTAAGCGACATAAAGAATTAACCAATAAGACTCAATGAGTTCGGCGACAAAACCTGTGACACGATGATACCGTGAGTTACTCGAACTCTCGTCCGTATGGCGAAAATACGAGTAAAACCTCGTAGTTTCAATGCCATTAGGTTAGTTTTTACTCGCAGATTGATAGTATCCGAAAAATGTCTTAACCGAAAGTTTGAACTTATCCGAAAAGACCATTGTATCGTTTTACACCAACGAGGGAAGCGGACTAGCGAAGTGTCACGGATATCAAAAAACTTTTCTCGTGGTCAACTATTCTTGGCGGCTTCGTTGGCTTTATTGATTGGCATCGGCGGCCAACCGTGGATGTCGTCAATGGCTGTCGCGGCCGTTTTCCTCGGAGTGTTGTTAATCATGGATGCCGTGGGCCTATTGCGTATCAAGGCTTGGGCATGGTACTTGGTGATTGTACTGAACCTGTTAGGCTTGGTAAACAACTATGCGTTATTGTCCAATCCCATGACCTTCGTTATTCCGCTGGAACCTCTCGTGATAGTGTATCTCGTCATCCGTCGCAACGTTTTTAGAATCTAGGTATCGGGACCTTACAGTTTTAAACTGTCTTTGAAGGTACCTTCAATTCGTGTAAGTATGTTCATGAGAGCTCGCGCCAAGCGCATTAGTCCATGCTTAAGACTCTTTTCGATGCTGATAATCACGCTGCTGATGGAAGAAGTCAATATTACCGCCTGAAAATCAACGTACCCACGAAGAGGAAGAAAGGAGGCGAGAATGGCGCTCAGGAGGACACTAGTTGGAATTCTTCTAGCGCGCCACGATCGCTCTGCTAGTTATACTGATCTTTCTTTGGCTGCTTCCCTACATAAAAACGATCAAGCTCCCAGGTGGAACCGAGATCGATTTCAAGGATGACGTTCAAAAACTGGAAAGCCTGAGCCAGAAATCATCAGGAATCCCCTCCAAATCCGTGCATGCTTTGCTTACAGCTCCTTTGACAGCTCCTACTGCCTAGCCATCACGGCCTGCGTTGCTCCAGGCTGATCCCAATCTCGCTTTAGCTTCATTACGAATCGAAGTTGAAACAAAACTGAGGCAAATCGCAGGAAAAAAGAACTTACCAGCGGCAGATGAACACGCTCCTTTGAGTCAGGTTCTCTATGTATTGCATTCAAAAAAGGTGATTGGATCTACGGAGTTTGATATGCTTAACGTCATAATTGACGCTTGCAATAGGGCGGTTCACGCTGAAAAGATAGACGTCGCAACAGCGTCCCAAATTGTTGGCATAGGCGAATCCGCTGTATCGTATATAGACTCCTTAAACGGTAAACCTTGAATAAGTAGCGCATTTCGACCACTAGTGACCTTGCATGTTCCAGATCTACGCAGGCTTCAAGATTAGATGAAGTCTGAATCATTCGTAGACAAAATCTTCAACTAGTCGCTCAATGTGGAAACTCCATTTTGGTCTATATATAGCATAAGCATTACACACGGAACAAGTATTAGACCACTGAATACCTGATTTGTTGACCAGAAGAAATCTGGCGCGTAATTCATGTTCAACAGTTTCAAAGTCTTTATCCCTAATGTTTCCGAGAGCTTTCTCGGCGACACTGCTTATATAACAGTAGAAGATATCCCCGTTCCATGATACAAACGTATTTGAGACGGGGATTTTGCATCGAGTACTCCCGTCAGGTACAAAAAAATGTTTCTTTTTGAGGTTCTGTCTAAGATAGGGTTGTCTAAACTGGGTTGTCCAAAACGGGTCGGTCAATTCATTATCGGGGTTCTGTTAACCAGCGGGGCTTTTTATAACGAGAAAGTTGTTCAATTTTATTTGTGGAATATTTGCGGCAGAGCGAGTGGAGCTAAGAGATACGAATTCTTGTTTGGGATGGTGATTTGTTGTTTTGTAAAGACGTGTCATTGGCGTAGATTCCTGTCGTTCCTGTTGTTTGATTGTTTTGAGGGCTTTGTTGGGGAATGACGAAGGAAGACTCGCTGTTTGGATATCCGACTAAGTGGGCTCCCGTGATTGGATCTGAAGGTATCGGCAGTAATGCGTCTCCTAGGGTTTCTCTTTGGACTAGCAAGTGCTGGAGTAGTTGTAGAGTGGCGTTGTCAGAGCCGGAATCTGTGACGCCGGTGGACCAGCCTACGTAAGCCTTTGCGCCGAGGTTAACGAACATTTCTGCGAGGCCTAGGTATACGGAAGTGCCATTAACGCCGAGCCCGTCGCAGCCCATCATGATTATCAGCGTGTTTTCGAAGTGTCCGTTCATCTTGAAGTTTGGGCCTAGGGTGAAGACGTCTTCGCCTCCGGCGTTTAGCTTCACGTGCAGCAGTTCGTTATCGAGTTGTTCCAACACGTATTTCTGAGTGCTGTAGTTTTCCGACGTGCACAGGGTAACCCACCCAGTCGTCGGTAAAACGGTGGAATGGACTCTCAGTATAATTATGCCGTAATCGTGTGTTGGGAGGTTCTTGTAGAAGTCGACTGTTACGTCTGTGTAATTGATGTAGTCCACTGTGAAGCCAGCGTTATGAAGGGTGGTGGTTGCGTTTTGCACGAAGGCTGGGTTAGGATAGGTTAGGCTCTCTTCGTCTACCATGGCTGCCTTAAAATAGAACGTGTTTGAGTTAGTATTTGAGTTACTCAACTGAGGCTTTGATGCCGGAGAGAGAAGCATAACGATCAGGATGAACAAAACAAGAACTGCTACTGCTGCTGCATACTTGATTCTACTGTGGTTTTTTCTGACTGGATATCTCTTTTTTGCGTTCATATTTGTCCCTTTAAACCTTCTGCGCCAAATAGAAAGCGGAAATAAGAATTGTAAGTAGAGTGGCCTTGGTTCCAAGACGCCTTTCTTGGTCAATGCCCACAACTCCTGCTTTCTGGGGCATATGGCGTGTTAATTCGGCAGAAGATGTTTGTTGCTTATTCTTTCTTTGCCTGTCTTGTTTGGCATGCGCTGTCGTTGCAAAAGTGGCGACAATGAGCGTTGAGGCCAAACCGATGTAAGGAGCAAATAAAAGGAGCTTATCGATAGGCAAAATGGTAGCACAACCACCGCCCGGTTCTGTATAATAGATTGTTGCAGCACCGCTTGCGTTTCCGGAAGCGTTGATAGCTGCGGCTATGTAGGTGTGAGGCGGGTTGTAGTTGGTTTTCCAGGTGCCTTCAAAAACTGCGGTTTCCCCTGGAGGAATACTAATAGCGCCAGTCGTGTAGGCTGGAGTGATAGTACTGTAGTCATAGAACTCAACGACAACGCTTCTTTCGACTTTATCCGCGTTTCTGACAGTTATTGAAGCGTTTACAAGAGTCCCCTTTTGAGCCTCAAAAGGTGACACGGCAAAATTAGAAAGCTCAAGTGACGTCGCGAGAGCATTTTGGGTAAAAGAGATGAGGAGTAATGCGACGGCTACTCCTATCATAACCTTTTTCATTTTCTCTTCAGCCTTTTTCTCCCCTCTCAATTACAACCGGCAGCGGGGCTTTCACCCTGCAGTTGTCAAGTGCGTTACCCTTCGCACATCTTTTTGACATATACGCGTGCGAAGGCGAACTAACGTACAGTCTTATATGTGCAGAACAACTTATAAAATTATTGTGCTCAAGAGGGGCATAGAGAGTCCAATTATGCGAACCATCTGAGGGGCAAACGAACGTTGGAGATTTAGAATCGTCATGAACAGCGATATTGAAAGAGAAGCGCACAAGTCTAGGGAAGGAAGGAAAGATCCCATCAAAGTGGTTTTAGCGATTGCTATCATCACTGTGGTCTTGGTCTCTGGTTTTCTCGTTTATACCACCCTTGTGCCAAGTCCTCCGAATTCTCAAACTCCAAAGGCTGCGATAGTAGATCAACTAAGCATCAAGTACCCAAATGAGACCTTCATTCAAACAACCACCTCGATCCTAGCGAACGCAGGGTTTGCAGTCACCTATTATGATAGTAGCAAGGTCACCGTCGAGTTTTGGAGAACTCTGCCAGCGGACGGTTATAGTCTGATAGTTCTGAGGGTGCATTCAATAACGCACAACCCGGAAGTAGCGAATTATACGGGCTTTTTCACAGTCGAGCCCTGGGACAGCATGAAATACGCTTATGAACAGGCCACGGATCAGATACTTGGAGCCGCATTCAGTCCATATCACGAAGGAGATCCCGTCTACTTCGCGATAACTTCCCAGTTTGTCACTTTAAGTATGGCGGGCAGACTTGACAACACAACAATTGTGATGATGGGTTGCAATTCATTGACCTACACGGACATGGCCGGAGCACTAGTTGAAAAAGGCGCAAGAGTCTGCATAGGCTGGAACGCTTCAGTCCTAACCACGCAAACGGACTGTGCGACCACACAACTACTTGAGAATCTGATCATTGAGAATCTGACAATAGGACAAGCCACCGAGAAAACCAACGAAGAAGCCAATACGCAGTATAATGGTACTCTCTTGTATTACCCCTCCGACGCCGAAGGCTACATTGTTCCGACGCCGAAAGGCAGTAACTCTACGCAACTTCCTGGAAAGGAGCCACAGCAGAATAGCACTCTCTTGTGTTACCTCTCTGAGGCCGAAAGCTACGTCATTCCGACGCCGAAAGTGGTGACGCTTTACGTCAGCTTCCTGAGAAGAAGGAGCTTCTACACGGTTTCACGATTTAACGCAAAGCTTGACTGGCATCAAAGCGTGTAGTCGGTCTTGCCCTGACAACAGCAACTTCTGACGATGAAATCCTTTTATTTCACGGCGCGTCATAAGATATTTTGGTTTCCTCATGGATGAAATAGGGAAAAAGAAATGGGTGTTTTTCCCCTTTTTCATGTTCGTAGGGGTTGGAGTAGGGTTCTTGCTTCTTGAGCAGTTTGGCGGATTGGCCGTAGTAGGATGCATGTTCTTAGGGTTGGGGTTGGGCTTTTTCTTGGACTCCATCGTAACTGTAGAAAGAAAGGAGATAAGAGCCGAGTTGCCAGCCAAAGTGGGGGGAATGATATATTGTGCTGTGGGCGCGGTCTTTATAGTCAGCGGAATACTTACAATGATCTCTCCCCAACTTCTGGTCGACTACGTAACATATCTTATGGGCCTAGGTTTCATAGTTGTAGGTGCATACGTACTAGTGTTCGGATTCAAACTAGCAAAGACGACTTCTTAATAATCTCAACACGAGAAAATCGACCATAGAAGCATGAGGAAGGAAAACCTCTGGGCAACCACGCAACCTCAAATAGTCTCAAACTTCGTTAACGATGAAGAAATTATTCACAGCCCTTCCGTACTTGTCAGACGTAGAGAAGTGACGAATCCCCACTAATGTGAGATGAATACTCAAGAACCGTGAAGTCTCCTTCGCCTTCTTAGGTCAACGGCATACTGCGCAGACTTATGCCTCAAGCAGGACTACTGTAGTTGTGTGGGCAACATACTTAAACGGAGGATGCTGTACCATAAATGTTTTGAAAAATGTTCGAGTATTGAGAATGATTGACTGATTATTCGTAGCGGATTTTTGCCTTATCGAAATGCAAGAAAAGATAACACACGCAGTTTCATGACACATTTTTTATATTAATTGTTGGTATATAATTTCGTTAGTGATAACTTCTGGAAAATCAAGAAAGAGTTTTGAGACGGCGTTCACGTCTATTTGCTTCCCTCAGACTGTTGGGTAGAAACAAAGCATTTCTTCTGCTTCTTTTGGGAGACATTTTTGTCGGCTTGGCCTTTGGAATCATTGATTACCCCTTGATTGCGTACATGGTGAGTCTGGGTTATGAAACGATTGCGATAGGGAGATTGATTTCTTTTGGTCTTATTGCGATGGTTATTGCCCAAATTCCTGCTGGTCTGTTAATCGATCGAATAGGACGAAAAAACGGTATACTATTGGGTTTATGTATTTATGCAGTTTTCCCTGTTTTCTATCCTTTCTGTGTGGCCTACCTGTGGTTCTTAGTCATTGCTGTCATCTCTGGAGTCGGCAACGCTATTTTGACGCCTGCTTCGTTTGCGTTTGTTGCTGAAATTGTTCCAAAAGAGATGCAGGGCATGGCAATGACGCTTGCATATTTTACGAGTGGAATCTTGACTTTTGGTCCTTTTATTGGGGGCATCTTCTATGCTCTACATAAAACTGTGCCTTTCATAGTCTGTTCTGCTATGACAACAATGACAGCAGCGGTGTTTTATAAATTCTTGCCTGAACCAAAGAGTAGCAATGTCGATGAAAAAGGCACCAAAGAAATTGTGAAACTAGCCAAAGTATTTAGGAGACCGCTCGCAGGGGTTTTGTTCGCGAATTTTGCTTATTCCTTTGGAGCAGGAATGTTATTTCTCGTCGTGCCTATCTTTTTTTTGACGGTTCTGAACGAGTCTATTGTCCAAACCGGGCTCGCATTAGTTGTTCCTCAAATAATATGTTTTATCGTATCCTTATTTGTTGGAGGATGGATGAATAGGACTAAAGAAAAAAGAAATCTGCTAATATTAGGCTTAGTTGGATGCGGCATAGTCGCACTTGTTTTTACTTTGGTAACGACAGCTGTTGAAGCGGTCTTGTTATGGACTTTTCTTATGTTAACAGGAATTTTCATCGGATCATCCTCTTCAACTATGGTTGCAGAGTTCTCAGAAGAGCCTTCTAGGGGAACCGCCATGTCTGTCTATTCGTTTTTTGGAACATTAGGCGCCATAATAAGCATGCAGACTGTTAGCGACGTACAGAATGTGATTTTCCTTCAGGCACCATTCTATATGACATTCCTATTTTGTGCAATCGGAGTTATAGCGGTGCTGGTAACAGTAAAAGAAAAAGATCACAAGCCATTCACGTAGCCATTGTAGCATATGCGAAGCATGAGTGGCGTGCACATTATTCTGTTACAATGCTTGGAGGAGACAATCTCAAATCCAACATAGTGATTTTAATAGTTGCTGCATCAATATTTTGGGCATCGCTAGGATCTACCTGTGTTGCTATTGGAAATGTTACTGATGACATTGCGGACATGGCCGGAGTGGGGGTAGTAAAGCGATTCTTAAGCAAAGGGATAAGGGCTATAGTAACACTAATGCTCGTGGAAAGGTTAATTCCCTGCAAGGCAAAGAGAGGAGCACCAGCATAGCATTTGTCTCAGCGATTGGACTAGATCCAGTCAATGGACTGACAATAGGCATTAATGTTTTTCTCATAAGACGCGCGCACGTAAGAAAAGCAGTGCAATCGATTGATCCTTTAGAGTAATAGGCCTTGTTAGCTACGCATGGCTATTCCCCAATCGTTTGCGAGATAGCTTTGCTTTGTTTACGGATCGTAAAATGCCTTAGAACACGAAAATGATCGTCTAGAGAGGCAAGATTCTACTGCCACCCTTGAAAAAACGAATCTAGGAAAATGCACATTATTTTTTCGCTAGAACAATCAAAAGGCAACGTCCTTATGCTGCACTTACATACGAAACGTTTCAGGTCTCACTTCTTTCTTAAAACAGGAGCTTGCTGGAAGCTGATAATGAGTGCTTTCGACTGTCAATGCTCCTTTGGGAGAATCAAGTATTCGTGGACCAAGAATCATAGCAAGGTCTCTTACCTCAGCAGTATTTTACTAGGGGAAATCGTATTCGGAGGATGAAATACTGTGTCGAATGAGATTTGATTGTTGGAAATGGATCTGTCAAAAGAAGGCGATCTTCTGCATAACTCTTCCAAGATAAAACTGCTAAGTTCGTGTACTCTCGAAGGATATATGACTGGATCATAATTAAGCTCAAGATTCAAAACGACATGCGGTCTTCCATTGTCACTGTTCTTTTCTAGGAAAAACTTAGGTGATTCCCAAGAAGTATCAGTTGAGCGAATCTCGACATTGAGCTGTTCAGAAGCATCAATATCATAGTCATTGAACCTGTTTGTGTCAGGTAAGCTCTCAACCGTTTCGATAATATCGCTTTGTGGGACTAGGCAGGTGAACGGATCTTCTTGTAACTTTATGTAGATTGACCAAAGCAAACGTCCCTTTGGATAAAGAGCGGTGTCAACGCATTTTTTCTGTATCACCTCGAAAAGGTCTCCAGTGTCATACCTAATTAGCGGGAAGGCTTGTTGATACGGATAAAGAGATGTCAATACTAGTAGACCGATTCCGCTTTCAATGGGTTTAAAATCATCAATGGAAACTACCTCAGCAATAAGAGATGACCCAGGGTGATAGTCGCCGCAAATCTTGCACTGAGAGATATCGCCTATTATTTCCGCCAGAGAATAATTATCGACGAAGGTGGCTCCCCACATCTCTGCGAGCAACTTCCTCCACATTTGTGGAACGTAGTCCCCCGTAGAAACCAAATACTCAACGCCTAGGGTCTTCAAGTTTGTGCCTTTTCTTAGCATTTGTCTTGTAAGACGTTTAAGAAGACCCACATGGGCACAAATACAGTTGACTTTATTCTCGACGCCGGGTATGTCATGCTTCTTAAGGAGGAATTCTTCCGCTAATGATAAATCGAAACAATCGTAAAGGACTATATACACGTCAGATGAGCGGACGAATAGAGGTAAGCCATGTGTGAGACCTTGAATATTCATGATTAGTGTCTTTTTTTCGCGGTTGTGAGATAGAACTCTCGTAGAGCATCTCTGTTCGTGTATTCTGAATTCTTCCTCGGAACGGTAAATAAAGAATTCCGGGCGACCTGTCGTTCCGCCTGTTCTTTGGTGTGTTATTACATTCTGACGCTTGCACATAATCTTCGCAGCATTCTTGATTGCAGTGTTAGTATCGATTATTGGTAGCTTGGTGATGTCTGCTCTGTAATCGTTGTAATCAAGTCTTGCATGTCTATACAGCTTGCGGTAGAATGGCGAATTCTTGATAGCATATTCAATCGTTTCATAAAACAGAATGCTTCTCACTTCTTCAATTTCATTTGACCCCATGCTATCACAGCACACTTTTGTGAAACTGTGCCTGTTATTTAAGTCTTGAGCCTATATCAATTTGGGATATAACGACGCGAAAGCATTGTTATGACTATCTCTCACATCGTCTTTTCAGATTTTCCCATTGTCTCCTGCCTTAGAAGGCTTCAGCGCTGAATCCTTTCTGAGAACCTTGAACAGATCACAAATTCCTAATCGATATATCAACAGTTCTGCATCTTAGAAAAAGCTTAAATAGAACTTTAACGCTCGTAAGTTACAAAGGAGAGGTACAATAGTGCCATATGTGAAACCAAAGGTTATACCGGCTGCTACTTTGAATTATGTTATACCTACAGTAAAGTACGTTCAACAGTCTACTCCCCTCTTTATAGAGGCAGGAGTAGGTGGCGTTTGGGTCAAAGGTTAACGCAAGCTTTTCATGTGGTGTGGCGATAGGTCGTCGTTGTTTATTTGATGAGTATTCTATAAAATGAATCGTCTTGATGCCAATTCCTCTATTGTTTGTTCGCTATCCCGTTTAATCTGATCTATGCTTACGTCAGGAAACTTTTGGTGAAGAATACCAACAATTGTATTGAATGTCTTCTTTCCGTCGATCATACTCCAAATGTATGCAGCTACAAAATTGAGGATGACTATTTCTGCTGTTTCTGCATTAAGTAACGTTAGTTCTTCGTTTTTTCTAGCTCTTGTCGTTACTGCCGGGTTTTTTCTAAAGATCTTGCCTTTATTCATTTTTCTCGATTGACTCTTATATATCTGAGTTAAAAATGTTTTGTCATCAGAGAAGAATCCAAAAACGAGTGATAGACTAATTGTATGTAAATGGTGTGGGTAATCGATAGAAGATGAAGTTTGGCTAGTAGATAGCGTCCCAGATAAGAACTTTCATAGTAAGAACTCAGGAAAATACTGCAAACACTGTGGAGAAGAATTAGTTAGAGAATACAAGAAATCTGGCGGATGGATCCTTAAGAACTGATATTCCTGATTATCCTAAGTGCCATAGAAATGATAAAGTTCGATTTCTGTATTCTACGATCTATGATCTGAAAAATGCTCATAAATGCGACAATTATATTATTAGTCTCTCAGTACAAGAGAAGAAGAAAAAAGCCGAGGCAAGCATAATGACTTTTTCTATACCAAGTTATGCTGGAGATGAAAGCAAAAAAAGGAAAGAAAGGAAACTACATAGATAAAAAGAAGGTTTTAGTGCCAGTAGAAAAAGAGACTGAAAATATACCAGATATGAATGCTCCTCCCTTTAATCATGACATCTCTTACTTTTCAACACAAGAATTCAGAGATCTCGTTTTGCAGTACAATTCAACACATCATGTACTTAAACTATCTTGTCAAACAAGCATAACAACATGGAGAAGGCTTGGTCAAAATAATAGGGATAATCAATATGAACATCCAGTAGTTGTGAATGAGTCAGCTCAAATCTTAGATGGAAATCATAGGTTGATTGCTGATCCAAATTGGGCGTTAACAGTTGTCTCTGAACACAAATGGTGTTTATGTCCAAAATGTAAGATAGGCAGATGTTTTCAAATAGATGAAGGAAATGTAGGTATCAGATATTTAAGATGTGAGAAGTATGGACATTGGTTTATGATCCATAGACATGACATTATATCCCTGCAAGTGCGCGAGAAGAACCTGACAAAGTTCCATAGCGGATAGCAATGGACAAGAAAATTATGAAGAGAATTGAGAAGAACTTAGAGAATAAAGACTATTATGAATATATAGCGCTGTCTTTTGCAGAGGATAGTCGGGCAGAATCTTATTCTTAACTGTTGAGAGATTTAAAGAACGTAAGACCTTCTTGAGTAATTATTTTGCTAAAGAGACTGTTGAGAGAAAAGCATATCTAATAAAAGAGAACTTGGCAACTGGCACTAGTACTCTTAAAGAAGATCTATTATAATGGAAGAATTTATCCTGTTTGTAGTGACTTCCATGCATCTGTACTCATTGAATCTTTCGGTTCAGGTGCAACTATTGTAAGAATATCAGAGAAGATTGAGCTAATCTAAGACCAATAAAAGAAAAGGGGGAATATGGGATAGAAATAGCTTGCCGATATTGCGGATCTTCCTTCTGGCATTGCTATGACATAGATGGTAGATTAGAGTCTATTTGTGCTCTATACTAGAAAGAAACTAATTCAGCAAGACGCCAAGATTGTCAAGTAATTCATCAGTTCTGAAGCATCTTTGAATATTCATCAGTCTCTTTCCAAGAGGGCGAGGTCCACCTAGAAAATATGGAATAAGAGGATGCATACCAGTAGGAGTTAAAAGAACAGTGGATAGTATTTCGGGATAAGAGGGGGGAATTTGGAATAGGATTGTGTCTTCTTTCGCTAAAAAATTCCAATCACAATTTCTTAAGCTTTAACGAATTATTTACCATGATATGATATTTACTGCTCTGATTATTATTTTTAGCGAATTATCCAAACCATTACCCTGCATTAAATCTCGCATCGCGATTGATGACATGTATATTCGAGCAGGTTCACCTCGTCATCGTCTATGCAAATCACTGATTTTCCTATGAAAGACACTCTTGAACCTAAGAAACTTATTCTCTTTTGCTACGTGACTAAAGATCAAAGAACCTGATTGAATTCATTGAGAGAATCCTTTCTATGTCTTTTTTGTTAAAATTATGTTCTAAACAAGTTTTCACAATTCTCTCTTTGCTGTGCCAATCAAGATATTTACTTTTGTTTTGCAGGTCAATATTCCATGGATAATCACTCGAATAAGCTATTTTCTCTGGAATGAAATTTTCCAGAAGACCTTCCAAGTAATGAATCGATTCTTCGTTTAGACTCGTTTTGCGACGCTTTTCCAGTAAGCAATCTGGACCAGTTCCAACAATTAAGTCGTCCTCTTTGTTTACCAACTTTGCTACACTGGGATCTACTGACGCCCCATGAGCAAGGTAAGCCCTAATATTGTTTTTCAAGATCCATTTAGACCAAAGTAGTGCGCTGTTGGCAAGTTGCAGCTTCTGAATTGACGTCAGAATCCCAGACTTCTTTCGTCTCAAATAATCCGTGTGAAGAAGCAATGGTATATCGTATTTCTTGAACAAGCGTATTGCCCACTCCGGTACATCTTTGTAACTACAATATGTTGCTATTCCATGAATTTTGACAGCAGAAGTATTTTCATCATTCAGAAATCTCTCGATATTTTCAGGTTTGTCTAGTTTAGGATGAAAAATAGGTACAAAATAGAATCGCTTTTTTCCGGATTTTCGGTTTTCCTTTTTCACGATTCTGAGCACTGCTAAGTTTGCATTGATGTAAGGTTGAGTTGGGTTAATTTCTTTCGTTAGCCTCTGATCACTGATTGTTTCTTTGATGTAGGAAACTTCGCCATTGGGCTTGATTCTCCAAATGCAAGATCTCTCGACAATGCTACGTCCAATTTTGAGTTCATACGATGGTGCACTTATCAAAAAAGCTTTGACCACCTTGAGCTCAGTCATTTTCTCTTTGAACACTCGGATATCGGAGTTAACTTCAGTGTTTTTTCCTAATCCAAATAGGTCCCTTCCAATATGAACTTCAGGGTCAACCATTGGATAGTCCATAAAATTTGAAGAATCATGGCTCTGATTTCTTGGCAAATTCAAATAACCTCGCCCTTGAATACACATTCAAAGTGATCCACTTATCGTCATGTCCATTTCTTCTTGATGCTAGACCCTAGGATCAGGAATGTGACCTCATTAATATTCTTTAAGCGGCTCTTAATGATTGAGTACGAGTATAGGAATGTGCCCAATCCAAAATTGTGCTTGGCTCATTAGAAGGCACTTGATTTGACAGGCTTTCATCGTAGTAGATTTAGTTCAACAGCAAAAATGGGGAGACTAATGTTGAGAAAGTACTGATTAGCACGCGATATCCAAGCTTCCTAGTGTTCCACGTCAGTTCTCCTTTCAAGTTTGTTCAAGCGCGTGCTCCTACTCAGTAAATAGGGGGCTATTCCAGGAATAGAACGCTGAGAGGATCGGCAAAAAAAGAGAAATCATCAACTTGTGTTCGCTCGCGATTAAAACGCGCAATAGACAATAACGATTCGTTACAGAATATACTGTGAAGTCGGATTCGAGCATTAGTAGTGCCTGTGTGCTTCTAGAACTTGTTCCAAGAGTTTATGGTTGAAGTTGAGTAAATCATCGTTGGACAAGCCGAGGATATTTCGTAGTTTCGTGAGGATGAAATCGTCTCCAATGAAATAGTGTGCGTGAGCATCGCTGTTGATTATGAGTTTTGTCTCGTGCTTCCTCGCGAGATTAATCAAATTCGCATATTCTTTCATGCTGAACGAATCCAAACCTCTCTTCATCACTTGCGTATTCAATTCTAGGATGACATTGTTATCAGTAGCTGCACAAACCAAATCGTTAGAATCTACAGGGAAGATTGGATTGATAGGATGACTAATAATAGAAACGCAATTGCTCTGCATTGACCTTACAATTGCTTGAGTGTTTAAGCGTCTTCCAAGATTCGGAGGGAAAGGCGTGTTCTGATGTATGCCTGCAATGATTATCTGTTGCTTGTGTAGAAGTTCATCCGTAAGATCCAATTTGCCTTTCGTGTCGATAATGTTAGCTTCGCATCCAAAGAAAACCTTCAATTCTGCAAATTGACTCGGGAGCAACTCTGACAAATAAAAATAGTTCTGGTGAGGACCACCTTCCATGCTTGGACCATGTTCTGTGATTCCTATGTGGGTCATCTTTTTTCTTCTAGCATATCTCACGATTTCATCCACTGTACTGACACTGTGTCCGCTCACTACTGAATGAATATGCATATCGACGGAGAGCATCAATTATCCCCAGTAACAGCCTTCTTGAAGTTACTAATAGGTTACTGTTTCGAAATGCTCTTCTTATTCTTTTATCACCATGTTAGTCAGGAAAAAATTCCATTACCCTTATCTTTGACTTGGCGTGCGTGTATCAGAGCAAAATCATCTCAGTGCAGAACCGTGACTCCTAGATGGATACCATCACTTTCTCGGAACGTGTTAATAGTAGCTTGCAGTCAAAAAAGTTGCAAAGTGGAGAAGGGAACCATAGATGCATTCAGGAGTTGTCTTTGAGCTTATGGTTTAGTACACTTGCTTCGCACCTCAAGAGCACCGAATTTCCCACTTTGATAGAGCACAACAGTTCATATTTGGGCGAGTCTTGCTGTTCTGCCGCGAACGCCCGTGTAAATTGATGTATTCTATTGAACACTCCTGAAGATGCTTGCATGTTTCAAGCCTTTTGAAGAGAAACACAATATTTCCCAAGGTATCGCGCACTGTTAGCCTCACAAAGCTTTTCTGATACTGTCAATGTTTTGGTTTCGGCATGAAACCAGATATCTGATGAATTCGTCTGTACTTTTGTCTATAATATTCCTCATTTTCTGGGGTTTGCTTCCTAACGATTGACAAAGAACCATGTTCCTGCACCTGTCCACCTCGGCCTTGATGATGACTTGGCAAGCTTTTAATGATAGCGCCTGATCAAAAAACATGCTCCAAAATGAATAGTAATATGATATTAGAGAGCAAATATCGTATGATGCGTCTTTCAGGCTCAAATATTTTCGCACAAATTGCGTGAGTTTAGGACCTTGGGGTCTTTGTTTTGGAACTACTCCAGAGCTTGTCATCAACGTAATGGTCCGTACACAATCTATGAGTTGGGTATTCCCTTTCAGCGAGAGGGGAAGAGGCCCTATTGCGTCGAAATACGAATCGCTCTTGTTCTTTGCCCAGCAAATTCGTTCAAGACCAAAACCGAAATCAATGAGAGTTAAGGAATCCCTATTTTTCTGTGGGATTCTCCAAATATAGGAACCGTCACCCAATTCAAGTCCACCGTAGTTGAAGAACAAGCTGTTTCCTTTGAGCTTAGACCAAAAACTCGTTATATCTTCCGTGCACACTGTATCCTTCTTGACTAATGTCAGGTCGTTTGCAAGCAGACCGATATAAGAAAAATAGTCGAGCCACGTATCAAGACTTTCGATGTATCTATCGATAGTGGAATTGACTTCTTCAGTACACACATTGACAAATGAGGTTGAGTAGCCTTCCGCAAAACCTTTTTTCCTCAAGAACTTCGTTCGAATTGATGGCTGCGCGATAAAAAATGAGCCGGAAGGGATAACCCCATTTTTGTGAAAGACTTCATCGAGAAATTGAACCCCCGCAACGATGAAAAATGTATCTCCCAACTTGTTTATAGCATTAATCCCCGCTATCATTTTGAAGTTTTTACTTTTGAAGAAATCCCTCGTTTCTTTGTGGAGGGTATCCAAAAAGATAAAGTGCTTTGGTTTCGAATAGTCTAAGAATGAAAATGAATTTGTGCACTCATAAGATTGGCACGTTGCACTATTTTTTTTTGAGTAGAATAGACTTCCACAAATAGGACAAACTCCCTTTTTCCATTTCTTACGTAGTAGATATTCGCTTACTTTCTTCTCAAACAGGTTCATTCTTCAGTCGCTTGGGTTTTTTGAAATATGCTTGACTTCTATTGGTTCTCTTCTCGTGGCGGAACATGACATTGCTTCCAGAATTTGAAGTGACCTAAGTCCTACATTCTGATCAACATCATGTGTTTTGGTTCCCAATATCCAGCGGACAAATGACTTGTCTTGGTACTCATATCCAGCCTTCACTAAATTGGAGAGATGCGAGTAATTATATTCCTTATCTTTCTTGTTTAAGCCCAGCGAGTATCTAATAGTGTTTGTCTCTTCAATGGATAGGCAAGAATGTTTTCCTATGATCTCAAACCTTTCCCATGGGTAGCTCCATGTTGCATGGCAGGTTGCCACAAGGCTACAAATATTTCCTTCACTTAGTGAAAAAATACAGACGAACTCGTCCATAACGCCTTTGTAGACCTTTGAATTTGAGACGCAATAAACCGTGTCTATTGACCCAAGCAAATACTCTATCAGATCAACCACGTGTACAAGGGAATCATAAAGGAAACCGCCCGAGATCTCAGCGTCTACAACCCAAGGAGGTACAAATGACCCCCCTCTTACGGATTTGACGCAAGAAACATAAGGTTCGATCTTTTCTGTTCTCAGTAACTCATGTGCAATCCTATACACAGGTGAAAAACGACGATTGAAACCAACAGAATATTTAATGTTGTTTTTCTCGTTGAGAGCCATGGTAATTCTTCGCGCGTCATTCAAGTTGAGTGCCATTGGCTTCTCGGAAAATACATGAATGCCGGAAGCAATTGCCCCTAACGTTTGCTGAGCATGGTAAGCGTTTGGAGTGCAGACGTACAATACTTCAATACCTGAGGACAGTAGTGAGTCGAAATCGAAGCATGGCGTTGCGTTGTATTGAATAGCTATTTGTCTTGTCAGCTTCTGATCTCGATCTGATACAGCTAGTACACAGACATTCTTCAGAGATGATAGAATCTCTAGATGAATCTTCCCAGCGTATCCCAGACCAACTATTCCCACTTTGACTTTGTTATTCGTCATACTACTACTTTCTTGCTACCTTTCTTATTCGATCTATGAGAGCGTCTAGTACCTCGGTCGTGCAAGAAGGAGCTGTGGGAAGGCCTATTATGTTTGGACAAACGCTTTCAGCTGTCGGACAAAGTCCCTTTGTATATTTCACATTCTTTCCGTAAAGAGTACATGTGTAGGGACATTGCGTCTTACCATATCCCATTAGCTTCTTGAAGAAATCCCAAGAATACAATACTCTTCCGTAGAATTGGAATTCGATTTGGGTAATAGGATAAGGTCTGTTTATTTTTCCAAGAAAATTCTCCCGAGTCATACCAATCACGCTCGGTATTATCTTGCATGCCAATGCATGGTAAACGTGTCTTACATAGTTGCGTTCATTCGAAAACTCAATACCTACTGTTTCTCTTAGTTTTTCCATCAAATAGTGCGCATTGTCGTTTCGGATATGATTAAAGAAATCTAGTTTTTTCAGTTGCGCTATTCCGATCGCTGCCTGAATTTCAGTCATTCTGTAGTTGTAACCCAAATGAACGTAATCGTAGTTCAACTCCCCGTTGTTTCTGAGTAAGCGCGCCTTAGTTTGGGAACCTAGGTCATCAGTTATCAGCATTCCACCTTCGCCCGTGGTCATGTTTTTGTTCTCGTAGAAACTGAAGCAGCCGAATTTTCCTATGGTGCCAACCTTTTTTCCTCGATATTCCGCACCATGAGCTTGGCAAGCATCTTCAATCACTGGAATACTGTTGGAATTTGCAATTCTCATTATTTCATCCATTTCTGCTGGGCATCCAAAGAGATGGACAACAATTATCGCTCGGGTTTTTTCGGTTATCTTCCTTTGCAAGTCCAAAGGATCTACAGTGAAGAATTCGGGATCAATATCAACGAAGACAGGAATTGCATTCTGGTACAATACTGGAAGTGCTGTTCCTATGAAAGTATACGCAGGAACAATCACCTCGTCGCCTGGTCCAACGTCAAGAGAAGACAGAGCAATGTGGAGTGCAGATGTTCCAGAACTTGTCGCCACAGCATATCTTGATCCGCAATATCTCGCAAACTCCTGCTCAAATTCATTCACTTTCTTCCCCGAGAAATATGTGAGTGCCCTTGCTTTCAATACTTCTATTACTCCGTCAATTTCCTCTTGACCTATGTTCGGTGAGAATACATTTGGTCTAGGCTCTGTCATTGCAGTAACCTCAGAACCAAATCTCTAATTCTTCTTTTAAGATTTTTGAAGTTATTGAAGGAACATCCTCTAGGCATTCTTGGACTAGTTTCTGAACAGAATTCACGTTTTCATAGACATTGTGTAGAATGACAACAGTTTTCCAAGGATTTTTGAGAGAGCAACCGCTTTGACTGATTAGGAACACTTCCACTTCGGTTCCTGTCAGTTCGTAAATTCTTTCTGCAAGAATATTGGCTGCGACATTGTACAATTTGCCAACGTGGTAGACTGGATTCTTTCCGCACGCGGCTTCGATACTCATCGGTCGACAAGGGGTTATAAGACCGTTCGCCCTGTTGCCTCGACCAACAAGCCCTTCATCGCCACTTTCGATGGACGATCCAATCGCAGTGAGATAAATCTCGTTCTTTTCATAATCGTCGCGAGTATTAACAAAAAGCGAGACTTGTAGTTCGGGAAAATGATTCTTGATTAGCATATTAATGTCTTGTCGAGCTGACTCTATGTTGTTTTTGTATGCTTCCAAGCTTGAAACATAAGAAGCAACTTGGGGTATGGCAACAGTCATGTCAAGATTTTTTCCCGATCTAAAGGCCATGATCTTAATGTCACTGCCAATCCATGGCCGTTCTTTTTGATAAGAAGGGCTGTTCAATGTATTCTCTATATATATTACTGCTTTCTCAGTTTGACTTAACGGTGCGTAGGAACAGCCAAGGGACGTATCATTAGAGAATAACCGCGAGATTTCAGGAAGGTCGCAAAAGCCTCGAGGAGAAAACCAATATTTCCTGGCTCCGGTATGGTCTTTCTCTCCATTTTCCACGAAGCCTGGACTGCTTGCAACACTGAGATTAAGATGTATGTCAAGGTCTCTCGCGGGATTTAGCGTTGGAAAGAATCCGATAAAAAATCTGTGTGCAGTTTCTGTTAGTAACTTCTTTACTGGAATTTCCTCATTACCGAAATTCTCTGAAGCACGACCATTTATTAATACGCGTATCGGGTGAGTGAGGTGACCCTCCCCAAATTTCACTAATGATCTTCCACCTAACAATCCCACCTTGTCAAAATTATGATGCAATACCGCTCCAAAATGCTCTATTGTATATTGAGAATATGCAATGGACAACGTTTCGGCTAGACCATCAGCCAAGGTATCAGGGTGTCCTTTTCCCTTCCGTTCTACAATCTCCCATTCCGAAGAGAACCGATTGTCCGTCGTGAACACGTATATATTTCGGTTTTTATGGAGCATATAATCATCCCGACGACGTGGTAGAAGGCCACGAGAGAGTCGCAGGCACATCTGGCAATGCTCCGATTTTCTTTCTGACAAAGGTAGGCCACTTATCGAAGTCAAGACCATGATATATAAGAAAACAATAAACGAGTCTTGAGACCCCTAGACCTGTACACCCAGTCCATAGCTTTTCACCGAAGTTTGTCTTGATTTTGAAACCTTCTACAAAATGCGTGCCGTGGATGTTTATGCTGCCGACAGATATGCTGCCATCGGGGGTTCGAATTCTCACTTCTCTTTTAGGGATATCTGGAAATTCTATTTTTCGATCTTCAGATTGTCTCCCAGCAAGATAAAATGGATCATCTCCTGCTTCGATAAACCATTCAAGCTCTAAGAGATCGCACAAATCCTCATATGCAGTCGTTGCGTCATCAGCAATTTTCTTTATCTGTTTCGAGGTTCCTATTCCAACGAGTTCAACTCTTTGAAATTCATTTACTCTGTTCAAACCACTCGCTCCTCCACCTTCATATCTGTAGGTGAATCCGGATGCGTCGAATAGTTTTATAGGCAAACTTGACTTGCCCAAAATCTCCCCACAAAACAGCTGATAGAAGGGTTCACATTGTGCCGGCGCTAGAACGAATTCAGGATCGTTCAGTCCTTTTTTCAGCAATTCCACTGGCAACTCTCCATACAGTCTCAGTTTCTGTTTGAACTCATGGAACAACTCAGGATTTCGTTTTGCATGACTTACGTAGTACATTCCCTCAGGCAATCCTTCGAAATAAGCCATCCGCATCATTATGTCAGTGTGAATCAGTTTTGGGAACAAGGCCTCATTGTACCCATTTTTCCTCGCTACATCTATGCACTGTTCCCATAGAACTCTGAATATGCAAGTGTAAGGTGGAAGGTATATCCACTGACCCCTGCCCGGAAATCTCTTGATCCAACCCCTATCCTCAAGCAATTGAGTTAAGTCTCCCGCGATTTTGAACTCCCTCGTCTGTTTGCATCTAGATAGGATTGTTCCGGGCTTGACTTTTGAAATCTTAAATACTAATTCTTCTCTAGTCTCCTCTGCGACTATTTTGATCAGTCTATTGACCACATTAGATTTCAACTTGGATTCGTCTAGGTCCTTAAATTCCACCATAACATTCCCGTTAAAGGACGACACATTCAGAACCTCTTTAAAGGAAGAAATCCTTTCCTTGATTGAACACAAGTAGGTTTGGTCAATGTCAAAGACTATTTTGTAATTACACAGCGTTGATTCTCGCACTCCAACAACAAACTTTTCGCCTAAAAAAGCCCTCAGTTTGTTTTTTATCATCAAGGCTATGAGATGAAGACCATATCCTCCTCCAAGTTCTATTCTAATGGTTTCGTCTTCCGCAGACAGTGAGACCATAGTCAAACTTTCATCCTGTGTTCGCCGACTTTCGGATATGTTGTCGACAAGTTGGGCAAGAAAGGTTTTTATGTCAATCTCAAATTTCCTAATATCTTTGTTTACCTTATATTCAAGAATGCCCATGTATTTCATTTGCTTGCATCTCCCATTTCCTTTGGCTAGTTGTGTGTTTTACTTTCTTTTCTGCGTTTCGCATTACTTCTTTCTCAAATATGCTTTCTCTAGGGCGTCGGCATACCTTACAGATCGTAGGTCTTTCAGTCTGCCGAAAAACTCCATTGCGTCTACTTTGTAGAATTTTAAACGGTTCCTGCCACGCATTACCTAGGATTACAGTCTCTTTGAAGTAGTCGCAACAGCACAAAATCGCCATCCCATCCCATGTGATTGTGGCAGTTAAATATAGTTTCTCGCACCATATTCTATTTCCATCATTTGCCAGTGGCCAGACCGTACGCTCTAGAAGTCCTCCTCTGTTCCAGGCTGGAGTAGGTCCAAGAACCTTCACTTCTTTGTGTGAATCCATAAATCGGGAAAAATCGGAATCATCAGAGATTCGATTCTCAGGAACAGTGTTACTCTGACCACTGACTCTCCATATTTCTGCAGTGACATCAGAGTTCCGAAGTTGCTGTAACGTAAGTTGGACTTTTGGCAGAATATCGCCTATTTCTAATCCTGTGAGCGAACGATACATTTCTGGGTTGATTGAATGTAGGCTGATTGCAAGATTATCCAATCCAGCCCTGATAAGATCTGACACTACTTTCGGTTCTAGAAGACTTCCATTTGTAACGACTTCCGTTTCAAAACCTCTAATTGATGCTTCCGACACCATTTCAGAGATACGTGAGTGCAACAAGGGCTCACCAAGGCCGCAGAAAACTAGACGTGGAAAAGTCTTGTTGTAGTGATGCCTATTGAGCCACATGTTTGCTCTGTAGTTGAGTAGTTCGTCAAGAAATCTGCGTAAATTGTCCAGATTCATATATCCGATTTCTCTAATCATCTTGTGACGAGGGCAAAAAATGCATTTAGCATTGCAGGCATTCGTAGGCTCAAGTTCGATACGAACTGGTTCGGGAGTTGGCGGGTACCTTACCATAGAGTTGATCAATAACTCTGCGTAATTACTGCCTAATATTCTTTAGTCGATCGAATCTAAATCTGCAATTGGATTAATTTTTGAATTCGCATAGATTATTGAACTGTGCTAACCATATTTCTCATCTTTTACACTAGTGTCATCACAAACGAGAATCCTTTCTTGGAGATCTTGCGCGCTACATGCTCCACGGTATGATCCAAGTAATGAACCGCACGAGCTTGGATTTACCAAGCGCACTTTACGACCCAAATTTCCAATTCTCTTGGACCAAATAAAAGCGGTTATGTTCTAAAGAGGCATCAAGACCCCAAGTTTTGCAGAAACATATTAAGAAGAACCTTAAATTATGAGGAATCTAACTAACATAGAAATGGCACGATAATTGGGTAGTATGTCCTTGGACACTAGCATTTCGAACTATGGGGAAATAAAGATTGAGGAAGAAACTCTCATTAAATCAATATTGTCTGCAATAAGATGGCTAGTCGAATCTGGCATTCAAAACAATGCGGGAGACATAAGTATACACGGTGGGTTCAATGCTTTTTTTAATCAAGAAACACAATCCTACCCTTATGTCTACGCTGAAGCTACCGGATATGCGCTATGCCTTTTTGCTTATCTCTCCAAGAATTACCAAGCAAAGAAGACATTTCTTATTGAGAGAGGTAACATGGCCTGTAATTGGCTTTTGAACAACTTGGACGACAATGGACTTATTAACCACAGTTACATCCTTCCAAACGGTCCCTTGGTGACAGAGCAGTACATTTTTGATGCAGCAATTTGCGGTATGGGCTTGTTGAGATATCAAAATTTGGTCAAAGACAAGTGTATTCTAGAAAAAGCTAAACAAATCGCAATTGCTTTGACTAAACTGCAGAAACCAGATGGCTCTTTGCCTGCTGTGGTGCCAGAATCACATAGCGGCGATCGTTGGTCTAGAAGATTTAACGTACATCACGCCAAAGTTGCCATGTTCTTGGTTGAAGCGGCAGATATTTTCAAGGATTCTTCATTCATAGAAAGTGCATTGAAGATTTGCCGATTAATTTTGCATCAACAATCACATAATGGATTTTTCAAAATCAACGATAAAATATGCTATGTCCATCCTCACTGTTATGCTTGCGAGGGATTGCTATGTGTGGGCAGAAAACTCAAAGAGGCGAAGATCGAAGAAAGCGGTGTTAGAGGCATTTCATGGCTTGCCCATTTTCAAAATTTAGACGGCTCAATAAACCAATGGTTTCCTGGTGATGGGACTAGGGCAAATGACTCTCTGGCCCAATCTCTTCGGTTGTGGTTTGTTTCTGACAAAAACCGATTCTCCGCTTGTATTTATAGAGGAATTGAAATATTGACCAGGCAACAATACTTGCAAGGTCCTAAATCTGTTTACGGTGGTTTTCGATATTCATCAACCATACGAGATGTAAACTCTTGGACTACTATTTTTGCGATTGCTGCTTTGGTAAGTTACGTAAATCAAGATACAACAATATATGATCTGTTCTGAATATGATGCTTGCTTGTTGGCACTATCTCCGCGTTTTTGAATCACGATCGCTGGGCAATCCATTCCTTTCGCAGATTTTTCTGTACGCTTGATATTCAACTTCTGCGACTTTCTCCCATGACGAGTATTTTAAACTAAATCTCTTCGCCTCACAAGACAATTGTGAGAGTTTTTCTTCGTCAGAAAGTAGCTTTAAAGCTAGTAATGCTATCTCCTTAGGTCTCCTGTAAGGAACCCGTTGAACTGCAGGAGTTCTGTATATGATTCTTGCAAACGGGACATCATAGCAAATTGCAGGAAGTCCACATGCCAGAGCTTCCAAAAGGCTAATAGAAAATGTATCCGATGTTAACGAAGGGTAAAGAAACACCTTGGCTTCTCTGAGCAAGGAATATTTCTTATTTCCGTCCACCCAACCGGCAAACTTGATATTCGGGCTCATTTTTCGGATGGCGAGCTGTCTCAAGAATTTTCGTTTTTCCAATAACTCTGCGAATTCTCCAATCACAAGAATCTTGATGTCTTTTTTCATTTTTCTAATGTGTTCTAAAATCTTAGGTATTTCGAAAAGACCCTTCCCATACTCTAGTCTACACATATACGCTAAGTCAAAAGTTTTGACGGATCTGGTTGCTATCGCAGTCTCAGCCTTATTTATAGCATATCCAGGAATAGCTGGGATAAGAGTTAGGTCAGTAAAGTAGGTGGACAGGTAATAATCGACAGTTTCGTTAATAACAATGATGTTTATCCCACGAAGAACATTAGTAAGTTGCGGAAGTCTCACTAGAAGGTGTAATTTGACAAGAAAGTTATCTTCTAATATCAGCTTGCGAAAAACATCTGCGCGTAAGTTGGACGGTTTTGGCGGAGCGTCCACGAATGGAACCGAGTGAACAACAACAGCAAACGGAATTCTTTTTTTCATTAGCACGGGTGAAAGCCCAGCCATCAAATCCCAAATCTCCCTCGACAACACCACAATATCTGGAGTTTCCTTATCGATAACCTTAATTATGTTTCGAAGTGTCTTTCTCCTGTGCCTTATAAACCAACCCCATTCCGTGTACTGTACTGAGTATGAATGAATTCCTAGCTTATGAAAAACTTTCTGAAAATCGTTATTTAGAGGCCCTAATACCACGAATTTTATTTCACAAAGTTTCGAAAGATATGGCAACATATTCAGTATCCGAATAGAAGGGCCATCTCTCAAACTAAGATCTCCGACAATTATAACCTTCACATTATCCTCCCCAACATAGTGCGCATCTATATGGAGCAGTTATTTATTCTTTCACCTTCTTCAATTCCAAGGTTAGCGCACGTTACGAGATCTTAGGAATGCTGCCTTGTTCCCCAGAAATCCAAGAAGCAGAATGTGCCCATAATGGCGGTTAACAAGTAATAAGGCATTTTCGAAAGATACTATAAATAGCACAGGAAAAGTTGGAAATACGGCCATTAAGGGATAACAGGAAGAACAAAGATTATAGTCGAGAATGACCGTGAGTAGATATATGAAGACATGTGATGCAACATGGACCTTTGATTGTCCATGCAAGAACACGCAAATAAAGAAAAAGAAAGGCGAAGTTCCTCTAACAGTCTTGCCCAAAGACTTCTATGTACGACCTGAAGATTTCGGAATTTTATATTACTCAAGGTTGAATACTCCTGTGTTTTTTCAGAGTTTTTTCCAAGAAGCAACGGTTGACCACAAATCGAATTTCATTTTGTCAGCCCCTATTCTTGTAATTTTGGAAATAACCGATAGATGTAACCTCAATTGTATTCATTGCTACAAATCAGAAGGTTCGCAAGCACGGAAAAATGGTGAAGAACTCAAATTTAAGACTGTGAAAAGGTTAGTTGCTGATTTTAAGGAAATGCAAGTAGTCGGCGTGCAGTTCACTGGTGGTGAGCCCTTTTTGCATGAAGACCTAGTAGAAATGCTACGAGAAAGCAAAAAACAGGGGTTGAAAACTGAAGTCGTGACAAATGGCTACAAGATCAATGAATCAACTATAGTGAAATCGAGTAGGCTGATTGATGGATTGTTTGTGAGCATCGATGGAACAAGAGAAACACATAATCAAATAAGACGGACTTTGTGTTTTGATTCGTCTTTACGAGTTCTAAGAGAATTCTCAGAGAGAGGCGTTTATACGACAGCCATAATGACACTCAATAGACTGAATTACAGCGATATATCAAGAGTCTATGAGCTAGTCTCTGACGCTGGCGCCCGCGAACTTATTTTGAAAAGAATGTTGACAGTTGGCAGAGGAAAAGAAGCGAAGTCTATTTCTTTCGAAGAACCATTTCTTCCTGGACTTGAAGCCACAATGAGAACTATTGAAAACAGCAGGACGCAAATCAACTTTGCTGCCAGGTGTGTGGAGACATCTGGTCCGTTTACATTTTTCGGTTGCCCAGGAGGTCGAACGCAGATCGTAATCAACTGCAATGGCAATGTTTCTAGGTGCTTATACAAGGAAGAATCAGAAAATATCGTTGGCAACATTTACACTTCGAGATTCAGAGAGATATGGCAGAAAAATAATGACGCACTTGAAGTTCGAGGTTGCAAATGTTGCGAATATTCAGATAGATGTGGTGGTTTATGTAGTCTTCACTAGCTTGTCCCATGGATTTAAAAAATATCTCGAATTGTATCTTCTCATCTTGGCACTCCAATCATCTATTCTGAGCAAGCACCAACATAGAATCTACTATTTCGCCGAATAACACAGTCGCTATATCGAGTTTCTCAACGCATAGTACGCGCGCCCGTTTATGTGTCTCCTAGGCCCACAGTACGAATATCTTCTGTATTTGTTGCACCAAGAACATCATTCAAGGCTTTCTTGACATAAAGATTCTCGAATTTCTCCTTGTTGATCTCTTCGATTTCCTTTTCTGTCTTATATACAGTCTCGACTTCACGTGCGCTACAACAAGCTTGAAGTGCGTAAGTGTCATGTCAAGTTTCTAACGTTAGACTCGTATAGGTCTGCTGGATGGGCTTTTATGCCTCTGTGGAATCTTGAGTGGTTGAACCATTCTTTGTACTCGTACAGTCTGCCTTTGAGCCATTGTGGGAATTTTCTGAGGTGGTTGACGAACTCGTGGCTGAGGTTTTGGATGCATCGTTCCACTTTGCCTTTGTCTTGAGGGTATGATGGGTGCGCGAAGTGTGCTTCAACGCCGTGCTGCTTGCACCACTGCTTCCACTCCTCCCTGAACTGCGGACCGTGGTCAGAAAGAATCTTTCGGAAGACGTTTCTGCCTCTCCAGCACAGAAGTCACATTAGCCGTCGTCAATTCGTGGTCAAACTGCTCCGCGGAGACGATGAACCTGCTGTAGTCGTCGATGCAGACGAGAAACCAGTACTTCTTGCCCTGAACGGTGAATGGCCCTTTGAAGTCTATTTGCCACAGCATGTCAGGCGCTTGCGCGGAAGAATTTCCAACGTTTGAACTCGCGTGGATACCCGTTCTGACGATTCCGTGCGGGGACGTTGTTTATGGTTTCCCTGGAGAGTTCAACGCATTGAACGCAGCGCACAGAGTTCTTGATGAAGTCTGGAAGGTTGTGGAGGCCTTGCTGGATGCGTGCGGTTCCCCATTTGAAAGCAGTTCTCAGCTTTAGGATGGAGAGTTCCACTTCTTCCGTTACTTTGGACGATTTTGGTTTTCTAGGTTCGTCTTTGAAGTACTCTCGGCCTACGTGCTTTCCACGTCTTAACCACCGGTGTACCGTCTGTCTAGTTGTGTCGAAAAGCTGGGCGACGCGAGTTACCGCTAAACCTTTCTTAACAAGCTTCCCAAAGACCCCCCTAATATCAGGAGATAGCCTCACTCAATCACCAGACGAACCAACGCCTTCCAAAGGATAAAAGGTGTAACGTTAGAAAGTTGACTTTACAGTGAGCAAAGTTTTATATCGTCAGCACATTGTCTGAGATAAACTGCAAGGTTTATCGGTGAGGCAATTGCGCTCGTTCTTTGATAAGCTTGGGCCTAAGCGTAGGGTTTTTTTGGCTCTTTCGTTGATCTTCATAGTATCCCTTGCGTGGGCTTACTTGCTCTTGCCCTCTCTGGAGGAGGTTGACTACCCGATCAAGCATATTATTTTCATAATTCAGGAGAATCATACATTTGACAATTATTTTGGCATGTATCCTGGCGCTAATGGGATTTCTTCAGGCGCGTCGAGCCCGGTCGACCCGAACTCGACGTTGGATAGTGCTGTTTCTGTTTTCCATCAGAACTCGACCCTGCCAATCCTCATTCAGGGAGATGAGCTTCCCCCCGGCGTTTCCGACCCACTTGAATTTGGAGAGGACAACTCTGACAATGTTTCTGTGTCCCATCTTTCATCAATCGTAACGACGGACATCAGCCACACATGGCAAGCCGCTCATGTTGCCTACGATAACGGGAAGATGGATGGATTCGTGTACGCACAGGACATATTAGGATTGAACGGGGCAGAGGCGATGGGCTACTACACGAGAAGCGACCTTCCGTACTATTATGACTATGCGGACAACTACGTGCTTGACGACGACTTCTTCTCTTCGCTTATGGGACCAAGTCTGCCTAACCATCTTTACATAGCCTCCGGCACATCTGGCGGAATGATCGGCAACAGTGGCGAGACATTAACCAACTCTACGCAAGTGGAACTCAGCGCGCTTCATCTGACGTGGCTGACTCTGGCCCAGGAACTCACAGCCACGAATGTGTCTTGGGCTTGGTACACGGGTGATGAGAACGCAGACATCGGCACGCTCTGGAATGTTCTGCCCCTCTTCAGTTATTTTCAGAAAAACCCACAGCTGCTCAATGCGCACGACCTGAACACGCAAGATTTCGTGGACTCTGTAGCGAATGGGAGCCTACCTGCAATCTCATGGATAACCCCAGGTTCTTGGAAGCCCGCCAACTTCCCCTCAGCTTTGAAGAATGTACCCAACAATGATGTATCCGAGCATCCGCCCGCACGTTTGGATTGCGGTACGGACTACGTAGCAAGCTTGGTAAACGATGTCATGCAAAGCCAATACTGGTCTAACAGCGCCATCATCATCACGTGGGATGATTACGGAGGCTTCTACGATCACGTTGCACCTCCACAGGTCGATGCTTATGGCGAGGGCTTCCGAGTTCCAACACTAGTGATTTCGCCGTTCGCGAAGCATCACTACATCGACCACACGCAGTATGAGTTCGGGTCTTTTCTTAAGCTGGCCGAAACCGTCTTTAATGTTCCTTCACTCGGCACAAGAGACGTAATAGCAAACAACATGCTGAATTCATTCGATTTTCAACAAGCTCCGCAGCCCGCCCTGGTAGAACCAGCGGAGTTCATCGCCGGCAAGTCCACGAGTCCGCGATCAAACGGTTACAGCCTTCTTCTTTCATTACTGCAGAATCCTTATCCCGTTATAGCAATTGGATTCATGGCAGCGGCAATCGTGGCAATGGCTGTGCTGATACGCCGTGCCCGACGTTCCTGAGAGCTAGAACAAAGCTTTAAGTAGCCAATGACTTAAGGTTCAGCTGTAACTTTTCGGCAAAGCCTTTTTTTGTGTTTGGGATAGAACTCTACCCACACGCAGACTTGTACAGGGAACGCAAGTTAATCAAGGCTTGAGAAGACAATCACGACTAGTCTAAGAGAGGTGAGGTATTAGTGCCCAAATCACTGAAAGTTATCCAGCATTTCAAGGATGGAGAGCGAGTGGCTAATCTTGCAATTGTCACGTCAAGCAATAAACCTCACATAGTGCCAGTCTTCTTTACGTATGAAGACGGCAAAGTGCGCGCGAAAGTCTTATAATCAGCTAGACAGAACTTGAATTTGCCATTAAAAAAGTTCGTATTGCTGGCTAACTCTTGGGACTTGAACCCGTTTGGGCTCAAGTCCCAACGGGCCCGCCACTTTGCCAAGATTGAGTGAAAAAGTAATGGTTTCGGCTAATCCATTTGAAGAGTTTCGCATTCAATGTGAAACTGCCTTAAGAAATGCGTTGGCGAGAGTAAAGTCTAAAATTCAAGCACCGTCGTTGAGCCTTGACATTCCGCCAAACCCAGAGTTTGGCACGTTGGCGTCATCCTTGTGTTTTGATTGGGCAAAACAAACCGGCGAAAAACCGTTCAGATTGGCCGAAAAACTTGCTAAGGCAGTTAATGTATCAGACTTATCTTTAGTCGACTCGGTGAAATCTGCTGGTGGTGGATACGTCAATTTTCACGTAGATTTTCCCGCGTTAGCTGGATTAACATTTGCATCGATAATGGAGCTCAGAGAAAGGTATGGTTATATCGAAACCGAAGAGCCGCAAAATATTATCGTTGAACACACGAGCGTTAATCCTATTCATCCGATTACGATCGGACAGGCGCGGAACCCCATTCTAGGCGACACCATTGCACGTTTACTAAGAACACGTGGACACCAAGTGAAGTGTCATTATTATATTGACGACGTAGGCAGACAATCCGCGCTGATAACATACGGTTACATGAAGCTTGGAAAACCTAAGCCTGAAGGAAAACCGGATCATTTCATTGGCATAGTCTACACGGTTACAAGCTGCATAATCGAAATCCAACGCCTAAAAAAACTGTTGCAAAACGCCAAAGAATCCAATGCATCGACTGAAGAAACACTGAAACTTCAAAAGCAGCTCGACGAATGGACATCAGTCGCCATTGAAGAAGAAGGCAAGCATCCAGCACTTTTCCAAAAACTCCTTGAAGCTACGAGCAAAGATAACTACCCTGAATTATTCATAAACGATCTGAACCGCGCTTATGAGGAAGAAAAAGCCGAAGCTAAAACACTCGTTAGAGAAGTTAGCGAACTGGTTTTGAAAGGCTTCAAACAAACTCTGGCTCGAGTAGATATTCATTACGACTCATGGGACTGGGAAAGCAGCTTCGCATGGAACAGTCAGGTAAACAAAGTCATTGCCCAATTGAAGAAGACATCCTACGTTTATTCTGAAGGCAAGGTTTTAGAGTTCGACGCGGAAAGCGTAGCCAAAGATTTTGGTCTGAAGAAAAAATTTGGCTTTAGAGAGGACTATCAGATTCCTTCGCTTACTCTAATTCGTGCTGACGGCACGACACTTTACACAACGAGAGACATTGCTTATAGTATTTGGAAATTTCAACAAGCCCAAAAAGTAATAAATGTAGTGGGGATGGAGCAAACCCTTGCACAACAACAATTAAAACTGGCTTTGTACGCTCTAAAACACCCTGACTATGCAGAGAACCTGAGACACTTTGCATACAATCTTGTTACACTTCCTGACTTTAGAATGTCAAGTCGCAGAGGGCGCTACGTAAGCTTTGACGAAGTGATGGATGAAGCAGTCAAACGAGCTTTTGAGGAAGTCTCAAGACGTTCTCCTGAATTGCCAGAGGCAGAGAAGCAAAAAATCTCTGACATGGTCGGCATCGGCGCAGTCAAGTACGCGTTGGTAGAAGTCGACTCCACAAGGCAGGTGATGTTCACTTGGGACCGAGTTTTGAATTTCGAGAAAAACAGCGCGCCGTACATTCAATATACCCACGCCCGGGCATGTAGTATACTGAAAAAGGCTTCTGTGCTTTCGGAAAAACCTGCTTATGAATTGCTTACAGATCCAGTAGAACACGACTTGATACTATTACTATCTCGGTTTCCAGAAGTCCTCATCGACGCCGCAGACAACCTTAAACCTCATTCAGTCGCTGACTATGCCATCGCACTCTCTGACAAATTCAACACTTTCTATGCCAAACTGCCAGTTATAAAAGCCAAGCCAGAAGCATTGGGCGCCTCGAGGCTCGTCCTTGTCGAAGCCGTGAAGATTGTTTTAAAAAATGCTTTGGGCCTTTTGGGCATTGAAGCGCCTGAA
>Ga0187771_10000080_pt1 | contig 45356 bp, 41 predicted proteins | sample 0116_SJ02_MP15_1_FD_133139 | JGI IMG/M metagenome (GOLD analysis project Ga0187771, IMG submission 133139) | Tropical peat soil microbial communities from peatlands in Department of Meta, Colombia - 0116_SJ02_MP15_10_MG | ecosystem: Environmental > Terrestrial > Soil > Wetlands > Peat | place...
GCACTTTCTGAGCGTGCAAAAGCCGCGGCCCATCGTGTTTCGTGACATGAAGCCGTCGAATATCATGATCGCCCATGACGGCAGAGTAAAGCTGATCGACTTCGGCATCGCCCGTTTCTTCAAGGAGGACCGGAAAGAGGACACCTATATGTACGGCACACCGGGTTATGCCGCTCCGGAACAATACGGCATAGGCCAGACCGACGTGCGCTCTGACCTGTATTCGCTCGGCGCAACCTTGTATTGCTGCCTTACCGGAGAACATCCACCGCAAAATCCGCTGGATTTCCTTGACCCGAGGCGGAAGAACCCGAAGCTGAGCCGGGAGACGACGGCCATTATCAAGAAAGCACTCGCACCGGACATGGCCAAACGTTACCAGAGCGCATATGAGATGAAGATCGCTGTCCAAAATGTCCTTCTCGATTTATCAGCGCAGGTCAAGGGAAAGAGGAAGGTCATCTACGCCAAACCGGGACAGATGATCAAGCTCCCGTGGTGGAAAAAGACCTCTTGGGTGAGCGTCCCAGTCATGTCTCTCGGCTGTAGTGGGTCAACCGGTCTGTTGTCGGCGGACGATCGCTGGCTCAAGCCGAAGCCTGTATCGTTCGGCCCCGATGCCATACGGCTGTTATTCCGCGTGGAAAGCGGCATGTTGAAGGCCGGCAGAGAGTATCGGCCGCACATTACCGTGAATACCGCGGCGGGCATACTCCGTCCGCAGCTGACATTCAAGAAACAGTGGCCGTGGATAATTATCGAGGCAGCAGTGCTTATAGGACTGATAGCGTTTTTGGTGATGATGCGGTAAGGGAATTAGCGTTACGAGGGGGAATACGATGGATCATTCGAAGGGAGCACATTGCCGAAATCTTTGAAGGAGTTTTCTGGTTTTAACCAAGGAGGAAGGCTCTGTTCGGGTCAGGAGGTACCTCGCTTTTTCATCTTCAATTTTGTTTTATTGCTATTGGTTAAAATTCAGCCGCCCTGTTTGAGTGTCAGTACCTTGTCTTTTATGATTCGCTTCAGCGCTGCTACGCTCCTCTTGGCTTTCTGCCACGCGGGAAGTTTATTTAATTCAGCGTACAGCCAGGCCTTCTTTTCCGTGACCCAAGAGTAACTCGCAGCAAAGTTTTTTATTTGCATCAACTTGTCTTTACTCACAAAAAAAAGCCTTGTAACGAAGGCTGTGATAAACCCTTTTGCAAGTACAAAGATCAGGATGCCTCTTACTATCTTGCCCTCTGCTATAAGATAAATGCCGTATATCTTGGCCGGGATCATGATGAGAAAAGGGAATAAGAAAAGGGATAATAAAAGATAGGGATTTTGACTTGTGAGATAGATCTCAAAACGTTTAACGATTTTGAGGTGGTCGATCGTCTCCATCACGGCCATAAGAGTGTCCCAAACCCACTCTTCGAACATTATCCAGAGTGAGGCGAGGAGAATAAAAATGAATTTGATCGTCCTTTTTAACAATTTTTTAGCTCCGTCCTTTATTCTACTGCTGCAACGTCGAATTTTCTGGAGAATCTATTTTGTGAACTGCACTTGCATACAGCAAAAAACATCCATGTATCCTGATGGTGTCCTGGTCGTTTTGCTCCAAGGTAAATAGCTAGTTATGCAGGATTTTCAGATTGACAGGAGGGACCGATAACTAGTACTTCCCTCACAAATCTACTGCATTCCCGGGGGCTCTTCCTCATTGATACATACAATAACTCTTTTTCATACTATACATCATAGTATCACAGAGCACTGCGGTAAATTACCCTAGGAGAGGAAGGAATAGAGGCATTTTACCAGACCATGCCATAAGGACCGATGAGGCAAACATTTAGACCTTAAGGCCGTACTTCTTCATCTTCTCGTACAGTGTGGAGTAAGCAATGCCGAGCACTTTAGCGGCCTCTGTCTTGTTCCCAGAGACGGACTTGATCGTCGCGTGAATCGCGGCTTTTTCGATTTCTTCGAGCGTCTTGCCGCTCAGACCTTCAAGCGTTGACGTCCTCTTCCCGTGTGAGAGGAAAAGATCCTTCGCTTCGATCCGGTTTCCGTCGCTGAGCGCGGCAGCCCTGCTGAGAACATTCCTAAGTTCCCGCACATTTCCAGGCCAGGGATATGCAGTAAGAGCTGCTGCAGCTTCCGGCGAAAGACCCGTGAGCTGTTTGCCCACTTCTGCGGATATGCCGCCGAGCAGGTGTCCGGCGATCAACTCGATGTCTTCCCTGTGCATACGTAGCGATGGAAGATGTACTTTTACTGCGGAAAGTCGATAGAATAGGTCCTCACGAAACCGGCCGGTCTTCACTTCTTTTTCGAGGTCACGATTTGTGGCTGCGACAATGCGGACGTTGACCTTTACAGCCACTTCGGCGCCGACGCGCCTCACTTCGCGCTGGTCAAGGGCGCGGAGCAGCTTGGGTTGCAGAGAGGTGGCAAGTTCCCCGATTTCGTCCAGAAACAGCGTGCCGTTGTCCGCAAGCTCGAGGGCCCCTTGGCGGGACTTGACCGCGTCGGTGAAGGCACCCTTTTCATGCCCGAAGAGTTCGCTCTCGATCAGGTTTGGAGCAACGGCACCACAATCGAACACAATAAAGGGTCCTGCTGCCCTTCGGCTGCGGTTGTGGATGGCCCGTGCCGCGAGTTCTTTTCCCGTTCCCGTTTCGCCCAGGATGAGTACGGTGATATCGGTGGGCGCAATGCGCTCCAATATGCCAAAGACCTCCCGCATGGAGGGAGACGAGCCGAAGAGGTCGCCGAAACGGTCAGAGGAACTTCGAAGGTTTTCGATGCGTTCTTCGAGGGGCGAGAAGACCATCTCGGTCTGTCCCAAGCGGATAAGGGAGCCCGCCTGGAGGTATCCTTCGCGCACACGGACGCCATCAAGAAATGTCCCGTTCGTGCTGTCGAGGTCTCGCAAAACATACCCCTTCGAAGTCTCTTCGACACTGGCGTGCCTGCGCGAGACCGTGGGATCCGTGAGTACGAGGCCGTTATCGGGCAAGGTACCGATAGTGACAAGGGGGGTCTGGAGCTCCCTCTCCTTGCCCTCGTCTCTGCCTTTGTTTACGACGAAGCGCGCTTTCCTGAGCACAAGCGGCTTCTGCTCCAGCCCAGTCAATACTTCTGTCTGGTCTGACCTTTTGGCGGGTTGAGAGGATTTTTTGTCGGCCTTTTTCATAACGTCATTGTAGCATAACAGACCGGTAAAGAACATTGATTTCATCTTGACGTAGGAATGGCTTTGCCCTATCATAATCATAATTATCGCCGCATGCGATTATGGTAAAGCAACTTAAGAATACCTGCAGACCTTCCGGCGGCAGTTCAATGGCATTAACCACGGAGAAAGCTGACAAAAAAAATCCATGAAAATAATTTCTTTTGGCGGAACCGACCCTGGGAAAAAAAGAGGAAATAACGAAGATGCCTATCTCATCGACGACAGCATCGGGCTCTATGCTGTTGCTGACGGGATTGGGGGAAGCGAAGGTGGCGAGGTCGCAAGCCGCATCGCTGTCGATGCGCTCGCAGGAGCGATACCCGACCTGCTTCGAGAAAAGGGTGGGCAACAGCCTTCAGGTGTTACTGGCAAGGCTGAATTGGAGAATTCCCTGCTGCGTCAGGCGTTTGCCATAGCGAATAACGATATTCTCAATACCGGGGATCAAAACCCCAGACTCTCCGGCATGGGCACAACCCTGGCTACGATCCTCATCAGGGATGAGGTTGCATATATCGCTCATGTCGGTGACAGCAGAGCCTACCTTCTCAGGTCAGGCGAGTTTAAGCAGCTAACTCCTGATCACTCGTTTGTGGCAGAGCAGCTTCGCGCGGGCGCCATAACAGCTGAACAGGCGAGAATGAGCCCCTACCGCCACATTATCACGCGGGCGCTGGGGGGAAACGGCGAGGTCCTCCCAGATGTATCACAGCACCGGCTGCAGAAGGACGACAGGTTCCTCTTGTGCACCGACGGGCTCACAGAGATGGTCGATGATGAAGACATTGGCAGGATCCTCGCCATGGCCTCACCCCGGGAAACCGTGCAGAAACTAGTGGCTGTCGCAAACGACCGGGGCGGTGTGGACAATATCACGGTAGTTGTGGTTTGGGTGGCGGAGCTATAGATGTTCAGCACGGAATAGTGTACCGGCTCCCCTCCTATGAACGAATAAGAGGAAGGCGATCCTTCAGGGCAATGATAGCTTCATACATGCATTTTACGAGAAACCCTTCATGCCGAGACAGATACAAGAAGAATACGAAATAACCGCTGAGATCGGATCAGGCGGTATGGCCACCGTGTACAAAGCCGTTCAGAAATCTCTGGACCGGCCGGTCGCCATCAAGGAGTTGAAAAAGGCTTATACAACAGACTCCCAGATCGTCCGTCGCTTTGAACGGGAGAGCAAAATGGCCGCATCGCTCCAGCACGAGAATATTGTCCACATCTACGACTACTGGAAAAAACCGCATTACAGCATCGTGATGGAGTATGTGGACGGCGTCAACCTTGCTGAGGTAATCGAGAAGACCGGTCCCCTGCCCGTTGATGTCGGGACAATGATCGCCCTCCAGGTCTGCGATGGCCTCGACTACGCGCACATGCGCGGTCTGATTCACCGTGATATCAAGCCGAGCAACATTATGATCAAGAGGAACGGTGAAGTAAAGGTCATGGATTTCGGCATCGCTCAGAGCAGGAACCTGGAAGCCCTGACTATGCCGGGCACGCTCATCGGCACGCCGGCCTACATGTCACCCGAGCAGATTCTGGGGCAGCAGCTTGACAGCCGGTCGGATATTTTTTCCTTCGGCATTGTGCTGTATGAGATGTTTACCGGAGTAAAACCCTTTAGGGACGATGATTCCCGGTCGGTCACGGCCAAGATCCTGAAAGAAAAATTCCTCGCCCCCCGCCATATCAACAGGGTAATTCCGTGGGGCATGCAATGGCTCATCAAGAAATGTCTCCGGAAAAATCCAAAAAGACGGTATGGGTCCGTGCCCGAGGTCCGGGAAAAACTGGCAAAGCGGCTTGGCCGCAGGTCAACGAAAGCAGACTCTCTACGGAGAATCGCAGGCTACCTGGTGTCCATGAATGTATTAGAAGCTGCTCCAGAACAGGAAGCCTTGGTCTCCGTGTCGAAGGCGCCACTTGTGGGCCGGTATAGCATTGCCCTTGTCATTGTAGCGTTAATCGTTCTGGCAACGCTTGGCGGCTTAATCTATCAGATGTGGGCGAACCATTCGTTCATGCAGCATCCTACGACCCAACCAGCACTGCCGTCAATCGTGACTTCGCCTGTGACGCGTTCGCAGGTTACGACATCAGCGACACCCACGGCAGCCGACGCAGGACCCCGGGAGACTTCAGGTTCAGAGAGAGGCGGCGCTCCCCAAACGGTTTCTTCCGCCTCAGTCAGCTCCATCCCGAGTTTCACCGCTTCTGCTCCTGCTCCATAACCGGGACCGCATGCGCCGGTCAATGACCAATCAGCGTTGTATCAGAGGATATGCGGCATCGGGGGAAAAAAGAAAGTTGGCGATACCTGACGCACGGAACCCAGTCGCTGCTATGCTTCTCTCCTCATTTCTGCGACGCATTCAATGTGATAGGTATAGGGGAACATGTCCACGGGCTGGAGGCGGTCCAGACGAAAGCCGAAAAGGTGGAAGTATTTCAGGTCTCGCGCGAGCGTCGAGGGATTACACGAGACATAGACAATCTTTTGAGGGACAAAGGCAAGGACGCGTTCAAGCGTTTTTAGCGTGGCGCCGGCCCGAGGCGGGTCCAGGATGATGACATCAGCCCTTATTTTTTGCCTTAAAAGTGTCTTAAGACCATTCTGCAGGTCATCGGCAATGAACTCCACGTTTGAAATCCCGTTCAGCTCTGCATTTGCTCTGGCATCTTCTATGGCGGCGAAGCCGGATTCGATACCAATAACATTCCTCGCCTTCCGAGCGAGAGGCAGGGCAAAGTTGCCGATGCCGCAATAGAGGTCGAGGACAGTCTCATGCCCCGCGAGACCCGCAAAGTCCATGACCGTCCTCACCATATTTTTGTTCTGCTCCCAGTTGACCTGATAGAAATTGCCTTCCGTAGCGGTGTACGTTAATCCATCCAGTTCCAGTGACAGTCGGTTGCTGCCGAGAACGAAGGCCTTTTGCTTATTGGCATAGGCCGTTATCCCGATTACTTCCGGTACCTCTTTTTTCAGATTGAAATAGAACGGTTCCAACGACGCCAGCGTGCTCAACTGGCTGAATAGTAAAATGTGCACTTGACCACGGGGGGTCGCGTTAATATGGATTTCCGTGAGTAAAGGAAGCTGCTGTGCGAGCGACCTGATGGCTTTCAGTGTTCGGTTGATGAGAGGATGAAGCAGAAATGCATCATCCACTTCTACGAGGCTGTACGAACCATGGCGGAAGAAACCGATCCGCTGCGTTCCTTCTATCGTTCGGACGTTGAACTGCGTTCGCAGCCGATAATGGTCGGTACAGGGGGATGGAAGAATGGGAAGAGGATGCCTCGGCGCGATGCCGCCAATTCGTAAGAGGGTGTCCTGCAGGATGTCCTCCTTGTATCCAAGCTGGGCCGTATAGGCTATGTGCGGCCACGTGGCGCCGGTACATTGCTTTTCGCCATTGCAGGGGGGAGTGATACGGTTTGCCGATGGAGTAATGACCTCGACGAGGTCGGCTTCGAGAAAACCTTTCCGTTTCTGTTTGAGGGTGACGAGGGTGCATTCGCCGGGCAGCACACCGTTCACAAAGACCACCTCGCCCGTGTTGAGCCGTGCAAGGCCGCTGCCGCCTTGAACTAGTTTTTCCACGACCACTACCGCTTGCTTGTTCATCCGAGAATTTTCTTTACCGTTTCACGCAGAAGGGATGTATCCGCTGATTTTACGACATAGGCGTCCGAACACCAGCTTCCGAAGTCCTGTTTGTACTCTTCATAGGCCGTGCAGATGATCACTGGCAGTGTGCTGTCCTTTTCCTTCATCTTTCGCAGGGTCTCAATGCCGTCCATATCGGGCATACGCATGTCAAGAGTCACGAGATCGAACTTTGTTATATTCATGATTTCGAGCGCCTGTATCCCGTCGGCTACCACCGTCACTGCAAAGCCCATATCTTCCAATTCCTCCTTGTAAAGCTCCCGGATATTTTCTTCATCATCAACAACCAGCACTTTTTTCATCAATGCCTCCTTGGCTATGATCGCTCGGCTTTGAAACCTTATTATAATAATATTTTGTCCCCGTCTTTCTCTGTCAAGATAGATAAGATATTGCCGATGATGTACCTGCCTTCTCCCTTCCCCGCCGATGGCTGGATTACGTAATCTTGTTAACACCCCGTGCTGAGCAAGGGAGCTTCAGGGTAAAGAGCGCCCCGCCGGTATCCTTGTTCTTTAGTTCAATTTTCCCCTTGTGGGCTTTGAGGATCCTATTTGTGATCGGTAGCCCCAAGCCGGTCCCCCGCGGTTTCGTCGTATAATACGGATTGAAGATGTTATGCATGGCCTTCGCGGAGACACCGGGACCCGTATCGCCGAACTCGATGGCAACTTCGCTCGTCTCTTCAAGGAGATATGTCCGGATCGAGAGTGTGCCGCCGTTTTCCATTGCCTCGATCGCATTTTTCAGAACGTTGATCGCTGCCTGTTTAATCTGCTGAGCATCGATTTTGAGCAGGGGGAGGAAGGGTGTTAATTTTTTTTCTACGGTTACGTGCCGCTGTGCAAGCTCATCCTCGTAGAGCGTAAGGATATCCTGGATTACCTCGTTGATATCTGCCTCGCTCACCTGCAGGGAAACCTCCTTGATATAGTACAAATTGTCGTGGATGATCCCCTCGAGCCGGGAGACTTCACTCAAGATGATGTCTATGTACTTTTTATCCTCCCTATTCTGCAATTTTTTCGCCAGCCGTCGCGTAAAGCCGCCGATGGAGACGAGAGGGTTTCTGATCTCATGGGTGATTTCCGCCATCATGGCGCCCAAGGCAGCCATTTTTTCGGACTGGACCAGTTGTTCGTGCAAGGCCCGGATATCCTTGTTCATAGTCTCGAGATTGGTGTGAATGATTGCATTTTCTATGGCGAGCGCCGACTGGTGCGCGAACATGCTGAGAAACCGGATGTCGCCGTCGGTTATCGGCCGCTGGGTGAACATGTTGTCAACAAGAATCACGCCAAGGACATGGTCCTTGGCCACGAGTGGCACTGTTGCGAAGCTGTTCACTTTGAGCAGTTCCCGGAGTCCCTTTGAAACAAGTGGGTCCTCAGCTGCGTTGGTCACGTTGTAAGGACGTTTGTTCAGCGCCGTCAAGGCCAGGACGCCTTCGGCCGGATTGAGCGTGATCCTGATGCTACGGGCAAGCGCGTTCAGGGCTGAATCACGGTGCTCAAAGATCTCGCCGGTCTGAATCCACTCCATGAGGCTTTTGTGCCGTCTGGAAACCTCGCCCCAGGCTTGGCCCGCTTCTTCCCAGTTTGTAGGACCCACTCCCAGCATGCCCTGGAGCGTGTTGGTACGTTCGTTTGTCAGGAGGAGGAGTGCACGGTTAAAGCCGAGGCCGCTGCCTCCCATCGTGACGGCAGTCAGGATTATCCTGAGCAATCGGTCGAGGTTGAGCGTTGTGCTCACTGCCGTGCCGATATCGTTCAGGATGGAGAGCTCCTGCGCCCGGTTTCTGGCCTCGATCGCGAGGTCCTCCATGCGCTCGTACATGGCAGCGTTCTCGATAGCGATTGATGCACCGCTGGCAACGGCAGTCAGGAACTGGAGATCGTCATCGCTGAATGTCTGTGTTTCCTGTTGTTTATTATAGAGCGTTATGACACCGATCACTTTTTCACGAAATAAGAGCGGCACACTGAGAATGGAGGCAGAAACGTTTTTCACCCCGATGGCATCGTCTCGACCGACGTCATGGATAAGTAGCGGTTTTTTCTCACCCGCGACCCGGTCAGCCACCGCATCGCCAATCCTGGCATCCAGATCCCTGATGGCATTCCCAACAACGCTGTGGAACGCGAAAGTCGCATGCCAAACGATCTCGGGCAGGTTTCTGAGCCTGATCGCACAGCCCTGTGCGCGCAGAGACTGGGTCGTGCTTTTGGCGATGAGCGACAGGAGCTGTTCAACGTCAAGCGTAGAGGTAAGCGCCATACCGATCTCGTAAATGGATGCAAGGTTGGCGAGGCGATCTTGGAGGCCCTGGAAAAGCCGGGCGTTTTTGATGACGCCGCTGAGCTGGTTGGCCGTGGTCGTGAGCAGCGTGATGTCTGAAGTGGTGGCCCGCCAGACGGCGGCGGAGAGCACGAATATGACGCCGAGACAGCTGGCATCGTCCATGATGGGCGCAGCAACGAGGGACTTAAAGTTTTCGATGCCCGACCCCGGGACGTAGGCGAACCGTGGATCCGAGTAGGGGTCTTCGAGCGCGAGCGGCACCTTCTGCTGCGCCACCCATCCGGCGATACCCATGCCGAGCGGAAAGGTCAATTTGCCGATAGTTTCCTGATTGAGCCCGATAGCCGCAACGAGGGTGACCGTTTTCCCCGAGCGATCGATGAGGAATATGGAAGCCCCATCTTTGCCCATGCCGCGCTTTATGGCCTCAACAATGTGCTGGAGCTTCTCCGCAAGACCGATGGTTGAGTTCGAAATCCTCCCGATTTCGCTGAGGATGCTCAGTTCGGTTTTTTCCGTTGTTTCCATAGCTCTCTTCCAGGGGACAAGGGGAAGGGGTCAGCAAGCGGCTGAGAAAGACAAACAAAGGATTTTGGTCGGACCCTGCACCCTTGATCTTATACCCGATCTCTCTTCATCACCTTCTGGTACAGCTTCGCATATTCTTTTGCCGAATGCTCCCAGGAGAAGTCCTCATTCATACCTGCCTTCATGATGCGCTGCCACTTCGCTTTATTGCTGAAAACCTTGAGGGCGTGACGTATGCAGTCAACCAGTGCAGGTGCTGAATATTCATTAAACAAAAAACCGGTTCCACGACCAGCCCTTGCATTGTAATCTACCACGGTGTCCGAGAGCCCGCCCGTTCTGCGGACGATCGGCACGGCTCCATAACGTAGAGCGATCATTTGCCCGAGACCGCATGGTTCATACCGCGACGGCATGAGGAACATGTCGCTTCCTGAGTAAATGTTTTTTGCAAGGCCCTCATCATATTGGAGCAGCACCCGCATCGCATTTCCGTTGCGGCTTGCAGCATCGGTCAGCAAGCGGTGATAGATAGCTTCCCCGGAACCAAGAATAATCAGCTGCACACCGAGCGACATGATGTCCGGTAAGGCATCAGTCAGGATGTCCAACCCTTTTTGGTCGACGAGACGCGTGACCATGCCTATGAGCGGGTCTCCCTTGTCCGGCAGGTTAACGAGTTCGAGAAGCCTTTTTTTACACCCTGCCTTGCCTGACAGCCGGGAAGCGCTGTACCGATGGGGTATGGCATGATCGTGCAACGGGTCATACGTCTTATAATCGATGCCGTTCACGATTCCATAAAGATCAGCCGAGCGTTCCCTGAGTACGCCCTCGAGTCCGCAACCGTACTCTGGAGTCTGAATTTCCCGGCTGTAGGTCTTGCTTACGGTGGTAATAATATCTGCCGAAACAAGGCCTGCCTTAAGCAGGTTCATCTTACCCCAGAACTCGATCCCTTCCGGTGTGAATACATTCCACTCGAGGCCCGTTAGACGCATGTCCCAATGCCAGAACAGACCCTGATATCCGAGATTATGCACCGTGAAGACAGTTTTTGTCTTGCGTAGCATCTCCGCGCTGCCATAGAGTCTTTGCAGATAAAGCGGCACGAGGCCGGTCTGCCAGTCATTACAGTGAACGATATCAGGTTTCAGCTGCAGTACCTCGCACAGTTCCAGTACCGACCGTGAGAAAAAAATGAAGCGTTCGGCATTATCACTGTAGTCGCCGTGAGTCGTGCCGTACAATTCTGGCCGGTCGTAATAAACGTCCTTATTGATGAAATACACCGTGACGTTGTTGCCCATCGTTCCCTTGAGCACATCACATCGCTCTTTCCACGTACCGAGGGGTACCATAAAAGTTGTGACCCGTTTCAGCTTGAGTGCATGCACGTCCACCTGTCGGTAACGGGGCATGACGACAGTCACCTCGTGGCCGAGCGAAGCGATGGCAGGTGGCAGGCTCCCCGCTACGTCTGCGAGGCCGCCTGTTTTGGCAAAGGGTGCTGCCTCAGACGTTGCAAAAAGAATTCTCATAAATTCATGATTAGGATATTGAAAAACAGTATTTACCGCAGACAAACAGGGCCACCGAGAAAAGACCGAAAATCTGAACACACGCGAGCAATGAGAAAATCGGAACACCGTAAGCAGTCTCTAAACTTCCTTTCTCTCTGTCCTTCTTCCCCTGTGGCGGCTCTTACGGTCAAACAACGTCATACTTTAATTTCTCGCAGAAATTTTGCTGCATCCTCAGGCGGCGTGGGATTGATGTAGAATCCAGAGCCCCACTCAAAGCCTGCAACGTTCGTGAGCTTAGGCATGAGTTCAATATGCCAGTGGTAGTAATCATTCCGCTCGTCGCGAAATGGCGATGTATGGATTATGTAGTTGTAGGGGGGGTACGATAGCGCCCGGTCAATCCGTCGCAGGACGTTCTGAAGAATTCCAGCGAGGTCATGGTAGTCGTCGTTTGTCGAGCACGAATAGCACGAGAGGTGCTGTTTGGGCATGATCCATGTTTCGAAGGGGAAGCGAGGTGCATAAGGAGCCAGGGCGATGAATAACGACGTTTCGAGTACAACACGCGTTTTGACCTGAATCTCCTGCCGGATAATATCACAAAAGATACACCGTTCCTTGAGCCCATAGTGTCTCCTGCTTCCGTCGATCTCTTCCTGAACCTGGATCGGAACGATCGGCAGGGCTATCAGCTGTGAATGAGTGTGTTCTAGCGTTGCGCCGGCGGTGATGCCCTCGTTTTTGAAGATGAGCGTATACTGGAAGCGTGTGTCTTTTTTCAGGTCTTCCATGCGGTCGCGGTATGCCCAGAGGACTTCTTCCATAGCCTTTTGGGGAAGGGTTGCAAGCGTCGCAGTATGCTCCGGACTTTCGATGATGACCTCATGAGCGCCGATTCCGCTCATCTTGTCAAAAATCCCTTCGCCCTGTTTGTTCAGGCTTCCTTCGATCTGGAGGGCCGGAAATTTGTTCGGAACGGTCCTCAGCCGCCATCCCGGTCCGTTGGGCTGTCCGTTGTCCCGGTAGGCAAGAATCTCATTCGGTGTGGTTCGCTCATTACCTGCGCAGAAGGGGCAGAAACCGGCGCGCTTCTTGTCACGCTGGTCATGAAATTCGTTGGGGCGTTTACCCCTCTCCGACGAGATTATAACCCACCGGCCGGTGATGGGGTCTTTACGCAGCTCTGGCATGTGCGCTCCTTAAGTCCGCATTAGCTTTTTCCCGAGGCATTTTCCTATTATATCCGTGTCCTTCGCTGTTGTCAAAAGAACTCTTGGTATGCTATGATAAATTACCATGGCGCAGAAGCTAGACAGACTTTCCATGACCCTCGGCAAGATTCTCAAGAATCGCGGTTTTCAAGGCCGTCTCCATGAGTACCGCATCTTCGGGCAATGGGAGCGCTGTGTGGGGGCAATGATCGCCCATCATGCACAGCCCCAATCAGTCCGAGGAGGCAGGCTTTTGCTCATTGTTGACAGCCCGGCATGGATGCAGCAGCTTACCCTTCTCAAACCGGAAATTATCGAAAAATTAAACACGAGCCTGGGCAGAGCAGCGATCAAGGACATCACGCTGAAGCTTGGCGAAGTCATGGAAGACCATGAGTGCATGCCGGAGGAGGCTGCAGCGACTCCGCTTGGTCCCGACGAGCGGGCGACCATTGAGCAATACGTCGCCAAGATAGCCGATGGTGCCACACGGGATGCCATCCGACGGGTCATTGAGAAAGATTTCCTAAGCAGGAAGAAGATAAAAAAATAAAACATGCAGAAGGATCACTCTCCATTTGTCTTTTCGGACAAACAGCCTTTTGCGGGCGGGTCTCTGCCCGCAGCGTCATCTTGTATTTATTAACCGCAACCTTGCTCAGGAATCCATGTCTGAAATCCCGCGCGCGAGCAAGCGCTGCCCATATGCGACCACGAGCACCGTCAGGACACTGCCTCCTCGCACATGATCATGGCCTTCTGACTTCTTGCAGTGTCGTTCAGCTGACGCAGACTCTCCACGAATTTTTCTGTTTGCGTTATCGGCGAACCACCCGAATGCTGCATTTCGCCATCTTGAGAACGGTCCGAACGTCAACGAGAGGCTCTATGCCATACGTCTTTAGTATTTCGATGAAATGTCGTCGGGAATGCGTAGAATGAACGATGGTATGGATCTTAAACGACATCTACGAATTCCATCGACGAAGAAGTGTCCCGGAGATTGAGACCTTAAATGTCGGGGCTGCGTCTGTTGATGATCGAGAAGAATTCTTCCCGGGTGGAGGCGTTGGTACGGAATACTCCCAGGAGCGATGAGGTGACAAACAAGGAATTCTGTTTTTCTACGCCGCGCATCATCATGCAGAGATGGCGCGCCTCGATCATCACGCCGACGCCGTCAGCCTTGATCGAGTCCCTGATCACGTAAGCGATCTGTTCCGTGAGCCGTTCCTGGATCTGGAGCCTTCGAGCGTATATATCCACGAGGCGCGCGAGCTTGCTGATTCCGAATACCCGCCCCCGGGGAATGTATCCGATGTGGCAGCGCCCGTAGAACGGCAGCATGTGGTGTTCACAGAGGCTATAGACCTCGATATCCTTCACCACGATCATGCTGGTCGTCTGCTGCTCGAAACAGGCCTGATTGATCATGTGCTGAACATCGGCTTTATACCCCGACGTCAGATAGGTGAGAGCGGTGGCGACGCGTTTCGGCGTATTGACGAGGCCCTCGCGCTCCGGGTCCTCGCCGAGTTCGACGAGCAGTTCTTTGACCAATCTCTGAATCTTCTCGTTACTTTCGATCATGGAGGATTTCCTTTCGAATAATGTCAGTGTATGAATTGAGCGGCTGCATGCCATCGCATGACAGCGTTGCCGCAGCTTCTTCGACGCTCGCGTTCGATCCCGGAAGAACGAGTCCCGGAGCGATTTCACGGAGCGTGATTGCAAGAAACGGCCGTCTGACGATGTCCGGGTCCGGAAGCGGACGACCGTCTATCGTGATCGTGAGGTTGTCATAGAGAAGGAGGTCGAGATCGATAGTACGCGGCGCAAATTTATCGCCTGTTCGTTTCCGGCCCATCTGATCCTCAATCCGCCGGAGTACGGCGTGTTTCAGCTCATGGGGCGGCAGGTGCGTTCCAATCTCAATTACGCAATTGTAAAAGCGTGGCTGACCCGCTGGACCGACGGCTTCCGTGAGATAAACCGTAGAAATCGCCTGAATAGACACCTGTTTTTTTAGACGACGCAGGGCTTCCTTCACGTTCTTTTCCGGATCGATATTCGATCCGATGCTTACGAATGCCCGCATGATGATCAGCCCGGTTGTTTCCTCGTGATTTCCACACCTACGCTTCTTGCGAACCGGAGCGCTGCCGGTTTCTCGACCCGCACGCGTGCTTCTGCCACCTCCGGGTGCGCTAGACAGATGTCGGCCACGGACTGGGCCAGGGCTTCCACGAGGTAAAATTGAGAGTTCTCAGCCATGCTCATGATCTGCTTGTTTATGGCGCGGTAGTCTACCGAATCTTCAATCCGGTCACTCTCGCCGGCTTTGCGCAGGTCTACATCCAGAGTCAGATTAATCAGGACATCCTGTTTTTCCCTGCGCTCGTCGTCACGAACGCCGATGATGCACCGTACGAGAAGATCACTGATCACGATTCGGTCCATTGCTCTCCTCCCTTAAGTGCCTGCCACCGTCAACGTAGATGACTTGGCCTGTCACAAAGTCACCTTTCAGCAGATAGAGTGCTGCATCGGTGATATCGCTCGGCGAGCCGTGGCGCCTGAGCGGGACTGTTCGTGCCAACGATTCAAGATAGGCATCGTCTTGCCCCGACGGAGGCAGGATGAGCCCCGGCGCAATCGCATTTACGGTGACAGCGGGGGCGAATTGCACTGCGCACATCGTCGTAAGCGTGGCGAGCATCCGTTTACTCAGGATATATGCAACGTGCTCCCGGTCGTAGCCCGCGATTTTCGTGTCAAGCAGGTTGATGATCTTGCCGCGGCCTGCAAGCCTCACGAACTCGCGGCTCAAAACCAGCGGCGTCCATGCATTCACGTGGAGGTGACGCATCAGATCGCGGAATCCCATATCCATGAGCATGCCCGACTGAAAGATCGAAGCATTATTAATAAGGATCTCAAGCGATCCGGCGGCCCGTAGCGCCCGTGCAATGAGAGTCTCGTACTCTTCTGGTGTTTCAAGGTCGGCGGAAACGTTCCACGATTTTGCACCGCAGCCTACGACTTCTTCGCAGACCTTCGCCGTTTCATGCTCACGGTCCCGATGGTCGTGAGCAACGATGTTCACCCCTTCTTCCGCAAGGGCGATGGAAAGCGCACGGCCTATCCGCCTGCTCGCTCCCGTGATCAGGGCGACCTTGCCCTTTAAACTTTTTGACAGGCCGTTTCGTCCTCTGATATGACTCGTCATGCCGCTTTCCCAGGTCGTTGCAAGTCCGCCAACTCATCGATTTTCGCTGCGACGACAAAATCGTTCAGTGATAGTCCTCCGATCTTATGTGTCGACAGTGTCACGCGGACTTTATTGTAGGAAATAAAAATATCCGGATGATGGTCCTGCTCGTTCGCTATGGCCGCCACGTCATTGACAAACCGCATGGCATCGCGGAAGTCCTTGAACCGGAAATCACGCACAATCTCTTTTTCACCGAGCGACCAGGCCGGCGTTTGCTGCAGCAACGCTTCCAATTCTTTCAAGGATAAGGGGGTGGCCGCCACTGTAACGGACTTTGTATTTTGTTCTGGTAGTTTCATATTTGCCTCTTGAGTTGTTTTCCTGCAAAGGATGAAAGAGCTCCAGGGGGAGGTACCGCATATAAAGCGACCGTCGGCGGCCGCTGCGAGCCCGGCAGCGTTTTTCTACCCTATCAACCCATACAGGCTTTCCTTCGTTACCTCCTTGTTTTTCTTGATAATCATGCGCGCGGTCTCGACCTTGTCCCACACATTGCACATCATAACGCCCCGCACCTTGTTGCCACGCATATAGTAAATCACCCCCGTATCGTTTTCCTTCTTCCAGTCGGCAACGATTTCGAGATCCGCGTTCACGTCGCCGACCGCCTCGAACCCGAACTCGAAAAGGTCAGAAAAAAAATAGGGCATGTACGTATATGGTTCGCGCGCACCGGCCATGTTCCGGCCTGCCCATTTACCCTGGTTCAGGGCATTGTCCCAGTGCTCGACTCGCGTCTGCGTTCCAAGTGCCTGGTACGGGAAAAATGCAATATCACCTGCCGCGTAGATGTCCGGATGCGATGCCTGGAGATATTCGTCAACAATGACTCCGTTGGCAGTCTGCAGTCCGGCCTTTCGCGGGAGTTCGAGGGATGGTGCAATGCCGATGCCTGCGACGACCATGTCCGAAGTTAGTTCCCTGCCGCTCGCTGTGCGGGTGAGGAACCTGGTGCCCTTTTTTTGGAATGACGCAGGCTTCTCACCGGCAAGAATTGTTATCCCGCGCGAACGGTATTGATCCATAAGCGCCCTTCCGAGGGACGCGGGTACGATCCGGTTCACCAGGGAGGACTCGGGAAAGACCATAGTTACATCGATTTTATTAGTTTGAAGCGCAGCGGCAATTTCCGAACCGATAAAACCGCCGCCGATCACGATTGCGGATTTTCCTTCTGCTGCTTGCGCGCGTAGACTCAGATAGTCGTCCAGACTGCGGTAATAGCAGATGCCGTCGAGATTGCCGCCCGGAATCGGCAGCGTCCGTGGTGTTCCGCCGGTTGCAAGGAGGAGCTTTTGAAAAGCGTATCGCGATTTTTTGCCTGTCGTTACTGTTTTTTGATTGGCGTCTAGTGCTGTAACCTCGGTGCCTAAGGCAACGGTTACCCCGTTTTGATCGTAAAATTGTTGATCGTGGAGAAAAATTTCCTCGACCTTTTTTTTCCCGAACCAGAGTTTTTTTGAGAGCGGTGGCCGATCATAGGGCAAATGCCGTTCCGCAGAGATGAGCAGGATAGCGCCCGTTTTGTCGAGTTCCCGGATGCCTTCAACAGCCGATGCACCAGCAAGTCCTCCGCCAATGATTACATATGCATATCTCTGCTCAGCCATACTCTCTCTCCCCTCGATGAATACCGCCTGCTTCACACAGATTCTTTTCCAAAGAAGCTTCCGATTGATGGTCTGGTATTACTATATCATAGTTGCAGGAAGAGTTACGGAAGACCAACCGGGAACCAGACCGAACGTGGGTCACAATGCACGTTACAGGAGGTCGTAGATCCTTCGCATTTCTACAGTATAGTCGCCCGATGACTCATGGATGACGAGAGGGGCAAGGACTTCAAGTCCGGGACCAGCCGACTGGACCGCTTCAACGAGAACAAGCGAAGCTCTTTTAGTCCGATAGGAATGGACAAGGCGCATGCGCTTGGGCTCAAGTCGGCGCAAGCGGAGACCAGCGATTATGTCCGCGAGCCTTTCGGCCGGAAATACGAGGAAAAACCGTGCCTTGTTTTTAAGAAATCTATGCAGGTCGAGCCAGTTCTCGAGGGATGTCAGATCATCATGGCGCGATAACTGCCTTGATTCATGAGGACTCAGTTTCCCGGTCCCCTGTATCCTATAGGGAGGGTTTGCCACAATTGCATCGAATGAGAGAGGCGTGAGGGTATTCTTTAGCTGTCTGATGTCTCGCTCGATCAGGTGAATTTGCTCTCGCAGGCCGTTTTGGGCGATGTTCTCCCTGCAGAGTTCAGCAAGAACGTCCTGGATTTCAATGGCTGTGACAGTGACTCCTGGGAATTTTTTTGCGAGGAGAATGGCAACGATGCCAGTGCCTGTTCCTGGTTCCAGGATGATATCGCCGGGTTTGATGCTGCAGAAGTCCACAAGGAGGATGCTGTCCAACGTGAAACGTGCGCCCTTTTTCGGTTGCGTGATATGCGCGATACCAGCGCCCCGCAGGGAGATGCTGTCGTGAGTGACTGCCTTCATTTTACTTTTTCCACAAAATCGGAAGACAGGCGCTTGGGCTTTGCATGAGCATCGACATAGACGATCTTTGTCCGGCATTCCACAAAAACTCGCTGGGAGGTTTTGTCCCGCATGATATGCTCAAAAATCATCGTTGCCCGGGTTACATCCCTGACCCAGGTTTCGATCTCGACCGTGTCTCCATAGCGAGCAGGGGAACGATAATCTATTTCTGCGCGCAGCACCATGAAGTTTGTACCCTCGTCCATGAGTTTTTTGACGGAGCAACCCTTTGACGCGAGATATTCGGTCCTCGCCCTTTCCATGTAGCGCAAGTAATTGGCGTAATAGACCACCCCGCCGCAATCGGTGTCTTCGTAATAAATGTGCACATCCATCGATTGGTTCAAACCGGTCCTCCTCTCAGGATTTTGTCATCCTCGAAGGGTTCTGCCGCGAGTGTAGTATGTTCATGCATAGAGAAGCCGGACTCCCACGTTCCCATCGGGAGCGACCGGGCATCCGAAAAACAGTTTAGAATATTTTGAGAGTTTTGTCGAGAGGAAGATGGTCTGAGACGGATTTACTACAGGTTAAATGCACATCAACAACCTGACCATACCCCCTGGGTACAACGAGTGGCTTTCTGAGTATGGTCCGATAAGCTGCTTAACAGGCCGCAGAATGAGATTAGGAGCCAGCAAGAAAAGAGAGAGAAGAATTGCAGGAAAACAAAAAAGGCGCTGCCTGCGAACCGGTATTGATATTCCGCTGAGCCACGTGTATTTTGGGGAAGTACATCCTGCTTCTCCGGCTCCGCTTTGCAGACCCTATGAAGCGTCGTGTATATGTAGCCAGTGGCCCATTCCCTCGTATCCCCGTGGCTTAGGGGTTTTAGCTCTTCCGATCGCGTGGTCGCCTGTGAAGCAAACCGGGGAACTGACCGCTCAACTTGCAGCTTTTCCGCCGGCCTCGGTTTCCATCACGCACGGTGCCTGATCCCCTTTATAACGGGTTATCATCTGAACACCTATCGGTGCTGGTTCGGCAACGCCCTCTTCTCCGTTCACTCTTTTCAAAGACCGACTTATTCACTTCCTGTGTCTCTATTAACTAATATAGCACATTTTCAGGCGATACGCGCGATTATTTTCTGAGAATTCACTTGACCACCCCGGGAATAATCTTTACAATTTCTGCATCTTACCTATGGAAAACATCAATCCCTCAAAAGAAGAATTTTTACGCAATCTTTCGTCCGGTGGTGCGCCTCTTCCGGTTGCCGTTGAAATCGACGTGCCGGCGCTGACTCCGCTCGCCGCGCTTGAAGCGTTGCGGCCCCTCGGTTACCCTGTGCTGCTTGAAAGTGCGCGAATAAACGATAAGACCGGCAGATATTCTTTCGTTGCTGCGGACCCCTACTTAATTTTCAAATCGAGGGGCGACTCGGTAGAACTCATACTGCCGGTGACTCCTGCCGGGAAATATGGCAAGCGGGCGACGATGAAACGGAATCCGATCGCGAAACTGCGGGAGCTTATGAACAATTACCGAACCGGGCGTGTTCCCGGCCTGCCACCGTTTAGCGGCGGAGCAGTCGGTTTCTTTTCATACGATTTTGTTCATCAGTTCGAAAAACTCCCGCGTAAAGCAGCGGTCGACCTTGATATCCCGGAAGCGTATTTCGTATTTGTCGACCTTGTCGTTGCCTTCGATCACCTTATGAATAAAAAATGGGTGATAGTGAACCCCGGCGCGCGTGGCCAGGAACTGGGTTTTCGAAGTCCCGGGCCGGAACAATGGGACGGCCTTTACGATAGGGCCATAGAAAGGCTTACTGCACTCGCCAGAGCCCTGCATTCTCCGGTGACGTCCGGAGATGCAGAGGCATTCGACAGAAAAAAGGCGTTAAAGCCTGTTGCGGTTACGTCCAACCTGACACAAGCCGAGTTCGAGGTCATGGTCAGGCGAAGCAAAGAGTACATTGCCGCTGGAGACATCTACCAGACGAACGTGTCGCAACGGCTGTCTCTGCGAATTGGCGGTACGGACACGCTCCGCCTGTACAAGATCCTGCGCGAGATCAACCCGTCCCCCTTTGCAGCCTACCTTGACTTCGGCGATCTGCAGTTGGTGAGCTCTTCGCCCGAACGTCTTGTCCGACTTTACAAGGGGACTGTCGATACGAGGCCGATTGCGGGCACCAGGCGGCGGGGGGGCAACCACGAAGAAACGCAGGAATGCGCCGCAGAACTTTTGACCAATGAGAAAGAACGGGCTGAGCATATCATGCTCCTCGACCTTGAGCGCAACGATCTAGGCAAAGTCTGCAACTATGGTACCGTGACGGTCGATGAAATGATGGTTGTTGAGCACTATTCCCACGTTATCCATATCGTCTCCAATGTGCATGGCACGCTCTCGGACGGAAAAGACGCCTTTGATCTCGTCCGCGCCATGTTTCCGGGGGGGACGATAACCGGCGTACCCAAGATCCGGTGCATGGAGATCATCGATGAGCTGGAGCCGGTCGCAAGAGGGCCTTATACCGGCTCCATCGGCTATATCTCGAACAGCGGAGACATGGACCTCAACATCATCATTAGGACTTTTGTAGTAAAAGATGGGAATGCGCATATTCAGGTAGGGGCAGGCATTGTGGCAGACTCGGACCCCACCAGGGAATATTTCGAAACGCTCGAGAAGGCAGAAGCACTCAAGAAAGCCGTTGAGATGCTGTAAAATCAGCTTTTTCCCTGTTGCAACTTTAGTGCACTTGCGTTATAGTAGTCAATTAAAACGACGGGAAGGGAGCGATGCCATGTTCCTGGTGGAACTCGTAATGCAGGGAGTGCGTGGATTTCGGGAACTTACACGCTTAAGGTTTCAAAGCGGGTTTAACTTTATTGCCGCCGGCAACGAAGCGGGGAAGACCACTGCCGTCGATGCCATGCAGCGTCTCCTTTTTCCAAATGGCCAGTCTTCAGCGATGGAGAAGCTCGTTTCGCGCCAGACGCCGGAGTCTTCGCGATGCGCCCTCGTGGTGTTTTTTGATGATGGGGCGTATTACCGGGTAATCCAAGATTTTTCAAAATGCGCGGTAAATCTCTCTAAGTACGATACCGCATCAAAGGAATTCAGACTCCTGCACAAGGACTGGGGGAACACCGTTCAGGTATTGAGCGGTCTGGCGCCCGGGATTTCCGAGGAGGATTACGGGGCAGTATTCATGCTTCGGCGTGAACACCTGCTTGACGATGCCCGGTCCCCTTCTGCCCCAGCCGCAGCCACACGTCTTGGGGGGGCCGCGCGGGCGGCAGCCCCTGGCGGTGGAAATTCAGCAGCCAACGAGGCAAAACTCGCCGAATTGCGTGAGACGCTCCGCAAAGCAGAAGAGGCTGCTGACGCAGATTACCGCCACCAATCGGCAAAACTTGCCGCTGAGGCATTAAAAAAGAAATTGTTGTCCCTTGAGGAAGTCGAGCACAAGAAAGCCGAAATTGAAGCGTCCCTTGCCGAGCTGAAGGGGTGCGAAAGCCTCCCGGAGAACATTGCGGAACTGATCGACGAGCAGGAACGGCGAGAGAGTCAGAAGCTTGTTGATGCCGACGAGTTGAGCAAGTCGCTGGAAGTGCTGAAACTGCAGCTTGAGGCGTTACCGAAGGTCAATTTTCTTGCTGACAAGCTGTTTATCGCAGGCATCATCATAGGCGCTCTCTCTATGGCATTGGGAATGTTTGTGTTGACGGCGGAATACGGGCACTATTTTTATATCGGCCTTATCGCTGCGATGGGCTTGATGGCCGTAGCATGGTACAACGGCTCCCGGAAGAATGTCCAACGAACTATGATCAAGCAGGAAATAGCTGAAGGGGAGAAAGATCTTGCCGAGCTTGAAAAGAAATTCACGCAAGAGAGCGCGGCTATTACTGACTGTCTGCGCACCGCGGGAGCAGAAAGTGCGGCTGATCTTAAAGAACGTGCCGATAATTTCCGCTACTTCGTCGCGCTGCGGACGGACCTTGATGAACAGCGATTACGAATTCTCGGGGACGTGACGCCGGAAATCCTTCACCAGCAGTACGACCATCAACAGGCGGAGATCATGGAACTGGAAAAGGCGGCGCGTGCACTTGAGCCGCATAATATCGATTCATACAGTATCAGGCAAGACATCGAGCGATTGGAAGGGGAGGTTTCATCCGCTGGTGCTTCCTGGAATTTCGGCACCGTGGGGCACGATTTGCCGGGAGATTTCGGAGAGCCCGCTATCGAGCAGGGTGGATATCTTGCCAAATTGGCCGCTGCCAGCAGGATGGGCGGTATCGAGATGGAAACGCTCATCCCTGCCGTCGAGGCCACCGCGCAGAGGAACCTTGCCGCGATCAGTGGCGGCAAGTATGTTCGGATCGAGGTGGGAAGGGAAGGCGAACCCATTCTCCACGGTAGTGACGGTTCGCATTTGACCTACCGAGAATTGAGCCATGGTACAAAGGCGCTGTTCACCTTCTGCCTCAGAACCGGGCTGGTCGAGGTGATCGTGGACAAACGGCGTCTGCCGTTCATTCTTGACGACGCACTAGCAGGTTTTGATTTCGTCCGGCAGCAGTCGGCATGCCAGGTTCTCCGAGCCCTCGGAAAGAAAACCCAGGTAATCCTCTTCACATCGAATCCCGCGCTCAAAGCGGCCGGCGATGCAGTCGCGGAGCTTAAATAAAATGGAGGGGAAGTTCATCACCCTCGAAGGCATCGAGGGTTCCGGCAAATCCACGCAGATCGTCCTGCTTGCGAATTATCTGAAGTCCCTCGGTATACGTTTGGTCCTTACGCGGGAGCCAGGTGGAACACTGATCGGCGACCAGGTAAGGAAGATCCTGCTCGATCCCGCAAATACCGCACTCGATCCGAAGGCAGAACTCCTTCTCTATGCCGCGAGCCGGGCACAGCACCTGAAGGAAGTCATTCTGCCACACCTTGAGGGGCCGGGAGTGGTGCTCTGCGATCGGTTTGCAGATGCAACACTAGCCTACCAGGGATACGGGAGAAGGCTGGATATCGATTTGATCCGTACGCTCGACGGGATCGTGTGCGCGGGACTCAGTCCCGATATCACCATTCTGCTCGACATCGATGCTGCGGCCGGTGTCGCACGCGCGCGGGGCAGGAATAATATCCGCGGCCTTGAGACGGAAGGACGGTTCGAGAATGAGTCGATTGCCTTCCACGAACGCGTCAGGCAAGGGTACCTCGCCTTGGCACGCCAGGAACCGGAGCGATTTAGGATCGTTGAAGCATCACGGTCGAGGGAAGATATCCAAACGGAGATACGGAAGATCGTGAGCGGTATCGTCGTGATGCCGAATTGAAAAATGTTCACGGGAGTTGGTCTTCATGTCGTTTGCTGCCATAGAGGGACACGAAAAACCCGTTAAAATCTTGAAACGGGCACTGGCGAACAAGACACTCGCCCATGCCTATCTTTTTTCCGGCGAAGCAGGGATCGGAAAGAAAATGACAGCACTCGCGCTTGCAGCTGCGGTTAACTGCCAAAACGCCGGGGAAGCGGGGGGCTGCGATGTATGCCCGTCGTGCCGCAAGGTAGCGGCCGGTGGACATCCTGACGTTCACCTTCTCGTCCCTGACGGTGAAGAGATTAAAATTGACCAGGTCAGGCTGGTGCAGTCGGACCTGGCACTCAAGCCCTTTGAGGGTACGAAAAAGACCTTGATCGTTGATGGCGTTGACCGTATGAACGCGGCATCATCCAATGCTTTTTTGAAAACGCTGGAGGAACCTCCGGGGGACACGCTGATTATTTTGATCACCTCTTTGCCACAGAGCCTGCTTCCCACGATACGATCACGGTGCCAAGAGGTAAGGTTTCAACCACTGTCGCGACTGACGCTCGCGCAGGCACTAACGCGAAAACGGGGTCTTTCGGATGCAGATGCTTGGTTTGTTGCGGCACTTGCACAGGGGAGCATGGGGCGGGGCCTTGATATGGACGCGGAGCAGGAAAAGGTGGAGCGGAACCGTGTGATGGACCTCTGGTCCGGGCTCCCGCAGATGGGCCCCGGCGAGACACTGGCCCTGGCTGAAGCGTTTGCCAAGGACCGTGACCGCTTCGATCGCCTCCTCATGATCGGCATCGAGTGCTTGCGTGATGCAATTGTCTATCGTGAGACGAAAGACGAGCGACTGCTCGTGTTTGCACAGGCAGGAGAGCAGTACCGGAAATGGGGAGAACGGGTCCCCCTGACACAGATGCTCGCGGACCTAGATTTGTTTGCAGCCAGCCAGAGCTTGCTCGAACGCCGCATAAGCGCGCAGTTGGTGGCTGAGAACCTGTTTTTCAAGCTCGGGAAAGGATGAAGCGCATCAGGATTTTAGAATTCAGCGGATCACGGCGAGTTTTTTGCTCGTAGGCGCAGTCCTGAATCTTTACGAAAACAGAGAATAAAAAAACCGATACACAATGACAGATACGATGATAAAAATAGCAGGCGTGCGTTTTCGAGATAACTGGAAAGTCTATGATTTTGACGCAACCGATCTGGAGATCGCCATCGGCGACAAGGTCATAGTCGATTCCGAACGGGGGCAGGGGCTTGCCATCGTTATACGCCTCAAAAAACAAGTTGCCCCACCGATCCCGGAACCTGTTCAGCTGGAGCACGGGCTTCAGATCGAAGAAGAGTCAGCTCGTGAACCGGCGCCCGATGCATCCGCCCATGCAAGCAGGCAGGCGCCGAAGCTACTGAGAAAAGTGCTGCGCGAGGCAACAGAGGAGGATCTCGCACGGGATGAGAAGAACAAAGAGCTCGAGGCAGAGGCCTTTAAGATCGCACAGGACATGATCGCTGAACGGGAACTACCGATGAAGCTGATCCGTGTGGAATACTCCTTCGATATTTCGCGTGCTACGTTTTATTTCTTCTCCGAGTCAAGAATTGACTTCCGCGAATTGGTCAAGGATCTTGCTTATAAGCTCCATAGCAGAATCGAGATGCGCCAGATCGGCGTCAGAGACGTGGCGCGTCTCATCGGAGGGTTTGGACCGTGCGGCAGGGAACTCTGCTGCGCGTCGTTTCTGAAAAATTTCGAACCCGTATCGATACGGATGGCCAAAAAACAGGAGATGGTGCTCAACCCGGCTAAAATCTCCGGTGTCTGTGGCCGTTTACTCTGCTGTCTGTCCTATGAATATGAAATGTACGACGAGATTAAAAAAGATGTTGCAGGCATGCGAGAGGCCATTGTCAAGGAAAAGAAAGTGGAAGAAGAACGCCGGATTTCAGAGGAGCGGAGAGAGGCCGAGGAGCGTCAGCTTGCTGAAGAAAAGCGACGCCAGGAGGATCGTAAACAGCAGAATCTCCGGAAGGATAAACAGATAGAAGGCGGCCAGAAGTCCGACGGAAGGCCCGAGAAAAGACGAGATTTACAACAGGAGAGGAAACCGCAACAGCCGCCGGGTGGCCCTCCCCGGGAGCGCCAGCAACAACCAAAGCAAAAAATGGAAAAGCCTCAACTGCAGGAACAGAAAGCCGAGAAGCAACCGCAGGAAGGCGAGAAGGCCGGTAAAAGGAAAAGGCGCCGGTTCTGGCGAAAAAAGAAGAAGGGGATGGGTCAACAGAGCGATATCAAGCCACCACAAGGACCGGAAAAGAGCTAAGGGCCTTCCGGAGGTCGGAAATCGCTATGAGGGGAGAAACATTTTGAACGGGTAGATGTTGCGATTGGGGATCGCTGGGAAATTACGGTGTACTGTGGAGGTTTTCCGAATCAACGCAGGGACTATGCCAAAGAAATTTTATATAACAACACCGATCTACTATGTAAACGACGTGCCGCACATCGGACACGCCTACACCACGATCGCCGCGGACACGCTGGCTCGCTACCACCGCCTCAGGGGGGATCTGGTATTTTTCCTCACAGGTACCGACGAGCACGGACAGAAGGTCGAAAAAGCGGCCATCGTTCGCGGTCTGACGCCGAAGGCGCACGCGGACCTTATGACGGTAAACTTTAAGAGTCTCTGGAAGAAGCTGGAGATCTCGAACGATGCTTTCATCCGCACGACGGACAAAGATCACATTGCCGTTGTACAGGAGTTGTTGCAGAAACTCTTTGAGAAGGGCGAGATCGAACGGCGGACCTACGAGGGATGGTACTGCACGCCGGATGAGCGCTTTTGGACAGCGAAGGAGATCGTCGAGGGAAAATGCCCCGACTGCGGTAGGCCTGTAGAACGCATCACCGAGGACAACTATTTCTTCCTCATGAGCAAGTATCAGGAGCGGCTCGTTGCCCATATCGAAGAGAACCCTCACTACATCAGGCCTGAGAGTCGGCGGAACGAGGTGCTAGGCTTCCTCAAAACGCAGCAACTTGGTGACCTTTGTATCTCACGGCCGAAGGCACGGCTTTCCTGGGGAATCGAGCTGCCCTTTGACAGAGACTTTGTTGCCTACGTCTGGTTTGACGCGCTCGTAAACTATTACTCCGCGACGCGTTACCTGAGCCCGTCGACCGGAGATTTCCGCACGTCCGAAGAGCGGGAACAATTTTGGTGGCCTGCCGACCATCACCTCGTGGGTAAGGACATCCTGACCACGCACAGTGTCTACTGGTCCACGATGCTTATGGCCCTTGATCTTCCGTTGCCCGGCAACATTTTCGCCCACGGCTGGTGGACGCAGGACGGGAAAAAAATGTCCAAATCGCTCGGAAACGTAATCGATCCGAATGAAATTGCCGATGCATATGGAGCAGACTCGTTCCGCTACTTCGTACTGCGGGAAGTGCCCTTTGGTCTCGACGGTGATTTCTCAATCATGACGTTCACCACTCGGTTTAATACTGAACTCGCGAATGATCTCGGGAATCTTCTATCGAGGGTCGTCACGATGATCAATAAGTATTTTAACGGCAAGGTCCCGCCCGCACGAATTGAACAACCGAGCGATATCGAGCTGCGCGAAATAACCGCATCGACACCCATGAAGATCGAGGAGAATCTTGCCTCGCTAGCCTTTACGAAATATCTTCAGGATATTTGGAGCATCGTTGCGCGAGCAAACCGCTATGTGGAGGAGAATGCGCCCTGGACACTCGCGAAGAAGAACGACCTGGCCCGGCTCGGCAGCGTGCTCTACAACCTCTCAGAATCGCTCCGGTTGATTGGCCTCTACCTCTTCCCGGTCATGCCGTCGACATCGCAGAAGATATGGAATGCTCTCGGAGTAAACAAGCAGGTGAGCACCTGCCGTATGCACGAAGAACACCAGTGGGGGAAATTAGCAGTGGGGAACTTCATTCAGCCGGGTGTCCAACTATTCCCTCGGATTGATCAAAAAAGAGCATTGGAGAAAAAGATGGAAAAGACGGAAGAATCGAAGAAACCCGTACCAAAACCGGAGGTTGCCGGACCCGATCTCATGGGGATAGAAGATTTTATGAAAGTCGACCTTCGCGTTGGCAAGATTGAATCAGCCGAACGCGTTGAGAAGTCCGAGAAGCTTATCAAGCTCAAAGTTGACATTGGCACGGAAACACGCCAGATCGTTGCGGGCATCGGCAAAAGCTATTCGCCCGACGATCTCCTCGGGAAATCCGTTGTAATCGTAGCAAACTTGAAGCCGGCTAAGCTCATGGGGATTGAATCTCAGGGCATGCTTCTGGCCGCGAGTAACGGGGACGTTCTGGCCGTGGCCACCTTTGATCGGGAAACCAAGCAGGGGAGCAGGGTAAAATAAGCCGATTGCGGGATGGGGGATGATAGCGGGCGCAGGTTACATGATGCCGCTCTTATTTTGAATTGGGATCGTGCATTTTGCCGCTGGTCGTGTTTATCCTGCCATTTTAGATTTTTCTCCGGGGTTGAGTAACACTATGTTAATTGACACTCACGCGCATTTAGAAATGCGCGAGTTTAATGAAGACCGCGAGGAAGTGATCAAACGGGCGCGGGAAGCGGGCGTCGAATACATCATCTCGATAGGGACCACACTCGAGTCGAGCCGTGATGCGGTGGTCCTGGCGGACAAGTATGACTTTATCTACGCGGCGATCGGAATCCATCCACATGAAGTGAAGGATATTCTTCACCCGGCCTACGATATTCTCAGGCACCTTGCACAGCATAAAAAGGTCGTAGCATATGGCGAGATCGGCCTCGACTATCATTACGAACATTCGCCGCGCCCGGACCAGAAGAGAAATTTTCGCGCGATGCTGCGCGAAGCTAGGGAACTCGACATGCCCGTCATTGTGCACGACCGAGACGCCCATGAAGATACTCTCCAGATCATCTCGGAAGAATGGTCACCGGACCTCGGAGGGGTTTTGCATTGCTTCTCCGGCGACGCGGCCATGGCAAAGAGCGTGATCGAGATGGGATTTTCCATTTCCATAGCCGGGCCGGTCACCTTCCCAAAAGCTGAATCATTGCGTGACATTGTCAAACAGATCCCGATCGAGCACCTGTTGATTGAAACGGACGCTCCTTACCTTGCGCCGCAGCCTGTGCGGGGCAAGCGGAACGAACCGGCCTTCCTCCGCTATACGGCAGAGGCGATCGCCGCCCTCAAAGGGCTCTCTGTGGACGATGTTGCTCGGATCACGAGCTTTAATGCCATGCAACTCTTCGGCATTGGCACGCTCCCCGAGCGCGGCCAGATAACCTATCCTATACGTAATTCCCTCTATCTTAATATCACGAATCGGTGCACGGCTGCCTGCGTGTTCTGCATACGCTATCACACCGATTTTGTGAAGGGGCATAACCTCCGGCTTGGAGCAGAGCCTACCGCCGATGAGCTGATCACGGAAATCGGCGACCCGACGCGGTATGGGGAAATCGTGTTCTGCGGGTATGGTGAACCGCTGCTCCGACTCGATACTGTCAAGACCGTTGCCGCAGCAGTGAAGCGGAGGGGGGGGAGAGTTCGTGTCGACACGAACGGACATGGCAACCTGATCCATAAGCGGAACATCTTGCCCGAACTTGCCGGGCTTGTGGACGCTGTGAGCGTAAGTTTAAACGCCCACAATGCGGAAGCCTATTTTAAGATCAGCCAACCGAAATTCGGTATCGAAACTTATGAAGCGGTTAAAGATTTCATCCGTGAAGCCAGGAAATACATCTCCGCGGTAACAGCCACCGTTGTCTCAGCGCCGGAAGTCGATGTCGATGCCTGTCGTGCCATCGCTGAAGAACTTGGTGCACGGTTCCGTGTACGCGAATACAATGTGGTAGGTTAAGTCTTGGCATTCGTCAGTGTTGCCTATACGAACCTCATGCTTCCTGCCCGAAACATTATACGGTGTGGTACCAATTTCCCATCCACAGTTCATGTCTGTTGCGAGTCGAGTTGCCCCACTATCTCTTATTCCATGATATTTTTGCCAGAAATGCATTGTCCGCCTTCTCTTACCTTAAAAGGTATCGGATAGGTATTTTGCATGGACCGATCCGCTATGCATCATGGGGGAAAACCAAACTCCATGAAACTACTTGTTTTCTTACAGTCCATTGTTTATAATAATAGTTCCAGCTTAGATAATTTTAACGAGATGTGGAGGTTTTGCTATGCCGAATTACGAGTATGAATGCGGAAGCTGTGGAGGCCGTTTCGAGGTTCTCCAGAAATTTAGTGATCCTGTGTTAACGATGTGCAAGATTTGCAACGCCAAAAACCTGCGAAAGGTTCTTTCACCAACGTCATTTGTGCTGAAGGGAAACGGGTGGTACGCAACGGATTACGCTTCGCAGGACCGCAAATCTGCAGATGCTGGTGTTGCTGAAAAACCAAAAGAAGAAGCAAAGCAGCCGGCTGGATGCCCCGGAGGCAACTGTTCGGGCGTTTGTCCCTCCAAAGGCTGAGCTTTGATGGAACCACTGCACGTTCATGTCCCGTTTCCTGCACTGCAGGATTTCTTTGAACTGATTCGGCGCCGCCGCTATGATCTTGAGATCTACTTTTCGTCCGCAGTGCTTGATCAGATCGAGAAGCCGGATCTGGAGAACCTGCTGGAACGGCTTGATTGGAACCCCGCGCTATCTCTCCACGCACCGTTTATGGACCTGAATCCCGGCGCGGTGGATCCCATGGTTCGTTCGGTCACTCAGGTCCGTTTCCGCCAGCTCCTGAACGTTGCTGCGATCCTTAAGCCGCGTGCCGCCGTGTTTCACGCTGCCTACGACAAATGGCGCTACAGCGGCCGAAAGGATGTTTGGCTTGAAAACAGCATCGACGCTTGGCAGAAAGTCATGGACAAGGCGGCCAGGATAGGCTGCCGCGTGGCCATCGAGAACGTGTTCGACGACGACCCCGATGCGCTCCGGATGCTGATTGAGAAGATCGACAATCGTGACTTTGGGTTCTGTTTTGACACAGGCCACTTCAACCTCTTTTCGAAGGTTCCGCTAGAGCAATGGTTCAAGGCCCTCGGCCGTCATCTCGTTGAAGTGCATCTTCACGATAACGACGGGAAGGCCGACTCGCATTGGGCAATAGGCAATGGGAACATTGATTTCAAGAAGTTTTTTGGATTGATGAAGGCTCATGCGCCCATGCCGGTTTTTACGATTGAAGCGCATGACAAAGACGATATCGAAACGAGTCTGGAACACGTAAAAACGCTTATGAACTCGCAGTAACAATACAGTGCCGTAAGAGGTCTCACTGGCCGTGTACGTTTGCTATCGATCTGGCGTACGTGGGGGTGAGGCTTCAGACGCTCTGCTGAGGGATGTTTATCTTGACACTTATGAACCGTTCACCTAGACTGGAAGCCATGTATAAATTTGCGTTCATAGCACTGCTTATCATGGTATTGACAGCCTGTGCAACCCTGCCGGCCAGGACGCAGGAAGTAACAGTAGGAACCGTCAGTCCTGATGTTCAGACTAAGGCCGATGCCGATTATCACTTCATGGTCGGCAGCCTCCTCGAGCAGGATGGCGATTTTGATGCAGCGCTCAAAGAATATGAGCAGGCGTACCGCCTCGACTCGGGGTCGGCGGAGATTGCCCTGTCGCTCGCGGCACTGTCGTTGCGCAAGGGGCAACTGGACCAGGCCACGCGATATGCACAGAAAGCCGCCGAGCTTCAGCCCGACAGGACTCAGACGCTCATGCTGCTCGCCGCCATCTATACGGGGGTGAAAAAGTATGATGATGCGATTAATTTGTATCACCGCATAATCTCAATTGATCCCAAGCTGGAGGATGCCTACATCGATCTCGGGTCGCTCCTGGCCTCTTTGAAACGGTATGATGAAGCGGTCGAGACGCTCCGGTCCCTTGAGAAGGTCAATCCCACTTCGCTCATGTCTCCCTATTACCTTGGGAGGATATACATGGAGCGTCATATGTATCCTGAGGCACTAGGAGAATTCAACCGGGCGATATCACTCCGGGATGACTTTGAGCCAGCCTACACAAGCATCGGGTTCGTCTATGAACTCATGGACAAGATGCCCGAGGCCATCGCGGCATACAAGAAGTCCGTGGCCATTAATCCCAATAACGTGGAAATCATGCAGCATCTCGGCCAGCTGTTTATCCAGCAGAACGCGCTTGCTGAAGCGCTGAAACAGTTCGAGCGGATTGTAGCCTTGGATCCGAACAATTATGACGCCTATGTCAAAATCGGGCTTATTTACTCCGAACAGAAGAATTACGAGCAGGCTGCTACAGCATTCAGGAAAGTATCGAAGGCGTTGCCAAACGATCTCAAGGTAAAGCGGTACTTGGCCTCGACCCTTGTCGCTTCGGATCACTATGAGGAAGCTCTCAAAGAATATCAAGCCCTCCTCGCAGCCGCGCCCGATGATCTCGATACAATTCTTCAAATTTCCTACCTCTACGCGCAGACAGGCAAAACCGAGGAGGCGGTCCCGCTCCTGGAAAAGGCGCTGGAGGAACAACCCGGAAAGCCTGAGCTCTACCTTTACCTGGCCAATGCCTATATGGATGGAGAAAAATACCAGAAAGCCGTCGATACTTTGAACCAGGGACTCCGCCTGGCCCCAGACAGGGATGATCTGCTGTTCAGCCTTGCCATGGCCTACGAAAAACTTGGGAAACGAGACGAAATGATCGCATCGCTCAAGAAAACGATCGAGTTGAAGCCCGACAATGCCGATGCGCTTAATTATCTCGGTTATGTCTATGCCGAGAAGGGAGAACACCTCGACGAAGCCATTCAGTTGATCAAACAGGCGCTTGTGATCAAACCTGATAATGGATACATCCTTGACAGCCTTGCCTGGGCTTATTATCAAAAGGGTATGTTGAAAGAGGCGTTCGAAGTTATGCAAAAGGCAATTGCGAAGACCTCCAAGGACGATCCCGTGATGCGTGAACACTATGGCGATATTTTCCTGAAATTATCGGACAAAGACAAGGCTAGAGAACAGTGGCTCAAGTCCTTGGAACTGGACCCCACAAACCAGAAGCTCCGCGAGAGGTTTAAGGCGGCCGGGTTCGGGAATCCCGACGATTTGCTGAAAGATGGAAAGTCGGGGAAGAAAGACAAGAAGTGAAAATCTCCAGACTTGTCATCCTTGGTATCATTCTGCTCCTTTGTTCCTGCCTTCCCAAAAAACCGGAGACGCCCCTTACACCTGTGCCGGCGGGACCGCTGCTTAAGGTCCTGGAACACCGCCAGCTGTCCTTCGAAAGCCTTAAAGCCGTTGCGCGGCTCGAAGTTGTCAAACGAGGTCGAAAGAGGACGCTTGATTCTGTCGGTATTGTCATAGATGGAGATAAACGTCTTAGGATGGAGGCCTATGGTCCTCTTGGCCAATCACTGATGGCGATTGTCTGGGATGGACGGGACGTTCTCCTTCGCATGCCAGGGCAGGAAAAGGTCACGCGATCAGGGCCTGCGGGCCTGGAGAAACTCTTCGGGAAAGGTCTGGAGCCATCGGAACTCTGCACTGTGCTTTCCGGGAATATTCCCGTGACGGCCTCGCCGTCCTCTGCCTTGCTGCTGTGTGGACAAGACAATGATTGCACGTTGGAATTGCGCCACGACGATATCATCCGGCGTGTTTTCCTAAATAATCCTTCGACTGGATCGAGTCAGGAGCCCCGCATGCTTTCCCAGGAATTGTACAGGGCAGGCAAACTTGTGTATGAGGCCAGGTACGAGCGAACTCAGGAAATATCACATTATCGACTTCCGCTCAATATCGTAGTGGATACCCCAGATAAGAACCTACAACTGACCGTGCACTATACCGATGTGGAAGTGAACACGCCGTTGAGTGAGGAATCGTTCATGCTGACCGATGAAGACGACACGAAAGATGGCAACCACCCTTAGCCAACAACGTTTTTCAAAGATCGCTGCGAGGTTTTTTTGAGGGGGGAGTAACCATTTGTGTTGAGAAGAGGGATAATATATATAATAAAGAGGAAGGAGTGAGATGAATTCGATCACACTTCGGTCTCCGGCGAAAATAAACCTGTGTCTGTCTGTGCTCGGGAAACGAGCCGACGGATACCATGAGGTAGAAATGCTCATGCAGATGGTGGGTCTCTACGACGAGATCACAGTTACTCGCGGAGGCTTCGGTATCCGCGTGGACTGCGATGGAGGCGTTGTTCCGTCGGGAGAAAGTAATACTGCCTGGAAGGCTGCCGCAGAGTTGCTAAAGGCCGCGGGCAGGAAAGAAGGGCTATCCATCCTCATAAAAAAGAACATTCCCGTTGCAGCAGGCCTTGCAGGGGGGAGTGGTAATGCTGCTGCCGTCCTTGTGGCTGCAAACAGCCTGCTCGGTACTGGTTGCAGCAGGGAGGAACTGGCAGAAATTGGGTCGAAAGTAGGCATGGATGTCCCATTTTTTTTCTTCGGGCCCACAGCATTTGCGCGGGGAAGAGGGGAATATATAACTGCCTTGCCTCCTGGCCCGAACTTCTGGGTTCTGCTGGTCAATCCGGGATTTGAAACGTCAACGTCGTGGGTATACCATAACTTAAATTTGAGGTTGACAAAGAAAGTTGACTGTACTAAAATTGCAGGGCTTTCGGTCCAAAATATCGCCGAAGGGCTTCATAACGACCTGGAGTCCGTGACTGCAGCCGTTCATCCGGTGATCGGCAGGATCAAAGAGGCCTTATTGGCTCAGGGTTCGCTCGGCGTTCGCATGAGCGGAAGCGGGCCAACGGTTTTCGGAATTTTTAAGACAGAAACGACATGCCAGGCTGCCGCACATAACCTCTCCGGGAGCGGGTGGCGTTTATACCCGACTGAGACATTGACCGAATCGCCGTTTGCGGAGTATCTCTAGGAAAGAGGACACCGTCGGTCTGATGGTGTGCACCTCCGAACAGAAATCTACCTGTCAACCATGAGGGGGGTAGCATATGGAAATTACAGAGGTGAGGGTATTTCCGGTCAATAATGAAGAGCGACTTAAGGCTTATGCGACCATAACAATAGATAATGTGTTCTTAATTCGGGACCTGCGTGTAATAAATGGGAATGCAGGACTGTTCGTGGCCATGCCGAGCCGTAAGATGAAAGACGGGACGTTCAAGGATATTGCGCATCCGCTGAACAGCGAGACGAGGCAGATGATCGAAAAGAAAGTCCTCGCCGAATACGAACGAGAATTGGCGAATCCCACCAAAAGGGAACAGACCCCGAAAGATTCAGCAGCATAGTAGTATCGCGAGTTCGAGAATTGCCGATTCTGCGTCTTACGCAAAGGGATAGGCACCCGCCTATCCTTTTGATGTTTATTCGGCTGATCGTCGGAAACTGACTTTAGCTGCCGCCATTCGGGGATCGTCTAATGGTAGGACAGAGGCCTTTGAAGCCTTTAATCGGGGTTCGACTCCCTGTCCCCGAACCAGAATACTCGAAATGAGGTTTTCATGGTGAAACTGAGAGGTCAAGAGATAAAGGTGTTCAGCGGCAACGCCAATCCTGCCTTGGCGAAGGAGATTTGCCAGCAGATGAATCTTCCTCTGGGGAACGCCGTGGTCGGCCAGTTCAGCGACGGTGAAATCAACGTTCAGATCGTCGACAATGTCCGCGGCATGGATGTGTTCGTCGTGCAACCGACAGCAAGTCCGGTGAACAGGCATCTCATGGAACTTCTGATCATGATCGATGCGCTTAAGAGAGCTTCGGCAGCCAGGATTACCGCAGTGCTGCCATACTATGGGTACAGCAGACAGGACCGCAAGGTGCAACCTCGCGTCCCAATTACATCGAAGCTTGTTGCTGACTTGATCACCACAGCCGGGGCGAACCGGGTGCTGACCATGGATCTGCATGCAGGTCAGATCCAGGGTTTCTTCAACATCCCCGTGGACAATCTGTTCGCCGCGCCGGTGCTCTTGGAATATATCCGATCAAAAAAATTCAGGAACCTCACGGTCGTGTCACCTGACGCCGGCGGCGTGGAGAGGGCCAGGGCATTTGCCAAGCGGCTGAATGCAACGCTCGCCATTATTGATAAGCGGCGGGATAAGCCGAACGAAGCGCAAGTAATGCACATCATCGGCGATGTCAAGGGTCATGATTGCCTGTTGCTCGATGACATGGTAGATACAGCAGGAACGATAACCGAAGGCGCATCAGCGCTGAAGGCAAATGGGGCAGGCTCGATCAGTGCGGCCTGTTCCCATGCCGTACTTTCGGGTCCCGCGATCAAGCGCATTAATGAGTCAGCGCTTGACGAGCTCATTACCACGAACACAATTGCCCTGGACTGCAAACAGCAGGAATGTAAAAAACTGATGGTACTCTCCGTCGCATTGATTTTTTCGGAAGCAATCACGCGTATCCACGAAGAAACGTCGCTTAGTTCATTGTTCGTGTAATGCAATTCGACAGTTTAAACCGTTTAAACTAGTCAAGCCGTTTAAACGGCGTTTACGTATGGAGGAGAAATGGAAAAGATAGCATTGACAGCACAGGTCAGGGAAAAGGCGGGCAAAGGAGTTGCCAGGGGCCTGAGGCGGAACCAGATAGTACCGGCGGTACTCTACAGCCACGGCAAGTCCATGCCCATCTCGATGGATAACAAGGATGTGACGAAAATCCTCAACAGCGAGGGCGGCGAGCATGCGCTCATCAACCTGAAGGTCGAGGGCGGCAAGGAAGGTGCGGAAAAGCTGGCGCTGATTAAAGACTACCAGCTAGATCCGAGGAACGGCGAACTCATTCATGTCGATCTTATGGAAGTCGCGATGAACGAGAAGGTGAAAATCCCGGTGGCCGTGTACCTTGCCGGTTCATCCATCGGCGTGAAGGAGGGCGGCATCCTTCAGCACAGCCTGCGCGAGGTGGAGATCGAGTGTCTCCCGACCCAGATTCCCGAGCATCTGGAGATCAACATCTCGGCACTCAAGGTCAACGAGTCGCTCCACGTGAGGGACATTCAGGTAGCTGAGGGTGTCAGGATACTTACTGACGGTGACGCAACGGTCGTGACAATCCAGCCTCCGATTTCGGATGCAAAGCTGGAAGCAATGTTGACTGATGCACCGGTTGCCGCAACTGAGGCCGGCGAGCCCGAACTCGTCAAGAAGCCCAAGAAGGAAGGCGAAGTGGCGGCAGCTGCTCCGGCTGCCGAGGCCAAGGGCAAGGAAGCGGCGGCGCCGAAAGAGGCTCCCAAGAAGGAATCCGCACCCAAGAAGTAACAGAAGCGGGCCTGCTTTCCGGGGATTGAATGATAATCATCGTCGGGCTCGGCAACCCGGGCAAAAAGTTCGAACGCACACGACACAACGCAGGTTTTATGGCTCTTGACGAACTTGCCAGAAGTTTGCACGTTGATATAAGCCAGGGGAAACACAACGCACTCTTAGGTAAAGCCCGGATCGATGCGGAAGCCACGGTTTTAGCAAAGCCGCAGACATACATGAACGATAGCGGTAGAGCTGTAGGCGCGATCCTCACAGACACGTATGCAGGCATCAGCAATCTCATTGTGCTCCATGATGAGCTTGATCTGCCTTTCGGTACTGTCCGCATTAAGATCGGCGGCGGTCATGGAGGCCACAATGGACTGCGCTCGATCATCGAGCAAGTTGGGTCTTCAGACTTTATGAGGGTACGCTTGGGGATTGGCAGGCCTGTTCCGGGGATGGACGCTGCTGATTATGTGCTGAGTCCGTTTCTCGCCGAAGAGAGACAACTGCTGCCGGACGTGTTGGCTAGGGCGGTGGAAGCAGTCAAGATCATTGTTTTGGAAGGCCCGAACAAGGCCATGAATATCTTTAATTAGTAGTTAGCGTTCAGAAGCCCGGACCTGGAAGAAGTACAGGGGACTCCGGGCTTTTTGTTGCTGAAATACCCGGAAGGGCATTCACAACGGATGAATAGTTGGGACTGGAGAGGCCTCGATCGCACGGGGTTTGCCGCGCCGTTGACTTGCCAGCCTGGTTTTAACCTCGTGGGGCGCCTTGAGTGTGTTCAGCATTGCTGTACCTTTATTCATCTGCGGTACCGAGCCTTATGTTCAGGAAGAGGTGTTTTTCATGGGTTTTAACTGCGGCATTGTTGGGCTTCCCAACGTTGGCAAATCTACCATCTTTAATGCTCTCACCTCTGCAGGCGCGCAAGCTTCGAACTATCCCTTCACGACCATCGATCCGAACGTCGGCGTAGTGGATATGCCTGACGAGCGTCTTGACAAACTGGCAGAAATCTATCAGCCGAAGAAAACGACTCCTACGAGCATGGAGTTTGTAGATATCGCCGGCCTGGTAAAGGGCGCGGCACAGGGCGAGGGGCTCGGAAACAAGTTCCTCGCGAACATCCGCGAGGTGGATGCGATTGCCCATGTTGTTCGCTGCTTCGAAGACCCGAATGTCGTTCACGTCGCGGGTACGGTGGACCCGAAGGCCGATATCGAGGTTATCGAAGCAGAACTCATGCTTGCGGATCTTGATGCAATCGAAAAGCGGTTACTGAAGAGTGAAAAAATGGTTAAGACCGGGGACAAGAAAACCGCTGACGAAGTGGAATTCATGAAGAGGCTCAGGAACATGCTGAGCCGCGGCGAGCCAATCCGCCGCGCAACCCATTCCGAGGATGAGTTGGCATGGCTCAAGAGCTACACTCTTTTGTCTGCCAAACCCGTCCTCTATGTGGCGAACGTCGCAGAAGACATGGTTGACAAACCCAATACCTTCGTGGACGCGGTAAAAAAAATCGCCGCAGCAGAGGACGCAAAAGTTGTAGTCATCTCAGGGCAAGTGGAAGGCGAGATAGCCCAACTGCCGAAGGAAGAACGTAAAGAATACCTCGCCGGCATGGGGCTTAAGGAATCGGGCCTTGACCGAATGATCCGGGCTGGTTATGAACTATTGGGACTCATCACCTATTTTACTGCCGGAGAAAAAGAAGTCCGCGCTTGGACCATCACAAAGGGGACGAAAGCGCCGCAGGCTGCGGGCAAGATCCATACAGACTTTGAAAAAGGGTTTATCCGTGCTGAAGTGTTTCACTACGACGACTTGCTCAAGCTGAAGACAGAACAGGCAGTGAAGGCTGCTGGACTCCTTCGTTCGGAAGGCAAGGATTACGTGGTGAAGGATGGAGATATCATGCTGTTCAGGTTCAATGTGTAGCAATGCTGCCCGTTGCTACAGCGCAAGTCCCGCTGCAAGGATTGAACCGATCTTCTGAAGCCGTTCTATGCCTTTGATTTCCTGATACGATCGCGGCAGGGTGACTACCTGGTGCGTTCCCCCCATCCTTCTCAATTCTCTCAAATATGGTGACTGCGTTTTCTGAACTGCTACGAGCGATGGGGAATCGGCATCTTCGATCACGCAATTAATGATCAAACCGCGTATGGGAAGCTGATATTCTTCAAGCGTAGCGACCATCCTTCCCACCTGCTTCACGACGAGCGCTTCAGGATTGGCCACGATCAAGAATGACGACTTTTCGCGGATAAAACGCGCGATCAGTTCCGATGCCTCGATCCAGCCATCCATGATGCCGGCGATGGACCGCTTCCCCAGAAGCTGTTTGCCGATCCTGTCCAAGCCCTCAAAGACTTTGGCGCCGGCGCGGATATGTTTTCTGATGTTCCTCGGCATGTCCAGGAGATTAAGCGTCTCTCCCGCCGGCGCAGTGTCCCACACGATTCTGTCATAGCCACGGTTTTCCGCCAAATCCCTTATGATATCGAGCATAGTCTCCTCACGCAGGGACGGCGCAGAGCCGATATATTCGAGGAGCTGGTGGCGCGATTCACTATCAAGCGCCTCAACGTCAATAAGATGAGCAAGTATATCGTTAAAATCCTGGCCGAACCGCTGTCTCCACCATGCCGCGATCGCTTCCTGGCTGATTTCATAGGCATCGAGGTTTTTGCTCACTTTCGTGACAGTATCTCCGATCGTTTGTTCAAAAATGTCCGACAAGGAAGGTGAAAGGTCGGATGTAATGATCAGTGTCTTGCTACCGGAATCCGCATAGTGTGCTGCAATCGCTGATGAACAGGTCGTTTTACCAACGCCTCCCTTGCCACCAACGAGGAGAACGGGTCTTGGAGATATGTTTGAATACCTCTCTACATTCCAATTCATGTCAGTTAATAGTAGCATAAGTTATCTGCATCGGGAAATGCATTGGCAAGTCTCGGAAGAAACTTTGAAGGTTGTTGGTTTTTTTGCGCGATGCCCCGCTTTTATCCGGCATATGCGATTTCAGCAGCCAGCACTACGATACGGGCGAGGTAAGCTGTTGATCCACCACGACTTTAAGGCAACTCGATGAGCGCATCATGGTTTCTTTCTGAGATTCGGGGAGGAGTTCCTGCGTTGGTTGGACTCTATCGATAAACCTGCATAGCTGCCCCATCCGTTTTTTGTCCTCATAACAGTCAGTGAACTATGAACTTAAAAAACCGACCGCGTTCGATTGCGTTCTTCATGAAGGATACACAGATTTGATGAAAAAAGGTTATTCTGGTTAGAACCATCCGTCTTGACGTATGGTGCGCGGGGAATTCAAACGCCGGATGTTCCACGGTGAAGCGATCATCCCATGAAAACGGGGTTTCCAGACGAGTCGTGCATAGAGGTCATCGTTAGTTATCATCGTCGCCAAGACCCGCTAATTCTTTCATAAGGCCCTTAACCGATAGAATTTTATCGACCCGTGAGGCATTCGTACCGACAGTATAGAGCGCTTCTTCCTCGATCGCATTATACCGGCCGGAGCTCAACAGACCGTTACAAATGCAGAAATAGTCCTTATTGTCTTCTTTGGCAGGACAAATCGTATATTTGCCATCGGCGTCTTTCAAGAGCACATAACCTTTATCGCATTTTGGTTCCCTGCGCCGGCCCAGAGCGGACACATACATGGGAGACTGTTTCATAACACGAAATGGCAGGCCGCAGGGAGAACCGGGACGATGCGCAACAACAATATCTTCTTCACGAGCCTGAACGACCGCGTCCTTGTATGCTGAAGTAGCGCTGCTTTCCTCGGTGGCGAGGAAGCGGGTTCCCATCTGGACGCCGTCCGCTCCCTTGTCCATGAAGCTCACAATGTCATCATGAGTATATATCCCGCCGGCGACAATGACGGGAAAGTCGCCGAATTTTCTTGCCATGTCTTTGACAGGCGGCAGTAAATTTTCAAGTCTGTTCGATTCCAGGTCAATCTGGTCAATCCGAAATCCCAGGTGACCGCCTGCAAGAGGCCCTTCGAGCACAACCGCGTCGGGTCGGTAGCCCAGTTTTTCCCACTTCTTACAAATAATATCCAATGCTCGAGCCGATGACACAATTGGAATTAATGCCGTGTCCTTGGGTGGTTGGATTGCGGGTAGGTTGAGCGGCAGGCCGGCGCCAGAAATAATTGCATCGGAACCTGCGTCCAGGGCACCTTTTACTGAATCCGTGTAATCCCGTGCAAGAGCAGCCATGATGTTAATACCAACGAATCCATTCTCTATTTTTGAAAGAGTAATCTCCTCTTTAACTGCCTCATAGGTGTTGACTTTGCGGCCTATTCTCCTTGAGACGAGCCTATCCAGGCAGGCGCTTGATACAATACCGAGTCCACCTTCCGTTGCCACCGCTTTCGCAAGGGGATGGAGCGATACCCCGACTCCCATACCTCCTTGAATTATTGGAAATTTAATGTTCTTCCCCTTTATGGTAAGAGGTTTCAGCTTTGCTTCTGTTTTCAAATCGCCCCCTTGTCATTTTAGCGTGAACATCATTCTTTCTTTGCACTTTGCATCATAATTGAATGAATAACTACGCTGGTGTTGCTGTGAAAAAGAGTTTTCATTATACCATACTGAAAAATCATATACAATCAGAAGTTGGGATTTCCCCAAGATTTTGCCAAACGGGAAGTTGACAATTACGCGTCAGTGTGAGATTATCCCTGCGCATATGAGAATAATCCGGGGCCTCAAAAATATATCAGAGCGTTTTCCAAAGCCTGTGCTAACCCTTGGGAACTTTGATGGCGTGCATCTTGGTCACCAGGCAATATTCAAGAAAGTCGTTGAACGAGCCCGCATGATCGGCGGAACGAGCATCGCCTTTACATTCGAGCCCCATCCGCTTAAAGTGCTAGCCCCTGATCGATCCCCTAAGTTGCTCAATACGTTTCATGGGAAAATGAAGCTCCTTGCCGCTTCCGGGATCGAGATCGTGATCTGCGCCAATTTCACGCGTGCATTCGCTGAACAGCATCCTGAGGATTTCGCACGCACCGTTTTACACGACCAGTTAGGGGTTCAAGAGATATTCGTAGGTTATGATTATGCATTCGGCAAGGGCCGGGAGGGGAGCATCGAATCACTGAAAAAAATGGGCCGGACATACGGCTTCGAAGTGGGCGTGGTAGAAGCAATTCAGGTAAACGGAATCGTAGTCAGCAGTTCCACGATCCGTGAGCTTATCTCAAGCGGCAGCGTGGACGAGGCCGCCAAGCTTCTCGGAAGGGACTATGTGCTTGAAGGAGAAGTAATCCACGGGTCCCATCGGGGGCACACACTCGGATTTCCGACAGCGAATCTGCGCACTTCCAACGAGCTGCTACCCGGATTCGGTGTTTACGCTGTGCGGGCATCGGTAGATGGCCAGCAAGCGCTGGAAGGAGTCGCCTCCATCGGCGTGCGGCCGACCTTTGACGCGGGGGCCGTATCAATCGAGGTTTATTTGTTTAACTTTGCCGATGACCTGTACGGCAGGCAAATGGATGTTTCGTTCATTAAGCGGCTCCGAGGGGAAAAAAAGTTTCCTGATGCAGATGCACTCGTAGCACAAGTCCGGAAGGATGTTGAAGATGCAAAAAAAATCCTTTGTAGCAGATGACCTTGAGGGTGTTTCACAACGGTTGTTTTCCCGGCAGGAGAGAGATCCCTGAGGGAAGCTGGTGGACGCCTTTTTCTCGGCAGGGAAAGGATGCCGTCAGGTCTGTTTGAATCCTATCCATGGAACTGTACAGAGCAAAACCGAGTGTAGCGGAAGAAGACATGAATGACCGGAGGGGAGGTGACTAGCGATGGCATGCGGATCCAGGACTTGTGGAGCAAAGAAAACGGCCAAGAAAAAAGCCGTGAATAAGAAAACAGCGAAGAAAAAATAGCATGAAACTAGAAAAGGCGGACGATTGGGTCCGCCTTTTTTCCGTGGGCCTGATATTCTAAAAGATATCCCTCCATAGCAGTTCATGGGACTGCTTAGTTGTACTCTGTACGTGCTGCGCCGTTAATATTAAATTGACTTTTGCGGTAGGCTATGATAGATACAGCACCGGTATCTGTTAACGGAGCCTCTGTGAAGACCGCAGTCATCATTTTGTTTCATGGCAGCAGGGCCGAGGGTTCTGACGCAACCGTCCATCGAATCATAGCCGAGGTTCGTCGACGCGGGCATTTCGGCATCGTTGCGGAAGCTTTCCTGCAACACGCGACGCCGGGCCTTAGAGAATCCGTGGCGTTCTGCATCCAGCAGCACGCAGAAAAGATCATGATTGTTCCTTTCTTCCTTCAGTTGGGAGGGCACGTCACGGCCGACATCCCCCTTTTAGTTGATGAAATAAGACATGGTCATCCCGGAATAGAGATAACGCTGACTGAGCCTGTTGGCTCGCACCCGCTTTTGGTGGACGTCGTACTCGACCTGGCAGCAATAGTGAAGTAGTTCTACCCTGCAGCAGAATGAATGCTGACGTGAGGAAACAAATAGGTCGTCCGCTACTTTTTGAAAATAAATTATCGGACAACTTCGGCGTTCGAAGTAGGGGACTTGAAGGGTTTGATACATGCTCTCAGCAAAAGGACAACTTGACATCATTAAGCGCGGCGCCGTGGAGATCATCGTTGAGGACGACCTCCTTAAGAAGCTCGAGAAGTCAGTTGCGAATGCGCAGCCGCTCCGCGTGAAAGCCGGTTTCGATCCCACGGCACCGGACATCCATCTGGGCCACACCGTGCTCCTGAACAAGATGCGCCAGTTCCAGGAGCTGGGGCATGAGGTCATATTCCTGATCGGCGATTTCACAGGCATGATCGGAGATCCCACAGGGAAGTCAGAAACGCGTAAACACTTGACGCGAGGAGAAGTCTTGCAGAATGCCACAACCTATCAGCAGCAGATTTACAAGATACTCAGTCCCGGCAAAACGCGGATCGCATTTAACAGTGAGTGGATGACGAAGATGTCGTCCACTGACATGATCCAACTTGCTGCAAAGCATACAGTAGCCAGGATGCTGGAGCGCGAGGACTTCAAGAAGCGCTATGAATCTCGTCTGCCAATCAGCATCCACGAGTTTCTCTATCCCCTCATTCAGGGATACGACTCAGTGGCGCTGCATGCAGATGTGGAACTCGGGGGGACGGACCAGAAATTCAATCTCCTTGTCGGCCGTGAGCTGCAGAAGGAATACGGACAGGAGCCGCAGTCAATTGTCACGATGCCGCTCCTCGAGGGCATCGACGGCGTGAACAAGATGAGCAAGAGCCTCGGGAACTATATCGGCATCAATGAGCCCGCGAAAGAGATATTCGGAAAGGTGATGTCGATCAGTGACGGCCTCATGTACCGTTATTATGAGCTTGTGAGTTCTGTGTCCCTGGATGAGTTGGCAAAGATCAGGTCTGAAATAAAATCCGGCATGCTGCACCCCATGGAAGCAAAAAAAAGGCTTGCCATGGAGCTTGCAGACCGGTTCTGCGGGATCGGCGAAGGGAAAAAGTCTCGTGAAGAGTTTGAAAACGTGTTCAGCGGACACCGGCTTCCTGACGACATTCCGCTCGCCGAGATTGTTTGGGAAGAGAAAAAAATGAAGCTTGTGAAGATCATGGCTCTGTCTGGGATGGTAAAGAGCAACTCCGAGGCGCGCAGGCTGATCCAGCAGGGCGCCGTTGAGGTTGACCAGCAACCGGAGAAGGATGTTGATAGGGAATTGGAACAGAAGGATTATATTATAAGGATCGGGAAGAAGCGGTTTGTGCGGATTTCCGCGAAAAAGTAAAAAAATATTCGACTGCGAAAAAAGTCTTGACATGGGGAGCATATTCTGATAAATTGCGCCCTCGTTCGTCGGTTAACCTCGGGCAAAACCTCGAAGTTCAATTAGACCACCCAACGAGCATTAAGCACAAAAAATTTTCGAATAAACTTGATAAAGTTCTTGACAAAATAGATTGTTTTAGGTATTATTAATATTCTGCGAAGTATGCATGGTCTTTGAAAACTAAATAGGTGCATTAAGTTTCAAACAGCTTTTTTAGCTTTTGAAACGGCGGGTTTTGGGTAACAAAAACTTGTCAAGTTACTTTGTGTAACTTTGCATAAAAGGATCAGCTTTTTATTGGAGAGTTTGATCCTGGCTCAGAACGAACGCTGGCGGCGTGCCTAACACATGCAAGTCGAACGAGAAGTACGTAGCAATACGTATTGTAAAGTGGCGCACGGGTGAGTAACACGTGGGTAATCTGCCTTTGAGTTTGGGATAACCCCGCGAAAGCGGGGCTAATACCGAATAAGACCACGGGGACCAAAGTCCCTGAGGTAAAAGATGGCCTCTATTTATAAGCTATCACTTGAAGATGAGCCCGCGGCCCATTAGCTAGTTGGCAGGGTAATGGCCTAC
>Ga0187771_10000081_pt1 | contig 45108 bp, 42 predicted proteins | sample 0116_SJ02_MP15_1_FD_133139 | JGI IMG/M metagenome (GOLD analysis project Ga0187771, IMG submission 133139) | Tropical peat soil microbial communities from peatlands in Department of Meta, Colombia - 0116_SJ02_MP15_10_MG | ecosystem: Environmental > Terrestrial > Soil > Wetlands > Peat | place...
GGAAGTATCGAATTCAGAAGTGTCTGTAATAGTTTTTGTATCTTGGTTTTGGTCGGTTCGCGGTAGAAAGGAAATTTCATGAAACTCTGTTTTCCGGTGCAGCACGATGAAGGTATCGAGAGCAAGGTCCATAACCATTTCGGGTCGGCACTCTTGTTCATGGTCGTTGACAATGAAACGAATTCCATGGAAATGATCCGGAACGGCGACCTGCACCATGTCCACGGCGCCTGCAACCCCCTCAAGGCAATCGATAATATCAAGATAGACGTCGTTATTGCGAGTGGCATCGGCGCGGGAGCGCTATCACGGCTGAATCAACTTGGCATACGGGTGTACCGCGCATCGCAACCAACAATTAAAGAGAATATAGCGCTCTTTAACACCACTCAGCTCTCCGAATATGCGCTGAAGAGTTGTTGTGGAGGACATGGCCTCGGCGGTACGTGCTCGCACTAATGCGCGACTGCTTTGCAATCCGATCCGTGTCTTGGCCCGCCTTCTCTTTCATAATTTGGTGAGGCAGTTTACGTCTGGATACTTCGTTCATCCACTGTTCGATATGGTATACTTACTCTAAAGATGTTTCCAATTGAAGGTATACCTTGTCCGTTCTAGCGCAGTGTTCAAAAAGACAGCTCATTTCAGGGAATAGTTACGAGGGAGGACCAGATGGATACTCTTGACGTGGCAATGAAGATGGAAAGTGACGCAATAGCATTCTATACCGAGGCAGCACGAAAAACGAAGTATCCCGCAGGGAAAAAGATGTTCCAGACGATCACGGAGGACGAAAAACGCCATCTCGAAATGATCTCCCAGTTCATCAAAGGGATGAACATAACGCACAAGGACGTTAGTCCGATGAAGAACGTGAAAACAGTTTTCGAGTCGTTGAAGGACGAAATGATGAAAAAAGTGGAAGTCACGGCCGACGAATTGGAAGCGTTCAAGATCGCCATGCAAATGGAGAAGGAAGGCATGGCTTTCTATGAAAAGACGCTCGCGCAGGCCAAGACCGATAAGGAAAAGGCCTTGCTGCAAAGGCTCATCCAGGAAGAAAAGCAGCATTACGAAATTTTTGCGAACACCCAACATTACCTGGCAGATACGGGCAACTGGTTCATGTGGGAGGAACGGGGAATCGTTGAAGGGTGATAACGTCATGTGTAACGGACACGTCGAAGTCCGGGTAGGAACTCATCAAAACCGGGCTCTCCCCTTAAATTTCATAATCTTAGTAGACAAACGAAAAGCTCGGTACGGGGGGTACCGAGCTTTCTCTTTTTTTTGACGCCTGAACAACTAGATGATTTTTAACACGAGCTTTTACACTTGCAGGTCAAAGCCAACTTTTTTGACACCTTTTTGATCGTCATCGACGGCCTCCTTTCCTGAAGGGTAATGTCTGGGAAGCAGAGAGCAGCGTTCACGACTTATTTGAGAACTTTGTGCAAATCCAGAATAGTACTATTTTAGTATACCATACAGATTGCATCGGTAAGAATCTTTTCCGCTTCTGCCATTGAGAAGTCCCGCTCGGTACCGGCACCCGCCGCGGCATACCTCAATATAGTCACAATTGCACGAGAGCTCGTTGAGCTGAACAGGTTTAATCTTTTTCCATGCTTCCCGCAGCCCGTCGTGAATCGTGCCCACCGACTGATCCCGGTAGAACGTGCATTTTGCGATTTTACCGTCGGCCATCACGGACATAAGATGATAGCCGCATCCATATCCCTGGGCCGTAGCGTGCAAGCCATTTCCGTAACCATAGCCCAGAAATCTCCCCGCTTCCTCAGGACCGACCTGCAAGTCGGCATTCTCCTTGAGCCGTCCAGTCGCGCAAGGTACATCCACCGTCCAATCCTTTATTCCCATGCTGTGAAACAGCTGCTCCATCTCGTCGAAGTCGCCAAAATTGGCCCGGTGCACCATGGTTGAGATCGACACCGCAAAACCAGCGTCGAGCGCCAGCTTTACCGCGTCCATGGAACGTTTATATGTTCCTCTGCCGCGTACCGCATCGTGAGCACGCTCCAGTCCATCTATGCTCACCTGGATCTCGTCAACCTTTAAGGTCTTGAGAGTGCCCTGCGTCAGAAGGATACCATTCGTGAACAGGACTTTGCGGAGAAGAAAATCCGGGAGTAGTTCGTTTATTTCATCGAAGTGCGGGTGGATCAACGGCTCTCCTCCGGTGATTAGCACACGAAGGCCCTGCATCTCCACAAATTCCCTTAACACGTCTTGAATCCGTTCAGGGGGAAGTTCGTGGTGTCTCGTTGAATCGATATAGCAATGCCTGCAACGAAGATTACAAGCATCTGTTATTAGGAGCTCAAGGTATCTGAGCGAGGGGACCGGAGACTGTGTGAGGCAAGGACGCTGTACCTTAGTTGTCTCAGTCGTCAAAAGGCCTTCGTCCAAACAATAATCGGTAAAACCGCTGTCCTTGGACGCACAACCCTCTGACGAGGCGCAGTTTTTTAAAAAACGAAAAGATTCGTCGTCCAGCTCGTACAGTTCATCTTTCGCGATTTGGTAAATGAACGGAGTTTCCAGCAACTTGAGAACGGCCCGGCGAGTCAGAAAATAATTCATAGACGTATTATAGCACCGTCGATTAAACTTTGTTATAATCTCACCAATGAAAAAAAATCAAACACTGGTTCACAAACTGTGTAGCCCATACTGTCATTACTATAAACCTGGCAGGAACGAGGGGTTATTGTGTCGGGGTGCCATTGTTGTCAAGAGACGGATGCAGGAAGGTAGGTCGATCACTCCTGAGAAGCCTGGAGCACAGCCTGACGCCGCGACAATTGAATTGATCGTAAAAAAAATGTGCCTTGCCTGTGACTTTCATGAACACGATTGCGATTTTATGGAAAACCGCCATGTCCCTGCCTGCGGTGGTTTCGTGCTCCTGTCGAAACTCATCATGTCCGGACAAATTGTGATTGGTGATATTACCTAGTCCCTCTATTGCCCTCCTAGCCTATGTGAATAATGCAACGAAAGTATTTCCATTGACGCTGACTCATCTTCCCGTCTTACCCGAATCCAAATCGGTTTGCTCATTTTGACGGATAGAGATTCGCAGACATGGCGGCGAAACTCTGTGGTAATTGACCACGTCGGCGGACCATACCTCCAAATAAGCTCCGTCATTTAACGTTCCATTTTGGAGCAGTTGAAAATAAGGGCTGTCGGGAGCATCGGACCGCATGAGCGCCGACGATATCATGACGAATAGAGACAGTAGCATAAGTCTGCCGAATCTTCTGTTCATTTTCGGGCTGTCCTTCGCGAGAGGATAAACTAAGTGCCGTAATTTCGTCATCGGATTCAAGGGCTCTGCGAAAGAGTGAGCGGCACGCTCTCGAAGACCGACGTTGCATAGTTGGGGAATGAGCCAGTAGGGAAACTGCTGAAATAAACACGCGGCATCTGGCCCCCGATCGTCGGATCTCCTGTTTCGCCTATGAGAGTCGGGTAGTACAGCGTACGGCCTGCCTCGCTATAGGGGGTACCGATGGGCTCAGACCAGTGGATCAGGTCGTTTGAAGCTCGCACCTTTATACTCCCCCCTGACTGGTAGACGGCCAGGTAAACATTAAAGGAGCTGTCATAGATCACTTCAGGCTGGCCTCCTCCCTCATCAGTCCAGAGAGGCGCGTATGATCCGGCGGTCCCCGTTTCGTCGGACGTATCGCTTGTAGCGGGCTGCGTCCAGGGGTCCGGCGAGGTGCCGTCGTACTTGTGGAACACCGTCGCGACCTGGTCCGGGTTACCGGAGAGCGCGGCTGCTACGACATCGCTATAGAGGGCGCGCGCGACGCCTATGCAAGCATTGGTACTACACACGCCTGGAAGTCCGGGCAGGAGGTCGGTGTAGAAGAGATAAAAGTATGCAGTGGTGGGATCCGCAGGCGGATTATCGAGGTGATTGCCGTTCGCGTCAGCGATGACCAGTGATCCGTACCCGACGTTCATGTTCTTGCCACCGCCGGTGAAGACAGATATCGGCTGGCTCGGCTGAAAAATTTGTCCTACGACCTTGAAGGTCTTTCCATCGTCAATCGACACCGCCAGCCCGATGGCCCCATAGAAACAGGGCACTTCGGAGCCGGCGTTGCCGGATACGAAGCACTTGCCATCTGCGGTCGCGGGATTGATCCAGTGGTACTCGCCATGAAAGGGAATGAGCCATCCGTTCGTCGTACCGCTCGCGAAGCTCACGACTTGGCCGCCGCCCGCATAATCCCTGTCGAAGATCCAGCCAGCCGGGCCGTCCCCGGGACCAAACAGCCTTGTGCAATTGCTTGCCGTAACCTGAGCGAGCGAGCCGATGAAAGAGAATTCTCCGTTGACGCTCGGGCTACCTGCGCACGAGGCGGTGGAGCCGGCGCTGCCATAGAACGTGTATGTCATGCCGCTTGCGGGGATCGCTCCGAATTGACCGTCCGAGGGGCCGAAGGAAAAGCCATAGCCTGCGAGCTGGGTATGCGTTGCGAAGGTGAGGGGTGATCCAAAACTCATGCTAATGTTGGGGATTCCGGGAGTCGTTGCACCGCCTCCCCCACCTCCTCCACCACATTTAACGAGGCCCAGAGACAGCACGAAAATGAAAAATAAAGACAGCATGAATAACCTGCTGAGCTCTTTGCTTCTCTTCAACATGTCCTCCTAGATGTCCCCCTCGCCAAGGTTATTCTCTTGATCCACGTCATTCTCGAATCCGCGGACTTCCCAGTCGGGGGCTGGCGGGTGAAACTCTACATAAACACGAAATTAAATCTCTTTTCCTCCCTTAATGCTTTTCTGTTCAACAAAATCGAAGGTGTCTCGTTTTTTTATTTTTTTAGCCATCGCTGTTTTCGGTCGCCGAATCCTTCCCTTTCCGTTCCCTCCTCACAGCCGGTTTGGCTTTGTAGCTCAATATCATAATGAAGACTTTATTTATCTTGTTTTAAGCTAATCGTAGCTCTGGTCCTCACTGTTGTCAAGGCAAACTGCAGGGCACCAATCCATCGACCGCAGAGCATTCGCCGTCTGTTTCTATCAGCTCAGGGAAAATATAGTCTCAACTCCGGCATCCGGGTGGCTGAAACCACTGCCATCAAACCTTTTTTGCTAGTTTTTTTTAGATCTGAATATTACGAGGAATGCGTGAAAAGATTAAGCTTGCATTGCCGTCTCATATAGTATTTATTATAACTATGTATTATAAGGGGTAGCCATAAAAAAACTAAAATTATCGGGAACGACCAAAGCCGGGCTGTCCGCCGGTCCCAGAAGTTCCGATTTGAAGATGACCCTGTATTGTCAAGAAGTCCGCCAACATTGACGTCCTCATTCTCCCCGAAGGTTCATGGACTGGTCAGCAGTCTCGGCGATCAGAAGAGGGCGGTCGTGTTCATGGATGCTTTCGATAATTTGGGAGGCACGGTGAGCGAGGCCGGAGCCAGCCTCCTGTATATCTCGAAGCTCTCCGTCAAGACTTCTGCAATGCTGCGGTTTGCATCCATACAATAAACGCAGTTTTATTCAAGGTATGTAAAAACTGATTATAATCGCTCTTAGGACGGTCATACATAGTGATCTAGAATCAATGGAGGTACAAGATGGCGAAGAAAACAACAATTACCTGTTCAGTATGCAACGGAAAAGGTTTCGTACCGTGTCCTGTCTGCCGCGGACAGGGTAGACGGTCCAGTACGAATGCCGCTCAACGTCCTTGTCCGAATTGTCACGGTTCGGGAAAAGGCGTCTGTCCTCAGTGCCGGGGTGCGAGAAAAGTAAGTGGCGAATAAAAAAAATACCGGCGTTCTTCTGTGCTTGCCTTTGATCGAAGATTTTCACACAGCTAAAGAAAAGACTCAAGTCGATGAGGCAGGGGGGAGATTCTATCGTCACCAAGTGACCCGGATTTGAAGATTCCGGAGGCATAGACAAGATCTGGTCGCTTTTACCAGGCCTTTGAGGGCGATAGCACGCTTTATCCGGCATCGCCGAAGACGATGTTCAGGGGTCTACTCCATCTCCGTGATGACCCGCTTCGCGTTGAGATAGTCACTGCTCTTCGCCGTTTCGAGGTATATACGCACTAGTTCAAGGACGTTCCGGTAGAGGAGGAAGTTCGTCGAAAGCTCAAGATAAAGATCACGGTCCGTGAACTGCGACGCAAGGCTGTAGGAGCGACGACCCTGCAGCAGGTAATGCTCATAGAGCGCGGAGCCGGGAATGATGATCCTGCCGAGGATGAATTCCTTGCCCGACCTTCGTGAAAGAGCCATGGGAAACATTCCAAGCATGAAGAGCGTATAATCCCCAATGTGCTTGTGGACTTCGAACTCCCTCGGGAAGCTCGACGCATTTAAACGGACATCGCCTTCGGAGAGAAGGTCAGCCACGTCTTCAAGCGGCTTTCCCGCAGCATCCTTTATCTTGTACAGATTTTCCGTACGGATGAATTCGCAGAGGATCTGTTCTTCGAGGTAGTTCTCGACGCCGGTTTTGTCTGCAGGATTCTCCCGGAACCCGAAGTCGAGTGCCCTACGGAAGAGCTTCCGCAGGGGGTGGTTGGCGCTGAGTGCTAGCCTTCTCGCCATTAAGCAGGTCCTCCTTGAGGAGAAGGTGAAACAAAAATACTTCGGCACTATATTAACTCGAAAAGAAGGAAGAGTCCATAGCGAGCACTTCCTGTTTCAAAAAAACATTTGCCCCTCTCCTCCGCAAGACCTGCAATGCGTGCTATACTTGTTTCAACTTGGTCATTTGCAGTTCCACGACGATCCCAACAAACGTAGATGAACAGAACCCCAACGTTTTGCTTTTTTATCGGAAACAACGATTGGCCTTCTCAATGTTAAAGCAAAAAAGTATTGATGCGCGAGGGCTGGGATCTCATTACGGGAGCGAACCATGCCGCCCGGGGAAGTCGAGGGGAGCTTTGCTGAACATCAAGCCCACCAGAGAGAATAGTTTGTCTCATGGAACCTCGTCACAGCTTTGCTACGTAGGCGTAAACATCGGGGCGATAACAGTGAAAGCGGTGGCGCTCCGAGGGGCCAGTGTCTTTTCCGGGGTGAAGGCCCATCAGGGCCGTCCCCTAGAGGTGCTCGAGGAAATGCTTGCCTCGAAAGAGTTTAGCGGAGCCGACTATTTCGGAGTGTCCGGTCACCGCGGCCATATCTCCGAGGCTGCAGCAATAGAGCGGGTTTTGGGCGAGATCTCGTGCGATTTTGACGCCGTGGCATCGCTGGGGGGCGAGTCCTTCCTGGTTTACCTCCTGGCAAATGGAAGGATCATGAATGTACTTTCGCACAACAAATGCGCTGCCGGCAGCGGCGAGTTCTTTGTGCAGCAGATAAGCCGTATGAGGCTCACTACCGAGGAGGCGATAGAGCGCTCGTTCAGCGGGAAGGTCGTGCCATTGGCAAGCCGGTGCTCAGTCCACTGCAAATCGGACATCACCCACAAGCTCAACCGGAATGAAGCTTGCGTCAACGACATCCTGCACACGCTGCATGACAGCATGGCTGACAAGGTGGTCTCGCTGCTCGAAAAGGGCCAGCGCCAGCTCAAGCGGGTACTCGTCATCGGCGGCGCATCACAAAATGCCGCCCTCTTGTCCTCTTTGAGAGAGAAGCTGCTCTCTACAGAAATCGTTGTCGTTCCTGAGAGTCTTTGCTTCGAGGCTTGGGGTTGCGCCTTGCTTACCCGGGATGAGCCGCGTTACAACTCTCCAAAGATCTCGCCCCAGCAAAGCCTGGACAGCTTTCCGCCGCTTCATCGCCAGACGGACCGCGTACAGGTCATAGCGCCCCTCCCACGCCAGCCCTCTCCCGATGGCTTGCTGGTCCTTGGTCTTGATGCGGGTTCCACGACGACCAAGGCAATCCTGCTCGACCCATCCACGAGGGGTGTGGTCTCATCGCACTATACTCGTACCCGAAGCGATCCCGTGGGCGCCACGCGCGAGTGTCTAAGGGCCATGGCGCAAGATGCCGGGAACCTCCGGATCGGACTGGTCGGGACCACTGGTTCGGCCCGAGAACTGGTTGGAGCCTATCTGGGCACCACCTACGTATACAACGAGATCTCGGCCCATGCAGCGGGGGCGACCCATTTCGACGGTGATGTGGACAACATCTTCGAGATCGGCGGCCAGGACTCCAAGTACATCCACCTCCGGAACGGGGTGCCCGTGGATTACGCTATGAACAACGCCTGCTCAGCGGGAACTGGTTCCTTTCTGGAAGAGAGTGCTCAAGGCGACCTCGGCATCACCGTGTCGGAGATCGCCGAGGCCGCGCTGGCCGCAGCGTCCCCCGTGCAGCTAAAGGCAACGTGCGCGGCGTTCATCAATTCCGACATCCGCATTGCGTTTCAGCAGGGTCAATCGCGCGAGAATATCATTGCGGGACTGGTCTACGCGATCGCCGCAAACTATCTCACCAAGGTCAAGGGGCCACGGGTCGTGGGTAAGAAGGTGTTCCTTCAGGGCGGCGTTGCCCTGAACCGCGCCGTGGGCAACGCCTTTGCTTATAGTGTGGACCGGACGGTCGTGATCCCGCCTAACCCAGAACTCATGGGAGCGCTGGGTGTAGCGCTCATGGCCTTGACGCGCTGCTGCGGCCAGTTTGATGCCTCGACGGACCTCCTTACCTTTGCTTCGGCGGAGATGGCATCTCCGGGGCGGTTCATCTGCAAGGCATGCCAAATGCACTGCAGCATCGACCGGTTCGAGGTTGCCGGCCGGCGCTTCCCCTTTGGTGGGCGCTGCAGCTTGTACGAACATGTATGGAAGAGAAATACCCACGTTGTTGCTGCGCCGGACCTGGTCGGACAACGGGCCGAATTGATCTTTGGAAAGACCGATGATGACGGTGAAAGGCCGGCAAACGATCGTGGCCGACCAACCATCGGAATTCCGAGAGCGCTCTTAACTCACTCGCTCTACCCTCTCTATTCGATCTTCTTCTCAAGCCTTGGATCTGACGTGGTCCTGTCCGGTCTGGACCCCCATGGTGAGCTGAAGTCCAATTCCGGATTTTGCTTCCCTGCGCAGACAGCGCACGGAGCAATCCTGGATCTTGCCAAACGAGGCGTAGACCTCGTCTTTCTACCCCATGTGAAGAGAATGCCCCAACACCGTTCGTGCCGAGATTCCTACCTCTGCCCAATTACGCAGGCGAGTCCTTATTTCCTTGCTGCGGCATTTCCAGATGTCCGCTTTCTTTCACCAGTTCTTGATTTTACCTGTGGCTACGAATACGCTCCAGACCTGGAGGTGATGATTGCGCGCGAGTTTGGGATAGGATGCGAAAAGGTCCAGCAGGCCTGGGAAGCCGCAAAGATCGCCCAGATGAGTGCCGAACGCGCCTTGCTGGAGCTGGGACAGCAGGCCCTCGAACACGCCCTGTCGGATGGAAAACCAACGATCATACTTGCTGGACGCAGCTACAACGCCTACGCGCCCGAGTCTTCCCAATCAGTCGGCAGGAAGCTTTCCAGCATGGGGGTAACGGTTATTCCCGCTGATTGCCTGATGCCGGTGGAAGAGGGCCCCTTTGCCTGGCACTTCTCTAACCAAGTTCTGAACGCCATGTCCTTGGTAAAAAAACATCCTAATCTGTTCCTGGTCTGCATTAGTAATTTCAGCTGCACTGTGGACGCTTTTACGCACGCCAGGGTCGCGTCCGAGATGGGCTCCAAACCGTACCTGAGCCTCGAAATCGACTCGCACACAGCCGACGCTGGGATCCAGACCCGCCTCGAGGCGTACCTGGACATTGTGCATAACTATCAGGGCGCGCCGTCCGTGGAGAACCGACAGTTTTCCGTGTGCCGCGTCGGCGCCGGCAATACGGTCATCCGGTCACAAGGCGATACCATATCAATGCAAGATCCGTCTGTAAGGTTTTATTTCCCCAATTTCTCCGAAGTACATGCGCAGGCGATGGCCATGGCATTCCGCTGGATGGGTCTGCACACTGGCGAGATTGCTCCGCTGGACCGGAGCCAGCTCGAACGCGGCCTCCGATACACCTCGGGACGCGAGTGCCTTCCGCTGCCGCTCTGCATCGGACAACTGCTCAAGATCAAGGAGGATCGCGGGCCAGATGAGATCTCGGGATTTTACATGCTGGAAGGCGGCGCACCGTGCGTACTGGACGCCTACCTGGACTATTTCAAGCGTTTCATCGTGGAACAGCAATTATCCGACTTTTTTTTGTTCGTCCCGACCGAAGAGAACGGCCAGAGCATGATCGACAGATTAACCCTCGCAAAGCACTCGGCGCTCACGCTCCTGGTGGCAGACCTCCTCGTGGAGATCGAGCATGTTCTCAGGGTAGTCGGCGCCCGGGGCAGCATGGGCCAACTTAGGGAGGAGTGGCATCGGTTTATCGCCGCAGCAGTCTCAGCAGATCGGTTCCATGCCGAATTGGCCGGATTCATCGAGCGAATCGCGTCGCTGCCGCGCACGCGGAAACCACGGGCCTGTCCGCGGGTCATTGTTATTGGTGATTTTTTCACCCGCTTCAGCCCGTTCTTCATGGACGGGGTCCAGGACCGCTATTCCGAGCACGGTATTATCCTGAAACCCGTCGATATGACCGACCTGCTGTTTTATCACACCTATTACCCGGTGGCCGAGACGGCCCACGAATGGAGAATGAAGCCGGGCGGGCTGGCTGTGGCGAAAGCCTGTTCGAGGATACTCCGAAGGGACGGAAAAAAGTATCTGCGAAACTGGATTGCCTACAAGATGGAGAGACGGATCGAGAAAGACTACCGGAGGCTGTTTGCGAAGACGGGTCTGCTCGTGGCAGGCCCAAATGACGCGGCTTCCCTGTTCGAGAAGGCCTCTGATTATGTTTCGCCGATGATCTACGGTGAGATCATCCCGACTATAGGACGTGGATTGGAAGCCGAGGCTGAGGGCAACGACGGGATCATCATCATTGGACCGTTCAACTGCCTCCCGTTCCGTATCTCGGAGTCGATCCTGAAACCAGTCAGCGTCAGGGATGGGATGCCAGTTCTGACTTACGAGAGCGATGGCTACGCGGTCTCGCCGTCGGTCCTACGGCAGGTGGACGTCCACATCCAGCAGGTTCTTGAGCATGCAGCGAGGATTCCTACGGCATAGCGCTTTTCTGTCAAGATCTTCGATCGCGGCCACGACAGGAGGCTACGTATAGAACATTTTTTCGGTTACTGCGATGCAGCCACTGTTCCTCAGGGAAATGCTTGATTCTTCATGAGCTCGATGGTAACTGCAACCCGGCCCGGCTGCGACGCTGAGGGCGCGGTTTCATGTTGTATCTCACCGATGAGCTTCAGCGTATGCTTGAGCTCGGGGAGTTTTTTTGCATCAATTGTAACTCCGTAGGTTCTTTTCGCCTCATTTGATTCTCTCCGCGTTATTGATCCCCCGAGCTTTGTTAATGCTTGCTCAACATCCCGGCCTGCGATTTCGATGTCCTTTACCTGCATAATGACAGTGAGACCGACCTTTTCAGCTGATGCAGCGTTCAACGCTTCTCGAGCCTGGGTGTCCGGCCTTGATTCTACCTCGGGCCTCATCATTGCGCCTGCTGCCCGTTCCTGCGGAAGAGGGGGAGCGCCGGGTGGTGGTACAGCCGCAAGTCTTTCTCCTGCAGCTTTTTTTTTGGCGAACAGCGTACGCTCATCCTGTCTTATTTGTGCCTGAGTCCCTGACTGATCAAATGGAATTGGCGGTGCAGGCTTCTCGTATTCCGGTTTCATGTCCAGAGCTTTGTATCCCGGTGCCTGCGGAACCGTTGATGGATAAGGTGCGGACTCCTGCCCAGTGCCGATATCATTCTTCCTGCTGCTTGCTGGAGGCACTTCTTTCCTGGCCGATGACTCTTGAGGCGGCTCCGCGGAAGGTCTTGTCGATGGAGGACTATTCCGGAATATATAGAACGCAGTGACAACAAGAAAAAGTACTGCAACGGCCTGGATAGGCAGCTTTATGGAAGGCGGGAGGAACCATCTAGAGAACAACCCTTTTCGCTTCTGAGACGCATCACGCACGTTGACCATGATCTTCTGCGTTATCCAGGCGGGTGGGGTGACCTCTTCGATGGTTTTGATGTGTTCTAAAGTTTTCTGCAGTTCCCGGAGCGCATTGCTGCAGAGGGAACAGCGCTGGAGGTGTTCCTCGATTGCGTTTCTCTCTTCCGCAGTAATAGATCCATCGATGTAATCCGAGAGCTTATGCCGAATAGCGTTATGCTCCATTAAAGTTCTCCGATCATGTCTTTCAAACAATCCTTCACCATTTCTCTTGCACGAAAGAGCCGCGATTTGACTGTGCCTTCGCGCATGTTCAGTATACTCCCGATCTCCTCATAGGAAAAATCCTGCATGTCACGGAGGATCAGTACCTCACGGAAATCCGGCCCAAGTGCTTGAATGCAGCCTTGAACCTTTTGTTGTATATCGCGTTTTTCGAGTCTGTCGAGCACAGATGGCTCCTTTGACGGTGGGTCGATGGCAAGCTGGCCGTCATCAGTCTGGACTTGCTCATTCAGTGAAAAGGCAGTCCGACCCTGCCGCGACTTCATCAGCTTAAGTCTATTCTTCGAGAAATTAACAGTAATGGCCGTAAGCCAGGTCGTAAATTTCGCTTCCCCACGAAAGTTCTTTATGCTTTTATATGCAGCAACAAAGGCATCCTGGACAACCTCGCAGGCCTCATCGTAATCATTCGTCAGGCGGAAGGCGACGTTGAGCATTTTTTTCTGGTGTTTTACAACGAGCTGTTCAAAGGCCTCCAGGCTTCCTTCCTGGGAGGACACGACGAGCAGGGCATCATCATCCGCGGTCATAGCTTGAGCGCCTTCTTTTGCATAAGACAACCATGAAATGGAATTTGTTCCTTTTTGCATATTGTAGCTGATTCTAACGCAAACTGCTTACGTTTGCATCGGCAAAATGATATTATATAGACATAGTCATTTCAAAACAAGGAGGTGTTCTATGGCAGGGCAGGTGAGGATTTTCGGGAAAGCCGGCTGACCGCATACGGACAAGGCCAGGTCGGCTTTCGGGGAAAGGGCTGTATACTATGACGTAAAGAAAGATGGCTCAAAACTGAACGAAATGTTGCAAATCTCGAAGGGCGTGCGAAAAGTTCCGGTTATCGTCGAGGACGGGAACGTGACTTTGGGCTATGAAGGGGGCTCATGAGGTGTGTGACAACCGGCAGGTTGCCGGTTATAAAGAATAGTAGCAGGGGGATTACGAAACAAATGTTGCTACGATAATTCATGACTTCATACAAGGGAGACGAAGAATCGCATGAGGGTGGACAATTTTTTTCTCGATAAAAACGATGCAATGCTCCTGATCGTCGACATCCAGGATCGGCTTGCTGGGGTAATGAAAGAAAAAGACAAAGTCGTGAAGAACACGCAGCACCTGATCGAGCTGGCAAAGATGATGGGCATCCCCCTCGTGGTGACTGAGCAATACCCCAAGGGTCTCGGCAGGACCGTACAAGAGCTTCAGTCGGTCATTCCCGGCTACAAGCCCATCGAGAAGACCACCTTCGACTGCTGCGGAGAACCGTCGTTCCTTTCGGAGGTTAACAGGTTCGGGAAAAAGAAAATTATCGTGACGGGGATGGAGACGCACGTGTGCGTGCTTCAGACTACGACGAGTCTTTTGCAGGCGGGGTTCGTGACGCATGTGGTTCAGGACGCCATCTGCTCGCGCACCAAGGAGAACTGGAAGACAGGGTTAGCGTTCATGCACGATGCAGGTGCTGTTTTGACCTGCACCGAGACTGTGCTGTTCCAGTTGCTCAGAGTGGCGGGTACGGAGGAGTTCAAGAAGATCTCGCAGAGAATCAAATAAGAGAGCACACAGAATTCTTCAGTAGTGGAACAAGGGGAAAATTAAAAGACCCTCCTGATTTCAGCTACAGCATGGATTACGAGGCTATACTATGGCACTACAAGAAATAATCCCCGATGATGTAAAGAAGGTCATCAAGGAAACTTTTTTGGAATCTCTCAAGGACGATGTCGTCCTCGAGGTCTTTACTCAGAAGGGCAAGAACGACCAGTTTAACGACGCAACGATTAACCTGGTCAAGGCGCTTGCGTCTCTGTCCGACAAGCTGAAGGTGTCGTTCCATACCGTTGGTGATGCGCTCTCCGTTAAGCGGAACGTCACCCGCTCGCCATCGATCCTCATCGCACCGGACAAGTACCGCATGCGCTATACCGGCGCTCCCCTTGGCGAAGAAGGCCGCTCATTTCTGATCGCGATCATGATGGCTTCCACAGGCAAGGGCCTCTTGAATGAAGCCACGTTCAAGAAAATTTCTGACGAACTTCATGATAAGCGGGACATCCAGGTCTTTGTCAGTCCCACCTGTCCATACTGCCCGCAGCAGGTGCTGTCGGCCTTCTCAGCCGCGCTTGTGAAGCCCGATCTGGTATCGGCTGAGACCGTCGAGATATATGAGAACCAGGACCTCGCGGAAAGTCTCGGCTCCCTGGCCGTGCCTCAGACGTTCATGAACGGGACCTTCACCGGCGCAGGCCTCCAGCCTGAACCGTGGTTCCTCGAATCCCTCCTCTCGCTCAAGGAGCCCCAGGTTGCATCGACCCAGATTTCCGGTGAGCCCGTCGAAAAGGACCTCGTCATTGTCGGTGGCGGGCCGGCTGGCCTCACGACGGCGATCTACGCGGCGCGCGCGGGTCTCGACAGCATCGTGATAGAAAGGAGCAATCTTGGAGGGCAGGTGATGATTACACCCGTGGTCGAGAATTATCCCGGGTTTATGCGGATCGGCGGTAAGAGTCTGGTGGACCTCCTTGCGCAGCAGGCGGCTCAGTACAGCGAAATTCACGTGGGAGAATTCGTGACGGAAATTGAGAAAGATCGGCCGGACAGCAGGATCCGGATCAAGACGAACCACGCTATTTACCTGACCAAGGGTCTGGTCATTGCTACAGGCGTCGGCAATCGGGCGTTGGATGCAGCGGGGGCACAGAAATTCTACGGCAGGGGAGTGAGCTACTGCGCGACGTGCGATGGATACTTTTTCAAGGACGGTAAACAGGTCGTTGTCGTGGGTGGCGGTAATACGGCGGTCACGGACGCGCTTTATCTCCATAACATCGGAGCTAAAGTGACCCTTATCCACCGTCGAGACTCGCTCCGGGCGGAGTCGAGGCTCCAGCAGAGCTTCAACAAGTCCGGGATCAGCACGCTGTGGGACAGCGAGGTGAAAGAAATTTCGGGCGACAAGACCGTGAAAGCGGTTAAAGTGGAGGACAAGAGGACCGGCAAGGTCAAGGACATGGCCGTTGACGGGGTGTTCATTGCCATTGGCTACGTTCCGAACATCGATCTCGCAGTGCAGCTTGGCCTCAAGCTTGACGATCAAGGATATATCAAGACCGACCTTGCAACGATGCGGACGTCTATGCCCAACGTGTACGCCGCAGGAGACATTACCGGAGCTCCGAAGCAGATTGTGGTTGCCGTGGCGCAGGGATCGATCGCTGCGATGACGGCGTTCGAGGACCTTACAAGCAGGACCTGGATTACGGTAGAAAAGGCGGCAGAGGCCGTACAGACCGGTTAAACGCTGCCGCCTGATTATTTTTTTTAAAACTTGACTTTCGGCGCTTCCTGTTCCGCCTGCGGAATCTCGTAGTATTGTGCTTCATTTACTCCTGCCAGAGAAGCAATGAACCTTCCCAACACGGTCCTGCGATAGGTGTTGAGCGTCTTCACATCGTCGTTATAGCGCTTACGCTCCACTGTAATCCTGTTCTCCGTGCCTTCCAAACTGTCCTGTAACTTCAGGAATGACTCGTTCGCCTTGAGCTGGGGAAATGTCTCTTGGAGCATGAGGAGCCGTGACAGTACGCCTTCAAGCTGCTGTGACGCCTGGATCTTGTCCTTAACGGTGCTCGCCTGGAAGTATTTGGTACGCGCATTTGCAATATCTGTAAAAACATCCTTTTCGTGTTTTGCATAACCCTTGACTGTCTCGACAAGGTTTGGGATAAGATCGTAACGCCGTTTCAGTTGGTTCTCAACCTGCGCCCACTGCGACTTGACCTGCTCGTCCATTGCCACGACCTGATTATACTGACCCGCTCCCCATATAATAGCAAAAATTGCGACCACTGCGATTACCGCGAAAATGATCAGTAGTGTTTTTACTCCGTTGCCCATGTGTGCCTCCCTCATCTTTTAAGAGATATTGCAAGGTCCCTTACCTGAAGCCTCTCCCCGCTGGGAAAAAAGAACTTCGAGAAGACCTTCATGATAGTACCTCTACCATCCTCCCGATGCACCGCCCCCACCCCCACTGCCTCCCCCTCCTCCGCCGAAGCTGCCTCCACCGAAACCTCCTCCTCCGGCCCAGCCACCTCTCCCACCTCCCAATTGCGATGCCAGGAGGATCAGGAAACATTGGCGAGGATGGGTTATGAAAAGAATGAGGGCAATAACGACAAAGACGATGACCACAATGGTTTGAAATCTCCCGAAAGGTGTGGCGGCGTGAGCGGCAGGAGTCTGGCGTAGTCCCGGCATTCCCGTAATTTGCACACCCTCGTGCGACGCAATCGTGCTTGCCACCGCTACTGTGGCAGTATAGATCCCCGAACCGTAATCACCCTGCCTGAAATAGGGGACCAGGTACTCACGGCCAATCGTGCCTACCAAGCTGTCGGGAAGTATGCTTTCAAGGCCATAGCCGATCTCGAGGCGATATTTCCGGTCCTTCACTGCCACGACGATCAACACTCCGTTGTCTTTGCCCTTTTGGCCAAGCTTCCATTTTTCCTTGATATTGAATGCGAACTCCTCAATACTTTGGCCGTCCAGGCTCTGGACCGTCAGCACAAGAACCTGCGCTGTTGTCCTCTGCTCGAGTTCCTTGAGGTAGGCATTCAGCCGGGCTTGTATTTCTTCAGGGACCACTCCGGCCAGATCGACGACATAGTCGCGCGGTACCGAGGGCGGCTCGGGCGTAGAGGCCGACGCGCTTGAAACGAAAAAGGAAATGATCAGGAAAAACGTGACGGCAAATTTATTAAACATGCAGGTCATCGATGATTTTTTCTATGGACTCGAGAGCACGGTAATATTGCTCGAAGAAAACACGCAATTCCTGTTCCGAGGGCTTAATGAGATTGCCCTTGAGCTTGAGCAGATTTTCGAAGATATCAGTCTGAAGCCCTGCTGCATGGACAAAGGTATGGATCACATCCATTCTCTGGATGGGAGGTTTTATGCCGAGCAGAGTGATGATTGCACGGAAAAGTGCCATCGACCCGGTTATGGACCGTACGAGGGATGCGGTGAGCTGATTTTTTTTCCCCAATGACGAAATATATCCCTGCCGGACGCGGATCAACTTGGTTTTTATCTCCCGCTCGCATTGGAGCCGGAGTTCGGGTGCGGCGATTTGCAGATCGTTCAGGACGTCAGGTCCGTATATCGTTTTGTGAATGAGCTTGAAATCGAGGAACTCAATGGGAAATGCATTCTGTGAACGGCCTATATACTCGGGAGTCATCACAAGTGGAGCAGCTATGCGCTTTTTGCCGTACTTTTTCCCGAGCGGTGCGAGATAGGTGATGAAACGAAGGTCCATGTTGTGCAGGAGAACCAGTGAATTGATGTCCGACAGTTTCTCATCATAATCCTCTATGACCGCGCTCCCTACGACATGAATAGAGTGAAGGTTTGACTCATGGGCCTTGAGGAGATCACCTATCATGGGTGCAATTTTTTTTGCTACCGCAGGATTCAATCCCGAGAAATTGACAGTAGTCATAGTGACGCATTATAGCACAGTATTGCGTGCTTCACAATGCGCACAAAGACACCGCAACGACACCAATGGAAACCGGAAAGCACAATTCCAAATGTAATTCTTTCCGGCCTGTAGTCCGAAGATGCCCGAATCAGGCCTTACGACTACTGAGGGCTACTACTAATTCTGTTTTCGGATGCGGCAGAGAGGCTAGGCACGCTTCATTTATAGATGGGGAGAGCATGAAGTTATGCCTCTCTCTTTGATCATAAGAGATGGGGCTCTTTCAATCGAGGTAAAAGTGAAACCTCCTGCTCTTGAATTTTGTTCCCCTATGAATTACTTCTTCGCAGGAGGTTTCCATTTTTGGATAGTCTTGAAGATAATTCCTCCCCTATTTTAAGGGGGGAATATTACCTCATATAAGGGGTTGTTACGGCGAAAATGATAAGAAAAAGAATTAGAGCTTTTAGGATATCAAAGGTGTATAATAAAAAAATTTCCTATCGGCCCCAGAACCTGTCTACCCGCAGACGTTGCGGGAATAAACGTAGAGAAGTAAAAAAACGGTCTGAAGTTAAGGAGAACTCATGGTGGAAAAATATTCTGCAGGTGAAAACATCGCGTCCCAATGTACCAAATGCAAGCGAATCCTCGATCACGTTATTGTTGCCATGAAGGGAGAATCGATCGTCAAAGTGCAGTGTAAGACCTGCGGCAGCACGCACAAGTTCAGGAATCCAGCTGATCCCCCGAAGGTCCGCGTCCCGAGAGTGAAAAAAGAAAGTCAAAAAATTGATGCTGTGGCAGCAGAATGGGAAGCCGGGATGGCCGGGGCCAAAGGGAAAGAGCATGTGTACAGCATGTCAATGAAATACCGTATCGGCGACGTTGTCGAGCACCATACTTTCGGCAAGGGCATCGTGCGGAAACTTTACATGAACAAGTGCGATGTGCTGTTTAAGGACAAGGAGCGGCTGATGGCTTCAGCCAATTAGCGCCCACCGGTTGCAAGAAACGCCATCTGCGAGGTTCGGCAAGTTGACCACCGCCAGGGAAGTAAATGCAGCTAATTCGATATGCTGGAGCGCGAGCAACTACCGCTCCGGCATATTTTCCCCCATCACCGTATGACACTCCATCCGTCCAATATCGTCCTCATCGGCATGCCCGGTTCTGGCAAGAGTACCGTCGGTATCATATTGGCAAAACTGCTCGGGAAAAGTTTTGTTGATACCGATGTCCTGATTCAGACGCAACAAGGACAATCCTTGCGGGACATTGTCGACAGCAGTGGATACCTTTTCTTGAGAGCGATTGAGGAAAGGGCACTACTCCGTCTTAACATCAACAGTCACGTCATTGCCACCGGCGGTAGTGCCGTGTATAGTGGCGCCGCCATGGAGCACCTCAAGGCAGATGGCACCGTTGTCTTCCTCAACGTTGACCTGGAAACATTAAAAGCGAGAGTCCATGATTTTTCTATACGAGGCCTTGCAAAACGACCGGATCAGACCGTTGGCGACCTTTTCGCCGAGCGCTGCGCGCTGTACTGGAAGCATGCGGATATCATCATTGATTGCGCCAGGCTGACGCACGAAGAGGTCTGCGCGAAGATCGTTCAGGAACTCGAAAAATGCATGCCGCATTAGGCAATGAGGCGCTTTGCAAGACCAACTACGGTTTGTTCATCTTCGTTTTAAGAAACTGAAAGCACGACGGTGCAGATTCTCCGTTTCGAGGCGAACGAATTTTTCACTTCAAATTTATTTTATAATGAGGTATCATATCCACTTGGATTAATTCGATATATTGTAGGAGCCACCGATGAACCTGTTGACGATTGCATTTTTTGTATTCCTTTTGAACATTCCTTTCGGGTACTGGAGGGCGAATGTGCGGAAATTCTCATTCGCCTGGTTTCTCTCAGTCCATGCGCCTGTTCCCTTTATCATCGCCCTTCGGCTGCTCTCCGGCATGGGCTTTCAACTCATAACCTTCCCGATCATGATTGCTGCATACTTCGTGGGACAGTTTGCAGGCAGCCGGCTCTACACTATGCGCAGGAAAAAGGATGGATTGCGGGTCAGCTCCTGCCTCGTCTGGGACCTTGTAAGCCCGCATCAAAAACGCTATTAAGCGTGCATCCCTTAAGCATTTGGTAACCCACAGCGCACGGGAACAGGTATTACAGCAGGAGACGAATCCCCTCATTAACAGTCTCAAGCTCGTGCTTCCATCCCGCCTGTAAGCTTTCGTGCCATTTTCTTTGTAAAAACTGCCGGATACGCATGTTTAGAGGTGATTGAAAAATCCGCCACCTCGGCCTGCCTTGCATTCTTTGCCGGACTGACATCTACAATCGCAGACCCTGCGGCGCGCCTGAATACGATGGTGAAAAAGATGGAGAATCCTGTCTTGCAACAGATAAAAAACTGGCGGTATCTGTCTGAAAATCTCGCCACCGGAGGACAGCCTACTGAACAGCAACTGGCTGCAATCGCAGCGGCAGGTTACCATGTGGTTATCAATCTGGGATTAATGAATGAAGATTACTCATTGGCTGATGAAAAAAGTTTTTTGGAGTCTCTCGGTCTCGACTACGTGCATATACCGGTAGAATGGGAAACGCCGACCAGTTCGGACCTTGAAAGATTCATAGCAGCAATGAAAAATCTGAGCGACAGGAAGATATTTGTCCATTGTGCCGCCAACAAGAGAGTTTCTGTCTTTATCGCCCTGTATCGAATTCTTGAGCAAGGGTGGTCACAAGAGGATGCAATGGCGGGGGTGCTCGATGTCTGGGAGCCGAACGAGGCGTGGTGCCGATTCATAGAAGGCGTTCTCAGTCAGCGAAGACGGCCTTAGGGTTTGTCATGCGTCTTTTTTTCTTATGGCCGTGTCGCACACTAAATATAGGTTACGTAATCAATTGCTATCCCGTCTGCCCTGGGGCATAATGATGATATGCTTTTAATCTTCCCTCCTGTTGCAAAGCCCTGCGAGCCCCCTGCTGGCATAGCGAAACTCGCCGGCGCGCTGAAAGCACATGACATATCGTCTACAATCCTGGACGCGAACCTTGAAGGACTTCTTTTCCTCCTGCAACAGCCGAAGTCGTCGGCTCAGGATACATGGACACGCAGGTCATTAAAAAATATCTCAAATAATCTTGCGTCGCTTCGGGGAGCCGGCATCTATCGATCGTTCAGCCGGTACAGGAGAGCCGTTCAGGAACTGCAACGCGCGCTCGAAGTCTCGGCCGAAGATACAGGGGCTATCCTTGGGCTGGCGGACTTTCACGAAAGAGATCTGTCTCCGGTCCGAAGCGTGGATCTAGTTTCAGCAGCCACACATCCGGAAAAGAATCCATACTTCCCGTACTTCAGCAAACGTCTGCCTGAAATCATCGCGGAGTCCTCCTTCTCGTGGCGGCGCCCTTTGCTGTTGCTCGGGGCAGGTCCCGGCCGCAAAGAAAGGCAAAAAGACAGAGACAATAAGGAAGACACTGCTGGACTGAATATAGGTTTTTCACTTAACTATTTGAGCCAGGCACTTACTGCTTTTGCCATGATCGGTTATATCAAGCAACAATATCCTCATGTGAAGGTTGTGCTGGGCGGAGGACTTGTCAGTTCATGGATGAAGAGGCCAGGCTTCAAAAATCCGTTTGGCGGTCTCGTGGATCATCTTATCTGCGGACCCGGAGAGGGGCCCTTGCTCGACCTGTTCGATGTCAAGGAACCGAAGCTGCATCGCGCCACCCCGGACTATTCCGGTTTGCCTCTCCAAGAATACCTATCACCAGGATTTATTCTCCCATACAGCGGCTCAAGCGGTTGCTACTGGAGGAAATGTTCCTTCTGCCCCGAGACTGCCGAGGATAATCATTATCTCCCCATTCCGGCACCACAAGCCATGACCGAGCTTCAATCTCTGGTTGCGGAAACGCGACCGCTCCTGGTCCATCTTCTCGATAACTCAATCAGTCCCGCGCTCATGCAGGGGCTGTCGCACGATGCTCTTGGCGTTCCTTGGTACGGATTCGCGCGGATCAGCAAGGACCTCTTGGACAAAAATTATTGCATAGCGCTCAAAAGATCGGGCTGTGCAATGCTTAAGCTCGGTTTGGAATCAGGAGACCAGGGTATCCTCGATGGATTACAGAAGGGCATCGACCTTGGGGTGGCATCGGAGGTTTTTAAAAACCTGAAACAAGTAGGGATCGCAACGTATATATATCTTCTCTTCGGCACACCGGCGGAGACGATAGCCGAAGCCCGCAAGACTCTCGAGTTCGTTGTCCAACACGCTGACGCGATCAGCTATCTGAACGTCGCAATTTTCAATATGCCCCTGTGCAGCGTAGACGCAGGAACATATGAGACCGAACAATTCTATGATGGTGATCTCTCGCTCTATACAGGCTTCAAACATCCTCTGGGATGGGACCGGAAAATAGTTCGTCATTTCCTGGAAACGGAATTCAAGCGTCACCCCAAAATTGCCGCTATCCTCAAAAACGACCCTCCCGTATTCACTTCGAATCACGCGACATTTTTCCCAAAATATTAACGTTCCATGAGCCAGGCCATCGGCGAGGGCAGGTGCATCGTCACCAAGAACCCTCTCATCAATACGTAATCAAAATTCCTGTGCTTAGGAACAGGGCACAAAGGCTGCCCTATTTTCATGATGATTCTGTGGACAGACTTGTAGAAGCGGTCAGAATTATGGCAAAAATTCAGCTTTTAAAAGACCAGACAAAAGAGCAGGTTGCGGACGGTGCAGCATTTCTCTCATCAATGACCGGACGGATTCCCAAAGAGGCGCTTAAGATGCCGGCGCTTCCATCAGGGAAATAATAGTATCGAAAAGTATCTTGAATGAACGCGGCATGCCAGAGATAGAAAAAAAATGTAAAAAATGCCTTGAGAATATCCAGATCGTATCATTAAACGATTCGCCTGCGTTTGTGTCAAATAAGTATGAATGCGCATTCGTAATAGGCATGCAAGGAGGTGCACTTATGAAAATCAAATTGTTTACTTCACTCGCTATCGGTGGTTTGCTGTTGGGAGGCAGCCTAGTTTCTTCCGCAGCCAGCTATGCCGCAGTGAATGTCAACATCGGCGTCGGGTTGCCGGGCCTGGTGATCTCTGCGCCACCTGCTATGGTCGTAATACCGGGGACCTACGTGTATTATCCTCCTGACGTTGGTGTGGATATTTTCTACTATCGCGGCTACTGGTACCGGCCGTATGAGGGGCGCTGGTTTATATCCGCGGAATATAATGGACCATGGGGCGCCATCGCAATAGAGCGTGTTCCTCGCGCCGTTATCAGCCTGCCGCCCACTTACCGCCATGTTCCTCCGGGATATGAGCGAATGCCCTACGGCATGGTTCGGAAAAACTGGAGAGCCTGGGAGCGTGACCGGCACTGGGACAGACATGAGGCCAGAGGGCGGGAACATCGAGAAGAACGGGGCGAGAGAGAGCACATGCGCTGATGAGGCTGTGTACAATGACGTGATGCTTCAGATAGCGGGCAGCTTTAAATTTGACGAGATTGTTTTTCAAGCGTGGCTATCGTTGCTGCACCTTACCGTCAAGGGTGATAAGATCCGTGGATGGACGATGACGAGGAACATTTGCAGCGCTCTTGATCGTGATGTCGCCGCGCTTCACGCGAACAATGATCGTGCGCAGGTTTGTGACAGGAATCTTAAGATGAGCCACACCGTCGATGTCGGTGAAGACGCCTTTTTCGACGACACGGTAGCGCAGCGTAGGCAGTGGTTGCTCCTCAAATTCCCAGATAGATTTAATTTCGTTCGTTGGCAGTCCGAAACCGTGAACATTGCCACTGCACAATATCTCGCTCTCTGGTTGAGCTACCAGCTCGATATCCACATCAAGCGTGTCCACGATGACCTCGACTTGTTCCGGCACTGCGGGGTAGCCGTCATATGGTATACGTGCCGATAGATCCTTATTCGACGGATTCGCAAAAAGTCCACCACTGATAATTCCGACTCCGAGCAAGCATGAAGCAGCGATTACGGCCATCCTAAGCCGCGGGCTACTTTCAATCAGTGGGTACATTACTGCTCGGGAATCCTCCCGCGCAGGGATCCTGAGTATGTAATAGTACAGAGTGTGAGCCACACCGTAGACTATCAGGGCCGACCATACGACATCAGACAGAAAGTGCGCACCCGCTACCATCCGGCCAATGCCGAGAAGCGTGCCGAATGTCAAACCTGCTGTGAGTGACGCTGCTGCTCGTTTGGGATGGCTCCTTCGCCACAACCACCAGCCCGCTGACATGAGAAATCCCACGGAAGAGTCGCCGCAGGGGAAGGACTTGCCGCCGCTGTGTGAGGGCACAAGTGGACGCACGTAATCGAACTTGCCGTTGAACTCGATGATCTGGCGCGGCCGCGGCCTGCCCCAGTGGTCCTTGAAAACCGCGTTGATGATGAGGCCTGGGCCGAGGGCTACACAAAGCAGGATGAATAGCCCGTACAATCGTAACCGTTTCGAGTCCTCACGGACCAGGCCAGTAACCATCATGATGACGCCGGTAACTGCAAGAGACCCGGTTATCCATGGTGTGGCCCGGTAGAACAGGGACCAGAGAGGCTCGTTCGCGATGGGCCAGAAATCAGCACTCTCAGGATGAAAGAACAATCGCGTCGCGGCAATATCCAGCCTGGTCAATGCAAAAAGAAAGAACGCAAGAAAGGCCAATGCTGTGAGCACGATCAGTTCGGGCAGCCAATAGCGGCGATAGGAGACGAAAGGTCCTGCGGTGTTCATGGATGTTCCGTCAGTGTAGAGATGGCGAATTGGTTCAACGTTATCCTCAGGGTTCTCGTGCGAAACAGATACGCGCTTGAAGAATGTTCATATTATCGGTTTAGCGCCGGCTAAGTCAATAGAAAAAGGTTTCCTAACCTGCCATGTTCATGTACTAGAAAGACTGGTAACCTCGAGCTCTATACACAATCCAACCATCGAACGGCATAAGAATTATCCATGATTATTGATACCGGAAGGAGGTTTACCAAAAAGAAGATCGGCGCGCCTACCCTTTTGATGCGGTTGGGAAAAAGGGCTCAAAGGATTGAAAGCAAGACAGCACCAGGCAGGCAAGTATCCTGTTGCTATCCAAGGCAACGATATTTCAGCTTTCTGTTACGGCGTGCCCGGCGTGAGCTGCCGAACCAGACGAATAAAAAACCTAGACATACTGCGGCAGCGATGACGTTCATCTGGAGCGGCGGGCGAGGGAAGGGTAGATGGATAAATTCAATTTATTTCATCAAGGGAAAGCCAAACCTGGATATAAGTTAATAAGCCTTTAGTATTTCGTGCGAACTTTTTACAATGACAACTTTCTCGAGATTTTTCAGAGATCGTTCGTGGCCGTCCTTGTCCATGGAAGAAACGCAGTCCGAGACGACAACCGCATAGAAGCCCCTGTTCGCAGCATCTCGTGCAGAAGATTCGATCCCCATCTCAGTCGCTATGCCCGTGAATATCAAAGTCGTGATACCCCTGTTCCTCATGAGGTACTCGAAATTTGTACCGATAAAGATGCTCGCCGTCGGTTTTTCCAGCAAGACATCGCTGTCAGCCGGTTTGACGACTTCCGGGATCTCCCGTTCTCTTGAACCTCGGGCAAAGAAATTCGGCAGCTTGTCTATTTCTTTGACATTGTACCGCCTCATCATATTATAAAGATACCAGGATGACTGAAATTCTCTGCTGGGGGGGGTGATAAGCGTGTAGACAACGGGCATCTTTTTTCGCAGGTTCTCGACGAGGTCTTTCAGATTGTTGAGAAATTCTTCTTTGTTGAATATCCGGTCTACAAGTCCATTTTGCACATCCCAGATAACAAGGCACGAATGACCGGGATCAACTATTTCAGCAAAAGTAGTATAGACAATAGTATGGTTCGTTATCATCGTTAGCTCCTATTTCCGCTTCATCAACATTCTTCACCCCGCGATCGCCTTCCGCCTCGAGGAATGCATAGGGAAGACAGGTGCTGGTGCTGCCTACGAGGATTACTCCATTTCACCGCACTGATGCGACTCAGCTCGACGTCCGCTATGGGGAACAGCATAAGAGCAAGCACCTTGAAAACACTTCGTATAATTATCGTTACGAGTTTCTTGCCTTCTTTACTTCCTCCAGTGTTTTGCTGCCGACTCCGATATTGTCGTCCCCGAGTTCATTGATAATAACCGTGAAAGCGTACTGCGGTATCTTTGTGATTTCGGCGGACACCATCGTGAGCTTTTCAATCAGGCTAACCTTCTGTTCTTTCGTTAGGGAAGCGATATCAATTTTAATTATCGGCATGAAATTTCCTCTCTTTGGCAGAGAGTACAACAGGAGCCATAAAATTGCAAGAATTAGTGCAGCAATGGTTACAAAAAAAGGCGAATGGGGCAAAGGAAAAGCGCTCAATTGCGGACCGGTTGCTACATCCCGAGGAAAGCTTTTTTTACATGCTCGTCTTTGAGAAGGTCCTCGCATCTAGTGCCCGAGATTACAACTTTTCCAGTTTCGAGAACATAGGCGCGGTGGCCGATGCACAGCGATTGGGTTACATTCTGTTCCACGAGCAGGATCGTCACTCCCTGGCGGTTGATTTCGGTTATGATCTCGAAAATGTTCTTTACGAGCAGCGGTGAAAGCCCCAGGGAAGGCTCATCCAGGAGGAGTAGCTTCGGATCGGCCATGAGACCTCGTGCGATGGCGAGCATCTGCTGCTCGCCGCCGGACAACGTGCCGCCGAGCTGATTCACCCGTTCCTTCAGGCGTGGGAACATCGTAAATACCCATTCCCTGTTCTCATCCCGCTTTCTCCTGGCACTAGCAATGAATGAGCCCATCCTCAGGTTCTCGATGACCGTCATCTGAGGGAATATCTTCCTGCCTTCGGGGACCTGGACCACGCCGAGGTCCACGACCTCATGTGCCTCGCATTTCGTCAGGTCAACGTCATTGTACAAGATTGTGCCGGATCCGGGTTTTACGAGCCGTGAAATATTTTTCAGAAGTGTAGACTTGCCCGCACCATTCGCCCCTACGACTGTGACAATTTCGCCTTCCTGAACTTCGAGGTCCACATCCCAGAGGACTTTGAGATCGCCATAGCTGAAGTTCAGTTTCTCGATTTTAAGCATGGCTCGCTCCCAGATAGGCCTCGACTACAGCACTGTTCGAGACAATCTCCTGAGGCGTGCCCTCGGCCAGCTTCTCGCCCGAGTTCAGCACGACGACCCTGTCGGAGATGCGCATAATTGTTTTCATGTTGTGTTCTATGACCATCTCAGTGATGCCAAGTTTCTTGATGTCAATTATCAGCTCGATAATCTCCTCGCTTTCCGTGGGGTTCAATCCGCCCATTACCTCATCCAGGAGCAGCAACTTGGGTCGAGTCGCCAGAACGCGGGCCACTTCTAGTTTTTTTCGCTCTCCGATGGGGAGGCTGCCGGCGCGGACGTCTGCCCGCTGTTCCAGATGTACGACCTTGACCTGTTCCATGGCAATTTCCCGCGCGGTTTTGAGCGAGTTTGTGCGGCAGAGGGCACCGACCATGACGTTGTCCACCACGCTCATCTTGGCGAGCGGCCGCACTTTTTGCCACGTGCGCGCCATGCCGAACTTGCACACGGCGTCGGGATGCAGGCCGTTCATGCGCCTTCCCTCGAAGATGATTTCCCCCCGCGAAGGGGGATAATAGCCAGTGATGCAATTGAAGAGCGTTGTCTTGCCTGCGCCATTCGGACCGATCAGGCCCATGATCATCCCCTGGTTCACTTCGAAAGAGATATCAGAGTTGGCGGCCAAGCCGCCGAAAAACTTGCTGACGCGCTTGATCTCGAGAATCGCCATCAGGATACCTCCTTCCGTTTTTTCGCCACGAGCTTCTTTACGAAGCCCAGTACGCCATCAGGCATGAACAGGATGACGACGACAAGTAGGATTCCGTAGATGAGCACATGGGCATGCGACAATTGATCCTTCAGGAAGGAGCCCAGCGCTGATTCCTCTTTGACCAAGCCGGAGTCAATCAGGGCCTGGGCTATCATATTGCTGCGCAGGGCTTCCGAGAACGGAACCAGCACCACGGCGCCAATTGCGGGGCCGAGGACGGTCCCGATTCCCCCGATGATAGCGGTTATCACGATTTGAACAGACAGATCAAGCGCCAAAACCGTGCCGGGGTCAATAAAACCGACATACAGCGCGTAGAGGCTGCCGGCAAGGGAGGTGAAAAACGCAGAAATGGCCAGGGCCGCATTCTTGTACATGGTCAGGTTGATGCCCAATGAATGGGCTGCGTCCTGATCTTCACGGATTGCCTGAAAATAGTAGCCCAGTTTCGAATTCTGCACCAGCCACGTTACGGCAATGACGGCGATCGACATTACGAGACCGGTATAGTAAAAGGGCACCTTTGACAAAAAATCTGTAACGATCGTGTTCCCGATCCTGAGCGGAGGGACTTCGGTGATCAGGATGCCTTCAGCGCCGTTCGTCAGATTATTCAGGTTCAGGGCCGTGACACGGAATATCTCGGCTACGGCTATGGACGCGAGGACGAAGTACGGTCCGCGCAGACGAAAGCAAATGGAGCCGATGACAAGACCGGTTGCAAGTGCGACCACCGCGCCCGCCCAGACCCCGTACCAGGGCGCGATATGCCGGTATTGCAGCAGGATCATCGTCGTGTAGGCGCCTACCCCGAAATAGGCAGCATGGCCCACGGAGTACTGGCCCGTGTATCCTCCCAGAATGTTCCAGGCCGATCCCGTGATGACGCTGATGAAAATGAGGATCATGATGTGGAGAGCGTACGTACTCGTCACGAATTTCGGGATCAGGAAGAGGAGTGCGAGCAAGGCGATGAGAAACGAGAGCGACAGAGTGCTGATACCGCGTATGTTGTTTGTGAATACTTTCATATTTTATAATTCGTATAAACGTGAATCAAAGCGTTATTGCCACGAAGGAATGAGCGATACAATAGAAAAAAACTCTGTTGCATTGAATTTACCTATGCATTTCTCGGCGCAGTCTGTGATCTTTGCGGCCATGTTACTGTATGCTCCTGTCAGTCCCTCGACGTGCCCAAAAGACCCGATGGCTTGAACAGAAGCACCAGCAGGAACAATACGAACACAATGACATCCTTCCAGCCCGAGCCGAGGTAGACACCACCGACCGACTCGGCCACCCCGATGAGCACGCCGCCCAGCATTGCTCCGAAGATGCTTCCCATGCCGCCCAGGACGGTTATCACAAAAGCCTTGAGCGTGAAGACGCTGCCGACCTGGGGGAAAATATAATAGGTCGGTGATATAAGCGCGCCCGCAGTGCCGGCCAATGCTGTTCCGATTCCGAACGCGAGGACCGACATGCGTTTGACGTTGATCCCCATCAGTTGTGCCGCCTCCCGGTCCTGGGCTGTGGCCCTTACGGCCTGGCCCATGTCGGTCCTGTACAAGAACCAGTAGAGTACGGCCGTAATCGCCGCGGTGACGATAAAGGAGTATACCAGTGGTTCAGATATCGAGATTCCCATAACGGTGACGCTGCTGGACGAATAGGTCGTGCTCAATATCCGGTAATCCGAAGTGAAGGCAAGCATGATCGAGTTACTCATTACCAGCCCCATTCCGATGGTCAGCAGGATCTGGTTTTGGGGCAGGGCATTGAGAGCGCGGTTAATGAACACTGTTTGCAGAAAAGCGCCGAAGAGGAACATGAGCGGGATGATTATGACGATCGAAACAAAAGGGTCGATATGCAGGAGGCTGAAAAGAAAATAGGTGGCATACATGCCGAGCATCAAGAGATCGCCGTGGGCGAAGTTGATTATGCGCATGACGCCAAAAATGATGGTCAGGCCGATGCCGATCAGCGCGTACACGCCGCCGATCAGGATGCCGCTTATCAGTGATTGAAGAAAAATAGCCATGAATATCCTACCCGGTTAAAGCCGAAAAAAAACTTTTAGATGGCAAAGGGTACGAGATCGGAGCGTACGACGACGCAAACGCGAGATTCGCTCAGCGCTTCACGTGTTTCGCGTTCTTCGTGGCCACTCGTGTTCCTGTCTCACGGAGTGTGTGTTTTGAACCGTTAAAGCGGGGAGCAGGCTTCCGGCCCGCTCCCCCGGTGATGAGCTTTAAGATTTACTTTGTCCAGCCCGGGAAGGGCCAGATGGGCTTCGTGTCCGCATCATTCAGAGGCCATACGGTCTCGTGCTTCCCGTTCTGCACCTGTTCGACCAGCATCACGGCCTTGCGCTGGTTCTGGTATCCTTCGTAGTCCTGGAATCGGACTTCGCCGAGGATGCCGTTCCATTTTCCGGTATGCAGTGTCTCTCGTGTCTTCTCCCGGTCGCCGCCTGCAGCTGCCACAGCCTGACCCATGATCATCATCGATTCGTAGGCGCAGGCAGCGTGGTACGTAGGCGGCTTGCCGAACTGCTTTTCATAGCGTTTGTACCATGCCTTGGAACCCGGCCACGGCGCGTCCTCACTCCACTGGGTGGATGAGAAGACACCCTGACTGATCTCCTTCTCTTTGGCAAACTGCACCACCGAGAACCCCGCGCCCGCACCGAGGAAGGCCATCGGCGTAAGCCCTATTTCGCGCGATTGGCGCATCAGCAGGATAGCGTCGGCCACGTAGGAAACCATGAACACGAGGTCCGGGTTCGCGGACTTCACCTTGGCAAGCGTTGAGCGATAGTCGGGCGATCCTTTCGAGTAGGCCTCTTCAAAGACCACCTTGATTCCCTTCTGTGCTGCGATGGTTTTAGCGCTCTTAGCACCCGAGACGCCGAAATCAGTGTTTTCGTTCAAAATGGCGACAGTCTTGGGCTTGCCGAGGGCCGTGGCAAGATCGAATAGAACACCTGCATAGTCGCTGGTAGTACCCGAGACACGGTAGGTCCACTTATAGCCTTGCTGCGTGATCTCTTCTTTCGAAGCCGCAGGCACAATGAGCGGGACCTTGTAGCGCTCCGCCATCTTGGCATCGGCGTTCGCCGTGGCAGAAGTGTAGGGACCCACAATTCCCGTTACGTTGTCCCTGGTCGCAAGCTTCTCAAAAGCCGCCAGCGACTTGTCGGGTTTGCCCGCGTCGTCCTCTTTAACGAGTTCAACATCAATTCCCATTTTTTTCAGGTCCTCGATTGCGAAGGTTACGCCATTTGTCAGGTTCTCGCCGATGGGGGCTTCAGGCCCGGTGATCGAATTGATGAACCCGAGTTTAATGTTTGTTGCATGGGAAGTACCAGGAAGCGTCAAACAAAATATCAGCAATGCGAAAATCAACTTTTTGGTCATACTTATGTTCCTCCTTGAAACGATTTAAGATACGGTGGAGTGTATCTATTAATAAATATACCAGTATTATTGTGAATAGTCCAAATCATCCAGGACCCGTCGATCCTTCCCGTCAAGAGAGTACAATAAGTTGGCTATAATAGCAAGGGGTTAGGCAAGAAAATTGTGCGCTCACGATGCTGGGACCGAATTTTTCGACAATGATTGTGAAGACCCCCTCGTGCTTGTAACGCAAGATGGGATTCTACACGATGTTTCAGGAGGGACCATCGTGGACTTTAGCTTGCACCCGAAAATCGAGGGGGTCTCTTTTATTCCTCCAACCTTAGTATAATGGATAAATTGGCTTTCGCTAAAACTGTCGACCAGCAAATGGCTATTTTTAAAATCACGCGGCATCGCAAGAACCTATGTGATATATTTATTATTATGAATAGTTATTTCAACCACGAAGGAGGAAGAAACATGAAGACAGTAAAAGTGATTTCCCTTATCGCACTCACGATGTTGTTAACAGCCTCTCTCAGCATAGCGGCGGGTCATGAGGTGTTCAAGGCAAATCTTACTGGTAAAGATGAAGTTCCTGCTGCTATGACAAAAGCAGGAGGTGAGGTTACATTTAAATTAAGCAAAGATGGGAAAGAGATGACTTACATCCTGAAGCTGAGAGACATAGAAAATGTCAAAGCGGCGCATATCCATGCGGGAAAGATGGGTGAAGAAGGTGCAGTGGTAGTCGGCCTATTTGGGGGACCAAAAAAAGAAGGCAAGTTCAATGGAGTTCTAGCCAAAGGCACCATCATAGATGCTAATCTGGTCGGCCCGCTGGCGGGGAAAACGATTGGGGACCTCGTCGAACTGCTGAAGAGCGGTGGGGCTTATGTCAACGTTCATACTGACAAGTACCCGGGTGGAGAAATACGCGGTCAGGTCAAGTAAGTCAGGATGGTCAAGCACCATCAGGGGGGTGAATATTCAAAGGAGAGGTGGAGTCGGGTTAAGTACCGACTCCGCTTCTTTTCTCGCGCAATGAAAAGTGTACGAGACGTGAAATTGTGTGCACCACGAGACACAAAGCGATGAGGGAATGATGCGCGACAGTTGGTTGTCCCAGCATGAACGCGGAGGAGCCCCGGGAAAAGCAGGAAAAATTTGAAACAAGGTACAAGGTTTTCAGCTGACTTGCTGTCTGTTAGACAAACTTCTTCAACCGCTTCCATCTTTCGTATCAATCAACGGTGTGTACATATACCATGCCTCCTGAAGGCAATCCTGCGGGAGGGCCGACGTGCAATGCCTTCGGTCGGTGCTCTGATCGCGGGATTTAAGAGAGCGGATCAGAGGTTTGTCGAATTGATGAGATTGTCGATCCACATGACCAAGTCGGTCTTGTCCTTTGGCGGGCCATCGACTCGGAGGATTTGTACACCGCCTCGATAGACAATGAAAGTCGGCGTTTTTTCAATCTTAAAACGTTGCAAGAGGCTCACGTCCGCGTCGATATCGACTTTCAGCACTTTAAGCTTCCCTATCTGTTTCTGGGCGAGATCATTCAACAATGGCTCGAATATCTTGCAATAAACGCAGAGACGGGCCGTGAAGACGACGAGGAGGGTTTCTGCCCAATACGACACCGTCCGGTCGAAGCTGTCGGCTCTAGCCCACTCGGGCTGAGAGGGAATTTCCAGATTCGTCTTGCAATTCCAACAGCGCGGTTTTTTCTCGAGTTTGTCCAGCGGTACTCGGCTCAACTGCAAGCAGGTCCTGCACCGGATCTTGATTGAATTATCTGTCATACGTTATCTCGTTTCTTCAAACGTGGTTAAAACTGTTCTTTCCCGCTAAGGGGGTGTTATCCTTGAGCTTCCGGCATTGACAATGCTTCAGGCAATCTCCAGTTGTCAGAGGAATGATTTTTCATAGAGTAGTGTATGCAAAGAAACTAAAATAGTCAAGTAGGAGTACCTTATTCAACATCGCTCCGTTGGCCAAGGTTACTGATTTCACTGATATATTAGGTGAATAAATCAACTCGTGGCAATCCCCGTTCCGGGCAACCGTTATGACTAATTCCTACCTCCAATATTATCAAGCGGTGCGGAATCCTTCTTAAGATACTGGAATAACAGAGCAAATCGTCGTCTAGACGATTCAGCGCAGATACTATTTTTTTTTCATGCGTGCGATGTCGGTAACCCGAACATGGTAAAGTTCACGGTCGAAGACAGTTCGAATTCCACGCAGGCCATTGACGGATTACTGATACAGATTAAATGCGCCACAGGAAGTGTCGTGTTCCATCATGCATATGATAGTCGTTGATGCCAAGATCACGGGAATAAGAAGAGATCAGTACATGCTCTTGACGTCATTGAAGACAGCAATACGGCAAGCTCCGGCGCCGCTACCCCGCAGTCTTTCCGAAAAACATTTCCAGTCTGAACAAGATCCCGGGTATATTGTCAAAATTGCTGCTCTGCGGGAACCTGAGCTGGGGGGACACCTCAAAAAAGAGCCACTCCCGCCAGAAGCTGTGGCGATACCTGATCCTGAAGTCGATTTCCGACAGTTCGTCGACGGGCCTCGTTTGATAAGTGTTGATCCATTCGTAGTCAATGGCATTGGTCGGTCCGAAGGGCTCGCGCAATAGAAAAGCAATGCTGTAAGTATAGCCGATTACCCGCGAAGCCCAGACTCCGTCGATGGTCGTACGGAAAAAGAAATCTTTCGGCAACTGGCGCTCGAATTCAAAGCGTGAATCGATTTGCCAGGCTGTGTCCGTTCTCCAGAGGACGTCCTGGGTGAATCTGAAATTCCATCCGCCAAGCGGGACGAGAAAGCGATAGCGGGGCTCGAGAAAAGTAACGGGTTTGAATTTGCTGAACTGTAATCCGCTCAAGACGACGAAGTTCTCCTTTGCGGTCGCCCTTAAAAAGTACTGGAGCGCGGTCGTAAGGTTCGCCTGCTCCACTTGCCCGAAACGTTCAGCGGGGGTCAAAACCGGAGCCCCGGGGCCCGTAAGGGTTTGAGCTGGCGCTGCCGAGAATGCGAGGTGCGTCTTACGTTCCAGCTCGGGGAGGGACAGCCGCATATCGATGGCGGGCTTGAATGTGGTCGGGGAATACTCTTCCTTGAAGATATCATAGCGGAACCGTACGTACGAGCGATTTTCTTCCTTTACGTAGTTTGGGTCGGCGAAAAAAGAATCCAACCATTGGGCCGTCGTCATAATTTTGCTAGATATTTTGCCGTGCCACCTGTCTACGAAACTTGTTTCCGGCGGGCCTTCTTCCTTGTTAGCAGGACCTGCGGGAGGCTGGGGTTTCTTTTCTTCCGATGGAGACAGAGAACTCGAAGGTGATGTCTGCACTTCCTGCTGCCCGAGAGGTGATGCAGGCACTGCGGGACTTTCTTCAGCCCAGGCAAGTCCTTCGGACGTAACTCCGACAGCGGATGCTTTCTGGAAAAAGAGCAGGGAATCGAGCGCGGCCGTTGGCTGGAGAACGGCGATCACCATGGCCAACCACCATATATAGTGTCGGGCATTCATTGATAAAGAATATGCGGCTCCTGCATCAGGGACCTGAGTCTCCAATGAAGATAGGCAAAGGCGGGATGAAAGTCAAGTAGGAATGGGCCGAAAGAGCACATTGACAAATTCGTATTCTCCTGTTACGGTAGGGGCGCAGAGGGGGTTCCCTGCCCCCCTTTTTTCACGGAGCCACGATGCTTTGTGATGATGATGCCTTGAACCTGCTCTATTGTTACGGCGAGAACATCTCCTGGATCAGGCATTGCGTGGCTCTTTCCCGGCTGGCAAAACGCATTGGTGAAATCATGGCACCAAAGTGCGCGCTTGCACCGAATACCTCACCACTGGTGCGCTTTTGCATGATATCGGAAGGTATAAAAAACGCATGATCCGATCCTTTACGGCGTCGAGGGTATCCGGCTTCTCAAGGGCCTCGTTCATGATCGCGAAGCCTTCATCTGCGCATCCCACGTTCTGTACGGAATGACAAGCGCTGAAGCGCTACCTGCGGCCTCCCCCCACGAGATTTTATCCCCCCTCGCTTGAAGAAGGTCTCGTACCACTTATCGACGTGGTGGTGGAGTTTGATAAGCCGGCTAGCTTCACGCGACGCTGCACGTTAATTACCCAACGCTGCCGGCGATGAACGGTTCTTGAGAAGATTTGCGGCTGCGGCAGCAAAGGCGGAGGACATGCTGGCTCAGTTGCACAGAGACCTCGGCATTTCGGTCGAACACGTCGCTGCAGAAACCCTCGGAGATCGCACCATTGTTTGATCGGAATTCCTTTTTCAGAATCGCGCGCTTCAATTCCTATCCATTGCGTGCGTTCGATACTCACTCGCTTCGTGCCATCTCTCGGACAGACGGGAGAATTGGTCGCAGGCAATTGCTCCATGATATACTATATTCAACCAAATGAAAAAAGGAGGAGCACCCGTGAAATACATTATTGCACATTTCGGTTCAGGATCGCTCAGTGTGGATAAGAAATAAATAATACGGTGAAAAAAATAATGGAGGATCATGCTCATGACGAACACCACCCGCATTGTGCTCTATGCTGCCCTGACGGTTCTGGTCATGGCTGGATTCAAGACACCTATTTTTGCTGCCGAAAAGACGGCTGTCGCTATCGATAGATCCAGGATGGCTCTCTTGATTATGGATTACCAAAACGATATTGTAAACATCCTACCGGAAAAAGACCGGGCGCCTCTGCTGGAAAAGGCAAGCACGGTCCTGAATGTTGCACGGCGGGCAGGCCTTCCGGTGATCTACGTTGTTGTGCGGTTCCGAGATGGATATCCCGAGATCAGTTCTCAAAATAGGATGTTTAGCGGACTGAAAAAAACAGGCTGGCTTCGCGAAGGAACTCCGGGTACCGAGATTCACCAGCAGGTGGCACCACAGCCTGGCGACATCGTGGTAACAAAACGGCGCGTCGGTGCTTTTTCAACCACGGATCTTGAGACCATCCTGCGTGCGAAGAACATAGATACACTTGCAATGTTCGGCATAGCGACAAGCGGTGTCGTCCTTTCCACAGTACGATGGGCGGCCGACATGGATTACCAACTCGTTGTCATCAGCGATGCCTGTGCCGACAGAAGCGACGATGTTCACCGGGTGCTGACTCAGAAAGTATTTCCCATGCAGGCAACCGTTGTAACAGCCGCGGAGTTTGTGGAATCCATCGGGGCAAAAGAGTCTGGCCATATCGGCAAATGATCGAGCAGGATATCGTACAGGCAATGAAGAGTTTTTTAAGTCTCTGTTGCGAGTGGATCGAAGCATTTTTGCAAGTATCGTCAGGAGCGAACTTCTCTCTTGTCGAAGTTCGTAACATTTAATCCTCACGGTCCCTATGTTGTACCGCCGTAGGAATGAGCTTAAGGTGGTGAACGAAACCTGGCTGATCTGTCAAATAAGCCGTGCCACGTAAATCACATGCCGCAACCCTCCCTTTCCCGGACGCAGGCGCTCCACTGAAAATCCCGCTGCAGCAAGCCGCTTTACGAAGGCTGTGTCGGTGATCTCTCCCCACACGGCAAAGACACCACCTGGTGCAAGAGCCGCAGCCGTTGTCATGAGCGCACGGTTCCCATAGAATGGGTCATCCTTCGCATCCGGGTCAGAACCTGGACCCTCGTAGAGGTCGATAATGATCGCATCGTACTTCTGTTCTGCACGAGCTGCCTGATTAATCACTCTAGCAACATCATCTAATACAATAGTAACCCGAGGGTCTGAAGCCGCGTTTTTGGTCAGTCCTGCAAGGGGACCACGGCACCAACTGACTACAACTGGATTGAGTTCAGCCACTACGACCTGTGCCGAAGCTGGCAGGGAGTCAAGGGCAGCGCGCAGGGTCAGCGCCATGCCCAAGCCGCCGATCAGCACCAGTGGATTTTTACGAGAGGCGACAAGCTTACATGCCTGTTCTCCAAGAACTATTTCCGACCGGTTCGCGCTGCTGTTCATGAGCACGCGGTTGTTGATCATGATGAGGTAATCATTCTCGCCACGTTTTCGCAGTTCGAGAATCCCGTCCGGGGTCTCTGTCTTATCTAGTATTTGCCACGGCTGCGCCAAGTTCGTTCTGCTTCCTGCGGGAGATATTCATTGACGTTGCGTAACGTACCAAACTATCGACAGAATATCCCGGGTTTAACCATGGGGGGTCAGCCCACAGTCCTTAATCCTTCAAAAAAGGTGCCGAACTCCCCTCGCTCATGAGTTATCCTGCATTTCGGAATAGACTTTAAAAACCACTTGCCGTAGGTCTTGGTAATGATGCGTGAATCGAGAACGGCCACAGCACCACGGTCGGTCTTCGTACGAATAAGCCTGCCGAAGCCCTGGCGGAAGAGGAGCGTGGCCTGAGGAACCTGATATTCGTAGAACGGGTTCTTGAGCTGTTCCATGCGGGCTTCGATGATCGGTTCATCCGGCACGGCAAAAGGGAGTTTCGCGATTACTACGCATTGGAGCGCGTCGCCGGGGATATCGATGCCCTGCCAGAACGAAGCGGTGCCCATCAGCACGGCGGTCTGAGAGTTCTTAAAATGCTCGATCAGACGGTACGCCGGCATCTCCCCCTGGCACAAGAAGCTGAGTCCCGGCATTTCCTTTCGTAGAGTCTCGGCGCTTTTTCTAAGATGGGCGTAGCTCGTGAAGAGAACGAGAGTTCTTCCTTGCGTTACGGACAGCACTGCCGCCAATTCCGCATCGAACCGCTCCTGGTAGCCGCTTGATTGCTGATCGTCGAGGCCCGTTGCTATATAGAGCAAGGTCTGGTTCTCGAAATCGAAGGGCGAGTCGAGCAATAACTCAGCCGGAGCATCAAGGCCAAGTCTGCTTTTTATATAGGTAAAAGAACCAGCTGCAGAGAGCGTAGCAGACGTAAGTATCACGGTGTCCGTTTTACCGAAGAGGTCCTCGCGAAGCATCTCAGCAACATCGATCGGTGATGCAACAAGACGGTACCGCATATTCTCTCGCTCGGCCCAATAGACAAAGCCTTCCGCGCTTTGGTCGAGGTTGATCCGAACGGCTGATGCAAGGGTCTGTGCCCGGGCGGCAAAAGCCTTGACTTCAAGTTCCTCTTCCTGCGATTCGACGGTGAGATTGAGGAGTGCATCCCGTACTTCCATGAGCGGTTCGCTTAAAATATTGGGAACAATATTCGGCTTCCTGATCCGGAGGGCGGGCTCTTTGGAAAGAAAGGGATGAAGATTCAAAAAGAAGTTGTCCGAGATCACCCGGAGCCCGTCAACCATGCCGCGCAGCATCTGCATATCGGTATCTTGTACAGTAAGGCGGGTCAGAAGTCCCTTGCGAGTGCGTTGGGAGAGGAGTGTATCGAGTAGGTACTTCACGGAAAAGTTGGTGACTTCGATGCCGAGATAATCAGTGGCGACGTCTTCGACCTGGTGCGCTTCGTCGAATACTACGGCCTTGTGTGCGGGGAGCACGTTGCCGCCTGTCGCCATATCGGCAAAGAAAAGGTGGTGGTTCGCCACGAGGATGTGGGCTTGTTGTTCGATTGCCTTTGCCTTCTGGTAGAAACAATCTTTATAATGGGCACATTCCTTGCCGAAACAGAGATCTGCCTGGCGACAGGCCTTGGACCAGAGGCCCGCGGGGGGCTCGATGTCGAGTTCGCTCCGGAGCCCCGTTCGCGTCATCGTGGACCAGGCAAAGAGCGTGTTCAGGGGCTCAATCTCGTTCTGTTCGTAGAGATTACCGATACGGAGATGATCAAAGCGGCGGAGGCAGAGGTAGTTCTCGCCGCCGACGCAGAGAGCATATCGGAAGTCGCCGAGAACGCTCTTTAGGAAGGGAAGGTCCTTGCTCACCAGTTGCTGCTGAAGCGCCTTTGTGTAAGTGGCAACGACGGCGCGGCAGTTTTCTTCGCGAGTCCAAAGGACAAGTGGGACGAGGTAGGCCAGGCTCTTGCCGACCCCGGTGCCCGCCTCGACAACCAAATGCGACTTTTCACGGAGCGATGTCTCAACGGCTGATGCCATCTCGATTTGCTGGGGACGATGCTCGTAGGCCATTCGCATGGCCTGCGCAATCAATCCTGTTTCGCCGAAGATCTTGAGCGCGTTCATCAGTTCGACAGATTAACACAGCGGAGGGGAAGTTGCAAATTCTACTTGTACTGCCGGTTTTTTAGGCGTTTTTGCTGGCTTTCAGTTGCACTAATCTGTCTGATGTGCTACTATAGCACGTTGTATGCGCAATATTCTTCCATGCATTTTTCTTTGTCTCTCTCTCTTGATTTCTCCGGCGGGGGCGGCAGATAAGGGACTGACGGTAAAAGCGGTACGCTCATCCACCTATTCAACGTTTACGCGTATCGTATTCGATGTCGAGGCGGCGGCGCCTTATTCCCTCACGCGGTCACAGGACGGCCGGAACGTCCTGTTGAGTTCTTATGAAGGTCAGTTCCTGCTCAAATCGCCGCTGCCCGTTGTCCATGACGGGGTGATAGCGGGCATTGAGTCGCTCGAAGAGGGTGGCAGGAACTATGCAGTAATCCACCTTGATGCTGCGGCCGCCCAAGTTAAGGACTTTGCGCTCCGCGGGCCTGACCGGATCGTTATCGATGTTGCGAAGAGAACGGCTCCGCCTGCTGTTTCACCGGCAGGGGACCGGCCGCTCATCATCGTAATCGACCCTGGACACGGGGGTAAAGATACTGGGCTCCTGACTGCCCGGGGTCTGGAGAAGACCGTTGATCTGGAGCTGTCCCTGACCATCAGGAATTTGCTCCAAAAAAACGACCACGTGAAGGTCCTCCTGACGCGCGAGAAAGACCAGACCCTGTCGCTCGATGAGCGGGCCGCATTCGCCAATGCCGCCGGCGCCGCGATTTTTGTGAGCATTCACGGTACGGCTGGAACGGAATCGCACGTCTATATCCAAGATATCTCCGGAGACATGGGCGAAATAGCGGTCCAGACTAAGGCAGTAAGCGGAGATTTTCTCGGCTTCGAAACTGGAAGCGAACAACAGGAACTGGTGTGGGGCATGCAGCAGGCTGCTCACATCCGGCAAAGTGGCGGGTTGGGACGGCGGCTTGTTCGGCAGCTCTCTGGCAGCAACAGCGCAGAGCCTGTGCAGGTGCCGCTCGCTGAACTTAGTGCCGTCGATGCTGCGGCGGTCATGATCGAGATCGGGATGGACCAGGAACGGGCCAATGTTGCAGAGAGCATAGCCAGAGGCATCGAACAATATGTCAGAGACGACCGATAGGGTCATTAGGGACAACCGGATGCTGCTTATCCTGGTTCTCGGCATCTTCCTCATGGCAGTGACCGGCGGCGGGGCTTACCTCTGGATAACACGGGCGCACAACCCGGACGGTGCGCGGAAGTTGAACGAGGGGGGACCTCAATCGCCTGTGCAGCCCGCCTTCAGGAACGAGCCAATAACCATTACGGTCTACTATCCTGCGAATGGCATGCTCGTGGCCGGCACAGCTGCGGTGAAGCGGCAGCCCGACACGCAGGCACAGGCGCGGGAGATCCTTGCTGCAGTCTTAAGCGATCAGCATGCCGCGCAATCCGCTGTGTTTCGTGACATCAAACTCAAGGCGTTATACCTTGACGGCCAGGGAACGGCGTATATTGACCTGGTCCCGTTCCAGCACAGGGATATAAGCGCATCGGCAGGGGAAGAATTTTTGGCAATCGCGGCGATGGTAAACACGGTCATGCAAAATTTCGATGAGATCAAACAGGTCAGGTTTCTGGTGGACGGCAGGGAGGCGCAGACACTCGCCGGCCACATAGACCTGTCACGAACGTACACGAAGAGGATGGATTTGGTCAAGCAATAGCTGCCGTTTTGAGTTGACAGTAGTTTGTTTTGGTATGGTCACACACGTAGCACGTCGAACTGAGGATGAAGATCTAAGATTTCGTAACGTATTTTGAAACGATGCAAAAAGCGATCGGCATATTCGACTCCGGTATCGGGGGGCTCACGGTGCTCAAAGAGATCGTGGCAAAGCTGCCCGATGAGAACATTATCTACCTCGGTGACACTGCGCGCGTTCCCTATGGCATCCGCTCTGCGGAAACGGTAACGCGCTACAGTTTTGAGAATACCCATTTCCTTCTGGCGCAGGAGATCAAGATGCTCGTCGTGGCTTGCAACACGGCGACGGCCATCAGCCTCGATGCGGTGAAGAAGGAGTTTCCCTTACCGATCATCGGCGTTCTCGAACCGGGAGCACGCGCCGCAGTGCGTGTGACCAGGACGAGAAAGGTGGGCGTGATCGGCACGGAAGCCACGATCGGGAGCGGGGCGTACGAAAAAGCAATCAAAAATCTGGCCCCTGACGTGGACGTGCACAGTCGGGCATGCCCACTCTTTGTGTCTCTTGCAGAAGAGGGCTGGACCGACAATGACGTGGCGGAGCTGGTTGCGCGGAAATACCTTTCGTCCCTGCAAGGCACGGGCATCGACACGCTGGTTCTGGGCTGCACCCATTACCCTTTGCTCAAGAAGGTGATCAGCAAGGCCGTTGGGTCGGGAATTACACTGATCGATTCAGCGACCGAAACGGCAAAAGAAGTGGTCGATGTGCTCGAAAAGCTGAAATGGCGGGAGAATGGAAAAGGTGAGGGTATCCGGAAATATTATGTTACCGACACGCCCGTACGTTTTGAAAAAATCGGCAAGTTGTTCCTCGGCAATTCGCTCCTTCGCGCTGAGCAGGTGAAGGTCGGTGGAGTGTAGCATGCACTGTGTGATCGAATCTGGCAACATGATGGCCGAAAAAATGGTGATTGAACCGTAGCGACATCCATGATGCAACGATTCGGAAACAGCCCCGGGATGGGGGAAATTCGTTTCTCCTCAGAAAGGACATGTTGGGATTCTACGTCTCCTTCATGGCCTGGTACCTTATACCGATGCGTCAGACAAGTACATCCATTTTACCGTTTTGACGGATGCATGAGGCGTGTTCATGAAAAAAGACTGTGAGCGGGCCAGGAGCGCGTTTCCTCGATACCTTCGCGGCCATGTATTTTGGATAGAACGGATAAGAATTGAGCGCCACTTGGCCGGATGTGTGATCTGCAGGTCGGAGTTCGAAGGGCTTAGACGCGCTGATGAGACGCGTCGTATCCTCAAGGACGTTCACCTTTCCGAGGGTCTCGTACAGCGAGCGAAAGACGTCGTCGTCGCGCTGTCGAGATTAAAGAAGGTATTCTACAGGCCACTTTGGCTCGTGGCAATTGCACTGGCGGCGGCGGGCGTTTATCATTATATCGTGACGCCGCGTCAGCTTGATCTTGAGATTGACAAGATCGTGAAGTCCGCACCGGCAACCACTGCGGCCATTTCTCCAGCGGAAGTGGAAACAGCGACGAGCATGGCGACAGCGACGGTTGTCAATGCGAAGGTAGCGGAGGCCACATCCGCACCGGTTGCCGCGCCTCTTATCGTGAACATTATACCCGATAATGAAAATGAGGCCGTCCGACAGATTAACGAGGTCCTGAAAGGACATGGGCAGCTTCGCGAAAAAAAATTCAGCGAAACTGTCCGGGTCGTTTCCGGCAGCCTGACGGCCGGTGAACTTGAAATTTTCTTTGACCGGATCGAACCGTTCGCACGGGTCAACGTCAACCGTAAACGGCTCGAATCGATGCCAAGCACCCAGCCAATTCCGTTTACGCTGAAGCTTCTAGCAGCGCCGAAAAAATTTGAAAAACATCCACTATCCGCCACGTCAGTCCCGATGCATGTCCCGACGCAGGCACCTACCGGGACAGCGATTCCTGCTGAGCCTGCAATAAGCCAAACAACCTCAACCGTGGAATGACGGTCGGGGAAGCAATCTCTTCTAAAACAGCGGGCTAGACCGCATCGAGAAACGGATGACAATTAAACATGTCTCTTGACAGATCATACCAAGATGCAATTGACTATCTTTTTGCTCTCCAGAAGCACGGTGTAAAGCTTGCGCTGGCAAACAGCATTACGCTCATGGAGATCATGGGCAGTCCCCATCGGAAATTTCGGACTGTTCATGTCGCGGGTACGAACGGGAAAGGATCAACATCAGCATGTATCGCGAGCATGCTTCAGACGGCCGGATATCGTGTAGGTCTCTATACTTCTCCACATCTTGTGAGTTTTACTGAGCGGATCAGGATCAATGGTACGGCCATTTCCGAGGACGACGTCGTTGAGCTGGCGCAGTCGGTTCGAGAAGCCTGTCGCGGCCTGAAGAGTTCTAACGAGTCCGGAGGAATGATCCCGACGTTCTTCGAAGTGACGACAGCAATTGCATTCCGGTATTTTGCCGATCAAGGTGTCGACCTCGCCGTGATCGAAGTGGGAATGGGAGGCCGGCTCGACTCGACGAACGTGATCACGCCGCTCGTATCGGTGATCTCAAACATCGACCTTGAACACACCGAGTTTCTGGGCGCGACGCTAGAACAGATTGCCGGAGAAAAAGCGGGCATCATTAAACCCGCGGTGCCGCTGGTGACCGGTGTGAAGCAGCCCGAGGTAATCAACCTTTTCGAGCGTCAAGCTATGGCCCATGGCGCTCCGGTGTATCGCCTGGAAAAGGATTTCAGGCCCGAGAAGCGCGTTCCCGGTGTCAGTCAGGTCTTCGATTACCGGGGATTAGCGTCCGACTATCCGGGTCTGCGTCTGAATTTAATCGGCCGACACCAAGTGGACAATGCCTGTCTTGCTCTTGCCACGATCGAGTGCCTCAGGGACGCTGGCATTGCGGTGAGCGAGTCCGCTCTGCGGTCAGGACTTGAACGGGCGCGTTGGGAAGGCCGCATGGAACGGGTCGCGCAGCGGCCTGATATCTATCTCGACGGAGCCCACAACCCTGCTTCGGCGAGAGCCCTTGCCGGTGCCATCGCCGAATTAAAACCGCTGTATCGCCGGCTTGTGCTCGTCATCGGCATACTTGGTGACAAGGATTACCGCGGTATCCTCGCCGAGCTCTTACCGCTTGCGGATCACATAGTGGTTACAAGGCCACAGTATTCACGCGCCCTGGATATCGGCGTGCTCACAAGAGAGATCCGGAATCTGCACGCCTCTGTCGACACTGCTGAAACGGTGGGAGAAGCGATACAACGAGCGCGTGAGAGGGCGTCGGCTGATGATCTGATACTCGTCACCGGGTCCCTCTATGTCGTTGGCGACGCGCGTGCAATTTTTTTTCCGGCCAGGGGCAGGACAGGAGCGTTCACGAGCCTGAAAGGGTGAGTTTGGGCAATTTGCAATGCAGAGTGTGGAATGCAGAACGACATGTTGAAGGATCAGACGGGATGAAAAGGACAGGCACTGCAGTGGTCATCGTGGCCGTGGGTCTCCTCTCCGGCCTTTTGATTACCGGCGCGGCCCACCACGCCCAGGCCCAGGATCTTTCGAAGAAAGTTCCCGTAACGGTTACCGCAGACAAACTCGATTATGACCGGACCAGTGACGTGTATATCGCCCTGGGACATGTGAAGATCGATCAAGAGGGCATCCATCTCGAGGCGGACAAGGTCGTCCTGAACAATAGAACAGGTCAGGCCGACGCAGAGGGCAGCGTTTATCTTCAAGACGCGGGAAACGTTGTCCGTGCCGAGAGCGTGAAGGTCAACCTCAACACCAGCGCGGGAATCATCACGAAGGGAGACCTCTTCATGAAGAAAGATAACTATCATGTGAAGGGGGATGTGATAGAACGACGGTCTGAAACCACTTACCACATCAAGAACGGCCAGTTTACAACCTGCGACGAGAACGAATGGTATATCAAGGCCGATGTGATGGATGTCGACATGACACGGTATGCGACGGGCAA
>Ga0187771_10000082_pt1 | contig 45017 bp, 37 predicted proteins | sample 0116_SJ02_MP15_1_FD_133139 | JGI IMG/M metagenome (GOLD analysis project Ga0187771, IMG submission 133139) | Tropical peat soil microbial communities from peatlands in Department of Meta, Colombia - 0116_SJ02_MP15_10_MG | ecosystem: Environmental > Terrestrial > Soil > Wetlands > Peat | place...
AAGACGACCAAACGAATCCGTCTCGGAACGGGAATCGTGGTGCTGCCGTTTCACAATCCGATCCGGGTCGCGGAGGAATATGCGCTGCTGGACCTGATGAGCGGCGGGCGGGTCGATCTCGGTATCGGCCGCGGCTATCAGCCGCATGAGTTTCGCGGTTATGGAGTCGCGCAGGAGCAATCCCGCGGCATCTTCAACGAATCGGTCGAGGTGATCCTGCAAGCCTGGACGCAGGACCGGGTCAATTTCAAAGGCGTCCACTTCAACTTCCAGGATGTGCAGGTGCGCCCGAAGCCGCTCCAGAAGCCTCACCCGCCGATTTGGATGGCGGCGCTGAGTCCGGAGAGCTTCGTGCAGGCGGGGCGCAAGGGCTTCAATCTGCTGTGCGCGCCGGTATTCGGCTTCGGCGGCACCTCGGCTCTGGAGAATCTGGATGCCTACCGGCGGGCGCTCAAGGAGGCCGGCTACGATCCGGCGACGAGGCAGATCGCGGCGCTATGCATGATCTATGCGGCGAACAGCGCGGAGGAGGCCGCGCGGGATTTTGCCGATCCCGTTATCTGGTACTACCGCACTTTCGCCAAGTACATCGCGCCGCCGGCCGGCCAACCGCCGATCAAAACCTATGAGCCTTACACCGCGACCCGGGATCTGGCCGCCGCGGTCACGTGGGAGCAACTCCAGCAGGTCGGCGCGGTGATTTGCGGCACTCCGCAGCAGTGCGTGCAGCGAATCGGCCAACTTCGCGAAGCGCTTGGTTTCAGCACATTGCTATGTTGGACGCGGCTCGGCGGTCTCGACCATCGGAAGGTGCTGGCAAGCATGGAGCTGATGCATCGCGACGTCATCCCGCGATTCAAGACTGAGCGGTAGCGCGAGGCGCCGGCGCGACGTTGCGATAGCGAGAACGCGACGCAGTCGGCCGGCCATCGGACCGCAAACGCCGGCCGAGAAACCGGGCCGACGCGCCGAATTTTCTTTGGCGTCCCCGACGGGATTTGAACCCGTGTTACCGACGTGAAAGGCCGGTGTCCTAGGCCGAGCTAGACGACGGGGACAGCGTGCCGAAGATGCGCTCGCGCGCTCTACGCGCTCAAGAGAGCCGACGCTATCAGAGGCTCAAGAATCGGAGCAAGTGCCCGGTCACTCGCGCGAAGCGCGATAGTGACCGGGCATCCTAAGCGCACGCGCTGCGCGGGCGCGAAGGATCACGGCGCGCATTGCGCGATGATAACGGGCCATCCTGAGCGCACGCCTTGCGGGCGCGAGGGATCACGCCGCGCGAAGCGCGACGATGACGGGCCACCCTGAGCGCAAGCCTTGCAGGCGCGTACCATTCCGCCCCGGGAAGCGCCGTTGTCAGCGGCGCATCCGATCGATAACTTCTGCACGATGGCTGCGGACCGGATTCTGATTGCGGGCGCGGGCGCGCTCGGTTCGGTTTTCGGCGGGATGCTCGCCGCGAAGGGGCATCGCGTCGCGATGCTTGGGCGGCGGGCGCATCTCGATGCGATCGCGCGCGACGGGCTTAAGCTTTCCGGCCTTTTCGGCGAGCGCGTGGTGCGCGGAATCGAACTCGCCGACGATTCGGCGCGGCTCTCCGGCCGGTTCGGGTTGATTCTTTGCACCGCGAAGGCATACGACACTGCGACGGTTGCGGACGCGGTTGCGGACCGGCTCGACGACGACGGAGTGATCGTCTCGATTCAGAACGGCCTGGGAAACATCGAGGCGCTCGCGGAGCGCTTTTCTCTTCGCCGCGTGCTGGGTGCGATGGTGATCTTCGGCGCGGAGATTCGCACCCCGGGCGCATCGCACGTGACGGTGATCGCCGAACCGGTCGCGATCGGTCCCGCGCCGGCGCTCCACGGCGCGCTCTCTACGCCGCTTGCAGAGCGGGCGCGCGAGGTAGCCGCGATAATCGCAGGCGCGGGCATCCCGGCCGTCTCCAGGGCCGACATCACGCCCGCAATCTGGGGCAAGCTCTTATACAATGTCGCGTTGAATCCGCTCGGCGCGCTGCTCGGGCGGCATTACGGCGCGCTGGTGGACGACCCGGGCCTGCGCGCGATCATAAATGATGCAATCGACGAGGCGTTCTCGGTTGCGCGCGGAGTCGGCGTCGCCCTACCCTTCGCCGATGCGGCCGCATACCGCGACGTCTTCTACGGCAAGCTGATTCCGCCCACCTATGAACATCGCCCGTCGATGATCGCCGACCTCAAGCGGCGCGGGCGCACCGAAATCGATGCGCTCAACGGCAAAGTGGTCGAACTCGCCGATCGGCTCGGGCTTCGCGCGGAGACCAACCGGATGCTGGTGCGGCTCATCAAGGCGGCCGAGCGCAAGGCGCGCGCCGCGCTCGCGGAGGCATCGTGACGGAGGTCAAGCTTACGCGCGCGAGCTTCGATGCGATCGTCGCGCAGGCCGAGCGCGAGTTTCCCTGCGAGTGCTGCGGATTCATTATCGGTGATGGCGCCATCGAGGAGGTCCGCCCGATTGCGAATATCCAGGATCGCAAGCACGCCGAGGATCCGAAGGCATTTCCGCGCGATGCGCGAACGGCATTCCTGATGGAGCCCAGGGAGCATCTGGCGGTTCTGAACGAGATCGACCGGCGCACGCTTGAGCTTCGCGCCGTGTACCATTCGCATCCGGACCACGATGCGTACTTCTCGGCGACCGATCGCGCGCAGGCATGCTCGTTCGATCCCGCCGAGCCCGACTATCCCGGTGCGGCATATATCGTGATTTCGGTCGTCGGCGGCAAATTCGCGCGCGCCGCGGCCTTCGCGTGGGACGCATCGAAAAAGGACTTCGTCGAGATGCCGCTTGCGATCGAGTAGCGCGAGGCGCTAGCCGGCGGATGATTCAGCGACGAGTTCGAACACCGGTTGGACCGCCGCGACCGGTCGGAACGCATCGACCGGCGCATCCGGCGCTACCGGATAGAAACGCTGCACCTGGCTCCGATAGCGGCGGAGAAATTCCTTCAGGATCGGCGGCTTCTCGGCGACAGCGAGTTCCCGCAGCGCAAACCGCTCGGTACGCGCGCCGCGCCTGAGCGTCACCCGGCCGGCGGCGCGGGCGTTTCGCGCCCATGCGGTCTCGCCCCGGCTCGCCACCAGGTAGCGGCGGCCATCCATCTCGAGCAGGTTTACCGGAGTGGTGTAAATTCGACCGCTTTTTCGGCCGGGCACTTCAAGCAGGCGATTGTACCCGGGCGACAACCCGAGCTTCACCAGTAATCCGAACGCTCGATTGAGAAACCGCTCCGGCCCGGTCAACTCGACGAAGTTGCGATCGGAGTTTGCCATCGCGGTCAGGATAGCCGAGCGATACCTATCAGCATACCGCATACCGCTGATTGCCGATTTCTACGCACGAGACGCGCTCAGCTCACCATCGAGAAATTGCGTTGACACCAAGATGTTCGCCCCATAATTTCGAAACCGCGCAGAAAGGAAAACGCGCGCCCGCAGCGCCCTAAACCAACGATGCCCGAAGCTCTCCGAGCACATCCGCAGGACCGCACCTTCGTCCGGCGGCGGCGACTTCGTCTCGATGCGGGCCAGGCCCGAGCTTCAGTTCACATTTATCCTCTAATCAAGGAGGGGTTCTGATCGATGGCATTCTACGACCGGCGCACGCTCGACGGCGTGTACAGCGTGCGCCAGAGCGTCCACCACATCATGAATTACCGCTATGCCGAGGAGCGCATGATGCGGATGATGGCGGGGTGGATCGCGCTCACGCCTGAACTTCCAGTCAAGCTCGAAATGGCCAAGCAGGTTTATGAAGACGCGCTTCACGCCGATGCGCTCGGAAAGCGGCTTCCCGAGTTGCGCGCGCAGGCGCAAGTCTCGAAACCCGCCAACGACCAGTTCGCCACCTTCATCCAGGAAGTCGAGGACAAGGAAGAGTGGGAAGATACGGTCGAGCGGCTGATCGGAATTTACCGCGTGCTCAAGCCGCATCTCATCTCGCACTACAGCGCCCACGTGACCGCAGCGAACCCGGTCTACGAGCCGCCCACGATCCGAATCCTCGCGCGGATGCTCGAGGAGGAAAAGTCGCACGTCGAGAAGGGGCTCGTGCTGCTCGACGACGTTCTCGACTCGCCGGAGAAGCATCGGCGCGCCCGCCAATGGCAAGCGCATCTCGAGGAGTTGCTGGACGCATCGGGGGGCGTTACCGGATTCGAGAGCGAAGAAGAGCCGGCAAAAAAGGTCGGCCGAAGCTAGCGGCATCCCGCATCAATCAAATCAGAGAGTCGGAGAATGGCAATGCCTGACCCGGGAGTTGGAGTCAATGTGATGGGGCCGCAGCCGATTTCGGCCCGCCGCCTGCCGCCGGATTCGCTGTTCGACGCCGGGGCGAGAATTTTCGCGATGCTCATCGGCGGCGACAAGTCCGGGCTGCTCGCGATGACCGAACAGCAAGCCAGGGACGAGACCGCCGCGCTTGCCGACGCGGTTAAGCGCGGCGCCTACACCGACGGAAAGATCATCGGAACGGCGCGCGCCGCGAACCATTACTACATCAAGGCTCGCCTGACCGGAGAAAACATCGAGCCGTTCAAACTCCAGGTGCGGCTCGGCGAGAACGAAGGCCGCTGGACGATACGCGAGGCGCTCAACCTGACCGGCCGGCGCTCAGGATGGTCCAAGTAGGAGAAGCATCATGCAGAGGATGATCCCAGTCGATAAGCTCGCGAGGCCCGAGGATCACATACTGGTCCGTTCACAGCAGTTGCGCGCCGCGCGCGCCGAGCAGGGCCTGACGTTCCAGGCGATGCCCTACGAGGAGGATTTCCTGAAGGCCCGCCTGCACGGCATCTGCGCCGGAGAGTTCCAGGCGATGGAGGCCGCGGGACGCACGCTTTACGACTTCCCCGACTCTCCGTGGGAGTTCCAGCTCGATATGGCGCGCCAGGTGTGGGACGAGTCGCGCCACGCCGAAATCTATATGAAGCTGCTTGAGTACGTCGGCTCCTGGTACGGCGAGTTCCCCGAGGGCGAGGTCTTGTGGTCGTGCACGCAGGCGGATGACCCGGCCGCGCGCGTGGCAGGGATCAATCGCGGACTGGAGGGGCTCGCCTGCGACGTTTTCGAGCAGCTCATCCGGCTCGCGCAGAAGATGGGCGACGCCGTGATCGAGCGCTCCGTCGATTACGTCCTCGCCGATGAGATCACGCACGTGCGGATGGGCTCGAAGTGGATGCGCAAACTGACCGAGGGCGACCCGGAGCGGCTCAAGAAGGCGCAGGAATTTCAGGACAGCATCGACCTCCTGTTCAGTTTCGGCGGCGGGCGTCCAAGCGTCGAGCAGGTCCCGCAGGTCAAGCAGAGCGTCGGAGGCAAGGAGTTCGAGTTCGATGCGCGCACGCCGCTTGCGCGCGAGTCGCGGCTGCTCGCCGGCTTCACCGAGGAAGAACTCGACCGGATGACAAAGGCCGCCGCGCGGAGCACCGCCTACTGAATCGAGCCTGCCGGTTCGCCTCTGGTAACCACCACTGCTGGTGGTAGAATCATCCCCGCGCTGTCCGCAGCAGCCTGGAGATTCCTGTAACTGACCCGCCTGATTCTGAATGGAGTTCCTCTCGTGACGCCATCTTCTGAGCCCGGCCAAACTATCGTTCGCAGCCGCGCGCTTCGCGACTGGGTCGCCGAAGTATCCCGGCACACCAAGCCCGACCGCATCGTATGGTGCGATGGTTCCGACGAAGAGCGCCGCCGCCTGAGCGCCGAGGCGGTCCGCGGCGGCGTCCTGATACCGCTCAATCCTACGGCCCGGCCCGGTTGCCATCTTCATCGCTCCAACCCCAACGATGTCGCCCGCACCGAGCAGCTCACGTTCATCTGCACGCCCTCGAAGGACGACGCCGGCCCGACCAACAACTGGGCGGCACCCGACGAGACGAAAGCCAAGCTCCACGGCTGGCTCGATGGCGCGATGCGCGGGCGGACGATGTACGTGGTGCCCTACGTGATGGGGCCGCTCAGCTCGCCGTTCTCGAAGGTCGGCGTGGAAATCACCGACAGCATCTACGTCGCCCTCAACATGGGGATCATGACCCGGATGGGCCGCGCGGCGCTCGACATGCTGGGCGATTCCGACGAATTCAATCGGGGACTGCATTCGACGCTCGATCTGAATCCCGATCGCCGCCTGATTTGCCATTTCCCGCAGGACGACACGATCATCTCGGTCGGCAGCGGTTACGGCGGCAACGCGCTGCTCAGCAAGAAGTGTTTCGCGCTCAGGATTGCAAGCTGGCACGCCCGCACCGAGGGATGGCTTGCGGAGCATATGCTGATCCTCGGGCTTCAGAGCCCCGACGGAGAGCTCACTTACGTCGCGGCCGCTTTCCCGAGCGCGTGCGGCAAGACAAACCTCGCGATGCTGATGCCGCCGGCGGCGCTCAAGGGCTGGAAGGTATTCACAGTCGGCGATGATATCGCGTGGCTTCGGCCGGGCCCGGATGGACGGCTATGGGCGGTAAATCCCGAGTCGGGCTATTTCGGCGTCGCGCCCGGGACGAGCGCAAAGTCGAATCCCAATGCGATGGCGGCGGTCCGGCGCGACACGATTTTCACCAACGTCGCGATGACGGCCGATGGCGACGTGTGGTGGGAAGGGATGGACGCCGAGGCGCCCGAGGGCCTGATCGATTGGCAGGGGCGGCCGTGGCGCAGAGGCTCGGCCGAGAAGGCGGCGCATCCCAACAGCCGGTTTACGGCCCCGATGCGCAACAACCCGGCTCTGTCGCCGCATGCGGACGATTCCGAAGGCGTGCCGATCTCAGCGATAATCTTCGGCGGCCGGCGCGCAAACACGATCCCGCTGGTGCTCGAATCGGAGGATTGGGCGCACGGTGTGTTCATGGGCGCGACGATGGGCTCCGAAACCACCGCCGCGGCTGCGGGAGCGGTCGGCGTGCTGCGGCGGGATCCGATGGCGATGCTGCCGTTCTGCGGCTACAACATGGGCGATTACTTCGGGCACTGGCTCGCGATGCGGCGCGCCATCAAGAATCCGCCCAAAATCTTCATGGTGAACTGGTTCCGCAGGGACAACGACGGCGCTTTTCTCTGGCCCGGCTTCGGCGAGAACCTGCGCGCGCTCAAGTGGATGCTCGATCGGATCCACGGGCGCGCCGGCGCGGCAGCAACCCCGGTCGGCGCCGTGCCGCATGCCGGGGATCTCGATCTCGACGGTCTGGATCTCCCCGCTGCCCAGCTCAAAGAGAACCTCTCGGTAAAGCACGGCGAGTGGAAGGCCGAGCTGGAATCCTCGGGCGAACTATTCGGACGGCTCGGCTCCCGCATGCCCGGGCAATTGAAGGAACTCCATCGCAACCTCGGCCACGCGCTGGACAACAACACTCGCGCACCTCGCACGCCGGCCGCGTAGCGCGAGCGCTTCCGAAACCCAAGCGGGCGCCCGTGCCCGCGTGTCCGCCGCGAAACACAGGCGCCGCCACCTTTCGCGCGGCGCTCAGTCGATCTGCTTGCGCAGGAAGGTCGGGATGTCGAGTTTGTCGTCGGCGTCGAGCAGCGTGTTCGGCTCCAGACCCTCGCCACCCGCAGCGGCCTCCTCTCCGCGGCGCTTGAAGGCCGGGATATCGAGGCTGCTGTCATCGACGATCATCCCCATCCGGCGCACCGGCTTGTTGCCCGGAAACGTCCTGACCCCCGATGGGGCCGGGGCTTGCGGCTGATCGGCAGGATGACCTTCTGCCGGCTCGACCGGGCGGGTGGCGGCGGCAGCGATTTGCGCCGTCAGCCGCGCACCTTCGGCGGTATATTTCGGCACGATTCGATCAATATCGCCGAAGCCGGTCGCGATGACGGTGACGCGAATCTCATCGGTCATCTTCTCATCGATCACCGCGCCGAAGATGATGTTCGCGTCCTCGTGCGCCTCTTCCTGGATGAGGCTTGCCGCCTCGTTGACCTCGTAGAGCGCCATGTCCGGGCCGCCGGTGACATTGATCAGGAGACCGCGCGCGCCCTTGATCGAAACATCTTCGAGCAGCGGGCTTGAGATCGCGCGCTGGGCCGCCTCGACCGCCCGGGTCTCGCCCGACGCCGTCGCCGCACCCATCATCGCCATTCCCATCTCGGACATGATCGAGCGCACGTCGGCGAAGTCGAGGTTGATCAGCCCGTGGACCGTGACCAGCTCCGAGATTCCGCGCACGGCCTGAAGCAGGACATCATCGGCCCTCTGGAAAGCCTCGCGCAGCGGCGTATTGCGGCTGGCCACCGAGAGCAGCCGCTGATTGGGAATCGTGATCAGGGTGTCCACTGCGCTCTTGAGTTCGCGCAGCCCCTCCTCGGCCTGCGACATGCGCCGGCGGCCCTCGAACTGGAACGGCTTGGTCACGACGCCGACGGTGAGCGCGCCGAGCTCTCGCGCAAGCTTCGCGATAACCGGCGCAGCGCCGGTGCCGGTGCCGCCGCCCATCCCCGCGGTCACGAAGACCATCTCGGCATCGGCGAGCAGTTCGCGAATCCGCTCTTCATCCTCGAGCGCCGCCTTGCGGCCGATGTCGGGATTGCCTCCGGTGCCCCGTCCGCGAGTGATCGATTGCCCAATGGGGAGCTTGGTCGGAGCGTGATTGTTCTCCAGGGCCTGCGCATCGGTATTTACTGCGACGAAATCCACGCTGCGAATTCCGACCGAAATCATGTGGTTCACCGCGTTGCCGCCGCATCCACCCGCCCCGATAACCTTAATCCGAGCACCCGGATCGGGATCGTTCACCAACTGAATCATTTGAGGACCTCCTCCACCGCCCATCACCGGCAACATTTGCTGACCGCTAAAGCGTTCTAAATCCCTGCGTTTCAAAAGAAATCCCTCACCCAATCGGAAAATCGCGAGCGCAGCCGGACCCATCGCCCGAAGCGGGCCGCACCGCCGCCAACGCTCTGCGACGTGTTCTGGTACAGGATCAGCCCCGCCGCGGTCGTGAACATCGGCTTCATCAGTTCCTCGGGCATCCCGCGCAGATTGATCGGCAGCCCGCGGCGGACCGGCAGCCCGAAAATTCGTTCGGCGAGTTCCTGCGCGCCCTCGAGCAGCGGCGTCCCGCCGACCAGGACCAGTCCCGAAGCAAGCGTGTCGGCGACGCCGGAGCGCGCAATCTCGCGCTGCACCATGGTGAAAATCTCTTCCATGCGAGGCTCGATGATGTCGGTGAGGCGCCGGCGCGGAATCGTCCTGGGTTCCCGCCCGCCGACTCCCGGCACCTGCACCATCTCCTCGCGGCGGACGACCTGCGCGGTCGCGGCGCCGGAGGTGGTCTTCAATTTCTCGGCATCGGCGATCGGCGTGCGGATTCCCGCCGCGATATCGCTGGTGAGATGGTTGCCGCCGAGCGGCAGCACCGCGGTGTGCATCACCGCACCGGCATGGAACACGATGATGTCGGTCGTGCCGCCGCCCACGTCGATCAGCGCCACGCCAAGTTCGCGCTCCTCGGGAAACAGCGCCGCATCGGCCGAGGCGAGCGGCTCGAAGACCATCTCGGCGGGAGTGACACCGGCGCGCTCGCAGCACTTGGTCAGATTCTGCCCGTAGCTCTGCGCCGCGGTGATGATGTGAATCCGCGACTCGAGCCTGACGCCCGCCATCCCGACCGGATCGCGCACACCCTCCTGGTCATCGACCGCGAACTGCTGCGGCAGGATGTGGAGGACCTGGCGGTCGAGCGGAATCGCGACCGCCCGCGCCGCATCGATCACCCGCTCGACGTCACGCGCGCCGACTTCGCCACCGCGCACCGCGACAATCCCGTGGCTGTTGAGGCCGCGGATGTGCGGGCCGGCCACGCCCACGACCACCATCCCGATCCGCACGCCCGAGGTTTTCTGCGCCTCGCCGACTGCGGATTTGATCGCCTCGACGGTGGCCTCGATATTGACGACCACGCCCTTGCGAAGGCCGGTGCACGGCGCAACTCCGTAGCCGAGCAACGCGATCTCGCCGTCGGCGCCCGCTTCGGCGACCAGCGCGCAGACCTTGCTGCTACCGACGTCCAATGCGCAAAGCAGATTTCTCATCGCATCACCGGCTCCCCCGCACCCGTCCCGCCCCCATCCGCATGGCGAGAGGCGATGCGGGCGGGCACTTTGCTGACGGCATCCGCGCGGCTGGCCAGCGTGGTGCCGGCACCTCGCAATCTCACCACCGCCTGGCCGGGCGTGGTCATATCGATCGCGGAAATCATTTGCTCGCGCCCGCGCCATTTCAGGAGGATCTCGTTGGCGCGCGCGACCTCGGTTGCCGCCTGTCCAAGATCGATCATGACTTCGGTGCGCGAACGCTCGAGAAACAGCGACGCCGTGCCGTCATCGCCGACATTCATTTCAGAGACGACTTCGGAAAGCTCAGCCTCGGCGCGCACCAGCAGCGCGGCATCTTCGATCAGTGCGCTGCCACTGGCGTTTTCCAGCGTGCGGCCGCTCATGATGGGAAGATCGCCCTCGGCGTTGGGAGAGACGGGGCCGCGAAGCTCCCCATCGGCAAGCAGCGCGTAGAAACCGTCGCGGTGCTCGACCATCGCGATCGCGTTGCCTGAAATCGGCCCGCGCGAGCGCGCTGGTTCGTGCGGCCGCGTGATTCCGGCTCGCGCCGCCAATTCACCGACGGTGGCCGAGACCTGCGCGAGCGCATCGTGGACGGGCCTCGATACGGGAATGTCGCCAAAGCGCTTTTCGCTCCGGCCGGCGAGCGCCGCAAACCGCCCCGCGAGCGCGCCGCCGTTCGCGCTGAACCCGGTAATCATCCCGAGGATGAAAAAGGCGCAGAGCACCAGCCCCGCCGTTCGCGGGTTCCACCCTGCCGCCTTGTCACCACCGCGCCTCGCCACCACCGCCTCCGCGCCGAACCTCTACCAATCGCCGATCAGCTTGACCTCGGGATCGAGCCAGACGCCGCTAAGCTCTTGAACCTTCGCGCGCGCCATCTCCATGAGCGCACGCACGTCGGCAGCTCGTGCACCGCCGAGATTCACGATGAAATTCGCGTGCCGCTCGGAGAATGCCGCGCCGCCCTGACGCGCGCCCTTAAGCCCCGCGCCCTCGAGCAGCCGGCCCGCAAAGTCTCCGGGCGGATTCTTGAAAATCGAGCCCGCGTTGGGAAACCCGTGCGGCTGTCGCGATGCGCGCCTGGCATGGAATTCCGCGACCCGCGCGCGAAGCTCATCGCGATCGCCCGCCGACAACTCGAAATCGACGCGTGTGATTACGAATCCCGGCGCAAGCTCCGTGCGCCGATACCCGAACTTGATCTCATCCGGGCTGAGCGCGCGCGGCTCGCCCTGGCGCGTCACGCCGTGAACGCGCCGAACGACCCGCGACATCTCGCCGCCGAATGCGCCCGCGTTCATCACAAGTCCGCCGCCAACGGTGCCGGGAATTCCCTCGCCGAACTCAAGCCCCTTAAGCCCGTGCGCGACCGTGGTCTCGACCAGTCGGCCAAAATCTGCCGCGGCGCCCGCGGTCACGCGAACGCCGTCGATGACGATCGTTGCGAAGCCCTCGCCAAGCCGGATCACGAGCCCGCGCACGCCGCGGTCGCTCACGAGGAGATTGGTCCCGGCGCCAAGGCAGAATGAAGGCACGCCCGCGCGGGCCGCCGCTCGCATCGCAGCTATCAACTCGGCCTCGTTCTCGACCGCGATATACAAATCGGCGGGGCCGCCAATTCGGAACGATGTGAGATCGGCAAGATGCCGATTCACTTCGAGGCGCACGCCGAAGCGCGCTTTAAGCTCGCACTCAAGTGGGCTCATGGAGCTTCGCCTCGTCGCCCAGCGCGGCGAGAATTTCGTCACCCAGCCGGTAGATGTCGCCCGCACCCAGGGTCACGACCAGGTCGCCCGCGCGAGATCGGCCGGCGACCTCAGCCGCCCGATTCTCGGGATTCAAGTAGTGGACGTCGGCGTGCCCGCGCGCGCGCATCGCCTCGTAGAGCCGGCGCGCCGACACGTCGGGAATCGGGTCCTCCCCGGCCGGATAAATGTCCGTCAGAAAGAGCACGTCGGCGTCGTCGAAAGCGCCGAGGAACTCATCGAAGAGGTCGCGCAGACGGGTGTATCGATGCGGCTGAAAGACGGCCACGACGCGCCGTTTGAACGCCGCGCGAGCCGCGGCCAGTGTCGCCCGAACTTCGGCGGGATGATGCGCGTAATCATCGATCACGATTCGGCCCGCCCGCTCGCCCTTGATCTCGAAGCGGCGCTGGATTCCGCCGAACTTCGCCAGCGCGCGCGCCGCGGTCGCGAAGTCCACGCCGATTTCGAGCGCCGCGGCGATCGCCGCAAGCGAATTCATCGCAACGTGAACGCCCGGAGTGGGAATCGTCACCGCGCCGAGCGTCCGATCTTTGCGGCTCACATCGAAGCGCGTGGAAAAGCCGTCGATTACGATTCCCTCGGCGCGCAGGTCCGCGTCCGGCGCGGCGCCGTACGTCACGATCGGCTTGCGCACCCGCCCAAGCAGCCCGCGCACGTTCACGCTGTCGATTCCCAGCACCGCGACGCCGTAAAACGGCACCCGGTTGATGAAGTCGGCGAACGCGTCGAGCACGCGCTCCATCGAGCCATAGTGGTCGAGGTGCTCGGGATCGATGTTGGTCACGATCGCGATGGTCGGGAGCAGGAGCAGAAATGACGAGTCGCTCTCATCCGCCTCGGCGACCATAAAATCGCCGCGTCCCAGCCGCACGTTGGTGCCCGTGTTTCGAATATTTCCACCAACCGCGACGGTCGGGTCGAGGCCCGCTTCCTCCAGGATCAGCGCGACGAGGCCGGTAGTCGTGGTTTTGCCGTGAGTGCCCGCAACTGCGACGCCGAGCTTCGCCATCCGAAGCAGCTCGCCGAGCATCTCAGCTCGCGCGATCACCGGGATCTTAAGTTCGCGCGCGCGAACCACTTCGGGATTCGAATACTTGACCGCCGATGAAATCACGACCGCATCGAGCGTGCCCGAAAGATGCGACGGATGATGGCCGTGGCTCACGTGGGCGCCGAGCGAGGTGAGCCGCGCGGTGGCGGCGCTCGGCTTGAGGTCGCATCCGCTGACCGCAAATCCAAGCCGCAGGCAGAGCTCCGCAATTCCGCTCATGCCCGCGCCGCCAATCCCGATGAAGTGGAGATGGCGTTGGCGCGTCAGCAGACCGGTTGGGCGGGTTTCGCTCATGCGCGCGGGTCCTTGGCCGACGCGGCCTCGAAGCAGATGTGCGCGATACGCTCGGCGGCATCGGGATGCGCCGCCTGATGCGCTCGCTCGCCCATGGCTGCAAGCCGCCCGGGATCGTCGAGGAGCACTTTCATCTCACGCGCGAGATTTTCGCCGAGCGCGTCGTCATCGCGGACTATTATCGCGCCGCCGAGCCGCTCGAGCACGAGCGCGTTTAGTTCCTGCTGGCGGTCGCGATGAAACGGGTAAGGAACGAAGATTGCGGGGCGGGCCGAGAGCGCGACATCGGTAACGGTCATCCCGCCCGCGCGCGCGACGACGAGGTCGGCCCGCTGGAGCTGTTCGGCCATATTATCGATGAACGGGATTACATCCGCACGGAAGGGTAATTCGCGATATGCGTCCTGCACCAGCCCCTCATCCCCCTCACCTGTCTGATGGACGACTCGCAGGTTTATAACACTTTTTCCCCAGATTTTAAAAGCCCTGATGACACCTAAATTGAGGCGATGCGCGCCGCTCGACCCGCCTAAAACAAGGATTTGCAATGGACGCCCCTCCAGAGGCGTCCGCTCCGGCCGCGCCTTGAACCGGACCGGGTTGCCGGTCACCTCGACCCTGGGCGAATCGAAGTAGGACCCCGTATCTTCGAACCCGACGCACACCTTTCTTGCGAATCGCCAGAGCATCCGGTTCGCCAGCCCGGGCACCGCGTTCTGCTCCATCATCACGATCGGCACGCGAGCGAGCGCCGCGGCAACCGCCATCGGAGCGGATGCGTACCCGCCGGCAGCGACGACAAGTTGCGCGCGGAACCGTCCGAGCAGCGAACGCGCAAGACGAACCGCGCGAATAAATTCGCCCATCGAACGCAGGCGCGCGATCGGGCCATGGCCGCGAATTCCGTGCACGTCGAAAAGTTCGTGACGATAGCCGCTTGCGGGAAGCCATCGCGCCTCGAGCCCGGCGCTCGTACCGACATACAGGACTTCGGTGTCGGGACGTTCGCGCACGAGTTCCTCGCCGAGCGCGACCGCCGGAAACAAGTGCCCGCCCGTGCCACCGCCTGCAATTATCACCTTCATCTCACCGCGGGCCGCCGCCCCAGAGCCAAGAGCGCGCCGAGCGCCGCCATCGCCATCACGATCGCAGTGCCGCCGTAACTCAGAAACGGCAGCGGCAGCCCCTTGGTCGGAACCAATCCAATGACTACCGCCATGTTGATCAGCGCCTGAAGCGAGAGCAGCGATGTCAGCCCGACGGCGAGCAGGCTCGCGAACCCGTCAGGCTCGTCATGCGCGATACGCATCCCGCGGTACAGGATGAGACAGAAGAGCGCCATCACGGCGCAGGCGCCGACGAGGCCGAACTCCTCGCCGACGACCGCGAAGACGAAGTCGGTGTGCGCCTGCGGCAGGTAAAACATCTTCTGCCGTCCGGCGCCGAGGCCGACGCCTAAGCCTCCTCCCGCGCCAAGCGCGATAAAGGACTGGATCAACTGGAAGCCTGCGCCTCGCGCCACCTGCCATGGGTCGAGAAATGAGGTGAGGCGCCGCACGCGATAGGATTTCGCAGCCGCCTGGAAGACGAGGATACCGAGCGTGCCCGCGCCGGCCGCTCCCAGATGCTTGAGGCCCGCGCCCGCCGCAAAGAGCATCGCGAACAGCAGCAGCGCGATCATCACCGCCGATCCGAAATCGGGTTGCTTGAGAATCACGAGCGCCACCGGGCCGACCGCAAGGAACGCCGGAAGCGGACCGTTCACGAACCGGCGGATTCGCTCCTGCCGCCGGCTTAGAAAATCGGCAAGGAAAAAAACCAGTGCGAACTTGACGAACTCCGATGGCTCCGCGATAACCGGACCCAGGCGGAGCCATCGGCGCGCTCCGCCGCGCACCAGCCCAAGGCCCGGAACATAGACCGCGGCGAGCATCACCAGCGAAATTACCGACACCGGGATCACAAGCCGGCGAAGCCCGGCGAGCGAAAACTGCGAAAGCACGACGAGCACGACCATCCCCATCGCGATGTGCGCCAGATGAAGCTTGAAGAAGCGGAAGGGATCGCCGGTCTTCTCGAGACCGAGAAAATACGTGGTGTTGAGCACCATCAGGAGTCCGAGCAACAGCAACGCCGCGCCCGGCAGCCACAGCCACGGGTCGGGGCGCCGGTATCCGACCGAATCAAAGCGCCCGAACCAGCTTTTGATATATTCCGCCACGCTCAGCATAGTCCCGGAACTGGTCGAAACTCGCGCAGGCCGGCGAGAGAAGAACCGTGTCGCCGCGACGCGCGGCGCGCCAGGCGCATTCGACCGCCTCTTTCAAAGTCGAAACCGATTCGATTTCCGCAGCGCCGCCGAGCGCCGCGGCGATTTTGTCGCGCGCCGCTCCGTTGAGGATCACGCGACGAACCTTGCGTCTGACCGGGTCGATCAGAGGCGCGTAGTCGCCGCCCTTGTCGAGTCCGCCCGCGATCAGGATTACCGGCCCGGCCATCGCCTCGAGCGCCTCGACCACCGCGCCGACGTTGGTGCCCTTGGAATCGTCGATGAAGCTGACGCCGTCCTTCTCGCGGACGAATTCGATGCGATGAGGCAGGCCGTTGAACTCGCCGAGCGCGCGCTCAATCGCGCGCGGCTCCACGCGCATCGCGAGCGCCGCCGCCGATGCGGCCATCGCGTTGACGAGGTTGTGCCGGCCCGGCAGGCGCAGCCCCTCGGTGCCGATGCGGCCGCGACGGCCGTCGATTTCGAAGACGAGCGAGCGGCCACCGGGCCAGATTCCCGCGTGCGCCGCTGCGGGGCCGAGTCCGAAGCCGACGACCTGGGAGCGCAGCGCGCTCGCGAGTTTCCATACGCGAGCATCGTCGCGATTGAGGATCGCCCAATCCGTTTCGTGCTGATTCTCGAACAGACGCGCCTTGGCGCGTCCGTAATCCTCGAGATCGTGGTATCGGTCGAAATGGTCGTCGGTCAAATTGAGATGGACGCCGACGTGCGGCCGGAACCGTTCGATCCATTCGAGCTGGAAGCTGGAAATTTCCGCGACAATCGCATCGTAGGCGCTGCCGGCCGCCTCGACCAGCGGCGTACCGAGGTTCCCGCCTGCAAAGACGCGCATTCCGGCGGCCTTGAGAATCTCCCCGAGCAGCACGGTAACCGTGCTCTTCCCGTTCGTACCGGTGATTGCCGCGATCGGCGCGGCGATGAATCGTGATGCGAGTTCGATCTCGCTGATAACCGGAATCCGGCGCGCGACCGCCTCGCGGAGGAGCAACGCATCGCGCGGAACTCCGGGGCTCGTGACGACCAGCTCGATGCCGTCGAGCCATTCGGCCTGCTCGGGGCCGAGGCGGAACGCGGCGGGCGGCAGTTTCGACTGGTCAATATCGGCGCGCCGGTCGGTGAGCACAAGGTTTGCGCCGCGTGAATGGAGGAATCGCGCTGCGGCGGCGCCGCTTGCGCCAAGCCCGACCACCATCACGCGTACGCCGCCGAGTTTCATATCACCTGAGTTTCAGCGTCGAAATCGCCACCAGCGCACAGACTATCGAGACGATCCAGAACCGGATGACCACCTGCGTCTCGGGCCATCCCTTGAGCTCGAAATGATGGTGCAGCGGAGCCATCAGGAACACCCGCCGGTGGGTCGCCTTGAAGTAATAGCGCTGGATGATCACCGAGAGGGACTCGATGAAGAAGATGCCTCCCGCGATCGGCAGGACGAGTTCGTCCTTGGCGAGCACCGCAACCGCGCCGAGCGCGCCGCCCAGCGAGAGCGCGCCGACGTCGCCCATGATCATCGAGGCCGGATACGCGTTGTACCACAGGAAGCCGAGCGACGACGTGATTAGCGACGCGCAGAAGATGGCGACCTCGCCCGCGCCCGCCACGTGCGGGATTTGCAGATAGGTCGCGAACTTCAGGTTGCCGGCTACGTAGCTCAGCACCCAGTACGTGAACGCGACCGTCATCACGGGACCGATCGCGAGCCCGTCCAGCCCGTCGGTCAGATTCACCCCGTGCGAGCATCCAACGATCACGACCATCGCAAACGGCACGTACAGCCACACGCCCAGGTCAGGATGGAAATTCTTGAAAAACGGGATCGTCAGCGTGGTCGGGAAGTGGAGAAATCCGAACAGGAAGACCGCCGCGATGAACGCGCATCCGAAGGTCGATGCGAGCTTGACCGGGCCGCTCAGGCCCTGGCCGCGCCCGCGCCTGAGCTTCAGGTAGTCATCGGCGAACCCGATCGCGCCGAACGTCACCATCACGAAGATCGCGATCCACACGTAGGGATTGAGGATGTTGGCGAGCAGCAGGGTCGCGCCGAGACTGGATGCGAGAATCAGCAGGCCGCCCATCGTGGGCGTACCGGCCTTCTTCTGATGGTTCTTGGGCACCTCGTCGCGAATCGTCTGTCCGATGTGTGCGGCACGGAACCGTTCGATCAGCATCGGGCCCAACGCGAGCGACAAGGCAAGCGCGGCAAGCCCGGCCAGCACGGAACGGAACGTTTCGTACCTCAGGACATTGAACGCGGGAACGTATTTATGAAGCGGATAGAGCAGCAGGTATAACATCGCGAGACTCGCGCCACCTATGCGAGCTCTCTCAGCATTGCCCGCCGCCGAGTTGCGCTGCAACTGCCCGCACGACCTCGCGATCGTCAAAATGGAGCACGCGATCGCCAACCAACTGATAGTCCTCGTGGCCCTTGCCCGCGATTATCACGACATCGCCGGCTACCGCGGAGCCGAGGGCAGCGGCGATTGCCGTGCGCCGGTCGGGCTCGATCACGTAGCCGCGCGCGCCCGCCGAGGGCGCATCGAGCCGCTCAAGTCCCGCCGCAATCAGCCCCTTCTCGACCTGGGCGATGATCGCGAGCGGGTCCTCGCTGCGCGGATTGTCCGAAGTGAGCATAGGCAGGTCGGCCAGCCGCCCCGCGATCTCGCCCATGATCGGGCGTTTTCCGGGGTCGCGATCCCCGCCGCATCCGAAGACGCAGATGATCCGCCCGGACGTGAGCGGCCGCACCGCGCGCAGCACCGCCTCGAGCGCATCGGGCTTGTGCGCATAATCGACCAGCACGGTCACGCCCGGCCGCGATGGGACCACCTCCATTCTGCCGGGGGCCCCGGGACATCGCCGCACACCTTCCGCCACCGCGTCCGCATCGATGCCCAGGGCCACCGAAAGAGCGGAGGCCCCCAGGATGTTGAGCAGGTTGAATTCGCCGACGAGCGGCGAATCAAAGCCGATTTTCTTTCCGAGTGCAACCATCACGCCGTGAATCCCGCTGAGATCGGCGCGAAACTCCTGTGGATAGACGTCGAGCGAGCGAGCGAGGCCGAAGCTCACCCTGCGTCCGATCGAGGATTCGAGCACGCGCCGCCCGTAAGGCTCATCGCCGCGCGCGACCGCAACCGTCTCTTTGCGCCGGCTGCGCGGAAGAATCTCCGCGAACAGGCGAAGCTTCGCCGCGAAATAGTCATCGAGCGTGACGTGATAATCGAGATGGTCGCGGCCGAAATTGGTGAAAAGGCACGCGCGGAAGTTGAGCGCGTCAACGCGGCCCTCGGCAAGCCCGATCGATGACACCTCGGCCGCGACGTGGCGAACCCCGGCGCTCTCCATTTGCGCCAGCGCCGACTCGAAGTCGAGCGACTCGGGCGTGGTCAGGCCGTGGTAGATTTTCCGGCCGCGAATGAAGATTCCGATCGTGCCGATGATTCCCGCGCCCAGGCCCGCGGCCTCGAAGATCGACGCCAGCAGATAGGTGGTCGTGGTCTTGCCGCTGGTGCCGGTGATGCCGATCAGGTCCACGCGCTCACTGGGATAGTTGAAGAACCGTGCGGCGACCGCGCCCATCAGCAGGCGCGGCCGCTCGCACTGGACAATGGCGGCCGCAGGGCGCGCGGTTCCGCCGTCCCATCGCCTCACCGCCACCGCACGCGCCCCACGGTTTAATGCATCCTTGATGTAGGCCCGATTGCGCTCCTCATCGCGCGCGAGCGCAAAAAACAGATGTCCGTCCCGGGTCTCGCGCGAGTCATAGCTGAGACCCGTAATTTCCACTGCCGCATCCCCCTCGATCCGCCCCACGTCTTCGCCCTTGAGCAGCTCGGCGAGCTTCACCGCGACCGCCCCGCCGCCGCCTGGGCCGCGATCGTTGGTGGGTCGCCGCTATCGGCGAGGATCGGCGCGAGCACGAGCTTAATCGATGCGTGGGTGAGCGGCGCGCCCGGCGGCGGCTGCTGGGCGACGACGTAGCCGCCGCCCCGGACCTCCAGATTAACGCCAAGGGTTCGCGCGACTTTCAGCGCGCCCCTGAGACTCATTGCGGTAAAGTTCGGCGCGGCAGGCGTGCTCGAACCGGTAAGCGCCGGAATCGCGCCGTCGGGATCAGGCATCGCGGCCGCGTCGGAGTCGCGCGCAGACCCGCGCGTCTTGAGCACCGCGGGGATCAGGCTCGCCACGTCGTACGGTTGCTCCTGCGACGTGATGTTCAGGTCGCGCAACGCGCCGGCCGCAATCTGGCTGAACACGGGCGCCGCGTACAGGCCGCCGAAATGTCCGTGGCCGACATCGTAGAGCACCACGAGGATCAGCAGGCGGGGATCGTCGGCGGGGAGGAACCCGACGAACGACGCGACGTGGCGGTTCTGATAGTAGCCCCCGGCGGGATTCACCATCTGCGCAGTTCCAGTCTTCCCGGCGACTGCGAAGCCGTCCACGCGCGCGCGCCGTCCGGTGCCTGAGGCGCCGTTAACGACGTTGCGCAGAAGATTGTTCATCTCATGGGCAACCTCAGGCGCAACCGCCCGGCGCATCACCTGCGGCGTATGGCGGAAAATCACCCGCCCGTCCGCATCGTATGCAGCATTCACCACATGCGGGCGAACGACCAGGCCCCCGTTCGCAATCGCTGCGTATGCGACCGCGAGCTGAATCGGCGTGACCCCCACGCCCTGGCCGAACCCATGGTTGGCAAGGTCGATCTCGCGCCAGGTCGCCGGCGGGAGAATTAATCCCGCCGCCTCGCCCGGCAGATCGATCCCGGTGCGGCTGCCGACGCCAAAGGCGCGAAGCCCGCGGTAGAAGCGGTCCGCGCCGAGCGAGAGCGCGATCTTGGCCGCGCCGATATTGGATGAGACCTCGATTATGCCGCCCAAGTCGAGATATCCGTGACGGCTGTCATCGTGGATGGTGCGGCGGTCAACGGTCCACTTGCCGTTCTCGCAATATATCTGTCGATTGGGATCGATCGCGTGGTCCGCCAGCGCGATCGATGCGAGGATTCCCTTCATCGTCGAACCCGGCTCGAACGCATCCTGCACCGCCGGATTGTGCAAGCGATCGTGCACCGCGGACGGATCGGCGCTCACGTTCGCCATCGCGAGCACCTCGCCGCTGAAAGGATCGAGCACGATCGCGCTGCCGTGGTTGGCGCCGCTGCTTTCGACTTCCTGGGCAAGTTCGGTCTCGGCCAGCGACTGAATCGATGCGTCGATGGTGAGTTCGAGGCGCGCCCCGGGTGCGGGCGCCTTGAGCTCAAGCGGGCTGTCGAGAATCGGATGGCCCAGCGCGTCGTGATAGAAACTCAGCTCGACCGGGGCGCCGCGCACGATGCGGTCGTATTCCAATTCAAGTCCGGAGAGCCCCTGGCCATCCATCCCAGCCAGTCCCACCACCGCCGATGCCAGGTTGCTCTCCGGATAAAATCTTTTGTACTCGCTCACCGCGCCGACGCCCTCCAGACCGAGCGCTTCGGCCGCCTGCGCACGATCGACGGGGACCCGCCGCGCGAGCCACACGAATGGCGCAGGCTTGCGCAGGCGCGATTCGATTTCGCGGTCCGCCATCCCGAGTGTCGCCGCAAGTTTCGCGCGCTCGGCCGCAGGCGCGGCATCGAGCACGCGATGCGGACGCGCGTACACCGAGCGCGTCTCGGCGGAAAGCGCAAGCGGCTCGCCGGCGCGATCGACGATGGGACCGCGAATCGCGGCGAGCGCCACCTCGCCGGTGTGCTCGCTCCGGGCAAGCGAGCTCAGCCGCGGGCCGTCGAAAGCGACCAGCACGGCGAGCCTCGCCACCAGGAGCGCGAACAGAAACGCCATCGCGACGGTGAGCGTCCCGACTCGCGCGCGGCGCTGTTTGAATGCGCCGTTCACGGAATCATCACCACCTGCCCGCGCGCCGGCGGCGCCAGATGAAACTGGGGCGCAAGCGCGCGCAGGCGCTGATACGAACTCAACTCGGCGGCGGTAAGTTTCAACGTACGGTTCCGATCTTCCAGCCGCGCGATTTCTTCGCTCAGCGACGAGAGCCGGTAACCCTCGCGCGTAACCTCCAGCCGGATCATCAGCGTGGCGAAGCCCAGCGCGGCGATCGCGAGACCGAGAATCGCGGGGACAAGCCTCGATGGCGGCTTGGACGGTTTCACGCGCCGGGTCATGCCGCCATCCTCTCGATGCATCTCAGGCGCGCGCTTCGCGCACGCGGATTGCGCGCCACCTCGCGCTGCGAGGGCCGCACGACCTTGCGCGTAACCGCGAGGTATCCGCCCGCGCGCGAAAGCCCGCGCATCCGCTCCTTGACCGCGCGATCTTCGAGCGAGTGATACGCGATCACCGCCATCCGGCCGCCCGGCGCGAGCATGGACGGACCGTCGGCAAGCAGCGCGGCGAGGCTTTCCATCTCATGGTTCACCGCAATCCGCAGCGCCTGGAAGGTGCGCGTAGCAGGATGCACCCCGCCCCGCCGATGCGACCCGAGCACGCCCTCGATGATCATGCGCAGTTCGCCGGTGGTCTCGATCGGCCGGCGGCGGCGGCTCTCGACGATCGCGCGCGCGATGCGGCGCGCCGCGCGCTCCTCGCCCCACAGATGGAGAATGTCGGCGAGCGCCTGCTCTGATTCTTCGTTGACGATCTCGTAGGCGCGCAGCGGCGCGCGCCGGTCCATCCGCATGTCGAGCGGACCGTCGAGCCTGAAGCTGAAGCCGCGCTCGGGATCATCCAGCGCGAGGCTGCTCATCCCGAGGTCGGCGAGAATTGCATCGGTGCTGTCGATCTGGTTTTCGCGCATCACGCGCGCGATATCGCCGAAGTCGGCCTGGCGCAGGATGACGCGCGAGCCGAAATCGGCCAGGCGCGCGGATGCGATCGCGAGCGCCGCGTCATCGCGATCGATCCCGAGCAACCGCGCATCGGTCGCATCCAGCATCGCCGCGGCGTGCCCGCCCGTCCCGACCGTCGCATCGACGATGAGCCGCGGCCGGCTCGCGCACAACATCTCCCGCACCTCCGCCACCATCACCGGCACGTGTGCGCGAGCCGCCGCCGAATCGCCATTGTTCACTGCAACTGCCATCGCCGCTCAGAAATTCAACTTCTCGTAGAAAGCGGGTTCCTGAACCAGTTCTTCCGTCGCCTTGAGCACCCGCTCCATCACAGCTTTGTCCCAGAGCTGAAAGTGATCGTGACGCGCCGAGAACGTCACTTCGCGCCCCAAAGAGGCGAACTCCCGCAGCCGCGGCGGGATCAGAATTCTCCCCTGCCGATCGACCGGCACTTCATGCGCGCCGCCGATATAGAACGTCTCGAACACCTGCACCTGCGGATCGAACCGGTTGCGCTGCGTGAACTTCGCGACCATCCGGTCCCACTCCGCGGGCGGATAGAGCGCCAGACATCGCTCGCGGTTGTAGATAAAGTTCGTGATGTATAGACGTTCGTGGCCGTCGCGTTGCAGAATCTCGCGAAAGCGCGCGGGGATGCTGACGCGCCCCTTCTCGTCCACAGAGTGGTCGAATCGACCGCTGAACACCCCCATTCCTCCCCAATGCCCCACAACATCCCACTCAGCCCCACTTGAGTCAAGCAAACTACGGTAGCGCAGTGAGAAAATCTGGATTCGGGCGCAGACTCACGAAAGCGAAAGAAATGCGAAACTAGTATTTCTCAGTCGCACTCGCGGATCGGCAGCGGCTAAGACTGGTACTGCGTCTGGGTATCCGCCTCACGCGGAATTTCGGATTATTCGGTGCGATTGCAGTCACCACTGCAAGTGCAGCACCATCAACGTTCCTTGACAGGACCGCCATTGATTCGCGAAACTCGCCGCCGATCGGTTGGTCGCATAACCCCAACACAAACGCCTCGGAGAACCGAGCGGAGAAGAGTCGGAGAAAATATCGATGATGACCCGAAGTGGATGGTTGCGGAACTCCGTGGTGATCGCTGCCGGCGTGATGTTCGCGATGCTTGCGATGACGCCGGCCGCATATCCGCGAGCGAAAAAGAAAGTGGAGCCGACGCCTACCGAGACCCCGACTCCCACCGCGACGCCGACTCCTGAAGCGAAGGTCTGGAACTTCGATCAGGACAAGGCGGGCGAAGTAGCGTCGGGATGGAAGGCGATCTCGGGCGACTGGCAAGTAATTCCCGATCCGAGCGCGCCAAGCCCACCGAACACATTCGGGCTCCCACCGGGACGGTTGCTAACCTCACTGATTCACGGGCTCAATTATTCGACGATGGCGGTGGTCGATGACCCGACCGAGTATTCCAATTTTACGATGGAGGCTTCGTTCAAGCCGGCGGGCGGCCGTTTCGATTGCTCGGGCGGAATCGTTTTCCGCTACGTCGACGACAAGAATTTCTACTTGCTCTCCGCGGGATGCCCGAGCGATTACTTCACGCTCTCGCGCATGAGCGGCGGCAATGCGACCGTGCTTTCGCAGAAGGTCGTGCCGACGGATCGCGACACCTGGTACAAGATCAAGGTCGTCGCCGCGGGCGATCGCTTCACCTGCTACAACGACGACAAGATGATCTACGACGCCTCCGACAGCAAGATTGCGCAGGGAAGAATCGGGCTGTGGGCGAGCAATGATTCGCAGGCCCGCTTCGACAACGTCACGATTATCAAGCCGCTGGCCGGCGCCGAGGGCGGCGCGGGATCGGCTACGCCGGCGGCGCCTCCGCCGCTTCCACCGCCTCCTCACTGATCGTTTCGGTTGAAGGGAATGGGGCGAAGCGCCTTGCACGATCGCGCTTCGCCCCTTACTCTCTCACGAGATGGAAAATTCTGAACATCAATCCGGCGCGCGGGTCGAGATCGAGGGTCTTGGCTTCCTCGGGCATTTGAAAGAGGTCGTACTGGGGATCCTGACCTCGCTGGGCCTCGCGATCCTGTGGCTTTTCGAGATCATTCGCAACGGCTATTTCAGTATTCTCGACCGTATCAACCTGAAGCCGCGCAGGCGCGCTCGCGCAAGCGCGTTCCCTCCGGGGCGGCCGCGCAAGCGGCGCGCGACTTAAGCGAGCCCTGCCGACTTCTGGCTCGGACGAATTTCCAGGAATCGTGACGCCGGTGCACGCGATGCCGACCGGGCGGCGGCGTGTTGTCTGGCTACGAGCGGCCGGGATGCGGGGGCGCCTTTCGCGGGGACGGACCTGCTGAGCGGGGCGCGGACTTAAGCCTCCCGGTTGCGAGCAGCGGCGGTTTGAGATCCGGCGCAGGCAGCCCGTGCGGCGGCTGGATCGGACTCATCGCAAGATTCTCATCGAGCAATTGCGCGAGGTAACGCGCGAGCTTCTCATCGAGCACGCGGACCAGCGCGTCGGTTTGTGCGGCCTGCGTGATCTTGAGAAAGCCCTCGAGCCGATGCGCACGGTCGTGCTGGCGGATGATGCGCGCGATTGCGCTTTGCGAGAGCGCGGCGAGCTTGACGCTGAGCGCCCGGTCGATCGCTTCCATCACGCCGGCGAGCGCGGGGCCGGGAGCGGGGGAGCAGAGCAGGTAGCCGCAATGCGGGCATCGCGGCGAGACTTCGGGCTGAATCGGCCCCTCGAAATCGCATCGCACGATTCGTCCGCTGGCTTCCGCCAGTCGCGCCGCCAGGTCCTCTCCTTCGGGCGGACCGAGCGCGGCGATCGCGTTGAGCCGGCGAAGCGCCTCGAAGCGGCGGCGGGCGTCGGCGGCGAGCAGCGCGAGCCGGCCCATCTCGCGCCGCCACTCGGCGTGCGCGGTCCGATAGAGCTCGACGTAGGTCCACTTGAATTTTTGGAAGCGCGCCTCGAGCGCATCGAAGCTCCGCGCCGCACCGGCCAGCACGCGCGGCCCAAGCTCGGCCGCGAGCAGTTGGCATTCGGTGGCGATCGCCGTGAAGCGCGGATCGCGCAACGGATCGTCTTCGAATGCGCCGCAAAGGCCGCTCGCGTCGAGGTACTCGCTCATCTGCCGCATCCGGGGCACCGCGGCTGCGGCGGAGGCGAGCGCCTCGTACGCCGAGATTACGGCGGCGGCGGCGTCGCGATGGTCGGGTTCGCGCGCGGCCTCGAGCAGCAGATGCGGTCCGCGCTCGGCCAGCGCGATGAAGTCCGCGATGGCTTTTTCGTGGTCGGGCGGGAAGCCCAGATGTGCTTGCGCAAGCGCCGATTTCAGAACTTCGCGCGTTCGATTCGCGGCCTCGACCGCATTGCCCATCGCATCGCCGAGCCGCTCAAGCCTAGACCTGAACTCATCCATGTCGTGCACGGCGCCAAGCGATGGATCGAAGCGCTTGGCAAGCGGCAGGGCGGCATTGAACACCGCGACTTCGGGCGCGCCCGCGGCGGTCGGATCGAAGCGCGGCGCGTCCGCCTCGAACTGGATCACGCCGCCGGTGTGGATGGCGAGCTTGCGCAAGAGTTCCGTCATCAGGGGCGCGGTCCAGGCCTGGTCCAAATCTCCGCCCAAAAGCATCGGCATCCGCGCCTGAAGCTCGGCGATGCCGGCCGGCGCTGCTCGGCCGCATACCCAATCGAGCACCAACGTAGAGATTATCTGCCGCGCAAATTGTTTCTCATTGCCGTGGAAATGGCCGAGAGCGCCGAGCGCGATGCGCAGCGCGGCGCGTTCGGCTTCGCCAAGGCGCGCCTCGACGCGGCGGGCGATCGCGGGATTTTCCATCAGGTCGGCCGGATAAATGAGCCGCGCGATCGGCAGGTCGCGATCTTCGAGGGCGGAATCGAGCGCCTCGCGAGCCAGCGGCGAAATCGATGGAATCGTGCCGGGCGGCGACGCGATCACTTGAAGCGTCCGAACTGTCAGCGGATGGAAAGGATATATTGCTTCGGCATCGAGGCCTCCCGTATCGATCCCGCGATAGAAATCGTCCACCAGCGCCTCGACGCCGTCAGCCAGCCGCCATGCGCGGCGGACCGCGACCGTGGCCTCCTCATCGGCTCCGGCGGGGGCAACTTCCAGCGCGACCGCCGCATCAGGCGGACGGCCGCGGCCTGCGGCGAGAACGGTGAACTTGAGGTTGCGGAATTGCGCCGCGACTTCCGCCAAGGCCGCGAAGTACGCCGCTGCGCCCGCACCAATTTCCGCCGCGCTGAAGTCGATCGCAACAGTCAGCGCGCCAATGCCGAGGCGACGCGCGTGTTCGAGCGCCACGTTCAGTGCCGCCGCGCCGCGCATCTCGCGCCAGATCATCGAGGCTTGCCGCTGACCGCCGATCGGCTCCACCAGCGCCTCGAGCACGGCCGCCTCGATCTCGGGCGCACCCACGCGTCCGGCAACCTCGACGCCGCAGGTGATGCTGCGCCGGGCCGGCGGGGCCACCGAGCCCGCGCGGCTGCTGAGCGCGATCACATAATTGAGGAAGTGAGTCTTGCCGCAGCCCGGCGGCCCTCCGATCCAGAACAGACCTCCGACCGGCTCAGCGAGGCGGCGATTGATAGTCTCCCACGCCCTCTCGGAGGCGCGGGTGAAAACGTAGCTCGTTACGGTTTCAGCTCTCGGAGTGGTCTCAAGCTGCATGCGCTCGGCGGTCGGCGCTTTGAGCACGATCAAATCGGTCAGCACCGCCTGGCGCATCCCCCTTTGAGAGGCCATGCTGTCTATGTATCAAAAAATGCCTGCCGGCTACCAGATGCTCACTGGCAGTTGATTTACCTAACCAGCAGTTGAGCGGCGTCATCCGATCGTAATCAGATGACGCCGTCCGCGCGCAGCCGTTCGAGGTCTGCCGCGCCGATTCCCAGCGCGGCGAGCACCTCCGCGGTGTGTTCTCCGAGCATCGGCGCGCGTTTCAGCGTGCGGGCCGACGGCGATGGCGCATCGGACAATTTCACGGGCGTCCCGACGAATTTGATCGGACCGCGCGTGGGGTATTCGCCATCGATCAGCATCTCGCGTGATGTGGTCTCCGGATCCGCGATGACCTCATCGACGGTGCGGACCGGGGCGCATGGCACGCCCGCATCAAGCAGGAGCTGGATTATGTCTTCGCGCCGGCGCGTGCGGGTCCAGTCTGCGACGAGCGCATCGACCTCGTCCGCGATTCTGAGCCGCGCGCCGGTGGTCGCATAGCGCGGGTCCTTTATCAGATCTTCGCGCCCCATCTTCCTGGCGAGGATTCGCCAATGCTCCTCGGTCACGCAGAAGATCAGCATGTCGCCATCGCGCGCGGGATAAAGATTGGTCGGACATGCGCCCCAATGGCGATTTCCGAGGCGTGCGAATTTGCGTCCCTGGAGCACCGTACCCAGAACGCTGGTGAGCGCGGGAATCGCGACGTCGAGCATCGCGACTTCGACCTTCTGTCCGCGCCCGGTCCTGCCGCGTTGAATCAGCGCCGCGAGAATTCCGCTCACCAGGTGGCTCCCGGTTCCCATGTCGATAAACGTGGCCGAGGTCTTGACGCCGCGGTCGGCAAACCCCGTGATGTCGATGAAGCCCGACGCCGCCTGGACGGTGTTGTCCATCGCGCCCAGCTTCGCCCATCGGCTGTTCGACCCGTAGCCCTTGCCCGATGCGTAAATCAGGCGCGGGAAGCGCGGCGCGATCTGCTCGTAGCCCAGCCCGAACGATTCCATCACGCCATCAAGATAATTCTCCACCAGCACGTCGGCGTCTCTGAGAAGGTCGAGGATGATTTCCTTGCCGCGCGGATGTTTGAGGTTCAGCGTGACGGATTTCTTCTGGGCATTGAGCATCAGGAATGTATAGTTCGCTCCGCCTGGCGACACGTCGGGACGGCGCAGCAACTCGCCCTGGACGGGCGGCTCGATCTTGATTACGTCGGCGCCCATGTACGCGAGCTGCAAGGTGCAGTATGGCGCCGCGTAAACCTGGCCCAGGTCGATTATGCGGATTCCATCGAGCGGAAGAGTCATGCCTGGTCTGCTCCCGGTCGCGATTTCGATTCATCACTCCGGCCGCATCGCCGCCGGGGAGCATTCTCTATCGCGACTGATGAATTTCGGTAAGTCAATCGGTTCATGCCCATGCGAACCCGTGCCAAGCGATTGAGTCACCTGAGCAGCGTGCGGGCGATTACCATCCGATGCACCTCGGAGGGACCCTCGCCGATCCGGCGCACGCGCGCCTCGCGATACCATCGTTCGAGCGGAAATTCCTTGCTCACGCCGTAGCCGCCGTGAATCTGGACCGCGCGATCGATGACGCTCGCAAGCACTTCGCTCGAGTAGAGTTTCGCGATCGATGCCTCCGTGCGGGCATCCTCGCCGCGCTCGGCCTTCCACGCGCCGTCCCAGGTGAGCCATCGCGCGGCGCGAAGCTCGACTTCTGAGTCGGCGAGCATCCATTGAATCGCCTGCCTTCTCGCGAGCAACTCGCCGAAGGTAGTGCGATGCTTGGCGTGCTCGATCGACATCTTCAGCGCCGCGGCGCCGACTCCGATATTGCACGCCGAGTAAGGGAATCTGAGGCGCGTGAGCAGGTCGAGGCAAAGGTTGAGCCCCTGCCCTTCTTCGCCGAGCCGCTGCTCCGCCGGCACCACGCAATCCTCGAACGAGACCTCGTTGGGGAGCGCCGAGGTGCGAATCGTCCGAATGGGGCGCGCGGTGAAACCGGGCTGGCCCTTCTTGATGATGAAGCAGGTGATTCCCTGGCGGCCCGCCTTGGGATCGGTGCGGGTGAACACGACGCCCCATTCGGCCTCGTGCGCGTGCGAGATGAAAATCTTGGTCCCGTTGATGACGTAGGTATCGCCCTTGCGCACGGCGCGGCACTGGATTGCGCCCGCCGGGTCGGAGCCGCCCGACGGTTCAGTTATCGCAAAGAAAGTGTGCCACGCGTTTTTAAGGGTCCCGACCGCGTAGGCCTGAATCTGCTGGGGCGTGCCCGCGTAGATGACGGGCGGCGGAGTGCGCCCGAACACCCCCGCGCCGGGGTTGTAGAGGCCCATCCGATGCTGCGCCATCTCCTCGGTCAGGACGCACATTTCGAACGTGCCGAGCCCGCCGCCGCCGTACTGTTTCGGCGCGCCCATCGACCACATCCCTGCGGCCTGCACCTTGCGCGCGATTCTCCAGTAGTCATCCTCGCCGATTTCGGGCGCATCGGGATCGACCTTGCGCTCGGCCGGGATGATCTCGTCGCGAATGATGCGCCCCACCTGGTCACGCAGCGCGGTCAGTTCGTCGGACAGTTGAAATCCGGTTTGCGGCGTTTCCATCAGATCATCTCCTTCGAGACGCGTTCGGGCTCGGCGAGGTTGCGCTTCATCGCGTCGAGCCACAGCTCATGAATCCATTCGAGGTCGTAGGCGCCCCAGGTCCCCTTGATATCGAGATCGATTGCGCGGACGTGTTCGATCGCGCCCGCGATGCGCGCGATCGACGCCTCGGCGGCCCGCCGGCGCGCCTCGCCCTGCTGCGCGAGTGCGGCGAGATAGCCTGCGATCCCCGACAAAACCTCCGCACTGTATCTCCAGATCTCCCGCTCGGCTGCGGCCAGGGGCGTCTCCCTCGCGGCTAGAATTCGATTCGCCGCCGCGATCGCCTGGTCGAAAATCAGCGCTGCCTCTCCCAATTCCACGTGCTTGCGCGCGGCCTTGCCCGGCGCCATCGCCGGGCTCATCACATCGGCGTAGTCGAGCACGAACTCGCTGGCGCGTCCAATGGCGCGGTAGGCCGCGGCCATCTCGGGAGCGCACGTGGGGTGGCGTCCCGCGGCCGTGTCTCCCACCGATGCGTCCAGGTCGAAATCGGGCGCGCGCGCGGCGCGCAGGAACGCATCGAGGTTGACCGGGTATGCGAGCGCGCTGTACGCGCCGAACGTCAGGCACGAAATGCTGCGCAATCCGAGCGCGCGATATGCGCGCAAGTCGCGCGCGATTATCGCCGGCGTGGCGAAGCCGAGTCCCCCGAACAGGATCGCATCGGCGTAATACTCGAAGACATGTCCGCGGCCCTCGAAAATCTCGACGTGGCGTTTGAGCGAGGCGAAGTATCGGGGATTGATGTCGCAAACCGGGTCGTCGATCGCGTGGCTGTAACATCGCTCACGCGGCGCCCATTCGAACCAGACGTTGGGGAGCGGGCGAAGTCCCGGATGAGGCTCGATCGTGTCGTGGTAGGCGAGGTACGCAACCGGCGGCGCGCCCGCGCCTTTTTCTCCGAGCGCATTTGCGATCGCGTTGACCACTTCCATGTATTGCAACTGGGGCGGGAGTTCGCGGCACTGGCCGCATCGGCACCACGCTCCGCCCGATACGTCAGCGCCCCAGACATGCAGCAATTCGTTCTCGGGAAACTCGCTTACGTATTTGACGGCGCCCCCGCAAACGAGATCGATCGCCGATCGATTCGAGACGCAGAGGTTCCCGCGTGGCGCGCGGACGCCATCGTCGCCGGCCGGGAAATACTCGGGATTCGCGTCGCAACGCTCTCGCGGCAGCAGAATTTGCAGCACATGGCCGCCGTACTCGGACGCAATCCCGTGCGAGCGGTATAGCGCGGCCAGCTCATCGATTCTTAGCCGCGTGTCGTGCGCGTGCCGGATGTACGAGAACGCGTTTGCGCCGCGCCGCGCCATCCACGCGATGAAATCGCGATCGTGGGCGAGATGAAGCGCGAGGCGGTCGGGAAAGCTGTAATTCCAGGTCATGATGTCCGAGGCGAACGCGCGGCGCGAAAACGCCGGCACGACCCGGTACTCATCGAGCGCGGCAAGCTGCGACGGTTCGATTTGCGGATGGCGGGGCGGCGCTCCGGGGGCGAAACGCGCGCCGAGGCGTTCGAGCAAATCGGCCGCCGCGTGAATCAGCCCGCGCTCGGCGCCCGCCCGCAGCACCAGCGCGGTCGTGCCGGCGCGCAGCAGCTCGAAGCTGTCACCGTCGAGCGTGGGAGTATCGGGGGCGCGCGCCGATGCGCCGGGGCCGATCTCGATTCGAAGTTCCCGCGCGCCGATTGCGGGATCGGGCTCAGATGCGATCGCACGCCCAAGCATCGCGCCCAACCCGCGGACGAGTTCGTCGACGGCGACCGCGACTATGTCCGCGCTCGCGCCGCGGGCATCGCCATAGCGGATCCTGGGGTATTTCGACGCGCTTATCGAGTTTTGCAAAGGTGCCGGCGGGCCCGCCCCATCGTTTTTTCGGGCCGCGCCGGGATGATAACATGGGCGGACGGCATTAGCAGTGCCGCGCCTCATTGGCAAAACCCGAACCTGCTTCGCGCAACCAGATGCCCAATCCCAACGAGATTTTGGCTGAACTCCGCAAGGTCAAGTACCCCGGCTTCACCCGCGACATCGTTTCCTTCGGGATAGTCAGGGATATCGAGGTCGCGTCCGCCGACGTGACCGTCATCCTCGCCGTGCCGTCGGCCAAGCCCGAGGTGGTCGAGAAGATCGTCGCCGACGTGAAGCAGGCGGTCGGCTCGATGGCGGGCGTACCGGCAATCAAAGTCGAGATCGATCACAGCGCGCAGGCGCCGGCTCACCGCGCCGAGCCTGGCCCTCAGAAGCGGCCGGTTGCCGGCGTGCGGCACATCGTTGCGGTCGCAAGCGGCAAGGGCGGCGTCGGTAAATCGACGGTCGCGGTGAATCTGGCGCTCGCGATGCGCGCGCTCGGATGGCGCGTGGGGCTCATGGATGCGGACGTTTACGGGCCGAGCGTCGGGATGATGGTCGGGATGGAAAGCGCGCCGCGCGCGACGCCCGAGCGGCGCATCATTCCGCTCGAACGCTTCGGAATCCGCTACGTGTCATTGGCGCTGTTCATCAATGATGAGACCGCGGTCATGTGGCGAGGCCCGATGGTGACGAAGCTCGAGACCGAGTTCCTGTTCAACGTCGATTGGGGCGAACTCGATTGCCTGATACTCGATCTTCCGCCGGGGACCGGCGACGCGCAGCTTACGATCACTCAGCAGGTGGCGCTGGCGGGCGGGGTAATCGTGACGACGCCGCAGGAAATCGCGCTGCTCGACGTCAAGCGCGGTGTCACGATGTTCCGGGAAGTGAACGTGCCCGTGCTCGGCGTGATCGAGAACATGAGTTACTACCTGTGTCCGAAGTGCCACAGCCGCCACGAGATCTTCGCCCATGGCGGCGGCGAGCGCTTCGCCCGCGAACTCGGCGTCGCGTTCCTGGGCGAGATTCCGCTGGTGCGCGAGGTGCGCGAGAGCGGCGATGAGGCCAAACCGATCGTCGCGTGCGCGCCGGAGCATCCGGTGAGCGCCGCCTTCAAATCGATCGCGGGCAAGGTTATCGAACAGCTCGAACGCCCCAGGGAGTGAGCGGGCGCGGCGCGCGGCGCGCGCAAACCGGATGGCCGAACGACCCACAATCTCGCTGATCACGATCACGAAGAACGAAGAGGCGCTGATCGGACAGTGCCTCAGGAGCGCGTGGTTCTGCGATGAACTTATCGTGGTGGATTCGCTGTCCACGGACCGCACCGTCGAAATCGCCCAGTCGCTGGGCGCCCAGGTCTTCCGGCACGAATTCACAAATTACGTGACGCAGAAGCAGATGGCGCTCGACCGGGCCACCTCGGATTGGGTGCTGCTGATGGACGCCGACGAGCAGGCGACGCACGATCTCGGCGAGGAGATTCGGCGCGAGATCGAATCGCCGTCGGCCTGCGACGGCTACCGGATTCGCCGGATCCTTTACCATCTTCGCCACTACTACTCGCACGCGATTTATCCGGACACGCCGGTGCGGCTGTTCAGGCGCGCCCGGGGCCATGTCGGCGGCCGCGACCCGCACGACAAGGTCGTCGTGGATGGGAAGGTCGGGCGGCTCAGCTCGCCGATCCTGCATTTCAGCTATCGCGACGTTGCCGACCACGTCGCGACGATCAATCGGTTCAGCTCGCGCGCGGCAGCCGAGCAGGAACCGACCGCGTTCACGCCGATAAAAATGATCGCGAATCCGGCATGGCGGTTCTTCAATTTCTATTTCCTGCGCGGCGGCTTTCGCGACGGCGGGCGCGGACTGTACGCGGCGATGACCGCGGCGTTTTACGTCTTCCTGAAGTACGCGAAGCTTTACGAGCGGCGAATCAATGAACGCCATCCGCGCTGAGGCAAAAGTGGCGCGGATGGCAGCAGGCGCGCGATGACCGCAGTTGCGATTTCAGGCCACTGCTCTCGCACCGGATACCTGCTAAGTTAAGGCGCATCGCCATGGATCGCCTGCTCGTTTACGTACGCCGCCACTGGGCGACGTACGCCTTCGGCATTTTCTGCACCGTTGTAACAACCACGTGTGCAAACGTGATCCCGCTGTTCACGCGCGACGCGATCAACGCGATCCAGGCGGGCCATCGCGACGCCATCGGCCATTACGCGGCGCTCATGACCCTGTTCGCGGTGGTCGGGGGAGTCGCGCGGTGGTTCTCGCGCTTCGTGATTTTCAACACCGGCCGCGACATCGAGTACCAGTTGCGCAACGACCTGTTCGCCCATCTGACCACGCTCGGCGGCGACTTTTACCAGCGGATCAAGACCGGCGACCTGATGTCGCGCATGATTAACGACCTCAATGCCGTGCGCATGATGGTCGGGATGGGCGTGCTGAATTTTTCCAACACTCCGCTCATCTTCTGCTATGCCGCCTCGATCATGATCTGGCTGAGCCCGCGCCTCACGCTTGCCGCGCTCGGTCCGTATCTGATCCTGTTCGTGATAATGCGGTTTCTCACACGCTCGCTGATGCAGCGCAGTCTCAGGGTGCAGCAGGGACTCGGCGCGATCGGCGCCAAGGCGCAGGAAAGCCTCGCGGGAATTCACGTGATCAAGGCGTACACGGTCGAGGATCACGATGCATCGCGCTTCCGCGCCCTCAACGACGAATACAACGAGCACGCGCTGGCGGCGGCGCGGTTGCGCGGCGCGATGCCTCCGATGGTGCGGCTGACGGCGGCCAGCGCGACCATGATCGTGCTCATTTACGGCGGCACCCTGGTGATGGCGCATCGGATAACCTTCGGCGACCTCGCCGCATTCCTCGGCTACCTGGCGGCTCTTGCGTGGCCGACGATGTCGCTCGGATGGATGATCGCGATCTATCAGCGCGCCAAGGCGGCGATGAAACGGCTCGAGGAAATCTTCGATGCCGTGCCGACCGAGACCGTCGCGGGCGGAGAGGAGGAAATCCAGGTCGCCGGCGCGGTGGAATGGGATCACGTTTCGTTCAGTTACTTCGCGCACAATGGCGACGGCGCGGCCCGCCATCCTTACGCGCTCAAGGACATCACGGTGAAAGTCCCCGCCGGACAGAAGCTCGCGATTGTGGGGCGGACCGGCGCGGGCAAATCGACGATGGTGAAGCTGCTCGCCCGCCTGATCGATCCCACCGAGGGGCGCGTGCTGCTCGACGGGCGCGACCTGCGCGATATCCCGCTCGGCGCGCTGCGCAAGGCGGTCGGGCTGGTGCCGCAGGAGGCGACCCTGTTCACGGACACGCTCGCGCGCAACGTCGCGTTCGGCCGCCCCTCGGCGGCTTTTCCCGAGATCGAGACCGCCGCCAACATCGCGGGGCTTGCCCCCGACATCGCCGCGCTGCCGCACGGCTTCGATACGATCGTGGGCGAGCGCGGGATGGCGCTGTCGGGCGGGCAAAAGCAGCGCGTCACGCTCGCGCGGCTGCTCACCTACCAGCCGCGCCTGGTGGTGCTCGATGACGCGCTCTCCAGCGTGGATACGGAAACCGAGCGGGCGATGCTCAAGAGCCTCGAGGAGAGCGTCAAGGATCGCACCACGATCGTCGTTGCGCATCGCGCCTCGACGGTCCGCGACGCCGACCAGATCATCGTGCTCGAGGACGGCGAGATCGCCGAGCGCGGCACGCACGAGGAGCTGATGGCGCGCCACGGCATATACGCCGAACTGTTCCATCGCCAACTGCTCGAGGAGGAACTCTCGCAGTACTGAGCCGATGCAGATCGCGGAAGAAGAACCATTAGGGCGCGTTTACGACGTCCGCCTGATGCGGTGGGTCTGGCAGTTCATCCGGCCGCATCAGCGCCTGTTCTGGGCGTCGACCGTGCTGATGCCGCTTTGCTCGGCATTCGCCCTGGCGCAACCGTACACGGTGAAGCTGACGATCGATATCTTCCTCGCCGATCGCCGCTCTGCGCCTCCGCGCTGGCTCGCGCCGCTGTTCGCCGCGGCGCACGGGCACGGCCTGTTCGTGATGGGGATGCTCTACCTGCTGCTGGTGATTGGCGAGTTCGCGAGCATTTACGGCCAGTTCTATCTGACCATGATGGTCTCGCAGTACTCGCTGTCCGATCTCAGGCTTGCGCTTTTCCGCCACGTGGAACGGCTCCCGATGTCGTACTTCGACCGGACTCCGGTGGGGCGGCTGGTGAGCCGCATGACCGCGGACATCGACGCGATCAACGAAATGTTCGGTGCGGGCGCGCTCACGATCTTCATGGACCTGATCACCCTTTCCGGAATCGTCGCGATCATGTTCAGCCTCTCGCCGCGCCTGGCGGGATGGACGCTGTGCGCGATTCCGCCGCTCCTGCTGCTGATCAACTTCCTGGCGGTCCGCATGCGCGAGGTGCAGCGCGAGATTCGCGAGCGCGTCGCCGCGATCAATTCCTACCTCTCGGAGGCGCTCAGCGGGATGCACGTCATCCAGCTTTTCACGCGCGAGCGGCTCTCCCGCGATGAATTCGACGACCTCAATCGCAAGTCGCGCGACGCGCAGACGCTCGCGAACATTTACGACGCCGGGATGTTCGCATCGGTGCAGGCGCTGAGTTCGGTGACCGTCGCGATGATCCTGTGGATGGGCGGCCGCACCGTGATTCGCGGCGCGCTCAGCCTCGGAACGCTCTACGCCTTCATCGATTACGCGGGGCGCTTCTTCGGGCCGCTGAGCGAGATGTCGCAGAAATACAACGTGCTCCAGTCGGCGCTCGCCGCGGCCGAGAAGATCCAGAAGGTGATGGAGGAGCCGGTGGTGATCGAAAGCCCGCCAGTGCCCCGGCTTGCGCCCGCTGCCGGCGGCGGCATCGTCTTCGACCACGTCAATTTCGAATACCGGCCCGGCGAACCCGTGCTCAAGGACTTAAGCTTCGTCGTGGAGCCGGGCCAGAAGATCGCGATCGTCGGCGCGACCGGCTCGGGCAAGAGCACCATCATCAAGCTCCTCACCCGCTTCTACGACGTGACCGGCGGACGCATCCTGGTGGACGGCGTCGACGTGCGCGACTGGGATTTGCGCGCGCTGCGCCGCGCGATCGGGCTCGTCCAGCAGGACGTTTTCCTGTTCGCCGGTGATGTCACGGAAAACATCCGGCTCGGGCTTGCCGGGCTCGGCGAAGGCGAGCTGCGCGATGCGCTCGCGCGGGCGCAGGCCCTGCGCTTCGTCGAGCGGCTGCCGGCGGGGCTTGGCGAGGGAATCGACGAGCGGGGCGCAAACTTCTCGGCGGGCCAGCGCCAACTGCTGTCCTTTGCGCGCGCGCTCGCGTACAACCCGCGCATCCTCGTGATGGACGAGGCAACCTCGAGCGTGGACAGCGAGACCGAACGCCTCATCCAGCTTGCGCTCAACGAGCTTCTCGCCGACCGGACCGCGGTCGTGATTGCCCATCGGCTGTCGACCATCGAGCGCGCCGATCGGATCCTCGTGCTCAGCAACGGCATGCTGCGTGAAAGCGGCACTCACGAGGCGCTGCTCGCGCAACGCGGACTTTACTATCGGCTCTACGAGCTTCAGTATGCGGCGGCGGACGAATCGGCCCGCCAGGCCGTCAACTGAGGGCCGCCCGATGGGATTGCGCCGAGCTCACGCGCGCCGCCTGCTCCTCGCGGCGGCGTTGATGGCCGCCGTCGCGCTACCGGGATGCAATGCCGGCTACCTCGCGCACGCCGCATACGAGGAGAGCCGAATCCTCTGGAACCGAAAGCCAATCAGCCGCGAGCTTGCCGAACCCGATCTTTCAGCCGGCACGCGCGCGAAGCTCGAGACCGTTCTTAAGGTGCGCGAATTCGCCGCGGACCATCTCGGCCTCAACGTCGGCGGCGCCTATGAAACGATGAGCGAGATCGAGCGGGGCGCGATCGTGCACGTTCTGATGGCGGCGCCGCGCGATTCGCTCAAGCCCTACACGTGGTGGTTCCCGATCGTCGGTGCGGTGCCCTATCGCGGGTACTTCGATGAGGCCGATGCTCAGGCCGAGGCGGAGGCGATGAACGCGGCCGGGTACGACACGATGGTGCGGCCCGCGATCGCGTTCTCGAGCCTCGGATTCTTCAATGACCCGCTTCTGTCCAATCTGCTCAAGCTCGACCGCGTCGAGTTGGCGGGGGTGATGATCCACGAGTTGTTCCATCGCACGTACTTTTTGCCGGGCGATGCGATGTTCGATGAATCGGCGGCGAACTACGTCGGCGATCGCGGGGCGATGGAGTTTTTCGCGGCCACTGACGGCGAGTCGTCGCCGGAGGCGGCCGAGGCGCGCGCGATTTTCGAAAGCAATCTCAAGTTCGCGCGGTTCCTGCTCGATGAGCAAGCGCGCCTGCTGCGAATCTACATGAGCGATGCGCCCAGGGAGCGAATCCTGAGCGAGCGCGAGACGGCTTTCGCGGCCATCAAGGCGGATTACACGCGGCTTGCTCCCGAGCTGAGCGGACTTGAGCGCTTCGATCTCGACAAGCAGCCGCTCAACAACGCGGTCATCGTCAATTACCTCGTCTATTTTCACGATCTCGACAATTTCGCGGCGCTGGAGCGGACGAATCACGGCGATCTGAAAAAAACGATCGAGCAGATCATCGCGCTGGCGAGGGCCAATCCGTACGCGCCGTTTTACGCGATCTGGGAAGCGAGCCGCAGCGGACCAGCCGCCTCCGATGCGGCCTCATCGCCTCAGCGGCCGCCGAGCGCGGCGACGATCGCGCCCGAGAGCGCGGCCTCGAATCCGCCGAAGAAGTGATCCGCGCCCGGGACTATTTCCAGCCTCGCGCTCTTGCCCAGCCCTTTGGTAAGCGACCTAAGCCCCGCGACCGGCGAATATGAATCGCGATCGCCTGAGACGAGCAGCACCGGCTTGGGCGCTGCCGCCACGGCCGACGGCGTCATCGAGACCGGCAGCGCGACTGCGACCACTCGCGCGACCTCGGCCATCCGAAGACCGGTCACGAGCGCGACCATCGCGCCGAAGGAATATCCGGCAAGCACCGCGCCCGCGGCGCTCACCCCGCTCTGGCGCGTGAGAAATCCAACCGCAGCCGCGGCGTCATCGCCCTCGCCTTCGCCGCCGCCGTATGCGCCCTCGCTCGCGCCGACGCCGCGGAAGTTGAATCGAAGCGTCGCGTATCCAAGCTGCCACATCGCGTCGAGGATCGCCTCGACCACATTGTTGTCCATCGAGCCGCCATAGGCCGGATGCGGATGGCATACGACGGCGGCGGGCGCGGCGGCATTGCCAGCAGGCACATAGATGAGACCCTCCAGCGTGAGGTCGCCGGATCGAAAGGTGACATGGCGTTCGTTCATCGATTTCCTCGCGCACCGGTTTGCGGCTGGGTTGCTTTTCAACCGGGGGCGGCTTCGCCCTGCTATAATACATCGCGGGCGGATGGACGAGGCTCCTAAATTCGCAGCGGACCGGATGCTCGCGCGCCTTGCACGATGGCTGAGGCTGCTCGGCGCGGACGTTCTCCACGACGGCCGGCTTGGCGGCGCAGAACTTCTTGCCGCCGCGCGCCGGGAAAATCGAATCGTACTGACGCGCGACAAGCGCCTTCGCACGGCGCCCGACGTGGTATTCATCGAGAGCAACTATTTTCGCGCGCAGCTCAAGCAAGTGCTTCAGCGATTCCCCTTCGATACGCATCGCAACGCATTCACGCGATGTTCATACTGCAACCTCCCGTTGCGCGTGGTCTCGCGCGAAGCGGTCATGCGCCGCGTACCGCCATTTGTGTACGCGAGCCAGGAGCATTTTGCGGAGTGCGAGGGATGCGGTCGAATCTACTGGCCGGCGACGCATTCGGCGCGGATCCTCGCGGAAATCGCCGGCTTCGGCCCGTAGCAGGCTGGTGATAAATTACAGCCTGCTAAATAAAATGTCGGATTGCGCCTCGAGCGGCCACACGACTATAAAAGCTCAAGATCGGCCGGGCGCTTCATTTCCGATGGCAGGCCGGGGGAGACCGAGGTGAAAATCAAGGTATTCGCCCTTGCGGCAGCGCTGGTGTCGATGTGCGCGGCAAACGCCCACGCCATAACGCTCTCGCTGGAGGGCATAAACGCAAATCTTCGGGCCAACAGCTCCGAGGCCCTCTATGCCAGCGACGGCTCGGGTAACTCCGTCCTGGTGACGTCCGTCGGCGCTTCCGCTCCCAGCGGCGAAGCCTTCTCCGAAATCGGGGTCCCCTCGATGATGCCGGACGGACGCGTACTTTTCGGCGCCGAGACGGCGTCCAAGGACCGGAAGGCTCACTGGGGAATCTACTTCGGTAATCCCGACAATCCGCCGCTCGACCGGGTGAGGCAGGCCGTCGAGATCAAGCCGAACGCGGACTGCGCTCCTCTGCTGAACGGCGATCCCTATCCGGTCGCTGATGCCGAGGGCACGATCGCGTTCATTTCGCATCTGCCCGACAAGAGCGATGCCCTTGTTCTGTATTCGGGCGGGAAGATGACTTGCCTTGCCCGCTCGGGCATCAAGACCAACGAGGGCCACGAGATCGCATTGCTGAGCTTCGGCAGCCCGCAGATGGGCGATACCGGCGAGGTCATATTCAATGCCTGGCTGGAGGGCGGGACCAGCAACGAGCCGTCGCCGCATCGGCAGGCCCTGCTGATGGCGTCGCAGGCGCGCGGGATCCGCGAGCTTGCGGTCGAGGGTGACGTTGGCCCGAACAACACTCGCTACCAGCGGCCGTTCGGCCTGCCGTCGGCGGTCTCCTCGCCTCATGGAACGCTCGCCGCCTTCACTGCCAGGACGCCGACCGGCGCCGCGCTGTTTCTCTACGGTAACGGCGCGATGTCGCGAATCCTCCCGACCGGCGTCGTCACGCCGCTCGGCCCGGTGTCGTATCTTTCGCCGGGACGCCCAGGGCTGATGGCCGACGGGACGACTGCGGTGCTGGCAGGCTGCGCGCGGATTCCTGCGATCTTCAAGCTTTCGCGCGAGCGCCTCGATGTCACCATGCAGCGCGGCCAGGTCACGCCTTTCGGCACCGAACTCGAATCGCTCGGCGACCCGGTGCTGACGGGGTCGGGCGCGATGTTCATCGGCGCAACCGATTCGGAAGAGCATGAGAAGCTCTACGTGCTCGAAGGTGACGGCGGGTTCCACGAGGTCGGGATGCCGGAAATAATCTACCGGATCGCGACCTCGTCGCATCGCCACTCGATCTTCACCGGCACGCTTGCGGTGAACCAGCACGGCGATTTCGCATACCTCGGCGGCAGGTAAGCGGGACAACCCGAAACCGCCGCCGCGTCCAGGACGCCGGCGTGACGAAGCTGATGCCGGCGCCTTTGCACATTTTACGGATGCTTTTCCCGGCTGGCGGTCGCCTTTAATTTTCAGGCAATGGCAGGAATCAATCCGTTCCTCACACTCACGCCGGAAGTCTACGCGTACCTCGTAGAGCACGGCCACAACGCGGATCCGATTCGGAGGGAACTCGCCGAGGAAACCGCCAGGCTGGGAGCGATCTCCTCTCTTCAGATATCGCCCGAGCAGGGCACCTTCATGGCCATCCTCGCGCGGGCAATCGGTGCGAGGTCCGCGGTCGAGGTCGGAACATTCACCGGCTATAGCGCACTGTGCGTTGCGCAGGCGCTTGCGCCCGACGGCAGGATGCTTTGCTGCGATCTCAGCGAGGAGTGGACCTCGATCGCGCGGCGCTACTGGATAAAGGCAGGCGTCGCGGACAAGATCACGCTCAGAATCGGACCCGCCGCCGAAACGCTCCGCGCGCTGCCTGCAACCGAACAGTTCGACTTCGGCTTCATCGATGCGGACAAGCCCGGCTACCGGACGTACTACGAGGAGATTCTCAAGCGGATGCGCTCCAACGGTCTGATTCTCTTTGATAACGTGCTCTGGAGCGGGCGAGTGGCCGTCCCTTCCGACCGCGATGAGAGCACGCTCGCGATTCGCGAGATCAACGATTTTATCGCGCGAGACCGGCGCGTCGAGGCGGTCATGCTTCCGGTCGGCGATGGCCTCACGATCGTCCGCAAGCGATAAGGAGACACAATCCGCATCGGCTGGCGCTGCGCTTGCGTTCGATCAACGCTGTTAAAGGTGGCGCGGGCGAGGGCGCCCGCGCATCGACGGCTGGCATGGCGGCCCGCCCCACTGGGCGCGCCGCGCTTGGCGAACTGGCGCCGCACGCATTAAACTTTTGATTCTGAGTCGACGGGGGGCATTTTCTCAGTGTCCCCAGGATTATGAGTTGGCGCGCGCTGGCGTGCCGGAGGGGACAGTAGTGAAAATCCCAAGGCGGTTGGGTATCGCAGCATTGCTGCTCGGGCTGGCCGGCGTTATCGGGGCGGCGCAACTGGGCGGTGCCGAGCCGCAGAAGAGCGCGCCGGCGGCGGTCCCATCAAGCGCGGCGCAGCCAGCGGCGCAGTCTCAAGTCCGCGTCATGGACCTGTACGGGAGGCTGCCGATGCGCTTCGAGCGCAACGACGGCCAGACCGACGCGCGCGTCAAGTTTCTCGCGCGCGGTCCGGGATACACCTTGTTCCTGGCGGCGGATGAGGCGGTGCTGGCGCTGCGCAAGCCTTCAAAGGATTCGCCCGCGCGATCGTCCCTGGCATTGCGAGAGGAAGCGGGAAGAAGCGCGATCCCTCGCGCACCATACACGCGCGGGAATGACAAACCAACTGATCGCGCCTCAGCAGAAATCGAGACAGAGGTTCTGCGCCTGAAGCTGGTCGGCGCGAACCGCAATGCGCGGATCGAGGGCGTCGATCGGTTTGCGACGGGGTCGAATTATTTCATCGGCAACGACCCGAAGAAGTGGCACACCGATGTGCCCAACTACGCGCGCGTCCGTTACCGCAACATTTATCCCGGGATCGATCTCGTGTACTACGGCGCCAGCCCCGGGCATCTCGAATACGACCTCGTTCTCGCGCCGGGAATCGATTCCCGTGCGATAGCGTTGCGCTTCGAGGGCGCGAAGCCACTCACGCTCAATCGCGATGGCGACGTGGTCGCGAAGCTGGACGATGGCGGCGAGGTCATCCAGCATCTGCCCGCGGTCTATCGCGAGCACGACGGCAAGCGCGAGAAGATCGCGGGCAAAGCCGTCCTGCGCGGCAAAGACACGATCGGCTTCGACATCGCGTCCGGGGCCTGCGCTGGAAAGGAGCATGACTGCGCCGTGTACATCGATCCGGCGCTGGCCTATTCGACCTACCTCGGCGGGAGCTCCGCGGATTACGGCAACGGCATTGCGGTCGATTCCTCCGGCAACGCTTATATTACGGGACAGGCGGAGTCGGCCGACTTCCCGCTCCTGAACGCTTACCAAAGCACGCTAAAGGGGAAATCGGACGCGTTCGTCGCCAAGCTCGATCCATCGGCGTCGGGAACCGCATCGCTGCTCTATTCGAGCTACCTCGGCGGCAGCGGGGGTTCCTACGGAGGCGACGAGGGCTACGACATCGCGGTCGACTCCGCCGGCAACGCCTATGTCGCGGGACAGACGGAATCGGATAACTTCCCGACCCTGAACGGTTATCAAGAGAATTGCCCATCCGCATCCGGCCCGTTCGGTTGCTGGGCTGCCTTTGTTGCGAAGCTCGATCCATCGGCGCCGGGAGCTTCGTCGCTCGTCTACTCGACCTACCTCGGCGGCGGCGGGGCTGATTCGGCCGCTGCAATCGCGGTCGACTCTTCCGGCAACGTCTATGTCACGGGGTATGCGGAATCGGCCAACTTCCCGACCCTGGACGCTTACCAAAAGACGCTAAATGGCTCGGCGAACGCCTTCGTCGCCGAACTCAACCCGTCGGTGTCAGGAGCGGCGTCGCTGCTCTATTCGACCTACCTCGGCGGCAGCTATCAGGATTACGGCTTCGGCATCGCGGTCGATTCCTCCGGCAAGGCCTATGTCACGGGGCAGGCGGGCTCGGGCGATTTCCCGACCCTGCACGCCTTCCAAAAGACGCTTAAGGGCACCCAGAACGCCTTCGTGGCCAAGATCGATCCAACGAAATCGAAGGCAGCGTCGCTGCTCTACTCGACTTACCTCGGCGGCAGCGGGTCGGATTACGGCGATGGGATCGCGGTTGATTCCTCCGGCAATGCTTATGTCACGGGATCGGCGGGATCAACTAACTTCCCGACCCTAAATGCTTACCAAAGCAAAACTGGGGGCAAGACCGACGCCTTCGTTGCCAAGCTCGATCCATCGTTGTCGGGAGGAGCGTCGCTGCTCTACTCAACTTACCTCGGCGGCAGCACTCAGGATTATGGCGATGGGATAGCGGTCGATTCCTCCGGCAATGCTTATGTCACGGGTTCGACGCAATCGGCCAACTTTCCGACGCTGAATGCCTACCAAAGTACGCTCAAGGGTTCCCGGAACGCCTTCGTTGCGGAACTCAACCCGTCGGCGTCGGGAGCGGCGTCGCTGCTCTACTCAACCTACCTCGGCGGCAGCGGCTCGGATTATGGCTACGGGATAGCGGTCGACTCCTCCGGCAACGCCTATGTCACAGGAGTGACGGGATCGGCCGACTTCCCGACCCTGAACGCCTATCAGAACACGCTCAAAGGCGACCAGAACGCCTTCATTGCCAAACTCAGTCCGGCAAGCCCCACGCCGACGCTAACCGCGACCGCCACGCCGACGCCAACCGCGACCGGACCTGCGACCCCGACACCGACGCCCACGCCAGTGGATGAGAAGCTCACGATCAATCCCAAGACCGTGAGCTTCAATAAAGTCACTGAGAATACGATCTCCAACCCCGTAGCGGTAACGATCAAGAATGCCGGCTCCGGCAAGAAGGCATTGCCGGTGATAATCGAACAGATATCCGCGCCGCCACCGTTTGCAGAAACGGATGACTGTGGCACGCTCGCTCCGGGGCAGAGCTGCAAAGTCCAAGTCACATGCGCGCCGTCCGGCAAAAGTAGATATTCGGCGAAGCTTACGATTGGCGACAATGTGCTTGGCAAGCCGCAGATCGTGAACTTGAGTTGCACCGGCGCCGCGCCGAAGAAGTAGCGAGGGGCGCTTCTGACTAGTCATTCCCGCGCGTCTGAGTGCCTGGCGCGCCCTCCGAGTTTGTCATTCCCGCGCCCCTGAGCGCCTGGCACGCCCTCCGAGTTTGTCATTCCCGCGCGCGTGTCTGGCGCGCGCGAGGAATCTCGGATCCTTATTTGGTCTTTTCGGAATCATATGTCGCGCGCTTGACGCTCAAGACCCCCTTCCTAACCTTGTATCTTGATTCGTCCGCGGGTGATGGATGAAGGAAAGCTTGGGCGGGACAGGCCGGTTAACCTTGGGCCCACGATGGGTGAGGCCGCGGGGAAGCGAGGGTCG